>MTLE01000721.1_pt1 | contig 31085 bp, 23 predicted proteins | sample 1982461 | NCBI WGS metagenome assembly MTLE01 (sample SAMN05712605, study PRJNA340218) | biofilm metagenome | isolation source: sample SPL anode biofilm adapted to -200 mV | place: USA | collected 2012-02-03
ACCACTCTCTGGGACTCTATCCTTTCAAGTCCGGTTTTCGATGCCTTGTTCGACACCCCTGGTCCTCATCCCTCGCCGTGGCCATGTTGGCCGTAGGCATAGGGGTAAGCACCGCCGTGTTCTCCGTAATGTCCCCAGTGCTTTTGAATCCTTTTGGCCTCACGAATGGCGACCGCCTCGTCGAGGTGTTTCGAACAACCAAAGGGCACATGGAGGACATCACCTTCACTTTTGAGACCGGATTGACCGAACCCGAATTCCTGGGCCAGGGCGAAATCAATGGCCCATTCAAGGCGATGACCATGGCCAGCAAGGACCGGTTCGAAGTCCGGGCGCCGGGAAGGGATGCCCGGTTTGTGACCGGTTCGTTCATCTCCGGCGGCTATTTCGATGTCCTAGGTGTGGAGCCGGCGTTTGGACGCCGCATCACGGCTCTGGATGGCCAGGTTGCCGAGGCCGGAGTAATGATCAGCCATTCGCTCTGGGAGAACCAATTCGACGGTAACCCTGATGCCGTCGGGAAGGAAATTTGGGTTAACGGTCATCCCTGCGTTGTTGAGGGGATATTCCCTAGAACCTTTTCTGGCCATATCCTCGGCGAGCGCACGGACGTTTGGGCACCAGAGGGCAGTCGGAAGGTCCTGGACGAGAACTCATTTGCCCAGAGGAACGGGGGTCTCTCCTCCACTTGGCCCACCCTCGCGCGCTTGAAACCGGGTGTTTCCATCGCCCAGGCCCGGGCAACCGTAATGGCGATGGGGAGCCAATTCCAGCCTGCACCGCAACCGAACATCGAGGTCAGCGGCATTAACGTCCGCCCTGCATTCAATGATCGCAAGAGAGCGCTTGAGGAGCGCCTGCCAGCGCCCTATGTCCTTCTTTCGGTGGCTGGGATTCTGCTGCTGCTGGCCTGCGCCAATGTCACCAACCTCCAATTGGCCCAGATGGAATCCCGGCGACAGGAGTTCGCCGCCCGAATGGCCCTTGGCGGCCGGGGAAGCACAATCTTTCGCCAAGTAATCGGTGAGCACCTTGTCATCAGTGCGTTGGCCAGCGTTGCGGGCATAACTATTGCAATACCAATTTTTAAATTTATCGAGCGCATAAAGGATGTAAAGGCATATGGGACGCCCCTGCCAGTGGAACTCAGCACTTCAGCCATCCTGTTTGCCCTGTTCATAGGGGGACTTTGCGGCCTCGCCACGGCCCTGCCTCCGGCCCTGAATGCATCCAGGCAGGATCTAAACCAGTTGCTCAAGGGCGGCTCCGGAACACTTACCCAAAGAAGCCGGGTAAGGGATGGATTGGTGGTCCTTCAGGTCGGGCTTGGTTGTGTATAAAAGCTTCTGTAAGTTAGCGCCCGCGCCATTCCAGGTGTCCGGGTAGCAAAGGGGCCACTGGCTCCAGTAGGTTTGAAGTTGCGAGCAAGCAAGCCTACGAAAGGAAGCCAATGGCCGAGTTGAAGTTTGAGGTCCCCGAGGGGACTGTGGAAGGACTGTTTTCGCAGCCAGGAGGCGAGGGCTTCCGAGTGCTGGTGGAAGCCGTGGCCCAGGCCCTGATCAACAGCCAGGCCGACGCCCATTTTGAGGCGCCCTGGAACGCCCGGGGCATGGAACGGCCTAACGGCTATCGCAATGGCTACAAGGATCGTGGCTTCCAGACCGTGGCCGGCGCCCTGGAGCTATCTGTACCCCAGGCCCGGAACGGCTCCTTCCGGCCGGCCCTATTCGAGCGCTGGCAGAGATCCGAGCGCGCCCTTCTGGCCGCTTGCGGCCAGATGGTGCTGGCCGGGGTGTCCAACCGGAACGTGAGCAAGCTGGCGGAGGAGGCCTTCGGGGCAGAGGTCAGTCCCAGCCTGGTATCCCAGATCCTGAAGGACATCGAGCCGGCCGTGGAAGCGTTTCGGACCCGGCCCTTGGGTGCCTTTCCATATCTCCTCGTTGACGCCCGGTTCGACAAAGTCCGGGAAGGCCACCGCGTCCGCAGCCGGGCCTTCCTATGGGCTGCTGGGGTCAACGAGAAGGGGGAGCGAGAGGTCCTGGGCTGGCTGGATTGGGGCGGAGAGACCGAGGTGGCCTGGGAGGGCCTGTTCAAGGACCTGAAGGGCCGTGGCCTGCATGGGGTCGACCTGCTGGTCTCGGACGCCCACGAGGGCCTCTGCCAGGCCGCGACGAAGGCGTTCCCCGGATCGAGCTGGCAGGAGTGCCAGGCGCACTTCCTCCGCAGGTCGATCGAGCAGGTCAAGGCGGCGGACCAGAAGGCCTTCCGGGAAGACGTGAGGGCCGTTCTCCACGCCGTGGACTACGTCCGGTCGCAGGAGTTGCTCGGTCTGCTGAGGGCGCGCTGGGAGGAGAAATCGCCCAAGGCAGTGGACTACGTGGAGGAGCACCTGGACAGCCTCCAGGCCGTCCTGGCGCTACCCGAGGGCCATCATAAGCGGCTGCGGACGACCAATATGGTCGAGCGATTCAACCAGGAGCTGAAGCGAAAGAGCCGACTGGTGCGGGTTTGGCCCAATGCGGAAAGCCGGGAACGCGTCTACGGGGCGCTTCTCATGGAACAGAACGAGGCCTGGACCGGCCAGGCATGGGTGCACATGGGGGGACCGGCGTGATCTTGTTCCTATGGTCGCTCCATGCCCTGATGGCGCCGACCCATGCTCTGTGGAGCGTGCTCGGGCATGGAAAGCCTGTGGACTGCGCTTCGCGCACCGGCCCTGCGGGCCTGCCCACACCCTTTCCACACCCTCGGGCTGCGCCTGGAGACCGCTGCGCGTTCTCCACACGCCCCACAGCGGATGGTCATCAGCAGGAATCTGATCGGCTTCGCCGGGCCGGGCGGGGTCCGCCTGCGGCTGCCCGCCCTAGACTGAGGAAATCCCTACTGGAGCGGACTTACAGAAAATTCTGGACACAACTTCGGGCTTGCCCTGGCTCTTGTGACCAGCGGAACCATAATTACGCGCAGCTTGGACCGAGCCCGGACCCGTGATTTGGGATTCAAGACCGCTGGCGTTGCGGCCCTGAGGGTTGAATTCATGGAATCGGGACCCGGCGGAGGCAAACGGAACGAGGAAATCCTCCTGCGTCTTCAGGAACGCCTTCGGGCCCTCCCCGGAATCCGAACCACAGCTTTCGCAAACGGCCTTCCAATGGAGACGGGTCGGAAAACGATCAGTAATGTGGGAAGCCTTTATTTTCAAATCCTTTTCGTAGGGCCGGACTACTTCAAGACCTTGGGGATCCCGGTTCTAAAGGGACGAGAGTTCATGGCCTCCGATCTCATCCCGGATTCGAGGGTCGCGGTCATAAACAGGGCCTTGGCCCAAAAGCTTTGGCCGGGTCAAGATCCCGTGGGGATGCTTACGCGAAAGGACGGAAATACCGTCCTGGGCGTTGTTGCTGACCATGGCGTCGATCCAGGGAAAAGCATTCATGAACCTGTGCTGTTCCTACCAAGGAGTTCAATGCTGGACCGGGCAGGATGCCTTCTCTTCTCCCTGGAGGGGAAGTCAGAGGCCGTTTTCCCGCTTGTTCGGCAAATGGTGCGGGACATTGATCCTGATCTTCCGATCCTCCAGTTGGGTGCACTTGATGAGCACCTGGACGGCTTGTACCACGACCTCCGGGTGGCGTCCTGGTTGCTTGGCTTTTGCGGGATGGTTTCCCTTTGCCTATCAGCCATGGGGGTGCAGAGCCTCCTGGCCTTCCGGGTGGCGCGGCAGACCCGCGAAATCGGAATCAGAATGGCCCTTGGAGCGGCTCATTGGGAGATTCTTCGGAAGGTTGTCCTGCGTGGCATGGCCAGTGTCCTGGTAGGACTTGCCCTGGGAAGCCTGGGAGCCTACTGGCTTGGGCAGGCCCTACACGGATTCTTCACTGGGGTTGAGGCCTTGCATCCAGGTAGCCTTCTGGCTGGCATCCTTGTCCTTTTCACGGCGTCCTTCCTGGCATGCCTAGGCCCGGCCATGCGAGCAGCCTCCGTGGACCCCGCAACGGCCATCCGACAGGAATGAATTTTCTATTGTTTTGAGAATCGCCCCAAAAGGGTCGGGAGCTTCCAGACCCCAGCTACCTCCGCCGCGTGTATTCCATTTCCATGTTCAGTTTGTATTCGCCATCCTTGCCCTTCGTATACATTGTCATGACCCGGCGATCGGGACCGTGTTCGACGGTGACTTCCTTGTACGAGGTCATCTTCCCGTCCATGCCGGGGCCATCGAACGACATGGTGACTTCCCGGCAGTCATCCTTGCAGGTGCCCACGGGCAGGGCCAGTCCGGTGACCATGGAATCGATCCAGGTGCCCACGTGCTGGTGCCTGGCGGTGTCATAGCCGAAGATCCCGCGCCCCTCGAAGGGCATGCCCATGAAAACGGACTTGAACTCGGACGTGAGCCAGAGCCCACCCGGCACAAGCTTGTTCACCTCTGCACCTTTGGACACCATGGGTGGCTTGCCGGGGGCGCCGTACCCTTTCACCACCACATCCCAGGTGCCTTCCGAGCGTTGGAGCGCCAAGTGGTGGGAGGTGGGCTTGGGAAGGGGCATGCCCGGCTACCGGGATGCAGCCCCTTCCTCCCCCGCCAGTAAACGGATCATCAGGGACACGAAGGTTTCATTGCTGGTCCAGATGAAGCGTGCGGGAGGCAGGCCGCCTTCGATGAGTGCGGGCAGACTGGCATCCAAGGCTTGGCGGAACTTGGGATGAACCGAGGCTTCGGCAAGACCCAGGTCCTCGGCCTTGGCCAACAGGGCGAGGATTTGCGAAATCAGGGGATAGACGGTCATCCAGGGGTAGGGGGCAAGGGCCTTCCCGGCCCCCAGGAACTGGCGGAACGGGTCATCGAGGCGGTAGCGCTTTTCCCTGCCCACGCTTCGCACCTTCACGTGGCCCGAACGAGCCATGTCCACCATGGCGTCCTGGACGTTTTTCTGAGAATAGCCTGTCTGGCGGGCAAGTTGGGAAGGTGTCTGCTCCCGGCCACCGCATAGCCATGCCAGGATCTCGCAGCGTGCAGAACTGCCCATGAGCGCCCGAAGGGATAGGATCAGCGCGGCGGGCTCCTCCGGGGGGAAAGGACGGGTCTGGCCACGGAACGCGTAGATTTCCCGCCGCAGGCCCTGGCGAAGGAAGACGGGATCCGGTGGACCGACCTGGGGCAGCGGAGCCCCCTCCAACGTGAAGAACAGGGGCTCAGGATTGGGAACCTCATGGATCGGCTCCAGCAGCGGCTTCCAGCGGCTCCCCCCACCCTTGGCACAACCGAGTTCCGTCAGGGCGGCCAATTGCCGGACCACGGGATGGTGCGCGCGGAGCGCTTTGAGCCGGGGGATGGCGAGGAAGGCCTCGTTGGCCATGCACCAGTCCAGGATGACGTCGAAGAGCCGGGCATCCCATCGCGCCTGTTCCAGCGAACACAGCAGCAGCGCCTCCGGATCGATGATGCGTCCGTTCGCACCGCCATAGCCGGCGACGCCCAGGGCGGACCACTGGCCCCAGAGGTGGTCCAACAGGGCGCGGCGCAGCCGCCTAGACCATGGTTCGGGCGACATTGGCGAATCCCAGTTCAGTCAGCAGGCGGCCAAGGAGCATCCGGTAGCCCTCGGAGACGTCCTTCTTTAGCGTCCACAAGGCTGCGGCGCGGATCTCTTCCTCCGTGGGCTGGAGCTTGAGCAAATCGTCAATGTGATAACCTCCCCGATCCACCGAGGCCCAGAGTTTGAAAGGAATCTGGTCGGTGCGGCCAATGAAGGAGACGGTGAGGGCCGGGCCGTAGACACGGGTGACCAGACGTTCCTGGAGACCTTCGGGCAGCCCCATCTGGAAGAGGCCGCCTTCCCCGCTGCTCGGCCCGTTGTTCAGCCAATCCTGGGGCAGACCCAGTTCCGTGGCCACCGCCACAGCCGCCGCCTCGAGTCCTGCAGGCAGGGGCTGCGGCGCCACCAGCCGCCCCTCCTGCTCCAGCGCCAACAGGTCGAGATCCCGCGTGGTCCGAGGCACCAGCCCCAGTGCGATCAGGGCCGAGCCGCCGCACGCCACCAGATGCACTGGCGCCGTATCCTCCAGCCGGAGTAGATCCTGAAGTAGGTGGAGGGCCTGTTCAAGCTGAGCCGCGTCCAGGGCGTTGTTCATGGTTTTAGCACTTTCAACTAGTGTTCAAAGCACTATTATAAACTCCCCGTCCACTTTCGCCAGCCCGCATCGATGATTACCGTAATGGGGGGCAGACAAGGCGCGCCGCTTTGAAACCAGAGGGTCGGGGGTCCGAGTCCTCTTGCCCCAAAATAATGTGCTATTCATTCGCCGCATTCTCTGGGAGCTTGGCAACGACCTTGATTTCAAACTGAAAGCCATAGAGCCAGGTCACGCCAATACCCGTCAGGGTTGGGTGTGGGGCGGGCCCCCAGAACTCATGAATCACGGGCCAAATGGTCTCCAGGTGTTTCTCCGGGTCAACGATGAACACCGATACATCCACCACGTCGTCGAAGGTGCAGCCGGCAGCCGCCAGGATGGCGTTGAGGTTCTCGAACGCCAGGCGGACCTGTTGGGCCACATCCGGTTCGGGGGAGCCATCCGGTCTGCTGCCCACTTGGCCGGAAACAAACAGAAAGCCATTCGACTCGACGGCGGGCGAGTAGCGGTTTTGCTCATAAAGCGCCTGGCGACCGGCGGGAAACACAACCTTGCGCACTGACATGGAACACCCCTATGAATGGTGCATGTTACGTGAAGAGCGAAAGGGCTCACCGTTAATTTAGGCGGCCGCGGCCCCACGGATAAACCCGCAAGTCGTACAATCACTGTTTTCGAAATCAGAACAATCATCCGGCAAAGGCAAGGCCCGTATGGATCGTTTCGATGCAATGCAAGCGTTTGTTCGCGTGCTGGAAACAGGCAGCTTCACCAACGCTGCGAGGACCCTGCACATGAGCAAGACCAAGGTGACCCAGTTGGTGCAGCAACTGGAGGCACGGCTGCGGGTCAAGCTGCTCAACCGCACGACGCGACAAGTCCACGCCACCGCCGATGGCGCTGCCTACTATGAGCGGGCGATGCGCCTGCTGGTCGATCTGGAGGATGCCGAGAGCAGCCTGTCCAGCGCCACGGCCTCGCTCAGGGGGCGGTTGCGTGTGGATGTTCCGAGCCCGGTGGCGCGCCTGCTTCTGGTCCCCGCATTTCCAGAGTTCCACGCCCGTTATCCCGAACTTCAGATCGAGATGGGCGTGACCGACCGCATGACCGACCTGATTCGCGACAACGTGGATTGCGTGATTCGTGGCGGGAAAGCCACCCCGGCATCCCTCGTCGCGCGCCATGTGGGCGATCTGCCGTTTGGCGTATACGCGGCACCCAGCTATCTGCAGAGGGTGGGCACCCCACGGCACCCCTTGGACCTGAAAGCGGAACCTCACCGCATCGTCGCCTTTTTGTCCCCACGCACCGGCAAACTGTGGCCCACCACCCTGCGCCAGGGCGATGCACGCATCGAAGTCAAAGCCAGACACGCCCTGGCCGTTGATGATGGCAACGCCTACCTTGCCGCTGGATTGGCCGGTGTAGGGGTGCTCTGGCTGCCCACCTACATGGCCAAGCACCCCATGGCCCGCGGCGAACTCATGCGTTTGTTCCCTGACTGGGCGCCGGACCCCATGCCCCTGTACCTGGCCTTCCACCCCAACCGCCAGGCGAGCATGAAGTTGCGTGTTTTCATCAACTGGGTCGTCGAGGTCATGGCAGAACACATGACCGATGTCCCGGAATCTGCCACTGCAAATAGGCAGTAAAACGGGTCTGCGAAGGGCGAGGGCTCGGTTGGCGTCCGTCTTGACAATTATATAACAAGGCATATAACTTGTTAAGCTATTGGAGCCCGCATGGACGACGTCATCAAGGACCTGGGTCATCTCGCGCTAGGCACGCGCTTGAAGCGGCTTGGCGACCGGCTCCAGATGCAGACCCAGGTCATCCTCGACGAAGCGGGAGTGCCGGTGCCCGCTTCGCACCTGCCACCGCTGGCGTGCCTGAAAAGACGGGGTGCGTTGACGGTGGGGGAGCTCTCCCGGTCCCTCGGCGTGAGCCAGCCGGGCGTGACGCGCATGGCCCGGAGCCTGGAGGAGGCGGGGCTGGTCCGCTCGAGGGCGGCGGCGGACGACCGGCGCGCCCGGGTCCTGGAGCTCACCCCCGCAGGGCGGAATTTGTTTGCCCGGCTTGAGAAGGGCACCTTTCCCGGGATCGAGGCCGCGGTGCGCGAAGCCTGCGGCGAGGCCACCGGCAACCTGCTCGAGAACCTCGCGGCGCTGGAAGCGGCCCTGGAGCATTTGCCCCTCGCCGGCCGCACCCGCCGCCCTGCGCAAGGAGGAAGCTGACATGGGAGATCTGGACCGGCCCGTCTGGGCATCGCTGACCACGTTCCACCGGGCCCTGTCGGAGGGCGATGCCCGCGCGAGGCGGTTCCTGCGCGACGTGAACCTGTTCGCATCCGCCCGGGACGACGGGGAGGAGGCCCAGGCGGGGTTCGCGGACCTGGTGCGTCCCGGGGAGCATGTGTACCTCCTCCAGGTGCCGGCCATCACGGTGCCACCCGGCCTGCGGGCGGCCCGCACCGCCAAGGGCGTGCAGATGGTCGCCACCCGCCCCCTGGCGGCCGGGGCGGATGGGGAGATCGAACCCCTGACCGACGCCGACGCGCCGGAGATGCTCGCCCTCGCCACGCTCACCGAGCCGGGGCCCTTCCTGCCCCGCACCCACGCCATGGGGCGCTTCCTCGGCATCCGGCGCGGGGGCAGGCTCGTCGCCATGGCCGGGGAGCGGATGCGCTTCCCGGGGTTCACGGAGGTGAGCGGCGTTTGCACGCACCCCGATTTCCGCGGCAAGGGCCTGGCCCGGCGGCTGTCGGCGGCGGTGACCGCCGCCATCCAGGCGCGGGGGGAGATCGCCTTCCTCCACGCCTGGGCGTCCAACACGCCCGCCATCGCCCTTTACGGGACCCTCGGTTTCGATCTGCGCGCGGAGGTGAACGTGGCCGTGCTGGAAACCCTCATCGCCCCGTGAGGGCGGCGGCGCCCTCCGCGGGCGCCCGCTTCCGGGTGGCCCCCGCGAACAGCGTGGGGTTGAGCGCGATGGAGATGATCGAGCCGGCGATGATCAGCTGGTAGCCTTCCTGGGTCAGCAGGCCCACGGCCATGGACAGGCTCGCGAGGATGAAGGAGAACTCACCGATCTGGGCCAGGCCGGCGGAAACGACGCGGGCCGCGTCCGTGCCGAAGCGCATCAGGCGCATGAGCAGGAAGGCCGCGGCGGTCTTGCCCCCCAGGACGATGGCCAGCACCCAGAGCACCTTGACGGGGTGCTGGACCAGGACCCGCGGGTCGAAGAGCATGCCGACGGAAACGAAGAACAGCACGGAGAAGGTGTCCTGGAGGGGTTCGATCTTGTTCAGGATGCGATGGCTGCTGGGCTGGCCATTGACCAGGGCGCCCGCCAGGAACGCGCCCAGGGCGAAGCTGACGTTGAAAAGGATGGCCACGAGGTAGGCCAATCCCACCGAGATGCCCAGGATGGCCAGGGTGAACAGCTCGCTGGAATTGTGCCGGAGCACTTCGTGGAGGAGCCAGCGCACCCCCCGGGTGCCCGCGAAGAGCATGAGGGCCGCCAGCACTCCGATCTTGAGGAGGGCCAGGAACACGAGCTTGAGGACGGTCAGGAAGGTGGACCCGCCCCCGCCCTGGACGCCCTGCATGGCCGCGAGGGTGGGCAGGAGGAGGAGGACGACGACGCAGACGATGTCCTCCACCAGGAGCCAGCCGATCGCGATGTGCCCATGGGGATGCTTGCTGAGGCCCCGGCTTTCCAGGGCCTTGAGCAGAACGACCGTGCTGGCGCAGGAAAGGCTGAGCCCGAACACCAGGCCCGAGATGAGCGGCCACCCCCAGGACCGGGCCAGCCAGGTCCCCAGGAGGCTGGCCACGATGATCTGGAGCACCGCTCCCGGCACCGCGATCTTCCAGACCTTGCGCAGGTCCTGGAGCGAAAAGTGCAGGCCCACGCCGAACATGAGCAGGATGACGCCCACCTCGGCCAGCTCCCCCGCGGCGGCGCTGTTGCCCACGAACCCGGGCGTGTGCGGGCCCACCAGGAGGCCCCCCAGCAGGTACCCCACGATGGCCGGGATCCGGAGGCGGGCCAGGACCAGCGCCAGCACGAACGCGGCCAGGAGGCCGAGGGCGATGGTCGGCAGGATGGAATGGGTCATGGGGCGTCTCCGGGGGGAGGCGGTTGAGCCTTTATCGGAACAAACCTGGTTTCCATTCTTGGATGCGCCTCATGGGCCTTTGGGTATCGCAATTATGCACCCGCCCCGGTGGCTGGGCATCCGGGTTCGGCGTCGGGACCCCAGCCGCTGCCGATGAAGGTGAACAGGCTCTTCGCGGCGGCTTCGATCTGGAGGAACCCTTGGCGGATCCCGGATTCGATCTGTTCGTGGAGTTCCGCGCGGGCTTCCGGGCTTCCTTCGGCTTCCAGGTCCTGGACGAACAGGTCCGCGCACTGCGTGGAGACCTTCTGGAGGATCGCCTTCCTGCGCCCGGCGGCCCATTCCGCCGGGAAGGCTGTCTCCAGGCCCCGGACCGCCCTGAAATAGGCCCTTTCGGCCGAACGCCTCGGCCCGCGGGGACCGTCGATCACGGCATGGAAGGAACAGAACCCCGCCTGGGCCTCGAGGAGCGCCTCCCATGCCCGGGCCTCCGCTTCCGTCTCGTCCACCAGGGGCGGTACCGGGAAGGCGGCCACCCCGCGCAGCCCGAGGCGGGCGGCCCGTTCCTCGGAGGGGGCCATGACCTCCAAGGCGGCCGCGGCCTGCTTGTCGTCCCCCAGACGCCGGTAGAGGTGGACCAGGAACCTCCCCGAGGCGAGGGTCTGCCGGGTCCACAGGTCAACCTGCTGCGTGAGCTTTCCAGTTGCTTGCTTCATTGGGATCCAGTTCTGCATGGGCGGGCGGGCCCGGACCGGGGCCTCCCGCGAAAGGGCTCTGCGCCGGCGGCCCCCTTCCGGGGGGACGCCTGGCCTGCGCGATCGGGGATGGATGGGACCTAGGCGCGGTGCGCCGGCGGACCGCGCTTGCCGGCCGCTTCCGGATCCATTCCCCCGGGCGTCCCTTCGGAACCCCATGGCAGGTTGCACGCCACCACCCCGGCGGCGGGCGGCCAGTTCACGAAGCCCAGGGGCGCCGGCTCCCCCATGGGGTGCGGCCCGGGTCCATCCCCGGCCCGCCCGGGGAGCTTGCGGCGCACATCGCCCTCGGCGCGGGTGGATGGTTTCTTGGCCATTCCCCGCCCAGGGGCCGGGGACGCCAACCCGCCGCGAAGACCGTGGACGCCCACGAAGGCGCCCTCCGTCAACCCCGCCGCGCGGCGCCAGGCGCCGTGGACCGGCCCGCAGGGGGGGCACGATACGCCCAACCCGGCGAGGATCGCCAGGATCATCCACAGCTGATTCAGGAACATGCCCACGCTTCACTGTAACCGCAAGGCCCATCCATGCCGAACCCGGCGGCGCGTTCACCGCGAGCTGGGCTACAGTTGGGGTGCGGCTTGCCGCGCCGGAGGCACGCCCATGGGCCCCACCTTCTACTGGCATGACTACGAGACCTTCGGCGTGGACCCCCGGGTGGACCGGCCGGCCCAGTTCGCCGGCCTGCGCACCGACCTGGACCTCAACCCGGTGGAGGCGCCCCTGGAGCTCTGGTGCCGCCTGTCCCCGGACTACCTGCCCCACCCCGAAGCCTGCCTGCTCACGGGCATCGGTCCCGCAACCGTGGCCCGGCTGGGCCTGCGGGAGGCGGAATTCATCACCGCCATCCACACCGAAATGGCGCGGCCCGGCACCTGCTCCGTGGGCTACAACAGCCTGCGGTTCGACGACGAGGTCACCCGCTCCACCCTCTTCCGGAACCTGATCGACCCCTACGCCCGGGAATGGAAGAACGGAAACAGCCGTTGGGATCTCCTGGACGTCCTCCGCCTGGCCCGGGCCTTCCGCCCCGGGGGGCTGGCCTGGCCGGACCAGGAGGACGGCACGCCGTCCTTCCGCCTGGGCGACCTCACCCGGGCCAACGGCATCCCCCACGGGGAGGCCCACACCGCCCTGGCCGATGTGCGGGCCACCCTCGCCCTGGCCCGCCTCCTGAAGGCCGCCCAGCCCCGGCTCTGGGACTTCGCCCTCAAGGCGCGCAGCAAGCAGTGGGTCCGCGCCCAGGCCGACCCCGGGCAGCCCCAGGCCCTCATCCACGTCTCGGGCATGTTCAAGGCGGCCCAGGGATCCTTCTCCCTGGTGTGGCCCGTGGGGGACGTGCCGGACCGCCCCAACGAGATCGTGCTCTGGGACCTGCGGATCCCCTTCGAGCCGTTCCTGGACCTGGACGTGCCGGCCCTGCGGGAACGGATGTACGCCCGGGCCGAGGACCTCGCCTCCCGCGGCTGGGAGCGCCCCGGCGTGAAGACCCTGCACACCAACAAGTGCCCCATCGTCGTGCGGGACCTGCGGCTGCTGACCCCGGAGGTGGCCGAACGCCACGGCCTGGACCGGCCTGCCCTGGAGGCCCGGGGCGCCGCCCTCCAGGCCCAGGGGGCCTTCCGCGCGCGCCTGGTGGAAGCCTGCATGGCCGCGCACGCCGGGCCGGCCACCGCCGACCCGGATTTCTCCATCTACGGCGGCTTCTTTTCCGACGCCGACCGCGCATGCCTGGACCGGATCCACCTGGCCGCGCCCGCGGAACTGGCCGCGCTGGAACCCACCTTCAAGGATCCCAGGCTCCCGGAACTCTTCTTCCGGTACCGGGCCCGCAACTGGCCCGAACTCCTCACCCCGGCGGAAACGGCGCGCTGGACGGCCCATTGCCGGAACCGCCTGGAGCGGCCGCCCCTGGAAGGCCTGCTGGGCCTGGAGGGGTTCCGCGAGGCCCTCGCCAGGGCGCGGGAAACCCACCCGGACCGCGGGAGCCTGTGGGAGGAGCTCGAAGCCTGCCTTCCGTCCTCCGAGGCCGCAACCCCCGGGCGGTGAACGACCGGGGCGCCGGGAACGGATAGGGAGAATTGAGCGGCCACCGGTTGCCTTTGAAAAAGCCGGGACCCGGCCGCGCCCTTTCGTCATAACTTCGAGAAACAGTCGTGGTGCGGGTTCCCGGGCCCCGTTTCCGCGAGGGCTGCGGAAAACCCTCCGGGCCGGGCATCCCATTTCCCCCCCTGGAAGGGGATTCCGGAGTGCACTCAAAAAGTGGCAGCGGGACGTCCGACCGAAGTGCCGGCTACTCCCCGGCCAGGATGGCCTCGGGCATGGGCTCGTCCTCGTGGCGGTTGAGCACCTCGTTGAAGCGCTTCCAGTCCAGTTCCTTCTCCCAGATGGCCATGATCACGGCCGCCAGGCAGTTGCCGATGTGGTTGGTGATGGCCCGGGCCTCGGACATGAACTTGTCGATGCCCAGGATGAGGGCCATGCCGGCCACGGGGATGCCCGGCACCACGGCCAGGGTCGCCGCCAGGGTGATGAAGCCCGAACCCGTGACCCCCGCGGCGCCCTTGCTGGTGATCATGGTGACCACCAGGATGCCCAGCTGCTGGCCGAGGGTGAGCTCGATGCCCATGGCCTGGGCGATGAAGATCGAGGCGAGGGTCATGTAGATGTTGGTGCCGTCCAGGTTGAAGGAATACCCCGTGGGAATGACCAGGCCGACGATGGATTTCGACAGGCCCAGGTGCTCCATCTTGGTCATCAGGGGGATGAGCGCCGATTCCGAGGAGCTGGTGGCCAGCACCAGGAGCAGTTCGCCCTTGATGTAGCGCAGGACCTTGAGGATGTTGAACCCCGCCAACCGGGCGATGGTGCCCAGCACCAGGAAGACGAAGAGGGCGCAGGTGACGTAGAAGAGGCCGATGAGCTGGGCCATGGGCACCAGGGACTTCAGGCCGAACTTGCCGATGGTGAAGGCGATGGCCGCGCCCGCGCCGATGGGGGCCAGGTAGAGGATCTGCTTCATGACGCCGAAGAACATCTTGCTGATGTTCTCCAGCATGGCCAGGAGCGGCGCCTTGTGCCGCTCGGGGAGGGCCGCCAGCGAGAAGCCCAGGAGCACCGAGATCAGGAGCACCTGGAGGATGTCGCCGTCCGTGAAGGCGCTGAACAGGGTCTTGGGGATCATCTTCAGGAGGTGGTCCGTGACCGTCATGTGGGCGGCCTGGGTCAAGTAGCCCGCCACGAGCTTGGGGTCGAGCTTGGACGGATCGGCGTGGAATCCCCGGCCCGGGCCGAAGACGTTGGCCATGACCAGCCCGATCACCAGGGCGAAGGTGCTCACCACCTCGAAGTAGAGGATGGCCTTGGCGCCCACGCGCCCGGCCTTCTTGATGCTGCCGGCGCCCGCGATCCCCAGCACCACGCTCACCAGGATCACCGGCGGGATCAGCATCTTGATCAGGGAGATGAACCCGTCGGCCAGGGGCTGCATCCGGACCGCCACGGCCGGGTAGAAGTGCCCCAGGAGGGCGCCCAGCACGATCATCACGGCGACCCAGTTGTACAGCTTGGAGGCGAACCTCTTGACCATGGGGGCTCCTTCCTGGAATCAGGGATGCGGATGGCCCTGGAGGGGCCACCGGAAGCGGGTGGGCGCATCCTGGACCCGCCCAGCCGTCACGGCGGACACCTTGGGTTTCGGACTTATCAATTCGGAAATAATGCAGGAGTGGGACATTTCAACAAATGGGTCGTCTATCGTGAAAAAGCTATTGTTTTCAAGGCATCTCTAAAAAAGAGGAAGGATTCCTTTTTCCACTGATTTGATAAATTCAGAATCGATTTTGTGACAGCCGACCGGGTGTGACCGGCCAAAAAAAACCGGAACCGCCTGGGCGGTTCCGGTGCAAGTCCCCTTGGGGGGGGAGGTGGCTAGATCAATAGCCGACGATGTGGAAGTCGTCGATGCAGACCCGGCCGTTGGCCAAGGCGTCCGTCCGGTAAATCTCGAACCGGATGGGCTGGTTCACGCCGACGGTCCAGGTCACGGTGGTGGGCGTCGTGCCGGTGGGCGTGAAGGTCTCGGACAGATTCACCCAGTTCACGCCGGCGTTGGTGGAGTACCGCAGGCCGAGGGTTCCGATCGTCGTATCGGTCGTGTACTTCGCAAGGCTGATGGAAACGCTCTGCGCGCCGTTGGGCCAATCGAAAGCCATGGTCATCTTGCCCGTGGCCGAGGTCGAGGCGTTCCGCATGCGCACGCCCTGGAGACCCACGAAGTTGTCCGCGGCGAGGCCACCGTTGGCGGCGGATTTGCCGACCAGCGCGTCCGTGAGGTTCCAGACACCGGTCTGAAGGGCCGGATTGGGCGTCCCGGTAGCCCAGGAACCCTTCGTGCCGATCTCGAAGCCTTCATACATGTCGTTGGCGGGAACGGTGTTGACGACCAGGGCCGCATCGGCGCTGGGGGCGGTCAGGGAGCCGGATCCGGCCGTGTTGGTGACCACCACCGAATACGTTCCGGCGTCCGCGGAGGTGACGTTGGTGAGCTTCAGGGTGGCGGTGGTCATCCCCGGCAGGTCCACGCTGTCCTTGCGCCACTGGTAGGTGATCGTGCCGTTGCCGGTCGCGGCCACGGTGAAGAACACCGCGTTGCCCGCGAAGACGGTCTGGGACGCAGGCTGGGTGGTGATGTTCGGGGCGGTGGGATCCAGGGTCTTGATGCTCACGACCCGGGAGATGGAGCGGGTGTGGTTGGCCGCGTCGGTGGCCGTGAAGGTGGCCGTGTAGGAGCCGGCGGCGGTGTAGACGTGGGTGGTCGTGGGCGTGGTGACCGCGGCGCTGCCGTCGCCGAAGGTCCAGGAGGTGCTGGTGATCCCGTCGGGATCCGGCGTGGCCTGGCCCTCGAAGGGGATGGCATCGCCCACCAGGCCGTTGTAGGTGTTGATGGTATTCACGGCGTTGGTGGTGTTGTGCACGTGGGTGAACGTGGAGTCCCAGCTGGGCTTGATGATGTGGACGTTGGGGACGTTGGGGCCCTGTTCGAGGGTGTTGCCCCAGCCGGTGACGTCCACCACGGAGGTGAAGGTCGCGGGAAGCGGGGAGGACGGGGCCGGGAAGAAGTTCAGGCCGGTGAGTTCCTGGACCCGGTCGACGGTGGTGGCGAACTTCCAGAAGTCACCGGCGACCATGGGCACAGCGGGTCCTGAGGTGCCCGAGACGGTCGTGCTGTGGGGGACGATCAGGGCCAGCACCTTGGGGACGCCCGCGGTCTCGCGGACCAGGATCTTGTAGAAGGCGGTGGCGATGGGGATGTTCTTGGTGCCGATGGGGTTGACCAGGGGGGTGGAGTAGATGGGTCCGGTGTAGATCCACACCCGGCCGAAGGCGGTGGTCAGGTTCTGGGTGGTGAGGATCTCGAGGTCGCTCCAGGCGGCATCGTTGAAGCCGGCCTGCACCTGCGGGCACATGTTGGACATGTACATGGTGGAGGCGCCCGCGTCCGCGCCGTAGACGTCGCGCAGGTTGGCGAACTGGGTCTGGTGGCCGCGGCTGTAGCCGGTGCCGGTGTAGTCGCCCGAAGCCAGGGAACCGGTGATGCGGGTATCCGTGGGGTAATCACTGGGACGCGTGAAGGACCAGGGGGCGCTGGGGAAGAAGCACGCCGAGGACCAGACCGGGCCCAGCTTGCCGGTGTCGTAGCCCACCCGGAAGGAACCGGAGGGGTCGGCGGGGGCGGTGGTGATGAAGGAGGGGACGACGGTGTACACCCGGCTGGTGTCGGTGACGGTGGGGTCGCCGGCGTAGACGGGCTTGGGCGCCACGACCGAGAGGGTCGCGGGGTCGCTGACCACGGAGGTGGTGCCGCTGGTGACGGTCACCGTGTAGGTCTGGCTGACGGTGTGCAGGTCGGTGGCGGGGATCGTCAGGGTCGGGGAATCGGTCCCCACCACGGTGCCGGCGCCGTTCTTCCACTGGTAGGACAGGTTCGCGCCGGTGGCGGTCACCGAGAAGGTGGCGCCGTCGGGGGCCGTGACACCCTTGGACTGGGGCTGGACGGTGATGGCGACGGCAACCGGCTTGGGCGTGACCGTGAGGGTTGCCGCGGCGCTGGTGGTGGCGGCGGTGGTGCCGTTGAGGGTGTTGGTCACGACCACGGCGTAGTCGCCGGCGTCGGTGAGGAGCACGGGGCTGAAGGTGAGGGCCGAGTCGGTCTTGCCGTTGATGGCGGTGCCGTTGAACAGCCACTGGTAGGTGAGCGTCCCGTTGCCGGTGGCGGCCACGGTGAAGGTGGCGGGCTCGCCTTCCAGCACGGTCTGGGCCGCGGGGCCGGTGCCGATGACCGGGGCCGCCGCGGCGGGCAGGACGGTGAGTTCGGCCGCGGCGCTGGTGGTGGACGCCGTGGTGCCACTCAGGGTGTTGGTGGCGGTGACGGTGTAGCTGCCGGCGTCGGCGGCGGAGACGGGGGACAGGGTGAGGGTGGCTTCGGTCCTGCCGTCGAGGGCGACGCCGGCCTTCAGCCACTGGTAGGTGATGGTGCCGTTGCCCGTGGCGGCGGCGGTGAAGGTCGCCGAGGCGCCCTGCACGACCGACGTGGAGGCCGGGCTGGTGGTGAAGACGGGCGCGTCGGCCCGCGGGACCACCGTGACCACGGCGGCGTTGCTGGTGGTGGAGGCCGAGCGGCCGTTGACGGTGCTGGTGACCACCACGGTGTAGCTGCCCGCGTCGGTGGTGGTGACGGGGTTCAGGGTGAGGGTGGCCGAGGTCTTGCCCAGCAGGGACGCCCCGCCACGGCGCCACTGGTAGGAGAGGGACTCGCCGGTGGCGGTCACGCTCAGGGTGGCGCTGCCGCCTTCGGCCGCGTTCATGGCCTGGGGCTGGGCGGTGATGACCGGCGCGGCGACCGGAGCGGCCGGATCGTCCTTGCTGCTGGAGCAGCCCAGCATGAGGGCCGGAAGCGCCAGGGCGCCGAGGGCGAGCGCAGGTACGAGCAAGCCGCCAGTGACACAGAAGGGTCGTGCGAAACGAGCCAATGCCCGTCGGATGTTCATCGTGGACTCCTTGACCCGTCGAGGGTCAGCAGGTTTTCAGGGATTCGGATCGGGGGTTCTATTCGTTCTCGGGAGCCGTGATCTGCAGGACACCGTCACCGGACGTGACGATGAGGTCGCCGAAGGTGGTGATCCCGAGACCCTTGGGGAAGTAGACGCCGGCGGTTCCGGTGGTATCGAGGGTGCCCCGCGTGGTGTTGAGGCGCCCGGACACGATGCTGGTGCCGCCATTCCAGTTGGTCAGCGTTTCGGGAACGCCCACCACCGTGCTCACGAGGCCCGTTGCGACCTCGATCCTGCGGATGGCGTGGTTGGACTGGTCCGCGACGTAGATGAACTTGGCGTTGCCGGTGGCGTCCTTCTTGATGGCCAGGTTGACGGGGTTGTAGAAGCGGGCGGCGCTGCCCGCGGCATCCACGAAGCCGCTCGTGGACGAGGTGTTCCCGCCGGCCACCACGGTCACGGTCGGAGCGGCGCTGAAGTCCTGGCTCGCCTTGCGCACGGTGTGCTGGGAGAAGTCCACCCAGTAGAGGGAGGTCCCGTCCAGGGCGAGGCCGTTGACGCCCCCCTGACCCGCCACTGCGCCTGCGGCCTGAACGCCCGTGGCGACGTCGAACTTGCGGATGTTGGCGCCGTGGGCGATGAAGAGGCTGGCGCCGTCGTTGGTGACCACGATGCCGCGGGGGGTGTTGGCGGTGAACGAGTAGTTCAGGGGCAGGACACTGGCCACGCCCGTGCTGTCGATCTTGACGACCTTGATGGAGGCCGCGAGGCGGTCGATGACATAGACGTTCTGGTTCGCGTCCACGGTCAGGCAGTAGGGATCCGTGAAGGTGTAGCCGGTGCCGATGGTGGTGACGGTGCCGTCCGCGCCGATCCTGCGCACGACCTTGTTGAGCTCGTCGGCCACGAACGTGGTGTTCTTGCTGTCCACGGCTACGCCGTTGGGGCCGTAGAACCGGGCGGTGGCGATGGTCTCGTCGGTGGTGCCCGCATTCCGGGCCCCGGCGAAGGGGGCGGAGGTGTAGACGGGGGTCGCTTCGGCGGAGGGCGTGAGCTTGCGGATCACGGCGTTGACGGCGTCGGCCACGTAGAGGGTGCCCGCGGAATCCATCGTGATGCCTTCAGGCCCGTTGAAGACGGCCTCGGCGCCGGCGCCCTCCTTGTAGCCCGGCGCGCCGGTGCCGGCGATGGTGGTGACGTCCCAGGCGGAGGTGCCCGCGTTGTACACCAGCTTGCGGACCGTGTGGTTGTTGTTGTCGGTGACGAAGAGGGTGCCATCGGCGGCCCGGACGATGCCGGTGGGCCGGGCGAACCGGGCCGTGAGGCCGCTGCCGTCCACATTGCCGGAGGCGGCGACGGGATAGGCCCCGGCGATGGTGGTCACCACGCCGGCCTGGGTCACCTGGCGGATGGCGTGGTTCTCGCGGTCGGCCACATAGATGGTGCCGTCGGCGGGGTTGATGGCCATGGACGAGAGGGTGCGGAACAGGGCCAGGCTGCCGGTATCATCCTTCAGGCCGTACTGCTGCCCGCCATTGGCGCCGGCCAGGACGGTGATCCTGGATCCGGCCGCGGCCGCGGGATCGTAGATGCGGATCGAGGAGTCATAGGCCGAGGCGATGTACAGCTTTCCGTTGTACTGGAGGCTGCAGATGGGGTTGTCCAGGTTCTGGGTGGCCGCATTGCCGTAGGTGCCGGGAACGCCCACCAGGACGGACGTCGTCCAGCTTCCATCCTGCTGCTTGGCGAGCTGCCTCATGGAATGGGAGTAGAAATCGGACACGTAAAGGGTGTTGGGGTCCACGTACAGGACGTGGGTGGGGTTCCGGAAGCGGGCGGCAGTCCCGTTTCCGCTGCCGTCGCCGCTCACGGCGGCGCTGATCCAGGAAACGCCCGCCCTGCCGGCGAGGGTGGTGACCTCCCCGGTGCGGCTGATCATGCGGATATTGGCCAGGAGCGAATCCGCGACATAGATGTTGTCGTTGGGATCGATGGAAAGGTTCATGGAGGCAGCGGTGCTGCCGCTGATGGGAGCGGAGTTCAGGCCGAACTTGGCCACGGTGCCGGTGCCGTCCACGTAGCCGGGGCCGGCGGTGCTGCCGGCCAGCAGGTCGAAGCCCTTGGCGCCCACCGCGGTGGTGATGGAGATGGCGGCCGGATTGAGAAGGTTGCTGCCGGTCAGGGTGTAGACCTGGCGCCGGATGGGGCTGACGGTCTTGGACACCAGGCCCATCACGTCCACGCCGTCCAGGGTCAGGGTGTCGGGCGTGTTCAGGTAGTCCCAGGAGAGGACGCTGGTGCCGTCCAGGGACGTGACCGAGGGCGTGCCCTTGAAGTCCACGAAGGCCAGGGGGCCGGAGCCGACGGTGAGGCCGAGGGTCCGAACCACGGCAGGGCCGCCGGCCGCGGGCTGGAGGGAGAGGGTGTACGTGGTGGTGACGGCGGGGGTGACGGTGGCCGTTCCGGACAGGCCGATGGAGGCGGGCAGGGTCGCATCCGGGGGATTCGCGGTGATGGTGGCGCTGGTGAACAGGCCCGGAACCTGGGTGGCGTCCCAGGCGAGGGTCGCGGAATCGCCCGCCACGACGGCGCGCACGCTTTCCGTATAGGTGACGGGCGTGGCCAGGACCCGGACGGTCACGGTGCCCGAGGTGGCCTGGCCCACGGAATCCACCGCGGTGACGGTGTAGACGGTGGCCGGGCTGGTGGCCTGGGGCGTTCCGGAGATGGTGCCGGTGATGGCGTCGAGGGTCATGCCCGCGGGCAGACCGGGGTTGACGGTGTAGGTGTAGGTTCCGCCCCCGGCCACGGTGACCGCGTTGGTGCCGACGAAGACGTCCTGGTAGCAGGTCGCGTCCGGCGTGGCGTAGGTGAGGTTGGAGGGCGCGGGCAGGACCACGGCGGTCACGGTCTGGGTGCTGACCTCGCCCTTGGCGCTGGTCACCGTGAGGGTGAAGGTCGTCGTGGAGGTGATGCCGTTGATCGTGATGACCCCGTTGGTGGTGGGGGTCAGGTTGCCGGGGGTGATGAGGGCCGTGCCTCCCGTGGTGGCGAAGTTGGCGCGGATCAGGACGGTGCCGCCCTTGGCGATGTTGACGGTCCGGGTGGCGTCGGAGTCCCAGCCGCCCTGCTTGGGCCGGCAGATCAGGAAGGCCGAGATGTTGGGGGAGGGCGTCTCGAAGGCCTTGTTGGAATTGGTGCAGCCCAGCTGCATGGAGACGAGGCCCAGGCAGATGCCGGTGCCCACATAGGCCAGGGCCTTGCCGGTTCCTCGGGGGGTCAAGCGGGTAAACATAGGTACTCCTGAAGAGGCTGAATCGGAAAAGGATTTCGTCATGTTCGCCGGGCCTAGAAGCGGGCCTTGAGGGTGAACTGCACCTCACGCGTCTTGCTGTCCGGCATGTTCAGCTTCCCGAAGGTGTCGGCGTAGCTGCCCCGGTCCGTGGGCGAAGCGGCGTAGGTATTCTGGTTGGTCCACATCTTGGACCAGTTGAAGACGTTGTAGATGTCCACGATGGCTTCCAGGGCCAGGCCCTTGGTGACCTTGAAGGCCCGGTCGAGGCGCAGGTCGAAGGTCTTGGTGGAGGGCTGGCGGAACGCGTTGCGTCCTCCGGCCGTGTCGATGAACTTGCCGTCGCCGTTCACATCGTTGTAGTAGACGCCCGAGTAGGGACGCCCGGTCGTGAAGGTGGTGACGCCGGAAATGCGGACGCCGTAGACCTTGGGGGCCCACCAGGCCAGCACGGCCCGGAACTTGTGGTCGTTGTCGCTGAGGGCGTACGACTGGAGCGGGTCGGCGGGATTCTCCGTGAGGGCGTTGTTGGACGTCAGGGTGGCGCGCTCGTTGGAATTGTTGTCCTCGGCCTTGGCGAAGGTCAGGCTGCCCTTGAAGCCCCACTGCCCGGGCACGTTGCGGCCGAACTCCAGCACCAGGTTCCGGTAGCGCCCTTCCCCGTCGTACTTGGAGAGGATGACGTCACCGAAGCCGCTGAGGTCCAGCTGGCGGCCCCGGACGATGGCGGTGTAGGGGCGGTTCGTGGCGGTGTTGGAGAAGTGGTTCCACTTGGTCGGGTAGCCGTCGTTGTAGATGCGGCCGTCGAGGGCCGTGATGCTTCCGTCGGCGTTCTGGGCGAGGTTGATGTTCACGCCGTACTGGAGGTTCAGGTACTTCTTGTAGGTGGCCTTGAGGCCCAGGGTGTAGCCGTTGCCCAGGTCCTGCTCGACGCCCAGGGACATGGACCGGGCCTGGGTCATCTTGGCTTCGGGGTCGATGATGGTGACGTTCACGGCGTCCTTGGGCAGGAGCGCCAGGTCCGCGTCGCTGAGGGGCTTCAGGGAACTGGTCCCGGTGAGAGGACCGCCCCACCGGCTGGACGCCGACAGCAGGCCGCCGGGATTGAACATGCTGGCGTTGGAGGAGGAACTGACGGAGTAGGAGACCAGGTTCAGCCCGTTGTTCATGATGGCGGCGGACGCGGTCTGGCCGGGGTTGCTGATGCTGAACCAGCCGTAGCCGCCCCGGATGACGGTCTTCGCGTTGCCGAAGACGTCGAAGCTGAAGCCGAAGCGCGGATCGACGGCCTTGTCGTCCGGCTGACGGTCCAGGCCCTGGAGCTTGCCGTTGGGATTGGGGTTGCCGCTCCAGCGCTCGCTGCTGGCCCGCACGCCCAGGCTTAGCATCAGGCGCTTGTCCAGAAGGCCCGTGTACTGTCCCTGGAGGAACCCGGCGAAGTACTTCTCGCTGAAGTCGCTCACCCCGTCCAGGGGCGAGTAGCCCTGGCTGTAGGTCAGTCCGGATCCCGCGACCGTCCCCTCGAACCAGTTGTTGGCCATCAGGTAGGTCCCGAACGACCAGTTGCCGTTCTGGCTGGGAAGATACCGGTTCTTCATGTGGATGTACTGCAGGTCCACGCCGGCCTTGAAGTTCCAATCCCCGGACAGGTAGGTGATGGTGTCCTGGAACTGGGTGGTCCGCTCGGTGGTGACCCGGGGGTCGATGTAGTACTGGCCGGCGTTGATGGAATTGGAGGCGATGCGCACGGGGGCGCTGGTGGTGGAATTGGGGGTGGTGGGCCGGTCCTCGGTGGCGATCTGGAGGCGGCCCTCGTTCAGGAGGCTCGGCCCGAGGATCGACTTGAGCTCCAGGACCCCGGACAGGCTCTTGAAGGTCATGGTGGAGTTGCCCGAAACGGCCACGTCGTAGCGCCGGGTCCCGGGGTAGATGTCATTGAGTCCCTTGTAGTTCTGAGAGTTGATTCGCAGGGTGGCGGTGTGGTTCTCGTTCACCGTCCAGTCCAGGCGGCCCATGACGACCAGGTTCGTCTGTTTGTCCGTCCAGGGCGTGTTCGCTTCCTGGGCGAGGGTGGTGCCGGGGCTGGTCATGAGCAGCGACCCCATTCCCGAAGGGGCCCAGAACTTGGCGTGATCCGCCGCGGTGTTTCCGGGAACATCGGTGTATCCGAAGGCCGGAACGCTCTGCTCCTCCAGGCGCGAGGCTTCCACGTTGAGGAAATAGTGGAGCTTGTCCTTGATGATGGGGCCACCGAAGTTGAAGCCGCCCTGGGCCGTCTTGTAGTCGCGGGTGCGGGCCGCGAGGTTGTTCTTGCTGTTCCCCGGGTCGTAGTCCACGGGCCGCACCCGGGCCACCAGGGAATTGGGCTTGAACATCATGAAGGCCATGCCCGAGGGCTCGTTGGTGCCGGTCTTGGTCACGGCGTTGACCACCGCGCCCACCGCGTCGCCGTACTGGGCGTCGAAGGAATTGGTGATGACCTGGAGCTCCTTGATGGAGTCCGCACCGAAGGAGAAGGGCACCCGGGTGCCGCCGCGCTGCTCGCTGTTGAACTTGGAGTTGAAGCTGGCGCCGTCGATCTGGAGGTTGTTCTGGACGCCGCGGGCACCTTCCACGGAGGTCCGGTAGCCCTCGGCGTTGTCGGCGGCGCCGGGGGTGAGCTGGACCAGGTCCGTGAAGTTGCGGGTGGCCAGGGGGACGGCCGAGATGAGGTCCTGGTTGAGGGAGGTCTGGGTGTTGATCTGGGCCACGTCCAGGCTGGCGGTGACGTCCACCACCTCCACCACCGCCGAGGCTTCGGCGATGTCCAGGGAGAAGTTCTGGGTGCTGGTCTGGCCCAGGCTCACCCGCACCAGGGGGTCCTTGGCGGTCTTCATGCCCTTGGCCGTGACCACGAGCTCGTAGTTGCCCACGGGCAGGAAGGGGAACTGGAACTCGCCCCGGGCGTCCGTGACGAGTGAACGAGCGAAGCCGGTCTCCAGGTTGCGGATGGCGACGAGGGCCCCCGCGACCGCGGAGCCCTTCTTGGATTTGACCGCGCCCCTCATGGCGCCGGACGTGGTGCCGGTCTGGGCCGTCGCCACCATGGCGCAGGTCAAGGCCGAAAGGGCGATCAAGCAGGACTTCCTGTTAAACATCTGTTCTCCTTGGCGAACTCGTTCGACACCCGGGGGGGGCTGTGGGAGCCCCTGGCGGTACACCCTTTTATGAAGGATTAGAAGACACTAGCACAGACGCGAAAACAGGGAGGTTAATTACTGTTAAAATTTTTCATTGCAGCGGAAGAAAAACGCCAATTGTGACCAGTGGACTCATCAATCCATATCCCCCGGGAATGGTTTTCGCCCCATTTCGCGCCCCTGCCCCGCTGGAGACACGCGAGAAGATCCCTTGACGGCCCTTCCCCCGACCACCGGTCAGTAATAGGAGACCTGGGTCTTCTTCAGGTGCCGGGTCTCCAGCAGGGCCGCGATGCGCTTGATGACGTTGCGGCGGATGTCCAGTTCCACGGGCAGGGCCGGGTCCTGGTGGGCCTCGTTCACGGCGGTGCCCACCTGGAAGTGGATGATGTCGGATTCCAGGAGCAGCTCCACCAGGCGCGAGGCGGCGTTGCGCCGGGGACAGGCGCCGGCCTCCAGGTATTCCCCCACCTTGGCCAGCGTCAGACACCCCTCGGTGACCAGCTCCACACCGGCCATGGCGGAGGGGGCGGGCACCTCCCGGTCGGGAAAGGCCAGGTCCATCTCCACCTCCCGGTTCAGCTCCCGGGCCAGGATGTTGGAGGTGGTGCCGCCGCACACCACCTTGCGGGAACCGGGCCGGTCCACCAGGGCCGCGAAGTCCCGGTCCCGGGCGCGGTCGAAGGGGGGGCCGGTGAGCACCTGCAGCACCCGGGGGTGGCGAAGGTGGATGATGCCGCAGGTGATGTCGTCCCCGGCGGCGCCGCCGTCGTTCCACAGGGCCCGGTCCACCATGAGTTCCGCCAGGCGGCGGCTGGACAGCTCCGGGGAGCGGGCCAGCCTGGACAGGGCGTAGGCGGCGGCCTCGGGTTCCCCCCAGCCCAGGGGGAGGGCCGGGGTGCCCATGCCAGACTGGGTCACGCCGTCCGAGCACAGGACGATGCGGTCGCCCACGCAGCTCTGGAACTCGCTCACCCGCAGGCGGCGGTTGCCCCACCGGGGCTGGGCCAGGACGGTGCGCTCCAGGGGGACCAGGGTGCCTTCGCGGATGAGCATGGCGGGCGGATTGCCGTGCTCGAAGACCCGGGTGCGGCCGTCGCGGCGCGCGTCCACGATGGTGAAGGTGGAGTAGCTGATGCGGCGCACGGGGTCCACCGGCAGGGAATCCATGAGGATGGCGGCGGCCTTGGCGGTGTCGATGTTCCACTCCACGTACTCCAGGGCCATGGACGCCGTCACCGAGGCCAGCACCGCGGCTTCCACGCCGCTGCTGAGGCCGTCGGCCAGCACCGACACCACCCGGTGCCCCTCCTCCAGGCTGCGGGAGTGGAACAGGTCGCCCGAAAGGTGCTCGCCGCCGCAGGGCAACCCGAAGTAATCCACCTCGATGAAGACTGGCGTGGCGGCCGGGCTCTGCCCGGCGGCCACGTGGGGGAGCACGAGGGGGGACGGAGAGGGAGCGAAGCGACCGCGCGGTCCCCCTTCGTTCATATCATCCTCCATGGGGCCCCCGGAACTCCGCGATGATCGAGTTGAGGATCCCCTCGCTGCGGGCGGCGTTGCGCCCCAGGCTGAAGGCGATCTCCTGGGCGTTGGCCAGCATGCTCTGGATCACCTCCTCGGCCTTGCCCACCATCTCCTTCTGCCGGGCTTCGGTCTCGGTGACGTCCAGGAGCAGCGCCCCCAGCACGTGCCCGGGCTCCACCGTGAAGATGGTGGCGCTCAGGGTCCGCCCGGCGCTGGCGAGGTTCTGGCGGATCAGCTCGTCCCCGCCCTCCAGCACCTCCCGGAACCGGCCGCCGAAGTCCACGAGCTTGTCGATGCGGGCGCCGGCGAGGCCCGGCTGGGCCTCGGCCACCAGCGCGGCCTCCTCGCCCAGGAGCCGCACGAACTCGTCGTTGCTCTCGATGATGCGGAGCTCCTCGTCCACGATCACCACGCCGAAGGGCAGTGTGCGCAGCAGGGCGTTGGCCTTCTTCTCGGCGAGGCGGCGCAGGTTGGACACGCACATGCGCGTTTCCGCCCGGCCCGCCAGGATGGCCCCGGCCAGCTCCCGGCAGGTGTCGTAGCCGCAGGCCCCGCAGTTGAGCTCGTCCCCGGGGCCCGCCTTGCCCAGGCGGCGCAGGGCCGCCTCCAACTGGCCCGCGGGGACCTCGGGCTCCGTGGGCGTCCGCGGGTTGAATCCCCGGTGCAGGTCCACCCGGGTTGCCCGCGGGTAGGCGCCGTCAGCCTCGGCGGCGCCGTCCAGCACCGCCATGCGGGCCGGGACGGGGGGGCGCCGCGCGGCGGGACCGTTCACGCAACCGCCGGCGCAGGCCAGCAGTTCCAGGAAGACGTTGCCCCGGGGCCGGGGCAGGTCGGCCAGGGCCTCCTTGATGGGGCCCAGCCCGCTGAGGGTGACGAAACGGGTGCCGTCCGTGGCCATGTTGAGGGCCGTGGCCCGGGCCATGCCCCCTTCGATGGGGTAGAGGGCCCCTTCCGCCGCGGAGCCCAGGAGGAAGGCGCCCTCGGGCTCCAGGTCCAGGGGGTCGATGCCTTCCCGGTCCAGCCAGGCCCGGAGGTCGTCGAAGGTCAGGGCGGCGGCCAGGGTGGGCGCGTCGTCCACTTCCAGCTTCTTGGCGATGCAGGGTCCGATGAAGACCACCGGCAGGTCGCCCAGCTCCGCCCGCAGGAGCCGCACGTGGGCGAGCAGCGGCGAGTCCAGGGGCGTGAGGTCGGGAATGCGCTCGGGCAGGTAGGTGCGCACGTAGTCCACCGCCACGGGACACGCGGTGGAGATCCAGATGCGGCCGGTCTGGGCGTCCAGGTCCCGGGCCAGGCGCGCCGACACCTCCTGGGCGCCAAGGGCGGTCTCGCTCACCCCGGCGAAGCCCAGGCGCTTGAGGGCGGCGATCATCCGCCCGGGTCCCCCCGGGAATTCGCTGACATAGGAGGGGGCCAGGGACGCCACCACGGGCCGGTCCCCCCGCAGCAGCGCCTCCACCGCGGGCAGGTCGTCCCGCACCCGCTTGGCCCCGCTGGGGCAGGCCCGCACGCAGGCCCCGCAGGCCAGGCACCGCTCGGGCATCACGTAGGCGTGGGCCGAGCTGACCCGGATGGCCTTCACGGGACAGGCCCGCACGCACTTGTAGCAGTCCTGGCACTGGGCCTGCTCGGAGTAGACCGGCCCCGCCTTCACAGCGCCTTCCCCAGGTCCTCCAGGCAGGTGGCCGGGTCCAGGAACACGTCCCCCAGGCGCAGGTTGGGGCCGTGCTGGCAGCGGCCTTCGCACCGGGCGCCCTTGAGCGCCACGCGGTCTTCCAGGCCCCTGCGCTTCAGGAAGGCCTGGAGCCGCGGAAGGGTCTCGTCGTTGCCCCGGGTGAAGCAGGAGCTTCCAAGGCAGATGGTGAGGGTGGGCAGGCCTTCGGCATCACACATGAAATGCCCTTTCGTGAACCGGACCTAGGTCCGGGATGAGAGTTTGGCGGAGAGCACGGCGAGGCCGATGGCGATGTCCTGGTCCTGGACGATGACGCCCGGGGGCAGGTCCAGGGGACAGCCGGTGAAGTTCCAGATGCCCTCGATGCCTGCGCGGGCCAGGCGCAGGGCCACCTCCTGGGCGGCGTCGGGGGAGACGGTGAGGATGGCCATGCGCGCGCCCAGGCTGCGCAACTCGGGTTCCAGGCGGTCCATGTGCCACACGGGCGTGTCGTGGACCACCAGCCCCGTCAGGGAGGAATCGATGTCGAAGGCGGCGCAGATTTCCAGGCCGTGGGCCTTGAAGCCCTCGTAGCCCAGCAGGGCCATGCCCAGGTGCCCCACGCCCACCAGCACCGCGTCCCGCACCTGGTTCCAGTTCAGGCAGTGCTCGATGGCCAGCACGAGCTCCTCCACCTGGTAGCCCATCTTGGGCAGACCGGAGATGCCGATGAAGCCGAAGTCCTTGCGCACCTGCACGGCCTCCAGGCCGAGCAGCTCGCCCAGGCGTGCGCTGGAAACCACCTCCCGGCCCAGGCGGCGCATTTCTCGCACCACCCGCAGGTAGCTGGGGAGGCGCTGGACGGTGGTGAGGGGGAGGCTCCCGATCCGGTATCCGTACGCCATGCCCCCCTCCATTTCAATTGCTACCATGGTATCGATACCACGGTAGCAATTGTGGACCGGCCGGTCAGGATGTCAAGCCAGTGGTTCTATTTGCTGTATTACTTTAATTTAAAATTGACACCGAAGACGATCCGCACGGCTTTGTTCTCCTTCCCCACGCGGGGCGGGAAGAACACCCAGCGCCACGCGAAGGCTTCCGCGGCCGCCCGGAACGACGGGGTGCCGCCTGCGCTCTCCACGTGGAGGGGGAAGCCGTCCTTCCCCACCGCCACCCGCAGCGTCACGGCGCCTTCGGTCCCGGCGGCGAGGGCATCCGGGGGATACGTGGGCTTCGCAGGGCGGTAGGCCACCGGGAGATCGGCGATGGCCACCTCGGGGAGCGCATCCAGGCCGCCCTCCGGGAAGGGCGCGGCCCCGGTCCGGGGGTCCTGGGCGGCGGGATCCCAGGTGCGGGTCACCTGGATCGTGAAGCGGCCGGCCTCGATTTGATCCAGGGACAGACCGGGCCCGTCGTTGGCCTTCCGGCTGGCCACGACCTCCACCTCGACGATGACGGCTCGGTCGGAGGTGTTGTTGAAAGCGCGCTCGTTGAAGCCGCGCGGACCGTGCTGGCGAACCACCTCCAGGCGGTACGTGGAGCGGGGGATCTCCCCGGCGGCCTTCACGTCCAGCCCGATGCGGGAATGGGGCGGGATCTCGAAGGAGAAGGACCGGTTCTGGCTGGCGTTGCCCTGGATGACCGCCATTTCGGCGTGGGCCGGGATGAAGACGCCCTGGCCCCGGAAGGCGGCGCGCGGGACCGGCGGGGGCGCCTCCCCGCGGGGCGCCGCCACCTTCGGCGCGGGGGCGGGAACGGCGGGGGCCGCCGGGACCTCCAGGGCCGCCCGGGGTGAGGGCAGGTCCACGGAAGGAGCTGCGTGGACGGCCGCCAGGGCCATGACGGGAACCGCCGGGGCCGCGGCCGGGGCCGGCGCGGGAACGGCCTCCACGGGCGGTGCGGGGGGCGCCGGCGGGGCGGCCTCCAGGGGCGTCCAGTGGACGCCGCCCCCGAGGACGGCGACGGCGGCCAGGGCCAGGAGGCCGGGGCGGGTGAGGGTCTGGGAGGGGAGCACGGGCAGGAGCAGGCGTTTGATGCGGTGCATGAGGGAGCCTCCGTGGCCCGACGGGGCCAGCTGGGTGGGGGGTCGGTGGCGAAGGGTCTCCAGATCCGCCAGGGCCTGGGCGAAATGCAGGCCCCCGCCGCAGTGGGCCGCGGCGGCGTCGTCGCAGCAGTGCTCCCGCTCCGCGCGGATCTCGCGGGAGAGCCACCACACGGCGGGGTGGAAGAAGAAGACGACTTCGGCGAGGTTCTGGAGGAAGTTCACGAGGAAGTCCCGGCGCCGCACGTGGGCCAGTTCGTGGGCGAGGACGGCTTCCAGGGTGGCCTCCGGCAGGGAGAGAAAGGCCGCAGAAGGAACGAGGATGACGTCCCGCCAGAAGCCGAGCACCAGGGGGGAGTCCACCAGGTCCGACACCAGGAGCCGCACGGGGCGGTGGTGGGCGAAGGCCCGGCGGAGGCGGTCCAGGCTCGCCTCGAGGACTTCCGGGGCCGCCGTGGCCCTGCGCAGGCAGGGACCGTAGAGCCACAGGAGCCCGGCCCCCAGCCGCAGGGCCAGGGCCGCGCTGCCCGCGGACCACACCAGGAGGATGCTCGGTAGCTGCGCCTGCAGCCGTTCCCGGAGATCCGGAGGCAGGACGGTGACGGTTCCGGAGAAGGCCGCGGGCGCCTGGATCGCCGTGGCCTCCGGGGGCGTCAGGGCGAGGGTGGCGAGGAACGCCAGGACCATGGCCAGGAGGCCCATGCAGGCCACCAGGTACCGGGTCTCCGGACGCCGCGCGAAGCGCAGCGCCAGGAACGCGGCGCACCCGACGAGGGCGCCCTCCCAGAGGAAGTGCACCAGGGCCCAGGCGAAGGCCTGGAGCCAGGGGGAGAGGACGGCGGAGGTCATGGCGCCTCCGCCTTCCGGCGGGCCGCGTCGAGCAGCCGCTGGATCTCGTCGAGTTCACTCCCCGAGGCCGCGTGGGACTCCAGGGCCCGGACCATGAGGTCCTTGGCGCTGCCCGCGAAGGCGCGGCGGACCAGGTCCTGGACCAGGAACGCCTGGGTGGGCTCCTGCTCCCGGGCCGCGCGGTAAACGTGGGTCATGGCCGAGGCGTCCCTCGTGACCAGGCCCTTGTCCGCCATGATCTGCATGAGCTTCAGGACGGTGGTGTAGCCCAGGTCGCGTTCCCGGGCCAGTTCCGTGTGCACGTCCCGCACGGTGGAGGGGCCCCGGCGCCAGAGGACGCTGAGAATGGCGAGCTCGCCGTCCGAGGGACGGGTGGGATCGGGGCACATGGGAACTCCGCGGTGATGAATCAAAGATACGAACTTATTCGTAGGTGTCAATGGACTGGAATTTTTAGGTTCCTCGCTGAAGCGAGTGG
>MTLE01001060.1_pt1 | contig 30677 bp, 24 predicted proteins | sample 1982461 | NCBI WGS metagenome assembly MTLE01 (sample SAMN05712605, study PRJNA340218) | biofilm metagenome | isolation source: sample SPL anode biofilm adapted to -200 mV | place: USA | collected 2012-02-03
TCAAGGCGGCGCCTTTCAACAACTGATCGCCACTAACCCAGAAGCACAAGCCATTATCCAACGCGCAATCCAGCCGCAACCGGCCGACGGCGCAATTGTAATGGTCCGCCGTAAAGAGCGGCATGGGATACTGGCTCTTGGCGGGTTCATCGACCACATCTAGGCCCGGTGCTTTGCTTAAGGCTAAGCGGGCCGCTTCCAACGTCACCGGCTTCTCAAACTCCGCGCTGACGGCGATGGAATGGGCCCGATACACCGGCACGCGCACGCAGGTCACGCTCGCCCGGAATTTGGGATGGTGCATGATCTTGCGGCCTTCGTTCTCCATCTTCATCTCTTCCTTCGTATAGCCGGTCGGCAAGAAGCTATCGACTTGCGGCAACACGTTAAAGGCAATCTGATGCGGGTAAACCTCGCGCGTGACAGGCTCGTCGCGAACAATCTGGCCCACTTGATTGCGCAGTTCTTCAATGGCCTTCGCCCCGGTGCCGGACACCGCCTGGTAGCTGGAGGCAAACACGCGGGTCACGCCAAACGCCTGGTGCAACGGATACAACGCCATCAGCACAATCGCTGTGGTACAATTGGGATTCGCGAGAATACCCTGGTGCCAGCGCACGTCTTCCGGGTTAATCTCCGGCACCACCAAGGGCACCTTCTCATCCATGCGGAACGCGCTGGAATTATCCACCACCACGCAGCCGGCTTTGGCCGCGATGGGGGCGAACTCGCGGGAAATGCTGCCGCCCGCGCTAAACAAAGCGATGTCAATGCCCGCAAAAGCGTCCTTCGTGAGCTCTTTGACGGCAATCTCTTGGCCCCGGAAGGTCAATTTCTTGCCTGCCGACCGGGCCGAAGCCAATAACGTCAAACCGCCCACGGGGAAGTTGCGCTTCTCCAGGGTCTTAATCATCTCGATGCCGACCGCGCCTGTGGCACCTACTACCGCCACCTGAGGTTTCGAATTCATAAAGGGAGGGCACTATATCTCATCCCGCCGGGCAGTGTCAAACGGCGGCAGGGAGTCGTCCTAACGAACATTGGAAACCAGCGATAAACGAGCGCGAAATATGGATAACCAAGCGAAACCGTGAAATATGGCGACCCTATCGGGAATCGAACCCGAGCTACTACCGTGAAAGGGTAGTGTCCTAACCGCTAGACCATAGGGTCAACCGATGGACTGTGGAGTGTACTTATCGGCGGGCGCTTGTCACGCGGAAAAAACGGTCCCGGCCGTTTTATTTTTAATTCATCTCCAATGAATGTTGTATATTATTGATGTACAATGACTTCAAATAGCGCGCAAAGCAGGCTCAATCCGGCGCCAGAGTTCCTCTGGATCCTCTAAACCGATGGAAACGCGGATTAAATAGCGCGAGACGCCGCAGGCTTCAGCCCAATCCAGCTCGCTGTAGTGCGCCAGCAGGGTGAAGGGGCAAGCGAGGGTGAAGATGGTGCCCAAGCTGGGGCCCTTTGAAATGGGCAGGGCATCAAAGACCTTTTCGGCGCGGGTTTCGGCGTTTTTGGGCAGGAAGGTGATTAAGGCGCCCCAGCCGCCTTCGGGGCGTCGGACGGCTTCGTAGACGTCGGCAAACTCCCATTTGGGGTACCACACTTGCTCGATGGTGTCGTGTTGGCGCAAATGTTCGGCAATGAATAGGCCATTGCGGTTGTGGCGGAGCATGCGTTCACGGAACCCCCGGGCTTGCGCTTCGATGATGGCCGCTTCGGCCCCCCACAGCAGGTCTTCATGCCGCAGTTGGACCCATTTTTTGAGTTCCGCGTAAAACGGAGAGCGCGGGTTGCAGATGAGCACTCCGCCCATGGCCTCGCCCGTGCCGACGATAAATTTGGTGAGGCTGTTGGAGATGAGATCGGCGTGATTGCTGAGATCAATGTTGAACGGGGTGGCGACGACGTCATCGATGACGAGGGGTATTCCGAAGCGGCGCAAGATGGGTTTCACAATGCGCACGTCCGCCGAACCGAGCAACGGATTGCCCGGCAGTTCGCAATAACATCCGGCCAAGGGCTGGGTGCGCACGAGCGATTCCAATTGGCTTTCGATATGCGCCAAGTCGTGCAAGAGGATGCTGCCCATGCCTACTTTCTTTTGCAGCTTGTAGGTGTCCACGTAGGGGAACCCTAATTGCACGGTGGGCAGGCCGGGGCGGCGGTCCGCCAAGGCCAATAACGCCAAGTAATGGGCGGCCATGCCGCTGGGGGTCAGAAAAACGTCATCTTCGGCGCAATCGTATAGGGCGGCCAGTTGCTGGCGCAGGGATTGGCGGATTTCTTTGGCTTCCGGCACGTCACCTTGATATTTCAGTTCGGCTTCCGCCTGGCGGCTGGAAACGATCATGCCGGTATGCTGCCAGAAATCTTTCAAGGCCTGGGCTCCGGCGGGGGTGGTGACGACCGCGTGCACCCCGCCGTGGCGGGCAATGCGAAACCGCTCACCGGTCACCCGCACGATGTGCTCGGCGCAGAGCATGGCGGTTTTTTGCGATGGAAACGGCAGGCACGGCGCGCCTTGGCCGATGAGTTGCGCCAGGGCTTGCACGTGGGGATGCACCAAGAAGCGCGGGTAGCCGCTTGTCAACTTGCCGACCGTTTCTGGCTTGTGCTCTTCGTAGCCCACCACATCTTGCCAGCGCGGCAAGGCCATGGAGACCGCATGGGGGCAGGGTGGAATGGGCAAACCCAATTCGGAGGCTTGCCAGACAGGTTGATGCAGCAGGTCGCGATCGTTCATAAATGAATCCCCTTCAAAGCACGATCAATATCCTGCCGCAAATCTTCAACATCTTCAATGCCTACGGAGAAACGCAGCAAACCATCCCCAATGCCCACTTGGCGGCGCACCTCGGCGGGCACGGAGGCGTGGGTCATGGTGGGGGGGTGGCAGATAAGGCTTTCCACGCCACCCAGGCTCTCCGCAAGCGTGAAGAGATTCAGGTCGCGACAGAATTTTAAGGCGGATTCGCAATCGCAATCCAATTCCGCGATGAACAAGCCCGAGCCGTGTTTCATTTGCCGGCGGGCCAGATCATATTGCGGATGGCTGGGCAGGAAAGGATACCGCACCCAGCGAATGCCGGGGCGCGTTTCCAGCCAGCGCGCCAATTCGAGAGCGTTGGCGCTGTGGCGTTCCATGCGCAGAGCGAGGGTGCGCTGGCCGCGGGCGGTCAGCCAAGAATCAAAGGGCGACGGTTGCAGGCCCAGGGCTTTTTGGGCGAAAATCATCCGCTCTTGCCAGGCGGGATCGTTGGTGGCCACGACGCCTCCGAGGCAATCGCTGTGGCCATTGATGTATTTCGTGGTCGAAGCCAAGCTGATCGTGGCCCCGAGTTCCAACGGGCGCTGGAGGTAAGGGGAAGCAAAGGTGTTGTCCACCAGCACCGGCACGCCAGCTTTTTGAGCCACCGCGCTGATGCCTGCAATATCCAACACTTTCAACAGGGGATTCGTGGGGCTTTCGAGCCAGACCAAGGCGGGCGGTGCGGATTCGATCCGGGCCCAGTTCTCCGGTTTGCTCAAATCCACGTATTCGGCTTTCAGGCCGAATTTGGCGAACACGCGTTCAAACAGCCGGTAAGTGCAGCCGTAGACGTTTTCCTCGGCCAGCACGCGGTCGCCGCTTTTCAAGCTGGAGATCACGGCCGTGATGGCCGAAACGCCGCTGGCAAAGGTAGTGGCGAAGCGGGCGCCTTCGAGCGAGGCGAGGGTTTGATCGAGCAGTCGAAAATTCGGATTGCCCGAGCGGGTGTAATCGAACCCCGCCGGATTGCCGTTTTCAAAAGTGGAAGTCAGAAAGACCGGCGGGGAAACCGCTCCGGTGTCGCCCCCGAAACCCATGCTTTTGTGTACTGCCCGCGTGCTAAATCCCGCTGGTAAATCGCTGCTCATTTAATTGTTGGTCATTTTAACTTAAAAAGCATAACCGGCAACCTCGAACCTAAAGCCTCAATCTAAAGCAAACGGGAGACCCTTTGATTGGTCTCCCGCAACGCATTAAATTCCGAGCCAGGCTAGACGTGCCTGGGAAGTTGGCGGCTGTCCCAGCCGTGATTTATTATTCGACGTTGTCGCTTTCGACATTCACGTCGGCGAACAACCACGACGAGAGGTAGCGTTCCGCGCACGACGGGATGATGACCACGATTTGCTTGCCGGCGTTTTCGGGCCGTTTGGCCAATTGCAAGGCGGCCCAGATGGACGCGCCGCTGGAGATGCCCACGGGGATGCCATCCAGCGTGCCCGCTTCTTTGGAGATCGGGCCGGAGTCCTCTTCTTTCACCTTGATGATTTCATCAATGATCTTGGTGTTGAGAACCGAGGGCACGAAGCCCGCGCCGATGCCCTGTAACTTGTGCGGGCCGGGCTGGCCGCCGGACAGCACGGGCGAGGAGGCCGGCTCCACGGCCACGGCTTTAAAGTTGGGATTGCGCTGTTTGAGCACTTCGGCCACGCCAGTAATGGTGCCGCCGGTGCCCACGCCCGCCACGAGGAAATCGACTTTGCCGTCCGTATCGCGCCAGATTTCTTCGGCAGTGGTCTTGCGATGAATCTCCGGATTCGCCGGGTTGGCGAATTGCTGCGGGATGATGCTGTTGGGGATCTTCGCGTGCAATTCCTCCGCCTTGGCAATCGCGCCTTTCATGCCCTTGGGCCCTTCGGTCAGCACCAATTTGGCGCCGAGAATTTTCAGCAGCTTGCGGCGCTCGATGGACATCGTTTCCGGCATGGTGAGAATGAGCGGGATTCCCCGGGCCGCCGCGACGAAGGCTAAAGCGATGCCGGTGTTGCCGCTGGTGGGCTCAATGAGCACGGTGCCTTCCTTGATGAGGCCGGCTTTGGTGGCGGCATCGATCATCGCGGCGCCAATGCGGTCTTTGACGCTGGAGAGCGGGTTGAAGAATTCGAGTTTCAACAAGATGTCCGCGAGCGCCCCGTGTTTTTTCGCGGTCCGGTTGAGTCGCACCAGCGGGGTATTGCCGATGGTTTCCGTAATATTATTAAATATGCGCGCCATATGATTTTCCTTATTCCGCCGCGACTCGCGGGAGCCCCGGACTGGTTATTCTTGGTTGCGTTAAGCTTTAATGTACTACCCGGCACCCATCTCGCAACGTCCAGCTGGGCTGCCCGTCCCGATTTCCCGCTTGTCGCGCTCGAAACCGGTTGTGCGTCGTTATATACGACAAATGTTATCGTATATAACTCCATTTTGGTGCTCGTGTCAAACGGAAGTTGCCGGAAACGGCGGTAAAATGCTTTCTAAACCAGGGCTTAGGAAGAGTTTTGCATTCCATTAAAACCTTTATTATAAGCGAGATATGAAAATGCGGTAAGGCGATTCACCAAACCGAAGCGTTGGGCTTTATAAAGCGCGCCTTTCGTCGGCCGCGCTTCCCGGCTTATAACCCAGTAGGATGGTCGATAAATTCCCAGGTGAGTTGGAAGCGCTGAGCTAGGTGAGCCGCCAAAGCTTTGACCCCAAACGTCTCGGTCGCGTAGTGTCCGCCATGAAACACGTTGAGGCCCAACTCTTCCGCCAAGGCGTAGGTCCAGTGGCGTCCTTCGCCAGTGATCAAGGTATCCACGCCTTCCGCCGCCGCCAGGCGCAATTCATCCCCAGCGCCCCCAGTGACCACTCCGATTTTCCGGCAAATATCCGGCCCGCCGGGAAGCAGTTTCGGAGGTTGGCCCAGCACGGTGGCGATACGCTGTGCCAAATCATTTCGGGGTATTTTAGCCGCGGTTTGCAGGCCTAAGTATTGGCCTTTTTCGAAGAAGAATGGCCGGCATTTTTTAAAACCCAAAGCCGCGCAAAACTGGGCGTTATTGCCGAGCTTGGGATGCATATCCAACGGCAAATGCGCGCTGTAGAGGGCCAAATTGTTATCAACTACGAGCCGCAGCAAACGGTAATTGGCGCCGGTCCAGGGGTGGCGCGGCCCCCAAAACAGGCCATGATGGACCAGCAGGAGTTGCGCGCCGGCCTCCACCGCCTTTTGCACGGTGGCCAGACTGGCGTCCACGGCGGCGGCGAGGCGCGCGATGGGCTGCCGGTTTTCGACTTGCACCCCGTTGACCGCTCCCGGCCAATCGGTGATCTCGCGGATTTTCAGGAGCCGGTCACAATAACCCGCCAATTGCGCCAAAGGGATCGCTTGCGATTTCATTTGTAAAATTGCCACCAGCTTTTGCTGGGGATTTGGTAGCGCTCCGCCGCCAGGCTGCGATACTGCTGATGCAGTTTGCGGTAAGCCGTGAACCCATGGTAATAGTCCGTGGCCAAACCCAAAGCCATCCACCATAGAATCAGCGCGTTGGGACTGGGATCCTCCGTGCGCACGCCGGAGGTTTGCAGCAGGAAATACCAGGTTGGGATGGACAAGCCGAAGACGATCCACGGCAGCACTAATATGCGCCATGCCGTGGTGCCGCTGGCGGTTTTGGCGTTCTTCGCGGACAAGCCTTGCCAGATACCCATCCAAACCAACGCATGATAATCCACCACCAGCATGATGCCCCCGGCGAGGAACGATAGAATGAGGGTCAGCCAGTCCGAGTCGCTGTGCACATCGCGCAGGGAAATAACAAACATGGCGAGATAAACGATGCCCACGGCAATCAGCGGCCCGCCGAACAGCCGGCGCAGGGCCAAGGCTTGGCCGCGGAGCATTTCCCGCACGGTCATGGGTGTGCAGACCAGCAATTCCAAAGCGCCATCCCGCCGAATCTCCAAGCAACGCCGGGTGCTTTCGCCCGCCAGCCAAAATTTGAGCGAGGAACTAAAGACCAGGGCGGTCGCAATCGAAACGGGCGCGCAAAACCAATCCTGCTGGAATTTGGCGGCGCCGTACAGATACGCGATCACGAGCAAATAGAAAAAGCCCCAAAGCAGCGCGCGTTGCAGCCGGTCGCGGCCGCCGCTGATCCACATAAACGGGTTGTGATCGAGCAATTCCTTGCGCAACGCGGCGCGCGCCTGAACATTGCCGTAACTCCATTGTTGCCAGCGCGCGCGCCAACGCTCAGTCCAGACGCTGGCGGGCACGTCTTGCCAGGAGCGCGGGGCCTTCCAGCTGGCGAACAACAGGCACAGCCAGCCCAAGGCGTGGATGATTCCCAGTGATCCCCAAAAATCGCTATCGCTGTAAGTGGTGGCGCCCGTGGAGAGAGAATAGTGATCGACGACCATGGCATATTGCACCACCGCGCTGGGATACATGAAAAACTCCGGAATCGGCATGTTATTTACATGCAGCATGTATTCGCGGAACCAGGCTCCCGCCAGCGGCAACCCGCCATTCACCAATACCACCAATAGAAAAGCCATCCCGCCGGCGGAGCGTTCTTTGCGCAGCCAGGCCGAAGCCAGCATGCCCGCCGCCAAGCTAAAGAACAGTGTATTGCCCAAGATCAGCACCACCCGCCACACCAAGCCAAAGGAAACCCCGCCCATCAGCAAGGGAATCGTCAGCACGGGAAAAGTCGCCAGCAGGCCGTAAACGCAGCTCATGGAGCTAGCCGCCATCTTGCCCGCCACGATGTCGTAACCCTTGAGATCGGTTAAGAACAGCAGCCCCAGGGTGCCGTCACGCTTTTCTTCGCTCAAGCTATCGGCCGTGGCCCGGCTGCCGGCCAGCAGGGTGAAACCGAGGAGGATCGACGCCAGCGAATTGAAAATCGTCAGGCTCATGCTGGCGGGCGGCTGGCGCATCATCACCGCGAACATCCACGCGGCCAGGACCGTGGCCGCCACCGCCGCCCAAAAGCGCAGGCGGTAGATGGTGCGCCGCCGGGCGGCGACGCGCAGCTCGCGAAAGGCGACCGGCAGCGCGGGTAGCATAGCCCAATTCATGCCCTAAAAAATACCGGTTTTATCCTTTTTGTCATGCCTCTTTACAGCCCTTTTGAGACCCTGCATAATTAGACCTGACTAGTGGCTTTTTGTTTTGAGGAATCATCGCTATGCCCATTTACGAATTTGCCTGCCCCAAATGCCGGGTGGTGTTCAACTTCTTGTCCAAGCGCATCAACCCCAGCCACTCGCCCACTTGTCCCAAGTGCGGGAATAAAAAGCTGGAGCGCCAAATGAGCCGGTTCGCCGCGCCGCGCGGGGCTAAAGAGCCGTCCGCCGCCGCCGAGGGCCCCGGCGACATGCCCATGCCGGATATGAATGATCCCCGCATCCTCCGCGCTATGGGCGAGATGGAGCGCGACATGGAGCACATGGACGAAAACAACCCCAAGCACATGGCGCACATGATGAAAAAGATGAAGGATATCCTGCCCTCGGGCACGATGCCCAAGGAATTCGATACCGCCATCAAACGTTTGGAAGCCGGCGAGGATCCCGAAAAAATCGAGGCCGATATGGGGGATGTCTTGGGCAACGCCATGGAAGGCATGGACGGCGGTGGCCCGGGTGGGGGCCCATACTCCCATGACGGCGGGTTGTACGATTATTAACAACTAACCCCGCGCCCGGCGACGCAACTCCCGCGAGATAATTCTTTGTCAGGGCCGCTGGCTGTGGCATAATTCGCTTATGACTTTGGACGAGGCACAGAAGCAAAAAGTGCGGCAGTGGATCGAGGAAGGGCTTAAACTTTCCGAAATCCAAAGCCGTTTGGAGCAGGAGTTCAGCCTAAAAATGACCTATTTGGAGGCCCGATTCCTGGTGGACGATCTTAAACTGAGCCTCAAGGACCCCACGCCGCCGCCCAAACCGCCCGAGCCCCCGGCCCCCGCCGCTCCGGCAACTCCTGCCGCCGCGCCCGCGCCCGAAGCCGCCGAACCCGCTCCGGCGGGTCCCGGCAAGGTCAGTATCTCCGTGGATACGATTCCCCGGCCCGGCTCGCTGGTCAGCGGCAGTGTGACGTTTAGCGACGGCCAATCGGCCACCTGGATGCTCGACCAAATGGGCCGCTTGGGCTTGGGCGCCAAAACCCCGGGCTACCGGCCTTCGCCGCAAGACGTCGAGGAATTCCAAATCTTGCTGCAAGAAGAGCTCAGCAAGATGGGGGCATAGTTTTTGCAGGGTACTCACTGCACAAATTAAAAAAAACAAAACCCTCGAGATTCGCGGAATGGCCGCTATCTCGAGGGTTTTTTGCTTTTAAGATTTAAAGTTACTTCAAGGCGGCGTAAACGCGATGCACGTCGTCGTGGTCATCAATGTCGTTCAAGAAATCGGCGACCTCTTTGTGCTGGGCTTCCGTTAGCGTCGGGAAATTTTTGGCCACATAGCGCATTTCCGAGGCGATAATCGTCCAGCCCGCGGTTTTAAGGGCCTTGGTCACACTGTCCAACTCCTTGAGATCCGTGATGAACCGGGCGCCTTTGAGGCCGGCGGCTACTTCGGAGGCTTCGAGTTCCTCGATCTCCTGCGCGCCGGCTTCGATGGCGTCGCTCTCGGCGTCACGAGCGGCATCGGTATGGGTGGCTTCGACCACGCCGCAGTGGTTGAAAAAGAACGAAACACTGCCGGGCTGGCCCAGGGAGCCGGCCTTGAACAGGTTGCGGATTTCCGGGGCGGTGCGGTTGCGGTTCTCCGTGAGGCACTCCACGACCACGGGCACTTTATGCGGGCCGAAGCCTTCATAGGTCACCAGTTCGAAGACCACTTTTTCCTCGGTCTGGCCGGAGCCTTTTTTGATGGCGCGCTCGATGGTCTCGCGGGTGACCGAGCTTTTGCGGGCTTTTTCCACCGCGGTGGCCAGGCGGGCGTTCAGGTCGGGATCGGCCCCGCCGAGTTTTGCGGCCACCATGATTTCACGCGTGAGTTTGACGACCATTTGTCCGCGCTTCTGCGCGTTGGCCTCACGACCGGCTTGTTTCCATTGGGCACCCAAGTTGACTCCAATCTGTTGTTGTTAATCGATGCGTCCTGCAGTTTGCGATTTTGGAACGGAAGCGTCAATGCTATTACCAGCGGCCACAAACCCTAGTTTTGGCCGCTGGATCACTCTTCTAAACCTCCTGATATGCCTATGGAAGGCCGTAATCGACCCCCTGTGCCTTCAAATGACACAGGCAAGGCAGTCCAGAACAAGCGCCCGTTTTTTGGCCGGTCAGAGGCCGAAGGCAAACGTCGTATCTGGCTATTTACTAATATATTACCGGGTATTTGCCCTTTTTGAGCGAGGCCTTTTGGCCGCCGAAACAGGGTGGCATTTTCATGCTAATTATTGGCGCGATCGTAGAGGACAAACTCGCGCTTATGTGCTTTATTAGCGCAGAATCTCATAGCGCCATGAAAACCAAAGCTCATTTCATTGAAACTGAACAGCGGCTAGGGCTGCGTCCAATCAGCCGCTTTACCCACCTAGGCTTCACGCTGATCGAACTGCTCGTCGTCATCGCCATCATCGCCATCTTGGCGGGCATGCTCCTGCCAGCCCTCAGCAAAGCCAAGGCCAAGGCTAACAACACCTATTGCATGAGCAATCTCAAGCAATTGACTCTAGCCTGGACCATGTACGCCTTGGATAATAACGACAAGATCGTATTGAATCATTTGGGAACGACGAATGCGTGGATCGGGGGCGATATTTCTTCATTGCCTGGAGCTACGAATGTGAATGACATTAAAAATGGCAAACTGTATCCCTACAACTCTTCACCCGCGATTTATAAATGCCCCCGCGACATCAAGAATCCTCCCGATATTAATCAAAGATTTGTGCGGGTGCGCAGTTATTCGATGTGTGGACGCATGGGAGGGCACAAAGACCAAGTAGGCGTGCTGGGCTCTTCATATCCCATACGACTCAAAACAACCGACATCACTAGTCCTGGCCCATCAGAAGCGTTTGTTTTCATTGAAGAAAGTTACATGACTGTGGATGATGGATTTTTTGCTACCCGGGCACCGGGCGTCAAAATCTGGCAAAACTCTCCGTCCATTCGCCATGCGCAAGCCTGTGAATGGTCCTTTGCGGATGGTCACGCGGAGATTTGGAGATTTCGCACCCTCAATAAAGAGCAAGATTTGGATCAAGGTGTGAAAGCCAATGGTTATGATACTACAGTCGACTTGGAGAGACTTCAGAAAGCGGTGGCTGATAAAAAGCTATAAGGTTGTCTAAATATCTCCATCCATTTTGAAAAAACTAATTGCGCTAAATTCAAAAGCCATTATCGTAACCGCGATTTGATGCAGACGAACGAGACAGGACCGCGCGCTGGGTTTTCGTGCCACACGAAGACCGGGGGGCGTATTGCCGCGGGCAAATCCCTCGTGATGTCTGCGAAAACTACTACCACCACTAAGACTATGGCCAAGACTACCCCTGTCTTCGGTCGGCAGGTAGAAATCACTTAGTTAAACTCCTGAGGAATTTCACAACCCCGCCACCGAAGAAGTGGCGGGGTTTTTTGTTTTTCCCGGGTCATCCCAAAACATATGCGTAAAATCAAAGTCGCAGTCGTCGGCGCCACCGGCATGGCCGGCCAGCAATTCCTGGCCGCCCTGGCGGGGCATCCTTATATTGAAATCACCACCCTGGCCGCTTCCGCTCGGTCCGCGGGCAAAACTTATGCGCAAGCCATTACTAGCGAGGCCGGCGCGAGCCAATGGTTTTGCGCGGAACCGTTGGCCAAAGAATACGCCGCCATGACCGTGCAGGATGCCGCGACGTTTAATGCGGCTTCCGTGGACCTGGTGTTTGCGGCCGTGGAATCGGACGCCGCGCGCGAGTTGGAACCGCGTTTTGCCCAGACGACGCCGGTTGTTTCAACTGCCAGCGCGTATCGTTATGAGGAAGACGTGCCCATTTTCATCCCAGGGGTGAACATGGAGCACGCCGAATTGCTGGCCACCCAGCAGAAAAACCGGGGGTGGAAAGGCTACATCACCCCGGTGCCGAATTGCACCACCATGGGCATGGCCATGACGCTCAAGCCGTTGCACGAAGCTTTCGGGGTACGCCAAGTAGTGATGACGTCGCTGCAAGCGTGTTCGGGCGCCGGGCGTTCGCCGGGTGTCATCGGCATGGACATTATCGACAATGTGATCCCCTACATCCCGAAAGAGGAAGAGAAAGTGCAGAAAGAGACGCAGAAAATTCTGGGCAAGCTGCAAGGCGGCCGCATTGTGCCGGCGGCGTTTCCGGTGTCCGCCACCTGCACCCGCGTGCCGGTGTTGGATGGCCATACCGAGGCCGTGTATGCCTCCTTGGAGCGGCCCGCCAGCTTGGACGAAGTGGCCAAAGTAATGCGGGAATTTGGCCGGGAATTCCTGGCGTTAGGCTTGCCCTCGGCACCGGCCCATCTCATTGATGTCACGAACGATCCCTTCCGGCCGCAACCCCGGCGCGACCGGGAAAACGAAGGCGGCATGGTGACCACCGTGGGCCGGCTGCGGGTCGATCCCGCCTTGGCCAACGGCGTCAAATACGTGCTGGTTTCCCACAATACCAAGATGGGCGCGGCGAAAGGCGCAATCTTGGTGGCGGAATATTTGGCGCAGCGCGGACTGGTATAGCCTGCGTGCGGGAATTAGAACCGGTAACCGACGCCAAACAAATTCATGTTGAGCCCGGGATTGGAAGAACCGATCCCGGCGTTCGACATGTGCTGGAAGCGGTACTCCACGTTCCAGCTTTTGGTGATATCCCAACCCAGGCCAAGGTGGCTGGTAAATTCAAACAAGCAGCCCATATTGCGATTGCCCAGCGTGGAATCGCTGAGAAGCGTGGGATGGGAGCCGCCCGTCAAATAAATCGGGAAATGGCTGGTTCGCAGCTCGAAGGTGGGGCCCAGGGTGCCCACGAAGACGGTGTCGCCATGGCCATCGATGGCGCCCAACGTCAATTCCACCTTGGGTTGCAGCCACCAGTTCGCGCCCATATGCAACGTCCAGGGCATATTCACTTGGGTGAAAGCCTCGGATTGGACGTAAGGGTGGGAACTGCTGGTGAGGGAAAACCCGGCGCGCGCGCCGACGGAATCCCAAGACCATTCCCCTGCAATACCATGGCTAACAGCGCTTAGCAGAAGCCCGCCCGCCAGACTGGATTTGATTGCGCCTGATAAACAGTGCAATCGACGATGCTCATTTACATGTGTGTGATTTCGAAACAGCAAAGAACTCATACGCCCCGCCATTTAACAATATTTGGGGGCGTTTGTCACGCGGCTCGTAAATCGCTGAAATTCCAATATTTAGATCTGGGAAACCCGCATGTCCCTCCGGCTAAACACTTACGCTTTGGCGTTTCCAGTTTGGCGGGGCGAACTAGGGAATCTGTGTGGGCACAGGGGGAGGCTCCCGCCTGGCGATGGCGGATTCTATCGCGGGGCCAAGTTCTTCGGGCGCGGTGACGCATAAACTGAGGTCGCGCAACAGGCCATCATCCACGGCGTAAATCCAGCCATGCACTGCTAAATGCTGGCCGCTGGCCCAGGCCTGGCGCACACTTTCGGCTTGGCACACGCTGGCCACTTGTTCGATGACATTTAACTCGCAGAGCCGGTCAAAGCGCCGGGTGTCATCAGGGATGCTGGCTAATTGCTCTTGGTGTTTATCCCGAACTTCCACCACGTGGTGCAACCATTGATCGGTCAGTCCCAATTTGCGGTTTTGCAGCGCGGCGCGCACGCCCGAGCAACCGTAATGGCCGCACAAAATAATGTGGCGCACGGCCAGGACTTCGACCGCAAATTGCAGGGTGGCGAGGCTATTAAGATCCCCTGGCGGCATGACGTTGGCCACGTTGCGATGGACGAACATTTCCCCGGGAAGCAGCCCGGTGATTTGGTTGGCCGGCACCCGGCTATCGCTGCAGCCAATCCAAAAATATTGGGGCTCTTGCTGGTGAGCGAGCTTGTCAAAAAACTCCGGGTCTTCGGCCAGGATGCGCTTGGCCCAGTCGCGGTTATTGGCGAACAATCGTCTCAGTTCTTTCATGCGATCTTAAGGGTGGGCGATTAGGAAACGGTTTTAGCGTCCAGGCCGGAGTGCTGGAGAATCCAATCCGCCGCCTCGGCGATGCCCTCAACGGCGATGTCCTCAGGATTTAACTCACCTTGGTGTTTGCGCCCGTGGCCCGTAAGCACGTAGACGCCGGTGCCGCCCACCTGGCGGGCCAGTTCAACATCGTGCAAGTGGTCGCCAATGGCAAATGAGCGCCGCAAGTCCAAGCCGTGCTCGCGTGCCGCCAGTTCCGGGAAATAGGGTTTGGGCTTGATGCACGCGCAGTTATCTTCACGCTGATGTGGGCAGCAATAAACGGCGGCGATATTCACGCCCTGCTCCCGCAGGTGAGCCCCCACAAACGCGTTTACTTGTTCCACTTCCGCTAATGTTTGCAGGCCTTTGGCCACGCCGGATTGGTTGGTGACAATGAATAGCCGAAAATGCTGCTGGAGCCGTCGCAACGCCGCCACCGTGGCCGGATAAAAAACCACTTCCGCCGGCGACCGCAAATAACCGCGGTCTTCGATCAGTGTGCCGTCTCGATCCAGGAAAACGGCGGGGGCTAGCGGGCTAGCCGGAGAATTAGGCGTCGTTTGCACGCCGGGGATTTCACACGAATTTTGGGCGGGGTCCACTCTTTTCGTCGCGGGCAAGTCCAAAGGCTGTTCGCCTAACGACTTGCGTCTGGGGTTTGCCTTTGCCCCAAAAACGTTTATTTTGGGGTCGTGGCCGAGAAAAATACATTGGACATGGTGCGCGAGAAAGCTTGGGCCGGCGAACGGATTACCCGGGCCGAGGCGCGACAGCTTTATGATTTGTCCCTGGATGAGCTGGGTTGTCTGGCGCATCGCCGGCGCCAATTGGCCAAGGCGGCGGACTTCGACGGGCGCGGCAACGAGATCGTGACTTACATCGTCGACCGCAACATCAATTACACGAATATCTGCAATGTTTACTGCAAGTTTTGCGCCTTTTATCGGTTGGAAAAAGATCCCGACGCTTATGTGATCTCGCTGCCAGAACTGGATCAAAAGGTGGAAGAAACGCTGGCGCTGGGCGGCACGCAAATTTTGCTGCAAGGCGGGCATCATCCCAAGCTTTCAATGCAGTGGTATTTGGACTTGCTGTCGCATCTCCGGGACAAATTTCCCACGCTCAATGTGCATGGTTTCAGCCCGAGCGAGTTCATCCATTTCCAGGAAGTATTCCAAACGCCGGTCAAAGACATTTTGACCCAATTCCGCGCCGCAGGCTTGGGATCAGTCCCCGGCGGCGGAGGGGAAATATTGGTCGATCGCGTGCGCCAGCGGGTTTCGCCCCTCAAGGCCACGAGTGACGACTGGCTGGGCGTGATGGACACCGCGCACAAGCTGGGTCTTAAAACCACCGCCACCATGATGTTCGGCCATGTGGAAACGGTGGAGGAACGGATTGAGCATTTTGACCGTGTGCGCGAGCAACAGGACAAGACCGGCGGGTTCACCGCGTTTATCGCGTGGACGTTTCAGCCGGATAATACACGGCTCAAAGCGCCGACGGCGGGCGCGCATGAATATTTAAAAACGCAGGCCCTGGCGCGCATATACCTGGATAATTTCCGCAATGTGCAGAGTTCCTGGGTCACGCAGGGGCCGGCTATTGGCCAGATTGCCCTGCAATATGGGGCGAACGACTTGGGCAGCATCATGATTGAGGAAAACGTGGTCGCCCAGGCCGGGGCTTCGTTCCGGATGTCAGTGGCGGATATGCGCCGGTTAATTTCGGAATTGGGGTATGAACCCCGCCAGCGGGATAACGAATATCACTTGGTGGCGTAAACCCGTCGTTGGCGCCTTGAGAAATCGCCAACTCGTGCTAAGATAATGGAGCGGTTCGCAGGCCGACATAATATCAAATACTCTTATATGATCATTAGCAAAAAAATGAACGAAGCCCTGAATGGGCAAATTGGGCACGAATTCGGCGCCTCGCTTCAGTACACTTCCATCGCCTCCTATTTTACGGGCGAATGCCTGCCTATCCTGGCCGCTCGTTTTGTCCAGCAGGCGGACGAAGAGCGCACGCACGCGCTGAAATTCGTGAAATACATCCTGGACGCCGGTGGCACGGTGGAGATTCCCGCAATCCCGGCGCCCCGCGGCGGATTCAAAAGCGCCGAAGAAGCGGTGGCGCTATCCGTGGGTTGGGAGAAGACGGTCACCAAGCAGATCAATAATCTGATGGAACTGAGCCTCAAAGAAAGCGATTTCGCTACGCAAGGTTTCCTGACCTGGTTCATCAACGAGCAAGTGGAAGAAGTCTCCAGCATGGAAACCTTGTTGAAGATGATCCAACGCGCCGGGGAAGCGAACCTGCTCTACGTTGAAAGCTACTTGGCCGGCCAGGTCAAAGGCAATTCGGAAGGCGGCTCCGCTAGCGCCACCTAAGCCGCCGGCTGGTCAAAGCATTCCGCGAACGCGGACTATTTATTGAAATACCCCGGATTTCCCGGGGTATTTTTTGGCACCGTTTTTAGCTACAGTTTAAGCTCAAAGAATCGCGCGGTGGGATCCGGGTTGTAGCGATAACTCGGGATGGTGCCGAAGCCCAAGCTTTCATACAAACGAATGGCCGCCCCCAAGCGTTCCACTGTGTCCAATCGCATGCGGGCGTAGCCTAATTGGCGGGCGGTGGCGATCAATTGGCGGCAAAGCGCCTGGCCGATTCCTTGCCGCTGAAAGCGCTCGTAGACATACAGGCGTTTCATTTCACAAACGCCTTTCTCCAAGGGACGCAGGCCAACGCCTCCGGCTAACGCGTCTTCCGCAAATGCCAGCCAATAAGCGCCACCGGGCGGGCCATAAACCTGGGCGAAATCGGTGAACTCGCGTTCAATGTTTTGGAACGAAAGATCGACGTTCAGCCAGGCAATATAGTCGCGGGTAATTTGTTTAGCCGAGGAGTAGTCCGCATCGCTGGCGCACAATTTGAGGTCCATAAATGAAAACAGCGGCAGTTTTGAGGCTGCCGCTGGTGAATTCATTGCGGTGAAGACTATTTCCGTTTTTTATCCCAGCCTTGTTCATCGATGATTTTTTGCAGGGCGACCTTGGCGGGGAAGTCTTGCGGCACGATTTTGAACTTCGCCAAAAAGCGGAAGGCATCGCGCACTCCGCGGATTTGATCCTTCTTGGGGGCGAGCTGTTCCTTGGAGAGCGCTTTGAGGCTATCGGTGTATTGGGCGCTCATTTTCTCCACCACTTGATAAGCAGCGGCGTCTTTTTCATAAACGAGCGATTCCATCCAGCGTGACATTTCAGGAACGATGTCCTGGTCATTCTTCAACTTGGGCGCGTCTTCGCGCAGGGAAGCGGCGATTTGTTTGCGCTTGGCCATCGTGGCTTCTGTGGAGAGATAGCCGTCGGTGGAGCCTTCGACGATGCGCGGCGGCAGTTCACGATACCAGATATTGCGATAGCGCACCGGATTGCCGTGGTCCTGCAATTTCAACGGCCCCTTTTCCGGGAACGGCCCGGGATGGGAGCGCCCCATATGGCCCGTGCCGCCTTCGAGGGGAAAGTGGTCTTGCGTCAACACGCCATTGACGAAGACGGTCACGTAACCCGGATCAACCACTTTGCCGTCCTTGTAGATCGGCCGGCGGAACACGATGTCATACGTCTGATATTCGCCGGGAGCACGCAGGGCATTGACCAACGGTGGGTTTTGGCCGTACACCGAGCTGGCGAAACCATCCGGATAAGTGGGGTTGTTGTAGTTATCCAGGACTTGAATTTCCACCAAGCCCATCAAAAAGATGCCGCTATTGCCGCGGCCTTGGCTATCCTCTTCCGCTTTGGTGGGAGCGGCCCATTCGACGTGCAATTGGCAATCGCCAAACTGCTCTTTCGTGCGGATGAAACCGGAGCCGGGCACGCATTCCATGGCGCCGTCCTTGATGATCCACTTGGTGGCTTGATTGACACCTTCATCGGCCTCCCACTTCGTGAGGCTGCTGCCGTCGAATAATATTTTGGCGTCGGAAGGTGGCTTGCCAGGCTGGTCTTGGGTGCTAAAAGAGCCGGGCGTGACCACCGCCGGTTGGGGGCGGTTGCCATCGTGAATAGCCCAAGGATGGTGTTCATCCGGGGCGTCGCCGTAAAAACGCGGCAGATTCGACGCCGCGAAGGCGGGGATTGAAAGGGAAAAGGTGACGGCCAAAGGCAAAAATATACGCAGTGATTTCATGCGCGGGAGCATGGCATAACGCCTTCGCCGCCGTCAATCGCGGAGAAGCCGGGCAGAGGCAGCGCGCGCGAATTAGACCCCAGCGAGGGAATTACTTTTTAACAGCGGGCTTGGCCTTCTGGTTTGAGGCAGCAGAGGATTCCAAGAATTTTTGCAGCGCGCGCACGTCATGATAATTGGCTTTCCAATTGTGCGCCTTGGCCGTGGAGCGCGGCTGGCCTTCGGCGGTTAACGATTCCAGCCACACGCCGTCCTTGGGATCGGCCTGGTAGCGGTCGATAAAATCGAGCAATTTCATCAAAGCTTCCGAGTAAGTGGGATTAGGTTGATGCGCCAAGGCGTCGGTCAACGCCGCCAGCATCTCCGCCTGAACCCACCAGACCTTTTCGGTGTCGTTCGCTGGCTGCGAACCCACACCCCGGCTGTACAAACCGCCGCGCGCCGGGTCCCAGCCATATTTTAATGCATGCTGAAGATAAGCTTCGAAGTGACTCCAAGATGGTTTGCGGCCCAGCACTTGTTCGGCGCGAATCAAAAGCCAGCCGAACTCGACGTTATGCCCGTAGGAAAGGCCCGCGCTGCTGGGGGCGGTGACGGGCGACCAATCCAGCTGGCGGTGAAAATTCGCTTGGGCGGCGTTGGAAGGATAGAAGTAAACCGCGTTGAGGCGGACTGCTTCCTCCAAGGATTGGCGGACTTCGGCGACGCGGCTGACGTCATATAGCTCCGTCAACGCCTCCATCAAATGCAGATGCGTGTTAGCGCTTTTGAAGCCGCCGACTTCCACCGGAATATTTTTGTTCGTCAAAATGGGCGTCCAATTGCTTTCGAAATGTTCGATCCAGCCGCCGTTCTTGGCGTCATGCGCATGGCTTTGAAGCGCATAATACAAATCCATCGCTTGGGCCAGCGCCTGGGCGTCGCCACTGGCGCGATAATATTCCACCAAGCTATAGATGACGAAGGATTCGCCATACACGATTTTGCGCGTGTCCTTGGGTTTGCCCGCCAGGTCGGTAATCCAGAAATAACCTCCATTTTCGCGGTCGTAAAAATGTTTGCCTAGGAACTGCCAGCCCTGCCGGGCGGCCTGGAGATAATCGTGTTTGGCGTCGCTATATCCTTTGCGATGCGCCAGAGAAAAACCCCAAATCATGCGGGCCTGGGACACGAGTTGCTTTTCGGTGGGTGGTCCCAGTTTGCGTTTCGCGTCATCATTCAAGATATAGCCGCCATGCTCGCGATCCACGCCGGTGGCGAGCCAATAGGGCAGTATTTTATCGCGCAACTGCGTGTGGTAATTGGCGGCTTTCGCAGGAAAATCGGCCGCCAAAACCGTGTTGGGGTTTAGCAACGCGCAAAAAACCAAAAATCCTAACGACCACATTTGTGGCCAAAGCCCCACTCGACATGGTTTATTCATAGGGCTTAGAATATACTGCCGATTCCGGCCGGGCAAATCTGTTCTTCCCGGCTTTGACCTGGCCACAAAAATCACCCCGCAAGGCCGCTTGCCTTTATCGAATCGGGCCGTAAAATGCGGGCATTCGCTTTGAGTCACAACCCGTGTTGCCACTTTTTGAAAATCGATATGCGCACTTTAATCTACTTAACCGCCGCCTGGTTGCTGGCGGCTTGCATTCCAGTCCAGGCGGGTTCCTCCAAAAACGCCGAGTTTCCGGGGCCGCTGACGGCGTCGTGGATTTGGCAACGCGGCGCCGACGTTAAGGCGTATAATCAAACCGTCGTCGCGGTGCGGAAGTTTTCGCTCGATAGCGTGGCTGAGGCCTCGTTGCGCATCACCGCCGACAGTTTTTACCGCGTTTACATTAATGGCAAGTGGGCCGGGGACGGCCCGGCGCGCAATTATCCCAATCATTATCAATACGACAGCCTCGATGTGGCGTCGTATTTAAACAAGGGCGCCAACGAAATCAAAATCGTCGCCCGTTATTACGGCGTGGGCGATTTTCACCGCTTGCCGCAGCAGGCCGGTTTGCTAGCGCAATTGGATGTGAAAACCGCCAAAGGCGAAGTGGAGCGGATCATTACCGATGATTCCTGGAAAATCGCGACTGCCCGGGCGTGGCTCCAAAACACGCCGAAGGTGAGCATTCAAATGGAGCCCGCGGAATGGTACGATGCCCGGCTGGATGATTTGAAATTCGAGCGCGCCGTGGAATTGTTCGCCACCGCGAATGGCCCTTGGAAAAACCTGGCTCCGCGCGATACCGCGTTGTTGAGCCGCCAGCCCGCCACTTTGAAGACGTACCTGGGCGCCAAATTGGTGAAGACGGAGGCGCTGAACTTTTGCCTGCCCGCCGCGCGCTTGGCCAATCCTGGCGTGCTGGAAGCCAATCACAGCGCCAGTTGCGTCGGTGGCATGGCCACGTGCTTGGTGAACGATCAGCCTTGCACCGTCCAAGTGGAAACCGACGGCATGAAATACGCCATTGATGGTGTGGCCAAGAGCGATGGCCATTATGCGCTGGCGCCGGGTCGCCACGTGGTTCTGGCGTTTACCCAGGAAGTCACCAGCCACAACAAGGAACGCTCCTTGCGCTTTTGGGACCCCGCCGGGTTCCAACTAGAAAACCCCTTTGGCGCAAACCAAGCGAATCCGTGGTGTTATCTCGAGTTTAAAGATTATGCATTCGTCACGAATGACATGGTCTGGATTGGTTTTCCACGCCCGCCGGAAATCGCCGCCAAAATCACCGAGTACACCCAATTAACCGATGGCTGGCTGAAGGAAATCACGAATTTTGACGCCTTTAAAACCAAGTTAGGCGCGCGCTGCCAGCTGTTGCTCCCGGATCAAATGTTCGTCCAAGATAGCGCTTGGCAATTCCAGCATCGCCGCCCGGTAGGCGAAGCGGGCAATCTGGTGCGCAATGCGCAAGCTTTGATGCACGACACCGCCGACGCCACGGTCATCAACCCCAGCCCGAATGGCGACGTGGAATTGTTGTATGACTTGGGTGAGCAAAATTGCGGTTATTATGCCTTCGACCTCGTCGCAGACGCGGGGGTCACGGTCGATGTTTACAGCCTCGAATACATCGATGAAACCGGGCGCATCCAGCATTCCTGGGGCAACCGCAACGGCCTGCGATACATCACCAAAGCGGGCGCGAACCAGTTCACGTCGTTGAAACGCCGCTCTGGCCGCTACGTGTTCATCACCCTGCGCAATCAGAAAACGCCGGTCCGCATTCGCAATTTCACGCTGATCGAATCCACTTACCCGGTGAATGCTATCGGCAGTTTCAGCTGCAGCGATGGGCGGCTGGACAAGATTTGGCAGATTTCCACGCGCACGCTCAAACTCTGCATGGAGGACACGTTCACTGATTGCCCGCTATACGAGCAAACCCATTGGGTCGGCGACGCGCGCAACGAATCGCTCATCGCTTATCCGGTGTTTGGAAGCACGGATCTCGCCCAGCACTGCATTTGGCAAACGGCGCAATCGATGGAGTATTTTCCCATGGCGGGCTGCCAGGTGCCTTCGGGTTGGGATTGCCTCCTGCCCGCCTGGAGTTTCCTCTGGGGCATTTCCACCTGGGATTATTATTGGTACACGGGGGACAAAGACTATTTGCGGGCCATTTATCCCTATGCCATCAAAAATCTCAAGGGTGCTGAGAAATATGTGAATGATCAAGGCCTGTTCAGCGCGTCCTTCTGGAATTTGTTCGATTGGAGCGGCATTGATCAAGGTCCCAAGACCGTGTTGCACAACAGCCTGTTCATGGTGGGCGCGATTGATGCGGCGCTTAAAGAAGCCAAGGCGTTGGGCGATGATACCGACGTTGCCTGGCTGACCGGTTTGCGCCAAAAGCTGGTGACGGGCTCGAATCGCTTGTGGAATGAGCGCAAGCGGGCGTATGTCGATAGCATTCACGATGACGGCAAGCTGAGCGATTCCATCTGCCAGCACACGAGTATTCTGGCTTTGCTGTACGACATTGTGGAGAAGGATAAAAATGTGCTGGCGCGCTGGAACTTGCTGGACCCGCCGGTAGACATGGTGCGCATCGGTTCGCCTTTCGCGATGCTCTACCTGTATGAAGCCTTCGAAAAGATTGGCCAGGAAGATCAAACGATCAAACAAATCTACCGCCATTACTTGCCGATGCTCGAAACCGGTGCGACCACGGTCTGGGAAAGCTTCCCCACCGGCACGACGGGTTCGGACGGTTTCCCCACGCGCAGCCATTGCCACGCTTGGTCCTCGGCGCCGAGTTATTTCCTCAATCGCATTATTTTGGGCCTCAAAGCCACGGAACCTGGCGGCACGGCTTACCAGCTTAGCCCGCGGCTCAATGGCTTGACTTGGGCTCGGGGCACCATGGCCACGGCGCAAGGGCCGATCACGGTCAGCTGGAAAGTTTCCAGCAACACGTTGACGGTGGAATACACCGCGCCTGAAGGAGTGAAAATCGATTTCGCTCCCAATGATTCGCTAAAAGGATTGCGTTACGTGGTTAAGAGCAAGAACGGAAAACTTGAAGGCCAGGCCAATTAGCCTGGCCGCCCCTGGTTAGTGCTGGAAAACTTCCCGGCGCGCCTGCGGTTATTTGCCAAGAATTTTTGCCAGTTCCCGTCCCAGGGAAATCACTAAAAAGGAAATCGTGCCCAGGGCGCCCAAAAATATCAGCGCCCAGGCCCACCAATAGGCGGGCACATTCCAAGGTTGGCTGGGGGCGATCACTTCTTTGGTCCGGTAAATTCTGAGTCCAAGGACCGTGGCCCCAATAGCCGCCGCTAACAAGGCTGGGAATGCCATCTGCCCTGTCCAGGCATTCCATTCCCAATATTCCCAAAGCAACCCCAACCGCAGAATGCCTAAGGCGCCGAGCCCAGCCCAAATCCATGAGGTAAGCACCTCGCCCCGGCTGCGGGCATTGGCACACAGCGAAAAGCCCAGGCTGTAACAGGCCAGCGGAAAAGCCCATACCAGGCTGGGCAGAAAGCGATGCTTCAGAGCGCCCTGGGGATCGAGCAAGCCCAAATCGAGGAAAAACCGGGTGATAGCTTGTGGCAGGTCGAGTCCCAGCATGACCAAATTCATCAAGGTAAACAAGGTGAGCAAAGCGGCGCCAAAAGCCCAGCGCAGGCCAAACCATTGTCCCCGGGTGATGGCCAGCGAAAACGAATATTCCTCGCTTCCCTCGAGCACATCACGGCCACCGAGTGCCGGGCCCGCCACCAGGGCGAAAATAAGGCCAAACAGCACAATCCAGCCCGGGTTCGCAAACTGGGGCAAAATCCACACTGTCGCCAGCCAAGCCCCGATAAAGACCAGCAGCAGACGGCTGTGCGCGTGCCATTCGCTCCGCAAGATGCCCCACCACCAAGGCGGCGCCGCCGGCTTCTCTTTGGCGGCCAGGGGCAGCAATACCGGCAAAGGCTGGCGCTGGCCAGTGGCAACCGATTCCGGATTAATTTCGGGAGAGGCCATGTTATGGTTACGGATTGTCAATAAAAAGATTCCACGGATAGCTGGGACCAGTGGTGTTGCTAGAGGGGATCGAGGTGGAATCAGTGGTTGACGGATCCTCCGAGCCCATGATTCCCACATTATTAGCATCCCAATAAACTTCACGTTGCACGACCGAACCATCGCGTTGAGCGCGCAGGAGCACGCCTTGGAAATTAAGATAAGATGGGCTGTCTAAGTTGGCTTTGCCCAAGCCATGCAACTGGCAGGCGGCGATGCCCGCCCGGCTGCCTAATTTGCCCAGCCGTTCCCAGGCCCAGTCTTCCCAAGCCAATGGGCTCAAGTACGAATAAGGAACTACGTTCGTGTTGAGATTGGCCGGAGGAGGGGTCGTGGTATTAAAAATCCACGGTCCCGTGGCTGCGCTGACCAAATTGCCCCATCCTGGGGTGGCATCCGCTGGACACAACAGCACCTGGCGATTGGGCAAATACCGGGCGGAGTTCAAGTAAGTCAAATCGGGAGAGCGTTTCTCACAATCATCGATATACATGTTAAGCGCCAAGCTGATTTGATGCAGGTTGGAAATGCAGCGCGCCCGTTGCGAAGCTTTCTTCGCGGAAGACAACCCGGCCAAGAGCAAAGAAGCCAGAACGGCCATGATGGCGATGACCGTCAGCAGTTCCACCAGCGTGAAAGCTTGTTTTGAGCGTGGCATCTTCGCGGCAAACTTACACTTCCTCCGCGCCGGGCGCAAAGGCCACATGGCGGCGAGGCAAAAACCCCGCCGCCATGGTCGTGACCCACCACAACTGCAACCAGAGCAGCCGTTGGAGGAAATTTGCATATTTTGGCAATTAAGGTTGGGCGTGAACATCCATTAGTCCATACTCGGATAGTGGCACATAGAAACCAGAGGTTTCACTGCCATCAGCATCCTCCAGATAAGGCCAGGAGTAGCCGCCCGATTTTCCTTTGCCCCACACCGGCCAATTCACCGCCTCATTGACCCGGTAAAATTCCACCGTCTGGCTCATCTGAACACCGAGCAAATCACCCCACATTTTGAGGGTAGAAATGGGCGCCCCCACGGGATGATCCGCCAGCAGGTTGAGTTTTCCTTGCGGATTCAACTGCCATGCCTGGATCGAAGACGAGACATTGGAATCTTGGTAACGATAGGTCGGCAGGAATAAGGTGCCGGCCGGTGACAGCAAGGGAGTGCCGGAAATCCAGCTGTTAGTCCACAGCGGCGCCGAATCCACCAAAAAGGCTTGCACGCCATCATAGGCCGAGGCAGACAGGTATTCCTTTCCGTCGGACACCCCTTGCGCATCCCATTTCGGGCCCTTGGCATAAAGCAAGGCGCCATTCGTGGCGACCCCAATCAACTGCCCCGGCAACTCAATGGGAGCGCGCACGGTGGGCTGGAAAGGATCGGCATAATCAATTACGTCCAGATAGTGATGGGTAATCCACACTCCTTTGGTGCTGTCGTTGGTGCTGGCCGGCACAAATTCCGTGCCCTGATGGCTTGAGTATATCAAACCGTTGGCGGCATAAGAGCCACTGAAATTCCACCAGCCGTTGTTCGTGGATGACAAATTCAACGAGGAAGCAAACACCGGGGCTTGGGCGTTCGCCACATTAAAGGCCGTCAGCCAAGCGCCACCGCCGCCCCACCAGAAAAACGAATTTAGGGCGTCCGTATTAAACAACCACGGGCCGCGCCAGCCGTTGCGGTACCACACCAATACACCCGGCCGGGGCCAGAGTGCGGTGCAGCTGGCAAACGACCACACATTGGATGCCACCGATTCCACGTAGCCGATCAGGGGCAATGCCGGCAGGGCGCCGAGATCAAACACGGATAAAAACAAGTTGGGCTGCGGGGTGGGATTGGTGTCGGAACCACCCACGAAAAACTCGGTCCGGGTTTGCAGGACGTATAATTTGTTATCCTGCGCGCTAGCTCCGACTATGGGGGCGGCATTCGTAAACGAGAATTGGGTCAAGATCAAATCCGGATTGGCGGCGGCTACCACTCGAATTGCCGGTTGGGCTCCCGGCGGCCAGTAGGATGAGTTTTCAATTTCCACCAAATGGTTGCCGGCCACCACTACGCGGTTCACCGCCCATGAGAGTTCCAGTTCCGCCGTAACCACCGGATGATCCCGGTCGTGAGCGTTAACCACCAATAACTCGCTGCCAGAAATCGATATCACGCGATCCGCGAATTGGGTGGTTCGGCGAGGTTGCAGGGAATGTTCGATGGTGCCGCGAGCTTTCAAACTATCTTGGGCCAAGTCGATGAGTTGCACGCTGGCAGCCCAACCGTTCGTCGTCCAGCCTTGATAGGGAACCATGATCAAACCGGCATCCGGCAATACGGTGAACGCTTTTTCATTAGAATTGGCTTCGCTCCAAGAATAATCCGTACCTAAGGGCACTTGGCTCAATAGCCCGGGCTTGGCGGGATTGCTGACATCGAACAGCGAGACCGATACTTTCCAGTTGTTGGAATTATCGATGCCCACCGTCACCAGGCGATCCCCTAAAGGATAAATGTAGGTGGACCAGCCGGGCACTTGAAGTTCGCCCAGCAATTGCGGTTTGGCGGGATTCTTTAGATCGACAATCCACAACGGATCAACGCGCAGAAAAGTGACGACGTAAACGCGGTCGCCATCAAACCGTGTCGCAAAAAGGCTTTCCCCCGTATTAATCACCATGGACGCGAGCTGGACAGGGTTTCTGGGATCGGCCAGCGAATAGGTTTCCACCTTGTTCGCGTTGCTTCGGGATTGCCAGCTGGAACCGGCAACCACCGCCAGCACATCGCCGTAAACCTGGTTTGCGGTGACATTCATTTTGAATTTGTCGGAGACCGTTCCCTCAATGCCGATGCGGGATAGCTCGCTCATGGTGCCGTCTGGGGAGGAAATATCGACGACGGTGATAGTCGATTTCCAAGTGTCCACATCCTTGGTGGCGATCATCAAATATTTATCGGTGGCCGTCACCACATTGCCGTATCCCGGGCACCATAGTGTGCTGCGCTGGATCGGGGCATCAGGGGCAGCCAAGTCAAAGGAGGTCACCACCGTGCCCCACTGCCATTCCTCCGCTTTGGGCGAATTATTGGTGATCCGTTGATAGGTTTGTGAAGCGACATAGAGGGCCGTGCCAACCAAGCGGCTTTCTTGGATGGAGCCCTGCACGGGCAAGCTAGCGGTGATTTTAGGCTCTCCCGACACATCGACGATACAGACTTCGGAGTTTTCAGAATACTGCATCAACAACAACACGTGATGATCGTCCAGCACATACATTTGCTCGCCGGCGCCGGGCACGTTCAAGCGTTGGCGCAATACGGGAGCATCGGGCAGGGTCAAATCCACAATTTGCAGTCCGCGATATTGATTGAAGAAGTAGAGGGTGTTTCCGTGGATGGACCAGATGTCCGATTCGACCACGGAGCGATCGACCGGGCCACCGCCAGTTTCCGAGCCGTTGGCATCAGTTACGTAGGGATAATAGATGGCCGGATCATACGTGGATATTTGGCCATTAAAATTTGTGTTCCCGAGATAATAATCAATGGGCAGTGGGTCCTGGCATTCACCGCGAACGCGCAATACTTCCACCTCGGCCGATTTGGGCAATTGAAAGGTGAGGCTGCCAGCTGTGGTAATTCTTTTAACCACTCGTGGAATCCAAGCTCCCGACCCCATGCGTGAACGCGATTCCAGAGTGACCTTGGTGACTCCTTCGGGCACGACGACTTTCACGGTGACGTTGCTGGAGCCGATGAGCACGGCGTCAATGTAAGGTAGATTATCGACAACCTCTAAAGTGGGATCCAGATACCACTGCGGGCCATGCTCAGGATCCATGCCCCCCGGGTCATTCTGATTATTCTGACTGTATACCGGGCAACTTGTTGCCGCCCACAAGGCTAGGCCCGCCAGCAACGTAAAAAGCATCCGTTTCATAAGTCTCTTGGTTTAAAATGTGTATCCTCTGATAATGCGCGGCATTACCTCGGGCATTTCCCGCTTGGCACTCATTCTCCAATCTGCAACCGCAGGAGTTCGGCGCAGGGAGCAAAACCGTCTTCTTGGCGCGCCTGGCTTAATAACTCGATAAAGATATCTTCCAAATTCATCGGAAAAACATTCACCCGCACGCCGGGCATTTCCCGAATGGGATCCAATTGGTTTTCATTGGCGAACCGCACTAATGCGATGACTACGGGTCCATCAATCTTCAGGCGCAACGCGCCGGGCACGGTAAAGCCTTCGGGCGGCTCCGGGGCATCGAACACCACTTGCACCCGCTTAACTTGCTCCAGCAAATCGGCCAGTTTGGCGCTGGCGATCAAGCGGCCGCGATCCAAAATGCCAATGGCATCGGCCACGCGCTGCAAATCGCCGATGAGATGGGTGCTGAGCAAAATGGAGCAGCCATCCGTTTGCGCCAGCGCTTCCACCAAGCCGTTAAGCAATGCGCGGCGGGCGATGGGATCCAGCCCGGCGGCGGGTTCATCCAGCAAAATAACCTCCGGCCGGGCGGCGAGAGCCAAAGCAATGGCCGCCATGCGCTGTTCACCTCCGGAAAGTTGGGATAAGGACCGGGTCGCAGGAAAATCCCAACGGCGGGCCAGCCGGCCGGCAAAATCGTCATCCCAGTTATCGTAAAAACTGGCATGGTAGTGGCAGCTGTCGGCATAGGTCATCCAGCCGGGGAGTTGCTGCGACTGCGAAACGTAAACGGCCTTTTGCCGGATATCGCGCGGGGCGGTCCACAAATTGTGGCCGAGCACCAGGGCCGAGCCGGAATCAGGCCGGATCAGGCCCATTAACAGACGCAGGGTTGTGGTTTTGCCGGCGCCGTTGCGGCCGATTAACCCGTAGACGCTCCCTCGGGGGACTTCCAGGTCTAGGCCCGTGACGGCCACCACCTTGCCCTCGAAGGATTTCGTCAAATTGCGGGTTTCAATCGGCGCGTTCATGAACGGGGTCCATTGACGACTTTAAGTTTCAAAGGGGCTTCGGTCTCGGCGCGCTCCCCCGCGAGCGAGGTTAGTTCCTCTTCGACGATGTGCAGCGTGCGCTCCGGCGGCATGCCCATTTGCGAGGCCTCCACGGCCAGCTGGCGGGCGATGCGGCGCACGGCCTGGTCCTGCTGGCTAGCCGAAAGCGGCTTGGCGGTGGCGGTGACAAAGGCGCCTTTGCCATGGCGCAGTTCAATCACCCCTTCATGCACTAATTCGGTGTAAGCCTTCACGATCGTCGTGGGGTTCACCGTCAAGTATTGCGCCAATTCGCGGATGGATGGCAATTGATCGCCCGCGACCAACGAGCCGGAAGCAACGTAATATTTGATTTGGTCCATGATTTGCCGGTAGACCGGCAAACCGGAGTTGGCGTCGATTTGAATGTGCAGTCGGGCTGCCATATAGCTGTACGGTAACACACATACAGTTGGTGTCAAGCCTCGGCCAAAAATATTTTGCAATTTTTCGCGGTTTATTGCTGAGAACCCGCGCCGTCGTCGATCGGTTCGGTGGGGTGGGCCTTTTCCGGTGGTGATTCAGTTGAGGAACGGGCTGGCAAAACAAACGCGTGGGGCGCCGAGCTTTTGATCGCGTTTGCCAGGGCCAATTTGTCCAACGCCACGGGGCCCGTGAGCAGGGATGGCATGGTGAAAGTCGTCAGGCATGAGCCGTAAAAATCGGGGTCGCGCTGCGGGACCGCCAGCGGTTTGGAGAAGTGTCCCGCGTCATCCACATGCACGAGATAAGGCCGGCCGAGCAAAGGATTGCCGCGCTTGCTATTCAGGACCAGCCAGCGGCCATTGCTGGACCAGGCGTGCCAAGACTCGCATTCGGCGGTGTTAATCTCAAGCCGTTGCCAGTTGAATTTGCCCGCGGTTTGGGCAGCCTGCAAGTCGACGGCGTACAAATCACTGTCGGCATGATAAACGGGCCAGCACCCGTAGCTGCACATCACAAACGTGAGCCAGCGCCCATCCGGGCTCACACGGCATTGCACCGCACTCATGCCAGTGATTTGTGAAGGCACCACCATCTCCGGCTCGCCCCACTGATTTTTTTCCGGATCGTAGCTGATCCGCAGGAGGTCGTATTTGACCTCCTGATAATTTTCGTTGCGGGTTTTGCCCGGGATTTTCCACAGATTCGTCGCGCTGCTGTAGTACAAAAAACGGCCGTCAGGCGACCAGGCCGGGAAGGTGGTCAAGCGGCGGTCATTAATGCCCGGTATGCTTTTGATGCGGCTATCGCCATCGACCAAGCAGCCCAAAGTGCCATCGAGATCGACGATTTCGCGCATGTCGCCGCGCGCGCTGTGCAGCAGAAAGCGTGGCTGGCTAAACGAGCACACGGCCAGCCGGCCATTGGGATGCCACGCCGTAAAACCAACGGTGCCGCCGATTTTCGCGATGGAGGCGTTGCTGAGCATCAAGAAGCTGTTGCCGTATTTGGGGCTGCGAATATCCAGGGAAAGCCGGGTGGGATCGTTGTTCCACACGGTATGGCAATGGCAGCAATCATTGCCGAAAATTTTATTTTCAAGGATGGGCGATTCCGCGTAACTCGTCAGGTCGCGCTGGTAAATGCCCATTTTGCTCCAGGTATTATGAGCGGGATGGATCTTGCGATAGATCAAATGCGAATCAATCGGTTCATTCGCCACATAATTAGTAATCGCGGCAAATCGTTGCCACGTGCCATCGGCGCGTTTGCGGCCGATTTCAAAGCAGAGTTCCCCTCCCTTATTGGCGGCTAACAATTGGCGCCAGCCCTTTTCGGGAAAAACAATGCCCGGTTCATGGCTCAATATTTTTACGGGCGTTCCGGCCTTGCCGCGGGCTTCCGCATAAAACCAAGCGCCAGTCTCGGCGATTTTAAAATTCAACGGGCAGAGATTCGGCGGGATGATGATGCCCGAATAATCCGGTTCGATGCGGGGCGCAATTCCTTCCGCTGTGGCGCGGCTAGCTTGGGCGACGTTCCAACTGCGCCAGCCCGCCGCGGCCGCC
>MTLE01001464.1_pt1 | contig 30658 bp, 29 predicted proteins | sample 1982461 | NCBI WGS metagenome assembly MTLE01 (sample SAMN05712605, study PRJNA340218) | biofilm metagenome | isolation source: sample SPL anode biofilm adapted to -200 mV | place: USA | collected 2012-02-03
CCAGCACCGCCGCCGTGTACGGCTTTCCCGAGGGAGGAGTGGCCGCCGAGGAGAGCGTCCTGGCCCCCATCAACCCCTACGGCACCTCCAAGCTGATGAGCGAGTGGATGCTCAGGGACACCTGCGCTGCCCACGGCATGAAGTACGTGGCCCTGCGCTACTTCAACGTGGCCGGCGCCGACCCCCTGGCCCGCATGGGGCAGCGCACCCCCGAGGCGACCCACCTGATCAAGGTGGCCTGCCAGGCCGCCCTGGGCATGCGGGAAAGCATTGCCATCTACGGCACCGACTATCCCACCCCCGACGGCACCGGCGTGCGCGACTACATCCACATCGAGGATCTGGCCTCGGCCCATCTGCACGCGCTTAAGTACCTGGAGCAGGGGGGCGAGCCCACCGCCATGAACGTGGGCTACGGCCGCGGCAGCAGCGTGCGCCAAGTGCTGGACCTGGTCAAAGAGATCAGCGGCGTGGATTTCAGGGTGGAGGAAGCGGAGCGCCGCCCCGGCGACCCGGCATCCCTGGTGGCGCGGGCCGACAGGATCGGTCGACTTACCGGCTGGAAGCCGAAACACGACGACCTTCGCGGCATCATCGCCGATGCCTGGCAATGGGAGAGCAAGCTGGCGGCAATGACGGAACAGTGACCGTTGCCGAGCGAAAAGAGAGAAGGGCGGCCGTCATCCTGACAGCCGCCCTTCTCTTTATGCTCTCCGGGACAGTTCCAGCTCACCCCTGAATCCGCCCAACAGCAGTGTGGAACCGTGGGCACGGCTGGATAGTCGGACAGGAGGGGTATCCACCTGCTTCTCGTTTGGAACGTTCTCGTCAGCAGACCAGCTCAACCAGCTTGACCCTGGTACCCTCATTCAGGAATCTCCACAGTCCCAGCTGCTTCAGCGTTTCCACCGTCGGAATGCCGTTCTCGTTCCACCCCCGTTTTCGGTAGTACATGTCGATGAGACTCCGCAGCTCCTGCTTCCGGTGCTTCATGAGAAGCTCCCGTTTCTCCGCCACCGGAAGCGAAGCCACCTCTTCCGCCTGCCGGGACAGGATCTGGGCAACCTCACTGTCGTTGTACTCCCCCTCCGCCTGGTACAGCAGGTCATCAGTCGGTCCGATCGCCCGGTCGGGAATCCAGTCGAATGTGGCCGCATCGCGGCCGTACTGCATCACGTTCATTACCCGCTGCAGGTTGATGTCGCGATCGGTCTGCTGGAAAATCTCCTCCCAGGTCATGTTCGTCCCCATCATGCCGTTGTAGAAGTCGGCGTACAGCTCCTGGGATGCGGAGTTGATGTGCATGTTGAAGTTCTCCGCCTTCAACGATTCCGGGTTGACCACGTCCACCCACGGCAGCTTGCAGACTCCCAGGTTGTCATTACCGAGGCGAACCCTGGGGTACATGATCAGTGCCTTTGCCTTGTCTTCAAAGGAGGGAAACGCCCCCAGCAGATCGACCTTGATCAGCCAGGCAGCGGCGTGGTGGGCGCCGATGTCGCTGGCAGCGGCATAGGAAGCCTGCATGGAAACGGAACGATGGGTGCGGTAGAAGGAGAAGGGGAGCTCTTTCGTCTGCATGGCGAAGAGCTCCAGATCCGGCCTGGCGTTCTGTCCGGTCCTGTTTTCGTACCGGTCCGCGACCCAGTTCTTAAGAACCGTCATGCCCTTGCCGGCCGCCTGCGCCATGGCCGTCTGTCCGTGGGCCACCCGATGGAGGAACTCCAGCGCGCAGGCTTCGTTGCCCCAGGTGAGCTCCAGTCCCTCGGCATCTTCGCGGCACAGATACCCCCTCTGGAAACATTCCATGAGAAAGGCCATGAGGGTGGCCACCGAGATGATGTCCATGGCGTAGTTGTCGCAGTGCCAGTTCGCCTCCAGGATGAATTCGGGACTGTATATTCCCAGATTGGAGCCGAATCCGGCAGCCGTCTCATATTCCGGGCCGTCCACCCAGACCTTCTTCCCCCGGTGGGCTCCGGAAACCAGCGTCACCCAGCCCCCCTTGGTGCACTGCAGGTTGCATCCGGCGAAACAGCCGTCCATGCCGCGGTGCTCGAACAGGCGCTCGGCGTAGACTTTCCCGCAGATCTGCGGCGCGCGGGGATCGGTGCCCCCTTGGAAGTTGTTCACCGGCAGAGACTTGTAGTCCCCCTTGTTCATGAAGGTGATCAGCCCGGCGCTCCCCTTCCGGTACATCTTCAGCGAGTGCGGATCCACCTCGTTGATCACCTTGCGCAGCGCAGAACCGGCCTGTTTCACCCTGTTCCAGTCCGCCGCCCCCAACGGGTTCTCACCATGGGGATGGTCGGCCAGGACCACGATGGCCTTGACTTTTTTGCCGGACATGACGCTCCCCATGCCGGTGCGCCCCGCCTGCTTGGTGCGGAAAATACCGCGACCCTGTGGTGTCGGCTTGGTGACGTCATAGTAGTGGCTGTTGATGCAGCCGTAGGTTGTGTGCTCGGCCCCAATGGCAGTGGTCATGAAGGCGATGTTCCGTCTCTGGTAGCCTTCCTTTTCGAAGCGTTCCGCAATCTCCTGTTCCAGCAAAAAGACCTCATCCCGGTCAGGAGCCTCCTCGATACGGATTTCCTGCTTGAAACCGTCGATAACGATCATGCTGTCCCGTCCGGCTTTGCCGGTAACCACCAGAGCGTCGAACCCCGCATATTTGAGGTAGGCCGGGAAATAGCCGCCGAAGTTGGACACGCCGGGGTTCCCGGTCAGGGGTGAGAGGGAGACCGCCATGGCCTTTGCCGCGCCGGGAAATTGCGGCACGCCGCACAGAGGTCCGTTGGCCAGGATGAGCGGGTTTTCCGGATCCGAGGCAAGGGTCTCCGGCGTGATGCTTTTGTGCAGCAGGTAGAGACCGAGGCTGCGGCCGCCGATGAAATAATCCCGTATCTCGCGATCAAGTTCCGGGGTTGTGACTGTACCCTGACCCATGTCTATCACGAGAATTCTGTTGGCGTACCCATGCTGTAGCGGTGATTTTGCGTAAGTCATTGTGCTACCTTTCGAAAAGTTGGATAAGCTGGAGCTGGAATGCCTCCCGACGCTGTTGTTTCGGGAATGGAAGAAATATCACAGGGGGCGTGAAACGGTCCATATTTTATTTGAAATCAGTTGGTATCAGGGTCAGGGGCGTGGTCGGGAGAATTCGGATCCGGGGAGGGGGCGTTCGGCGGGCCTGCTTGCATATTCCCGGGGTATGCACGTTCATCATCGGAGACTATTTCGAGCCGATCCTGCTCCACCTGGCCATTCTCGATCAGAAACGATGCCACATCGGCTCCGGCCGGGTCCGCCAGGGAGATGATAACGTGCGAAACCCCCGGGGTGTAGGCCATGCGGATGTCTTCCGAAGAGGGATGGGCCGGGCTGGCAGGATGGGAGTGGTAGATGGCTAGGATTGACAACCCCTGTGCCCGCAGGGCCTTATTGACGGCAAACTGCTCCCTCGGCTCCAGGGTGAACTGTTCGCTGCTGGCGGCGGCATTGACCATGCGGTACATGACCCTGACGGTGTCTCCGGTGCCACCCAGAATCCCGCACACTTCCAGAGGCAATCCCTCCCGGGCATGGGCGATCAGGTCATCATGGATGTGCCGTGGTATCCGCAGCATGTCGGTGCCCTTTCAGGTCGCAGACGGTCATTGCGCCCGGTTCATCACGGAGTCCGGTGATGGTCGGCTGTTCCCCGCAGAGCGGACAGCGGGGATGGCGCTTGATCGGGACGTTACGGAAGTCCATCGCCAGCGCGTCGTACATCAGCATCCGGCCAGCAAGCGACTCACCCTGCCCCAGCAGGAATTTGATCGCCTCGGTGGCCTGGATGGTGCCGATGATGCCGGGCAGCACCCCCAGCACGCCGGCCTGGGAACAGGCGGGGATGGCGCCTTGGGGCGGCGGTGTCGGAAACATGCAGCGGTAGCAGGTCGTTCCGGGGAGGACGGTGATGGCCTGGCCGGAGAAGCGCAGGATCCCGCCGTGGGAGTAGGGTTTACCGGCCAGAACGCAGGCGTCGTTGATCAGGAACTTGGCGGCGAAGTTGTCGGTAGCGTCGATGACAAAGTCGTAATCGCGGATGATCCGGTCGATGGTGGCGGCGGTGACCCATTCCCTGTAGGTCGTGACCCTTACCTCGGGATTGATCGCCCGAATCGTCTCCCGGGCCGACTCGACCTTGGGCCTGCCGATGTCGGCGGTACCATGGATCACCTGTCGTTGCAGGTTGGAGAGGTCCACGTCGTCTGGGTCGGCGATGCCGATGGTTCCCATGCCCGCCGCTGCCAGGTAGAGGGCGGCCGGCGAGCCCAGGCCACCGGCGCCGATGATCAGGACCCGGCCGTTCAGAAGCTTTTCCTGCCCCTCACTTCCAATCTCCTTGAGCATGATGTGGCGCGAATAGCGCTCGATCTGCCCATCGGTCAGCATTACCTGCTCCCCCCACCCATGAAGTAGAGAAACTCGATCACATCCCCCCCCTTGACCGGCGTGCTGACGAAGGAATCCCGTTCCAGAATCTCGCCGTTAAGCTCAACGGTGACGTAGCCGCGTTGGGCGACATCCAGCTCTTCCAGCAGGGTTTCGACCGTGCGGACACCCTGTTGCTGCAGTGAGGTTTCTTTGCCATTGATGGTGATGGTCATCTCTTCCCCGATGTTGATGTGGTTTCCGGCTTCAGGCAGCCTGTTGCAGTTCTTCGAATCTTTGAAAATAAGCCTTATCCGATGGCAGGTTGTCAAGTGATGAATGCTACCGAGGCTGGCTGGAAACGTGGGGGGGAGACATTCGAAACTTTGTCAGCGAAAGAGCGAATGGCTATCCGTCAGGCGCAAAAACGCAGCCTATCCCCTCAGGGTTTCAGAACGATTCGAGAAATTCTCGCAGCCTGATGCATTCCACCCCGATGTTCTTCAGATCCGTGATGTTGTCCTTTGCGATCTGGGGAGTCTGTGCCGACGTGGCAGCGGTCATCGGCTATCCTGTCGTGCGCAGCCCTGCCGCTATGGCATTGACGGTTTCCAGTAAAAGGATCAGCAGTTCCTCGGCCTGGTCATGTTCCTGGGCCGCACGGTGATGCCGCCACCGGGGAAGCAACTCGATCTGACGACGGTGCAAAAACAGCAGAGGCTCTTCTCGACGGGCAAGGACCGCATGGATCCTGGGGTGCTGCTCAAGAAGAGGGCCTCCGAAGAGCAGTTCCAGCATCCGGGTAGTGCGCAGGTATTCATCATGAATGACCATAAAGATCCGTTTGCGCAGATTGACGTCCTCCACGAGAGAGGCGTACTCGCGCATCACCTCCGGACTTGCCGTGGCGATGCTGGTGGCGACGTTGTTGACGATGTAGTTGAGCGTCGTCCAGTGTTTGACGTTGGCAGCGATTTCGTGAAAGGCTCTCTCATCTTCCCGCAGGAGCCGCTCCAGGGCCGAACCGACTCCGAACCATCCGGAAAGAGAGTAACGGGCCTGGCTCCAGCTGAACACCCAGGGAATGGCCCGCAGGTCGGCAATGGTCGCTCCACCGCTGCGCCGGGCGGGACGGGAACCTATCCGGCTCGACTCGATGACGTCTATGGGGGTGGCCTGACGGAAGAAGGTAATGAACCCGTCGCTGGTGACAAGGCTTTCGTAGGCGAGGCGGCTTATCTCGGCAAGGCGGTCCATGGCCGGTTCCAAGGGGTTGGCCTTCCTTGGGCAGTGATTCTGGGTTACGGAAACGCCTGCAGTGCCGGCCAGAAGCAGCTCAAGGTTATAGGCGGCATTCATCGGGTTGGCGTATTTCTGGGCAACAACTTCTCCCTGCTCGGTCAAACGAAGGTTCCCGACCACCGAACCGTGAGGCAGCCCCCACAGAAAACGGCTGGTGGGCCCTGCCCCCCGGCTGATGGTTCCGCCGCGGCCGTGAAAGAAGCGTATCCCCACACCGCACTGTCGGCCGGACTCCGCCATAGCCTCCTGTGCGCGGTAGAGACTCCAGAGGCTTGCGAGAATACCGCCATCCTTGTTGCTGTCGCTGTAACCGATCATCACCTGTTGCACCGGCGCATCGCCGCAAAGAGCTGAAAGGGTGCGACGGGTCATGGGATGCTCCAGAAACTGCCGCAGGACGAAATGGCTATCCTGAAGGTCCTGTATGGTTTCAAAGAGGGGAACCACCGGCAGCAGACAGACATGACCGTTGGAACCGGCCACGGTCAACCCTGCCTCACGGGCCAGCAGGTAGACCACCAGCAGGTCCGAAAGGCTGCGGGTCATGCTTACAATCAGAGAGCCGAGGCCGTCCCTCCCCCAGACCCGGATATGGTCGACCAGCTCCCGATAGCAGTCGATGACGCTCTCGGCCTCATGGCCCGGCCTGGCATCGTGGCGGGCAAAGGGACGCGACGACGCAAGCTCGCGGTTAAGGAACTCCAGTCGCCGATCCTCGCTCCACCCGGAAAAGCCCGTATCCTGCAGACCGGCCGCGGTCATCAGCTGCTCCACGGCCAGGTCGTGAAAGGCGCTGTTCTGGCGAATGTCGAGGGAAGCCAGGTGAAAACCGAACACCTCCACCGTGCGCCGCACGGGTGCTACATAGTCCCTGGCGAGTCGTAACGCGCCGGCGGCGATCAGGCTGTCCTGCAACAATCGCAGGTCGTTGCACAGCTCGGCAGCCACCTGGTAGCGTCCCTGACTCGGCTGTGCCGGATGCGGCCCCTTTCCGGTAACATCAACAGGCAGCCTGGCGATCATGAGATTTATCACTTGTCGCCACGGCTCCAACGGATTCCGCCGCAGTGCCTCTTCCCCCCTGTCACCGAGCATGGTAGCGACATCCGTGATCAGCTCCGCGAGTGGCGCCGGAACGGGCAGAAGGCGCTGGGAAAGGCTCAAACGGGCCGCCAGAACAACAAGTTGTTCATTAACAAGAGAAACGGCATTGTTTCGCAACTCCTGGAGAGCCTGCCTCGTTATCGCGGCAGTTACCAACGGATGGCCGTCCCGGTCTCCGCCGACCCAGGTGCCGAATCGAAGACGAGGGAACCTGGGGTTTTTTTCCTGCGCATTACCGGTAAAACCGACACCCTGCCAGGCGTGTCGCAGCCGCTTTTCGAGAATCGGCAGAACCTGGGGGAATATGGAGCGCAGATAGTAGATGATGCCGGCAAGCTCTGAGAGGATATGGGGCTTTTCAATGAAAATTTCGCCGGTCTGCCACAGCAGCTCCAGCATTGCCTTGATCTCTTCCTGGATTTCCCGGCGTTCCATGGGGGTCCAGATCGGGTTTTCAAGCTTGACGATCAGCTGGTACAACTCCCGCAGATGGCATAGGGCCGATGTCCGCCGGACTTCGGTAGGATGGGCGGTGAGCACAACCTCCACTTCTGCTTTTTCCAGCTCATGATGGATGGTTTCTTCAGCAACGCCCTGTTCCCTGAGCTGGGAAAGGATTTGGCCCCACAAGCCCGGCTCTTCCGCCAGTCCTGCACGGGATTCCACTTTCCGGCGCATCTGCACCGCGCTATTCTCTTCGGCCATGTTTAGCAACTGGAAGGCAATGGACCAGGCGTGGACCAGCCGGTCGCTGCCAATCGCTGTGGCTCCGCTCCCCTTGAACGGGAGTGAGGCGGCCAGGGTATCCTCTCCCAGTCCGGCCAGGACTTCGGCCAGGAAGTCCATCAGAACAGCCACATCCCGTTGGAGTTTGGCTGTTTCCTCAAGCAGTATTCTGTCCTCCATACATATCTCCCTTGGGCTTCCGGCCAGCTTCAGGTCGGGCAGGTCGGTTCTGAACAGCGGAGTTTTCGTATGTGAATACAATCATACAAACCTGAATATCAGGTTATCTGTTCGAATGCGCCGCGCTCGGGCCGATATTCCAGCAATTCCCCCGCCGAGATATCGAAATACCAGCCATGCAGTGAAAGTGCACCTCTGGCAACCCGCTCGTCGATCCAGGGAAAAGAGCGGAGGTTCTCCAGAGAGAGGAGGATCGCCGCCTGCTCGGCGGCCCGCTGATGAAGAAGCGGGTCTTTGCCCGGCAACTCCGCCAACACCCGTTCCCGGGCCGGCGCCGCGATGGACATCCAGCGGGAGATAAAACCATCTCCCCCGCAGCCGCTGGTACCCGCCATGAGGGCATTGATGCCGCCGCACCCGGAATGGCCGAGGACGATGATATGCTCCACCTCCAGATGGCAGACGGCAAACTCCAGTGCCGCGCTCACCCCGTGCAGGCCACCGTCCTCCTCAAAGGGGGGCACCAGGTTGGCTACGTTACGCACGGTGAAGATATCGCCCGGAGCGCAGTTGGTCAGAATGGCAGGATCGACCCGGGAATCGGCACAGCCGATGAGCATGGTTTTGGGGCTCTGTCCTTTCTTGAGATGTTCGAAATGGGTGGCTTCCGGCCCGAAGTAGTTTTCCCGGAACCTGCGGAACCCGCTGATAAAGCGCTCGATATCCTTCATGAATCCTCCTTGACGGTGCCTTTGCAGCCGTGACACTACCGTAAATAAGCTAATTCCGCAAAAGCCTCGTTGGATGTCAAAGACAATAATGCGTGTTTCTTGCTGGTGGCAGCATCGAACCTGGTTGGTTACCTGTCAATATAGGTGGTGAGAACGGTATTTCAGGATTTCAGAACGATTCGAGAAATTCTCGCAGCCTGACGCATTCCACCCCGATGTTCTTCAGATCCGTGATGTTGGCCTCAGCGATCTCTTGGGTCTGCGCCGAGGTGGCGTCGGTCACGTTGATGACCGGGTAGCCGTGGGCGATGGCGTCGAAGATGGTGGTCCGGATGCAGTTGGGATACTGGGTACCGCAGATCACCAGCTGCGTGGCGCCGATCCTCCGCAGCATGAAATCCAGCTCCGTGTTCATGAAGCCGCTGAACCGGTTCTTGACCACCCGGTACTCCCCCTCCACCGGCGCAAGCTCGGCCACGATCCCGCACCCCTCGGTGCCGGGAACCGCATAACGTTTGTCGTTGAGAAAGCCGTGGAGCCGGGTACATTCGATATCGCTCCCGTCCGCCCGGTACTCCCGCACGACATGAAACACGGGCCAGGACTGTGCCCGGAAGAAATCCAGCAGCCGCCGTATGCACGGCACCGTGGCGTATGCGCCCGCCACGCACGCCGGCGCGCCGGGCAGGACGAAGTCGTTTTGCATGTCGATGATGATCAGGGCGTACTCTTTGTCATTCATGTTCATCCCCTATCAACGAGTGTCCGAATATCATACTTGACCCCGATGACTCCCCCAGAACCTGCAAAAGCTGTTCTCGAATTTCTCTGGCCGTCGCTCCCAGATCAACGGTGGCAAATCGAATCTCATGGTTCTGGATCACGACGGCCTCGTTAACCATATCGCCCACCGAGGGGTGAAGGAGCAGGCCCGAGGCGTTTTCGGCGAGGGGATCACCACTACCTTCCTGAGACCTCAAATAGGCGTAAATCTGATAGACGTATCCGCTGCGCAGTGTTTCTTCCCGATACCAGCCACGTGTCACAACGGAGTTGAACTTCGTATCGATGACGATACGGCGTCCGGCGTCCGAGTGGTCGAGAATGATGTCAGTTCGCATCGAGGGGAGGATTTTGTCTATGCCAGGGCTTTTGTTCTTAATCTGCCAGCCAATCGTTTTGCCCGCGTCGACGCGCCATCCTCTTTGGGAAAGCACGACATCGTAGAACCCGGCGACCCCTTTCTCGTAAAGCTTCCGAATCCAAGTGATTTCTCTGTCCGGCAACGACAAATGCTTTGAGCCAGCAGCCTCTGTGGGTAGAGCAAGATTGAAGGCAAGATAAGCCGCAGCAACCATTGGCTGGTCATCTGCATCATGCCTCCCGAAGCGGTCGATGGAAACCTCGCCACGACTCGGACGCTCCCCGGTTACACCCATCCGCCTCAAACTTGCCGCCAACGACCGACATCGGCGTGCCAGCGCCCCACGGAGAACGATTTTTGATATTTCCTCCAGGGCCGTCCGTACATAGCGGTTTCGGGCTGTATCGATTGTCAACTCATCGAACCGGCAAGCAACCTTCCCGCGATCCAGTAATCGATGCCTTTCAGTGTTCAGTAGGTCGATCCGTCCGCGCACACGACCAAGAACTGCCTCCCGCGATTGATACCCATAACTCAAGTTGCGCTGAATACGGCGCTCGACTTGACGGCAGAGCATTTCTGCGACGAGATTTGGGATATCATCAGGGTTATCCTCTACGGCGAGCTTCGCCTTTTCGAGATCCCTGAACAGATCCGATGCATACAGCATGAGCAGCCAAAGGTTGCGCACCGGGATGCGGCCGATCCGGCTAATCCCTTCATGAGCGTCTGATATACGGTTGGCTGCGGCAAGTGTCACGATCAGAATCCTTCCAACAGGCGTTCTCTCACCTTCTGGGACTTCTCGAGCGCATCGAACCAGTATTCATCGAGTAGCGGGCCGATCTCGGTATCAACAACCTGGCGGAACCATTCCCGTGCATCACTGATGGGAATACCAAACGGCGGTGTAACATAGCTGTGTCCCACTCGGAACTGAGGTCCGAGACCGGTGTCGGTTGAAATTTCGCTATTCAGGGCAAAGAGACGCTTCTCGATTTCGACAAGGATTTCTGAATCAATACCGCACTTGGATTGAACCCAATCGTGCCAGGGCTTACCGAGCGTAGGTTCCAAATCAATGAAAGCAAAACGGCGACGCAACGCCAGATCGACCAGAGCGAGGGAGCGGTCGGCAATATTCATCGTGCCGACAACATAGAGGTTGTCCGGGATGAAAACACGCTCGCCATCAGACCGTTTGTAGGAAAGCTCCAGGGCTTCGTTCGGCGTTCTCTTGTCCACCTCGAGCAGCGTCAGCATCTCGCCGAAAATCTGTGCGGGATTCCCGCGATTGATCTCTTCGATGACGACGACATGCCTTGACGTTGGATCTTTCGCGGCGGCCTTCATCATCTCCACAAAAGGCCCATCCACCAGCGAGAGTTTGCCGTCGCCCACCGGCCGCCAGCCACGAATAAAATCCTCATAAGAAAGGTTCGGGTGAAATTGGACCGCTCGGACCTTGCTGTCGTCGCGTTGCCCCATCAAAGCGAAAGCCAATCGCTTGGCCAGCCAGGTCTTTCCCGTCCCCGGCGGCCCCTGAAGGATCAGGTTTTTCTTGGTCCGAAGGCGTTCGAGAATCTTTTCGAGTTTTTCCCGGGCAATGAAGCACCCTTCAGCAATAATGTCATCCATTGAATACGGAACAATTGGCGGAAGCTTATCGCTGACAGAAGGAGCAAGAGAAAAGAAATCAGTAAATCTCCTATACTTGTCTAACTCAGATTGAGAAAGGCTTAACAATGCCAAACCTTTCTCAGATATCTGAACATATCCTCTTCTAGGAAAATCAACCAGTTCAGCCTTTTTGAGGTAAGACTTGGCCCAAGCTGCACGGTTGTCGAACAAAGGCAGCCCTGTCGATTCAAGGGTTATGACATCATACTTTTCGAGTTCCATTTCAGCTTTCAGTTTTTGGTAAACCTCACTTGCGAGGTGTGGCTGCTGGTCTCTTATATGCTTTAAGAACGGGATCATCAAATCGTCAAATTTCGGAAGTAAGCCCTTCAGATCAGCATCTATTTCGTCTGGAGAAATTTCCCCATTATCAGGTTCAACATCCAGAACATCCGGGTCAGTCGCATAAGGATTAGCAGATATCCCACTGTCTTTAAAAAGCCAAGCTGCAAGGGAAAGTTCAGGAAATGAGTGGACGGGATAAGCATCCTCTTGGAAGCGAGCCTCGAGGGTGTCCAGCACCGCCAGATAATCAGTGGCGTTACAGCGCCCTTTGGGGCCGTTCATGCCAATCTGAATGTTGAGCTTTTTGCTGATGTAACGCTGAGACTGGCCATCCAATGTCAGGAAATCCCAAGGACGAATCCAGTAAAGCCCCATGGTAAGGTTCCACCCCACACCATAACGCTGCGTCGCGTTGTCGTAGGCAGAGACAAATGCCGAGCGAGCCTCCGTATCGTCCGATTCCGCAAAAGCAATTGCCAGGGCAAATACTTCCCAAAGGGTGTCAATGTCATCTGGTAGGCGTTTGTTATCGAAGCCGAAAAACCGTGACTTCTGATTGTTGAGAACCGGAATTCCTTCAAAGGAGTCCGGAACAGGCTCAGACACTCCAAGCAGACTGGCAAGCTCGCTTGCAATAGCTTTGCGATTTGCATCGGTGATCCCCCGGTTGAATATGCCCATGGCCGTGAACGGACAGATGTCCTTCAGTGGACCTGACGAACCATCATCGAATTGATCCTGCAAGTTGGACAGGCCATCAACCTTGGAGGCGATAGCATGTATCCCGGTAATCAGCTCATCACGCCGGTTCCGAAAGGTGAGGAGTTTATCGGCTACCGCCTCATAAAAGCGGGTCCAGTTGAAGCGGCGTTCATCAACGGCACTGTCGCCAAAACGTTCACGCCAGTAAGGGGCGTTGCGAAACCGGTTAATGTCTTGACTTTTCTCTTCAAATGCAAAACGAATCAACTCATCAGCTTCCCAATCCCCCGGCAAAACACGCCAAACAGTAGATCTATAAGTATAAAAATACCATTCTCGAGGAGGATCAATGGCTGTCCAATTAACAAGAATATTCAAACCATTGCGAAGATTTTCTTTTATCCTACCGATTGCTTTAATAGCCATTACCGAAACTGCGTTTCCTCGATTATCAAATGGCAGATTGAGTTTTCGCACGTATGTTGATTTGATAGCAATTAGATCACCAGGCTGCATGGAGTTCACAAGAGCAGTCTCTCTTTGTGTGGGGTTACGGATCTCCCATTTTCCCTCCTTGAGGAAACTTTGGGTCTGATCATCTGTCCCGCCAAAAGCTGCTCCTACAAACCAGCACGCCCTGGTGCCGACCCCTTCAGGTTTAGAATTCATATTCTGCTCTCCATTATTTTCTTTCCCCAGTTACCAGAGTCTCCTCATCGATCTAGAACAGATCGGAGCAATGCTTCGGGATCAGGTTGGACTTTGAGACATTTGTCAGCAAATATCCAAATTTCAACCAGACCCCGCAACCACGTGGGCATGATGTTTATCCGCTCTCACGAGAGTGCCGAACAGAGCAAAGTCCCTGGAACTATACGCAGTTGGCGATGTTATTGTAAACCGTTTTAATTTTTGGGAAATTGGCGTATGGGGATGTTGCCGGTGGTTTCGTGATGAAGGGTTGAGGCGGGCGGGGAAGACAGGTCGCCCCGACTGAGGACAGAAGCGGAGGAAAGCTGGAAAGCTTGGGGATTGCCTTTCTGTTATTCGAAATGGAGAGGCAGAAAGGCACACCCCGTTGACGCCCCCTGCACGGGGACAAACGGCGGGACGCTGCGAATAGATCATTCTATATTATGGCATCTTCAACAAGCGCTCACTCCGCCACACCCGAACGATCCTCACCCGCATCCCGTCACGCCGATAGACGATCCTGAACGGCGGATGTATCAACTCCCGCAGAGTCTCAACCCCAAACTCGGGAACCATCCGCCCCATGTCGGGATTGACCTGGAGCGCCTCAACCCTGGCGATGATTTCAGCGGTAAAACGCTCACCGACCTCAGGCACAAGCTGTTCGGCGTACCACTCCCGCATTTCCAGAATATCCCCCAAAGCCGACTCGGCAAAGGTAACGGTTACGCCGGTATCCGTCATGTCAGCCGCCCAGGTTCAGCCGTTTTTTAACCTCGTCCAGGCTGATTTCACAACCGCTCTCCAGCTCCATCAACCCCTTCACGACGGCCCGCATGAACTGCTGTTCTTCCTCGTGCGCCTCAAAATCCGCCACTCCCTGCACAACCGCAACCCCACGCCCACGACTGGTCAACAGCACCGGACGGTGACTCTGCGAAACCCGCTTCACCAGCTTGCCCGGGTTGATTTTGACGTCGGTCAGGGGAATTACATCTTCCGAAAATTTTACCGTCCGCATTGGGTCCTCCATGGCTACTAAACGACCAAACAATAGCACCTGTTAACTGGTTTGTAAATTGGTGTCTCTTTTGAGGTATTGATACTTTCCCCAAAGCCACCTCACCGCTCCGGCACCAGGCGGTAGCCCACCCCGAACCACGGAATTACATACCGGCAGGGGGCGCATAAAAAAGGGTGTAAGGATAGTCGGGAGACATATCAAACAGCCTTCAGGAAGGGGGTGGAGAACTACGCAGGGACGGCAGCCAGCGGAAGCGCTTTCCGGTCGTTGATTTGGCGGGACCGGGACGCCGCTCGTAGAAACGCAGGATGACCAGCGTCAGCCAGGCCATGACGATCAGCCCGATGGTGAAGAGGCCGTAGGAAACGGGCCAGGGGATACCTCCGGTTATCACCGAGAATTCGGACATGCCGCCGATGCCGGCCACCAGGTTGAGCGGCATGAAGATGACGGTGAGCACGGTCAGGCGGTAGATGACCCGGTTCTGGTTGATGTTGATGAAACCGACGGTGGCGTCCATCAGGAAGTTGATCTTGTCGAACAGGAAGGCGGTGTGCCCGTCCAGCGACTCAATGTCGCGCATGATCTGCCGGGCGTCTTCGAACTGGGGGGTGGAGAGGAGTTTACGGCGGATCAGGAAGGTCAGCGCGCGCCGGGTATCCAGGATGTTGCGGCGGATGCGGCCGTTCAGGTCCTCCTCCTCGGCGATCTCCGCCAGGATCTTGGCCGCCTCCTCGTCGGTCATGGTTTCGCTGAGCACCTTCTTGCCGACCTCGCCCAGGGCCGAGTAGATCTCTTCCAGCGAGTCGGCCGAATACTCGGCGTTGGCCGCGTACAGGTCCAGCAGCATGTCCATGCCGTCGGAGACGTACCCGGTCTGGATGCGCGCCCGCAGACGCTGGAGGCGGAAGACCGGCAACTCTTCCTCGCGCACCGAGAAGAGGATGTCCCGGAAGAGGATGAAGGCCACCGGCACGTTGCGCGAATCCCCCTCCCGATCCAGCAGGAAATCGGAGTGCAGGTGTATCTCGCCCCCCTCTTCAACGTAGAAGCGCGCGCTGGACTCGATGTCACACAGGTCCTCCGGGTCGGGCAGTTCCAGGCCGAAGAACTGCCCGATCTTGCGCCGGTCGGCGGCGGTGGTGCCCACCAGGTCGACCCAGATCGGCTTGATCCCCTCCAGGTCGTCGACGGATTCGATGGTGGTCTGGCACAGGCGCCCCTGGCTCAGCTCAAAGGCGTTAACCACGCAGGCCGCCCCGAGATACGAACTGCGGCTGGCCAGGGTATCGCGGGTGGCATCGGACACCTCGTCCAGTATCTCATCCAGGCGCCCCTCGTCGATCTCTCCCCAGACCAGAAACAGGTCCTCCGGATTCAGCTCATCGATGATCTCCGCTATTTCGGCGGGCGCCAAGCCTGCGAGCAGCGAACGAACCTCGGACAGGTGCTGTTTCTGCACGACGGACTCCACCACTTCCTGCCGCGGCAGACTCTGCCGCTGAAGCGCCTCTTCCAGAAGCCTCTGCCGTTTCAGCAGCTCTTTAATGGTGTCACGTATCATGTGGGGCGCATACCTCGCGAACAGTTCAGCGGAACGTTTCATGCTTTCCGGTCGATGGAAATAGTTTCGTTCCCTTTTGTCACAGTATCGCCGATATGTCACCCCAAAAACAGCCCCCCACCGCCCCTGCCTCGAGCACCGGCTCTGCCTGCACCGGCATAGCGACAGGCTTACCGAATCGGTGCTTTCCCGCTGCAGGGAAATGGCAGCGCCTGCCCCGTTGTGCGGCAGTCGGTTGCGGCATTGTCCTGGCTGAATCAATTGGCCGGCAAAGGGGATGAAGCGGCGGGACTGCGGGAGGAGCACCAGGGGTGCGAAGAGGGAAAACGGGCGGCGTCCAGTCCAAGGGAGAGCGGACGTGGTACGATAACAGCCATTTCCCCGCTGGCGGACAAAGAAGCGCGGCCAGCGGGGAGAAGAGTTACCGGGCGAGCAGGGGCAGAGGCAGTGTCAGCCGTTATTCCCCCAGGTATCCACGAACCTGCACTTGTGCAGGTAGTTCTGCACATTCACCTCGCCGATGATGGCCTCGGCCTCCTCGGCTGACAGGCCGATCTTGGGGCGGACCCCCATCCAGTGGGTCGCACTGCTGGTCGGTTCATCCAGAGGGCGCGGCAGCGGCGGTCCCGGCCGGTAGAGTTCATTCACGAACAGCATGGCCTCATACCAGTGCAGTCGCTTGACAAGCTTGACCTCAACCAACATGCCGTTGGAGAGGGTTTTCTCCACAATTGTTTCAACAGGTTGCGCATCCTCGGGGAGTTTATGGGTTTCGGACATGGTGTGTCCTCCTTTCCTGTAATAAAAGCCGTTTCCGCGCTGAAACAAAAAAATCCACCTCTTCTTTCGAAAAAGTGGACGCGCGGCGACCGTCACCCTGTGGTGACAAACGCTGATACTTCGGCGGCCCCTCTGCCCGGTCTGGGAGGTGGCTTTGCGTCATCCGGTTCCCCGGATTTTGCCTTTTCGGTTTCAACCAATATTCAGTTGTGGGGACTCAGACAGAGTCCAGTGCATCGATCCAGTCTCAGCATGTATAGCGAATCGGGGCACATTTTGCAATTCCGTTTTTTTCCGCATCTGCCTCTGTATGACGGACAGGCTGCGCGCCCTGCTCTCGCCAAAGATGCGCCGCCCCTCTCCGGCCTGCGCAGAACCCCCCATGGCACAACAGTTGTTCACCCATGACGAATGTGCAGGGCTATACAATGGAAAACACTTGCGTTTTAACCTGTTTTTTCATAGCCTATTCCGCCTGATCCGTGCCATGAGCAGATGACCACACAGAGGAGGAATACGTACCATGGGGAGTTTCACCGGAGGTAAGAACCTCGTGCTGTCGGCGTTGCTGGCCCTGGGCGCAGCGCTCGTACCGGGAACCCCGGCAATGGCGACCGAGGGGGGAGGAGGCGCCTACCCCAACGGCGCCGAGGATTTCATGTCCGGAGCTGCGCCGCCACCCGGCACCTATTTCATCAACTACTTCGGCTTCTATTCGGCACAACGCTTCAAGGGCAACGACGGCGACAACCTGTCCCCCTTCAAGGCGGATATATTCTCCAACACCTTCCGTCTGATCCACATCACCGATAAAAAGCTGCTGGGCGCCAACTGGGGCATGCACATCTTCATCCCGCTGGTGAAGATGGACGTGCACAGATCCCCCGGCGGCAGTGACAACCGCGAGGGACTGGGCGACGTCATCGTCGATCCCCTGATCCTCTCCTGGCACGGCAGGAACTGGCACCTGCTCACCGCCCTGGACATCTACTGCCCCACCGGCGAGTACGACCGGGACAGGGTGGCCAATATCGGGCGCAACTACTGGACCTTCGAGCCGATCATCGCCGGAACCTACATGACCGACGACGGCTACGAGGTTTCGGCCAAGTTCATGTACGACTTCAACACCCGTAACGAAGAAAGCGACTACCGTTCCGGCCAGGAGTTCCACGTCGACTACACCCTGGCCAAGAAGCTGGACAACCTGAGCATGGGCGTGGGGGGCTACTACTACCAGCAGACCACCGACGACGACGCCAAGGGCGCCACCATGGACAAGGGGATGACCGTCTCCGTTGGCCCCCAGCTCAAGTACGACTACCGCAACATGAGCTTTACCCTCAAGTACCTGTTCGAGGTGGATACCTACAACCGTCCCCAGGGGAACAACCTGTGGGCCAAGTTCAGCTACGCGTTCTGACCGATCCGCTCACCTCGCCGCCAGGCGGTCACGGGTGGAGCCTGTTCCCCCTTTCATGCCTGGCCCATCCGGGGGACGGGATCGAGAGGCTTGTCACAAAGACGAGTAAAGGTGTACTGTTGGCTCCCCCGGATTCCATGCACCCGGGCCGGGGGAATAACCGCCGCAGCGCCACGAAGGGAGAACCAGCGTTGGATGCCACAACAGACAGGGCAGCAGGATCGACAAAAGCGTCCCCCTTTCCCGGCCTGATCACCTGGGTCGCCTCCCTGGCGGGAATGGGGCTGTCCCTGGAGGCGCTGCTCAAGATCTGCGGTTCCTGCAGCGTAACGGCCGACTACCGCCTCTTCGGCATGGAGTTCGGCTGGTTCGGCATCGGCTTCTTCGCGCTGCTGCTCCCCCTGCTCGCCCTGCGGGGCAGATTCATCTGCTGCGCCTGGCTGGCACTGCTGCTGCTGTTCGCAGCGGCAGGCGCGGAGGCGCGCTTCATCTGGATCCAGAACTACGAGATCGGCCAGTGGTGTCCGATCTGCCTCTCCCTCGCGGCAACGATTTTTCTGGCCTGCGCCGGCGTCACCTGGGAGCGTTTGCGTACCTTATCAGCCAAAGGAGCACCCATGAAATCAAAACTGACCCACCTCGTCCTTGTCTCGCTGTTTTTCGTCATGGGACTGGGAGCCGCCACTGTCGGCGTCAACAGACAGGCCGATGCCGCCGAACCGGACCTGTTCCTGGGCAAGCGCTCCAGCCCGACCACGGTCTACTTCGTCAGCGACTGGTTCTGTCCTGCCTGCAGGAAGGCCGAGCCGGCCATCGAGAGTATCTATCCGGAGCTGGCCAAGTCGGTCAGAATCGGCTTCGTTGATTTCCCGATCCACCGGGAGACCACCAACTTCACCCCCTTCAACCTCCAGTTTCTGACATTCGAAAAGGCAAAGTACATCAGCCTGCGCAGGGCCCTGTCCGATCTGTCGCTCAGGACCAGGACCCCCAGCGAGGCCGAGGTTTCAGCCGCCATCGCCCACCTGGGGGTCAGGCTCAGGCCGATCAACTATGCCGACACGCTCTACGGCATGCAGGCAAACCTGACGGTCTACCGCGGCTTCAATGTTCATTCCACCCCCACGGTGGTGGTGACCAACGCCAAAACAAAAAAGAGCAGGCTGCTGGTGGGGGACAACCGGATCAATCCGGCAACGGTCAGGGCTGCCATCGCGGAAGTTGAGCGCAACTGACCGCCGCCCGCCGATGCCCCCTGCGCCCCTCCAGCGGCATATCCACGTGGCCTGCGCCATCATCGAGCATGGCGGCCTGGTTCTGGCTGCCCGGCGCGGCGAAGCCATGAGCATGCCGCTGGTCTGGGAGTTTCCCGGGGGCAAGATCGAGGCGGGCGAGACTCCCCGGCAGTGCCTGAGGCGTGAGCTGATGGAGGAACTGGGAATCACCATCTCCGTGGGAGCGGCACTGGAACCGGTTACCCACGACTACCCCTCCTTTACCGTCACCCTCTACCCCTTCGTCTGCACCATGGAAGGGGGGGAGATAACCCTGCACGAGCATGCCGCCATCGCCTGGCTGGCGCCGGAAGCGCTCCCCTCCCTGGAGTGGGCCACCGCCGACGGTCCGATCCTGGAAAACTACCTGGGGCAGCGCCGCTGACAACCCCTGTCTCGTCACGGCTCCAGGTTGCTGTCCATCGCCCGGGAAACCCTGTCCCCATGAAACGAGGTTGCCATGAAACGTCCCCTTGCCCTGTTCCTTGCGTCGCTCGCCCTGCTGGCCCTGCACGGCTGTGCCTTCGTGACCGTTCCCCTAGCCCCCCGGCCCAGCCCGCTTAAGGAGCAGGTCCTGGAGGGTGAGGGCGCCAAAAAGATCCTGCTGCTGGATATCAGCGGTACGATCTCGGAAAAGGAAAAGCCGGGCGGCCTGGTGGGAGCGGACAGACCGTCAACGGTCTCGCTGATCCGCGAAGCCCTGCAGAAGGCGGAGAAGGACGACAGGATCGCCGGCGTCATCCTGCGCATCGACTCTCCCGGCGGAAGCGTGACCGCCAGCGACATCATCCATCACGATATTACGGAATTCAAGAAGCGGCGCAGGATACCGGTGCATGCCTGCATCATGGGGGTGGGGGCTTCGGGGGGCTACTACGCGGCTGCCGCGGCCGACCGGATCATTGCCCATCCCACCGCCATCACCGGCAGCATCGGCGTGATCCTGATGAAATTCAACCTGGCAGGCCTGCTGGGCAAGCTGGGGATTGAGGAACAGGCCGTAAAATCGGGGGACAAGAAGGACTTTTTATCGCTGTTCCGCCGGGCAACGCCCGAGGAGGAGAAGCTGGCCCAGGAGATCATCAACCAGCTGCACAGCCGCTTCCTGGACGTGGTCATGCAGCGCCCCGGCAACAGGCTGTCGCGGGATGAACTGGCCAGGCTGGCCGACGGGCGCATCTACACCGCCGGTCAGGCGCTTCAGGCGCGGCTGGTGGACGGAACCGGCTATCTTGACGATGTCATCTCCGCGATGAGGAAACAGATCAAGGATGAACGGGCGCGGGTGGTCAGCTACTACCGCCCCGGCAGCTACCTGGGGAGCATCTATGACGGCAGGGAGGCGAAGAGCAGCCTGGTCGGCATGCTGGGCGCGACGAACGAGTTTTCAGGCGGCAGCTTCATGTACCTGTGGCAGCCGTGAGATCCCGCAGCGGAGCTCGACAGGTCAGCTCTGCTTCGAGACGGCTCGACAGGGGGAGGGAAGCAGCCCCGCGATCCGCGCGAAATTCTCCACCAGCCGACGGCCAACCCGGAAGTACTCATCCTCCCACTCCCGGAAGGTCTCCACGAACTCCCCGGTCCGGGCCGCGGTTTCGGCGCTCCACGAGCTCCACTTTGCCACGATCTCCCGGCTCAGCTCGGGATGGAACTGCACCCCCCAGGCCCGCCTGCCGACCCTGAAGGCCTGGTTGTGACAGGTTCCGGTGAATGCCAGCCTGGTCCCGGCCGGCGGGATGGAGAAGCTGTCATCATGCCACTGAAAACTGATGAAGCTCTGCCCCACTCCGTGGAACAGCCGATCCCCCTCCCCTTGGTCGGTGAGCATGATCGAATAGGTCCCCTTCTCCCCGTCGCGCCCCGCATACAGTTCCCCACCCGTTGCCAGGGACAGCAGCTGCCCCCCCAGGCAGATGCCCAGGCAGGGAATCTCCCGCTCCATTGCCTGGGCGATGAACCGTTTCAACTCCGTCAGGAAAGGATGACGCTGGTCGTCGTTGGCTCCCATGGCGCCCCCCAGCACGACCAGCGCCCTGACTGCCGAAATTTCGGGCAGTGCCTCAGAGATGTGCAGGCCGATGGTGCGCTGCTCCACCCCCAGCCGCCGCAGTTCGCTCTCCACCAGTCCCGCCGGCACCTCTCCGTCACTCTGAATGATATGGATCATCTTCAATGCACCTTTCGTATGCGCAGCAGTTGGCCCAGCAGCATGCCGATCAGTGCCGCCGCCAGACTGAACATGGCTCCCATCTTGGCGGCAGCCTGGATCACCGGATCGGAAAAGGCGGATCCGGAGACGAACAACGCCACGGTGAAGCCGGTTCCGGCAACAACCCCTGCCACCAGCAGGTCACGCCTCTTCATGCCCCGCGGCCTTCTGAAGCCGAGCCGCTCCGCCAGCAGGCCGAAGCCGAAGATGCCGACGGTCTTGCCGACGAGCAGGGAGACCAGCACCAGCCAGGTGACGGTGCCGATGCTGGAGAATTCCACTCCGGCGTTGGCCAGGCCGAACAGGAACAGACCGAAGTCCACCACCACCTTCCACTCATGCTCGAACTGCGCCAGGGGCGAACGATCGCCCGGGTCGTCGTCGAAGAGGTGCCTGCTCTCCCGCAGTCGGTGGGGCAGAAAGGGGATGATGAAGACCAGGGCCAGGGCCGGGTGCAGATGGGCCTGGTGCAGCCCGATCCAGCTCAGGCTCCCTCCCAGCAGGATGTAGGGCCAGTAGCTGCGCACGCGCCGTCTGCCCAGCCCCCAGGCAACCAGCATGCCCAAGAGGGTCAGCAGCAGCCAGGACGCGACCACCGGGTGATTCGGATCGGGGTAGAACAGCGCGATGATGGCCAGGCCGATGGCGTCGTCGGCCACCGCCAGCAGCAGCAGATAGGAGACAGCCGGATGGCCGGGACCGAAGACCATGCGCGCCGCCAGCCAGGCCAGGGCGATGTCGGTGGCGGTGGGAATCCCCCAGCCGTTGCGCAGTTCGGGCAGCCCCACCAGGGCGTTCAGCCCCAGGTAGACCAGCACCGGCCCCAGCACCCCCCCCAGGGTGCCGAACAGAGGGTTGACCGCCCGGGAGATCGGATTCAGGTCACCGCCGGGCATGCAGCTCTGGGTGATCTCCACGGCGGCAATGCCGAAAAACAGGGTCATGAACAGCTCATTGGAGATAAAATGGAACGACAGGGAACCCCAGAACGGTGTGGAGTCGAAGGCGCGGTACCCGGCAGGATCCAGGTTGGCCCAGAAGAGCGCGACGACAACGCCGGCCACAAGCGGCACGGAGAATTCCCGCAACAGGTTGAGATGTTTTTTCATTCAGTCTTCCTTTCTGCACGAGTGGAGGCGGAGTGTAGCACTGTTTGGACGGCCAGGAAAGAGCGCCTGAAAAGAATGCTGTTGACCTCCGGGCGCAAGCGGTTATTATTCCCAACCGCGTCCTTGTCTACAATCCTTGCCCGGGGAGTTCATCCATGAACTGCCGGATCGGCTGCGCGGCCTGCTGCATCGCCCCCTCCATATCCTCACCCATACCGGGCATGCCTGGAGGCAAGCCGGCCGGGGTGCGCTGCGTGCAGCTGACCGTGGATAATTGCTGCGCACTGTTTGGAGACGCACAGCGGCCGGCCGTCTGCAGCTCGCTGCGGCCCAGCCGGGAAATGTGCGGCAACAGCCAGGGGGAGGCGCTGGAGCAGCTGACCTTCCTGGAACAGGCAACCAGGCCGCACAGGCCGTGACTGGTGACTGGTGACTGGTCACCAGCTTCGAATACCAACAGGAGAGACAGCATGCCCCGTTACGTCGAACCGCTCTTCCGCCCCCCCAGCGAGGCCCACAGCCTGATCTTCCAGATCACCATCGGCTGCTCCCAGAGGCAGTGCGCCTTCTGCGGCATGTACAAGGGAAAGGATTTCCGGCTGCGCCCGGTGGGGGAGATCCTGGAGGAGATCCAGGAGATCCCGCTCCCGTACCGTTCCCGCGTCCAGCGGGTCTTTTTGGCTGACGGCGATGCCCTGGTCTACCCCTTCGACGGGCTGGTGACGATTCTGGACTCCCTTGCAACAACCTTGCCCGGCCTGACCCGCGTCGCCTCCTACGCCTCCCCCCGCAGCCTGACCACCAAAAACGCCGACCAGCTGGCCCTGCTGCGGGAGAAGCGCCTGGCCATGCTTTACCTGGGGCTTGAATCGGGTGACGACGCCACCCTTGCAGCCATCAACAAGGGGTACGGCTCAAACGAAATGGCAGAACTGGCCGCCATGGCCCGTGGGGCAGGCATGAAACTCTCCGTCACCGCCATCCTTGGCCTGGCCGGCAGGGGGCGCAGCCTGGAGCATGCCCGGGCAACCGCCGAGTGGGTCAACCGGGTCAACCCGGAGTACTTCTCGCTCCTGACCCTGTTCCACCGCCACAACGAGGAGTTCGTCAACTCCCTGGACCGCTGCAGCCAGGGAGAGCTGATGCTGGAGGCCCGCCAGGTCCTGCTCAACCTGCACCCGCGCCAGACCATCCTGCGCTCCAACCATGTCTCCAACTTCCTCAACCTGGCAGGCAGCTATCCCGAAGACCGGGAGCGGCTGATCGCCGACCTGGACCGCGCCATCGACCGCGCCAGGAGCATCCCCGGCTTTTTCGACACGGTACCCAGCTACAGCGAGGAATACTACTGACATACCGCACCCAGCCCCCTCGGCCTGGCAACCCACCGCATACGCCAGCCCGCAGCAGATTGACCGCACTGGTACCCTTACGTTAAATCACCGTTCCCGACTTGCCCTCGGCCGTTTTTGCGATACAGTCAACGTATCGTAATCACACTGTTTCCCTTTCAGATCCCAACAGCGTGGAATCATATCCCCCTCTCCATCCCACGGAGGAGCCATGCCCATTCTGACCGAACAGCAGCTCACGGCATTCATGCCGGCCTGCCCGAATCCAGCCATCTGGACCATGGCGCTGAACAGTGCCATGGAACGGTTCCAGATCAACGACACCCCGCGCATGGCAGCATTCCTGGCCCAGATCGGCCATGAATCGGGCCAGCTCACCCGGCTCACGGAAAACCTGAACTACTCGGCAAAGCGGCTCATGCAGGTCTGGCCCAGGCGGTTTCCCAGCCTGGAAAGGGCGCGCGCCTATGAGAAGAACCCGCAGAAACTGGCCAACCTGGTCTATGCCGGCAGGCTGGGCAACGGCGGCGAAGGCAGCGGAGACGGCTGGCGCTTCCGGGGACGCGGCCTGATCCAGCTCACCGGCCGGGGCAATTACCGCGCAGCGGGGCGGGGGATCGGACTGCCCCTGGAGCAGCAACCGGGCCTGCTGGAGCAGCCTGAGCCGGCTGCCCTTTCCGCGGCCTGGTTCTGGGAGTCCCATGGACTGAACGAGCTGGCGGACAACCGCAACGACGATGACGACAGCGAGGACTTTATCACCATCACCCGCCGCATCAACGGCGGCACCGTCGGCCTGAAGGAACGCCTGTCCCTCTGGGCAAAGGCGCGACAGGTGCTGACGAGGTGACATCCCCTCGTACGGGAGTATCCGGAAAGGGGGCACCCAGGGTTGCACCCCTCCCCCCCCACCGGCCGCCGGGCAGATGCCCAGGGACGGAGACCAGAATCGATGAAAAAGGAGATCGCAATGCGGAAAGCAGTTCTCGCAGCAGGAGCCGTGCCGGCGCTCATGGGCCTCGTTGGAGGCCAGGCGGCCCATGCCGAGGTAACCGCGGCGCATCTGGCCGCCACGCAACAACTCACCCGGAGCAGCTGCCCGGCGCAGATCACCTTCACCGGCTCGATTACCTCCAACAGGCCCGGCACTGTCAGCTACATCTTCACCCGCAGCGACGGCGCCACCGACACCGTCATCAAGAAGCTGCTCTTCAGGAGAGCGGGAACAGTGCCGGTGAGCACCACCTGGACCCTGGGGGGGGCGACACTGCCGCACTACAAGGGGTGGCAGGCCATCAAGGTGCTCTCCCCAACCCCGATCACTTCCGCCCAGGCTCCCTTTGAGCTGCGCTGCGACCCGCCGCTGAACAGCGCCATCGCAGCCCACGGCAACACCGACTGGCACGTGGATACGGCCAACGAGTTCCTGTTCGGCAGCGACATGTCCGGCGCAGCCACGGCCTCCAACCACGCCCCGGACGACTGGACCAAACGGCACATGCACGTGGGCATGACCGGCACATCCCGCTACTACCACGACAAGGAACGCATCGCCACCGGCGAAGACGCCAACGCCGGTTCGGGCATCGACAGGGCCATGCTCTTCTTCTACGCCGGCCACGGCAGCCCCACCCACTGGAACACCCTGGGCGACTCGGCCTCCCAGGGCGCTATGCGCCTGGCCAACATCACCGGCGGCGGCATGCTGCGCTACTACTGGCAATGCTCGTGCGAGGTTTTCGCCCATGGCCCGCGGAGCTGCGACGGAGGCGGCATGGAATACTCGTGCCCCCAGGACTTCAGCGCCGGCGACGATTCCGGCGACATGCGTAACGTATTCCAGCGCTGGGGCCCAGTGCTGACCCCGGACCTGCGCATGGCCTGCGGCATGTCCACCCCTGCCTACTGCCACGAGAGCACTGTCAACAAGGCATGGGGCAACTACAATAACCACGGCATGTCCGTGGCCGACTCGTTCATCAACGGATTCGGAGACTGGGGCGTGGTGCCGCTCTGCATCACCATCGGCGGGCCGGATATCACGACCACGCCGCTGTACGACGCCACCTTCACCACCAGTCCCAACAGCTCCGGAACCAGCCACTATCACATCCGTTACACCTCCGGCAGCGCATCCACCTCCAAGCCGCTGGGCATCCACCAGCTCCCCAAGAGGCTGCCAAAATTCAGGCTGGTTGCCGCGGACGTGCATCCCTCCTTCCACTATATGGCGCAAAGCTCATCGTATCCCATGGCAGCCTTCGCCGGAGGCAAGGTTGCGGTTCGCATCGAGCCCACGAGTGGCGCAGTCCAGATCAGGGCACTGCAGACCAGGCGGACGCCGGGGGTGGCCATCCCGGAACGCGAGCAGCTCGCCCGGGCCATGAAACTGATTTCCGAGCTGGGGTGGCACGACAGCGACCTGGGCGAACCGGTCGTCACCAGGATGATGAACGCCAGCATGCCCATCGGCGGCGGGAGCAAAGACATCACGCAGAGCCAGGATGGTGTTCTGATCACCTACACGCGCCAGGTCGAGGTTGACGGCAAACGCATCGACATCCTCAACGGGGGGGCAGTAACCAGGGTACACATGGCCAGCGACGGCGCCATCCTGAGCGTCTCGCGCAACTGGAGAAAGGTGCAGAGCAACCAGGCCGTGGCACGCATCAAGGGGTTCGAGGAAGCACGCAAAGAGGCGCTGGCCAGGACCGGCAAGCCCGAGGCCTACAAGCTGGATCAGTGGAAATTCGGCTACAAGGAACAGGCCGCCAGCGACGAACTCCAGCTGGTGTTCCAGTTCGCCTTTCTGCCCAGGAACGGCCAGGACCCCATGAACACCCCGCCACGACTGGTTGAGGTATCGGCGGAGAAATAGCGGCGCGGCCTCGCGCTTCCCGTCACCCGGTGACATCACCAAAACCGCACAGCATCAGGGGGAACACCATGAAGACAGCAGCGATTCGACTGATACAGCAGTGTCTCACCACTGAGGGATGGCTGTCGGAAGCACCGGACGGTCGGCTCGGCCCCAAGACCCACGGAGCGGTGAAGAGCGCCCTGCTCAAGCGCGGCACCACCTTGCCCGCTGGCTGGCAGGAGTGGCCTGAGTCTCGCAAGGCGGTCGCCTACCTCCAGCTGCTCTGCAGGGAGCGGAACATCGACGCCGGAAAGATCGACGGCTGGTGGGGACCGCAGACCGATTACGCCTACGCCACCCTGGCGGCTCTTCTGACCAGCGGCGAGATGCCGCCCCTCTGGCGGGATGACACCCCGCTTCTCATCAACCCCCACAACTGGCCGGAGCAGAACGAGGCGGTCCTGAATGCCTTCTTCGGTCCGGTGGGCACGCAGCAGACAAAGCTGCTCCTTCCCTACCCCCACCGCATTGCCTGGAACCTGCGTCAGACCGTCACGAGTTTTTCCTGCAATTCCCGGGTCCATGACAGCGCCCTGAAGGTGCTGACCAAGACGTTCGACCACTACGGCATGGAACGGATCAGGGATCTGCGCCTGGACCGCTGGGGCGGCTGCCTCAACGTGCGCAAGATGCGCGGCGGCAGCAAATGGTCCATGCACGCCTGGGGAATCGCCATAGACTACGACCCCGAACGCAACCAGCTGACCTGGGGACGTGAGCGAGCCGTCTTCAGCCGACCGGAATACGCCGCCTGGTGGCGTTTCTGGGAGGAAGAGGGGTGGGTGAGCCTGGGGCGCAGCAAAAACTACGACTGGATGCACGTGCAGGCGGCGCGGCTGTGAACTGCGGACCGGCAGACAGCCATGGGCTGTGCGCGAATAGCGATGCACTTTTTTAGTGACGCGACAACGCCTCCTTCATCGGGGGCGTTGCTGTGCTCAGCCCGGAAAAACAATCCAGATATGCTATGCTACTTCACAGTTGATCCATATAACAACCAATCCGCCTTCCCCGAAACAGACGGCTTTGCGGGAAAGACGACGGCACGCCACCTGCTCCAGCTTTTCCGTGGGCAGCCTCAAGAAAGGAGTCCAGGCATGGCCGGAAAAATCAAACAGATGATCGACGCGATTATCGAGCAGCGTACCAGAAACAACCCGGAGTTGAGCGGAGTGGTCAGGACCAAGCTGATGCTCAAGGGGGTCGACCCCAACAGGTATACGGAAACATCGGAAGACGACCCCAGGATCATCTCCATCCTGGAGGGAATCATCAAGACCTGTTCCTGATGGTTTGCAACGGTCCACCCTGCCCCCACCCCGTTCTCGACGGAAAGGAGTTTCTATATGAAGATACGTAACGCATATGCGGAAAACCAGACGCTCGACAGGGCAATAGAGACGATCACGGGCGCATTTGCCGGATTTGAACCGGTGCTGCTGATCTTCTTCGCCTCTCCGTTCTTCGAGGGCGCGGCGGTCAGTGCGGCAATGGCTGGCGCCTTCCCCGACGCCACGGTCTTCGGCTGCTCATCTGCCGGTGAACTCACCACGGGGAGGATGCTGAACAAAGCCATTTCCGCCCTGGCTTTTTCCCGGGAGGCCATCGGAGATGTGTGCATCCAGGTGGTGGAGGACATGCGCAACGGCATGGATGTCAACAAAGCCTTCAACGCCTTCCAGGAGCACTATGGCATATCCTCCCACGACCTGGACCCGTCCCGCCACATAGGCATCGTGCTGGTGGACGGCCTCTGCCGGAGAGAAGAGGCGCTGATGGACCGCATCGGCGACCTGACCATGGTCAACTTCATCGGCGGCTCGGCCGGAGACGACTTCCTGTTCCGGGAGACCCACGTCTACGCCAACGGCACATCCTACACCAACGCAGCGGTGCTGGCCCTCGTGCGCCCGCTGATTCCCTTTACCTTTGTCAAGACCCAGAGCTTTGTTCCCCTTGACCGCACGCTGCTGGTTACCGAGGCCCGTGAAGAGGCGCGCGAGGTGATCAGTTTCAACGGGAAACCGGCAGCCCAGGCCTATGCCGAGGCCCTGGGAGTCGCCACGGAAGAGGCCTCCCGGCGCCTGAAGCACAACCCGCTGGGACTGATCGTGGACGACATCCCCTTCGTGCGCAGTCCGCAGCGTATCCAGGGGAGCAGCATGCTCTTCTACTGCGGCATCAAGGAGGGGATGGAGCTCTCGCTGCTGGAAGCAACCGACATCATCGCCGACACCCGCGCCGCGCTGGATCAGGCGCGGAAGAAGATCGGCCCGCTCTCGGGAGTGCTCAGCTTCAACTGCATCATGAGGATCCAGGAGCTTGAGCAGAACGGCCAGATCGACCAGTACGGAGAGCTGTTCGGCGACGTTCCCACCGCCGGCCTGGGCACCTATGGAGAGCAGTTCATCGGCCACGTCAACCAGACCGCCACCATGCTGGTCTTTGGCTGAGAGCAACCACCCAGGTCACGGAAGGAGGATGTCGTGGAGTTGCAGGGCATGGGCGGCCGCTTCACCCCGGCATAGCAGGAAAAAACAGCCATCTGTTCAAAAAGAGGGGGGCGTGACGTCTGTCTGACGTCACGCCCCCCTCTGGTATTGCCCAGAAACGCTGACAGTATCAGTTTCCGGTCCTGGGCTTTCCCCCGGAACAGGCAGGAGAGGAACCAGATCGCAACCTATTGTCTCGCAGCCGCCAGAGCCCCAGAAAAACTGCTCCGGAAAACAGTTTCCGTTCTTGATCTGCGGCCACCCGTCCCTGGTTCCGCATCTGGCTGACAAGCCCCACCTGTCCCCGGGCACGCCCATCGTGCGCCACCCTTCAGCCCAGCTCCCCGTACATCCGGCGGACCTCTGCCTGGCCATGGATCCGCTCCAACCTCCTGATGATGAAATGGCCGCGCCCCATATCCTGAAAGTGATCGATGAACAGGGCATTGATCGCCGCGCCACCCAAGGCCCCCAGCAACGGCACCGCCTGGGCAGCCGCCTTCTGGGAGACAACGACGGAAAAGCGCGCCGCCACCTGGGTGATCAGCCTGACAATGGCCGGAGCGCCCTTTTGGGCCAGCCCCTTTCGGGCCAGGTGCTCGGCAGCTTCCGAGACCGCCTTGGCAAGGGCCGCCCTGGACGCGAAATAGCCCACCTCGGCCGGATCGTCACCCTTCGACTGCCCGCCCAGGGCCAGCACCTGCAGGCACTGGAGCCTGGCATCCGGCTGGCGCAGATCCTCCCCCTGGCTGCGGGCGATGTCGGCAATGGAACGCAGCATGATCGCCGTGGAGACGGGCAGCTCGATCGCCAGGGCCGACAGGCCGAATACACCTCCTGTGGCGCCGGTGGCCCCCACCGCGACCTTGTGCCACCAGTTGGACGCCTCCCCCCCGCATCCGTCCCGGTCCATGGTCAACAGGGCGACAGCCAGCGCCTTTTCGATGGACTTGCGGGCAGCGGCATTGATTGCCCCATGCAGCGACTCGGGCAGTCTCCTGAATCCGGCTTCGATGGGGGCGCCGACCAGACTGCTCAGGCGGGCGGCCAACCCAGGATTCTCCAGCAGGTTCCTGGCTGTCCGCAGATCAGCTGTTTCCGTGGCTGAGAGCGCCATGTACGTCCCTCCGATCCGGGAGGTCACATCCCGCCGTACTTCCGGTTGAAATCATCGTCGCTCATGATCAGCAGGAGTATGGTGTCGATGAGTCCCAGGAGCGCCGGGATGAAGGTCCAGCAGAAGAGCAGGTAGAGGATGCCCGCCCCGCTGCGTCCCAGATAGAACTTGTGGATGCCGAAGCCGCCCAGGAACAGGGCGAACAGGATTGCCGCCAGTTTGCTTTTGCCGTTAGGCGCCACCGCGCCCAGGCTGCCGAAAGGGGATGCCTGCCGCACCCCACACCTAGGGCAGATCTCGGCCCTGGCCTTGATGATCGCCCCGCACTCCGAGCAGTACTTCTCGTCCGGACCTTTTTGACCGCTTCCGTTCATCATCTCCTCCTGGTTCAGCCTGCATATAGAATTATCCGATTAGCGCCAATCTTC
>MTLE01000877.1_pt1 | contig 30646 bp, 27 predicted proteins | sample 1982461 | NCBI WGS metagenome assembly MTLE01 (sample SAMN05712605, study PRJNA340218) | biofilm metagenome | isolation source: sample SPL anode biofilm adapted to -200 mV | place: USA | collected 2012-02-03
TTTTCTTTGTTTTTCTTGATTAGATTGACAAACAGCTTTTCATTTGGAGACAAGGCTTCGATTTTTGCTGTTTTTAAATGATTATAGTAAGCATCCATGCTTTTTAATTGATCAATCAGTTTTAATAAGCTATTATGCGCTTCCTGATCTTCCGGTGTTTGCGGTTTAACCTGGTCAAAAATGGATTCCAGATCTTTTTTTGCCTGATTCATAATTGTTTGTGCTTCAATGTATTCCTGATTTAACATATCATTCCTCTTTCTGATTTTATTTTGGACTATTATATAATGCTATTTTAAACTATTACACGTGAATGATATCATAAAATCAGGATGGTTGTGAACTAAATCAAACTCTCCCATTAAAAAAAGCGTATCAAACTCAGAGTTGATACGCCATCACCAATTTAGAGTCGGCGATATTTCTTTAACGCAGTCACATTAGCTAAAAACAACACGCCAATAAAGATGACCGATCCCGCTAGCCAGGGCCATATCTCGGCAAACCCCTTACCTTGAATCATGATCATTTCCAGGGCTGTGCAACCATAGTAAATTGGCGTCAGGTAACACAGGTTTCCCAGCCCAAAGGGTATGGTGTCAATCGGGATCAGTCCGGAAAAAAAGATCTGCGGAATGATGATTACCGGAATAAATTGAACCAATTGTAATTCATTGTTGGCAAAGATCGATACCAGCGCCCCCACCGAAACTGCCGAAAAAGCCATTAGGATCATAACGAAGGTACACAAGGCCACTGATCCTTCCACCTGAAGCTGTAGCACATACACTGCATAGAGGATAATCACCACACTTTGAACTGCAGCCAGCAGACCATACCCCAGGGTATAACCCCCGATGACATCGACCCGTCTGATCGGAGTCATCAGCATCCGCTCCAAAGTCTGCCCAAACCGCTCCCGGACAAATGACATTCCCGAAAGAATAAAGACAAAGAAAAATGAAATCACGCCCAAAAAAACGTAGGAAAGCGAATCCAGTTGATTATCCCCTGATGTTTCATATACATAGTCAACAATCAACTCATTTTGCGTTGGTTGCAAGGCTTTAGTGGTATCCTGAATGGCTTCCAGAGCGGCAACGGATTTGGAATTTTTCTCCAGCAATTCAATGTGTGTCCCCGCACTGTCAGCCCAGATCAACGCATCGACATCATTGACCTCCAGATAATCTGCAGCCTCTGGTTTTTCGGTTTCTAAAATAACTGTGGCATAATTCTCAAGCTCGGCAACAAATTTTTCATTCATATCATATACAGCAATTTGCGGTGTATAATTCGAATCTCCGAGAATAAAAAATAACAGCGTTAAAATCAGCAGCGGCGCAAACAAAAGCAGTCCCAATGATCGCTTATCATTTTTCATCTGACCAAGGATCCGTTTAAAAATGCTTAACATGATACGACCTCCTTTTCAGGCTGCTTATCCATAAAAAATAATTCTTCAATATTACCATCGGGAGTCTGATCGATTAAATTCTTAACGGTATCCTTCGCAATGATATGACCATTACGAAGCAAGGCGGCATCGTCACATTGAGAAACCTCATCCATGACATGGGTGGTCACCAAAATGGTCGTGCCCTGATTTCGCAGCTGCTTGAGATAAAGCCATATTTTACGCCGCAGCACCGGGTCAACTCCCACTGTTGGTTCATCCAGTAACAGGAGCTTGGGTTTATGAATCAGCGCTACTGCTAATGAGATTCTTTTTTTCATCCCGCCGGAGCAGTCACGCACCAACTTATTTTTACACGCTACCATATCAACAATCTGGAGCAGCACTTCGGCATCGGCAGCAAATGTTTTCCAGTTGAGCCGTTGCAAACCCGAAAAAAACTTCAGATTTTGCCAGACTGACAACTCTTCATATAATGCTTCATTTTGTGGCATATAGCCGATCTGCGCCAACAGTTGGCGATTTGGCACGGCAATGTCGCCGATTGTTACGCTTCCGCCATCAGCGGGGATAGCCCCCATCATGATGCGTAACAAGGTGGTCTTGCCTGAACCGGATGCACCCAGCAGACAGAAGATTCGGCCCGCCTCAATTGTCAAATTGATCTGATTGAGAACCTGCTGTTGTTTAAATGATTTACTAACTTCACAAACGATAATTTTCATTTTTTATTCCCTCTTCATTGTATTTGATTATTCTCATTTTAATCCCGATTCCTGTTCATTTCAACCAACAGAGTCCTATAACCTGTTGGATTTTCTTGTTAATCCCAGTGGCTTCGGATATAATCAAGAAGACTGATTCCGACAATGAGGTAACCAATATGAATATGACTTTATCAGCAACTGCTACAGTAACCCGCCAGAACCTGATCGATTCCTTTTGGCTGTTATATTGCCAAAAGAACATTGAAAAGATCACTGTCAAGGAAATCTGTGAAATTGCGGGCTACAACCGCTCAACTTTTTATGTGTATTTTAACGATGTCTATGAAATTTTAGAAGAAATAGAAGAACAGACCATTACGGTTGAGGATTTTAGAAGCATTGTGATTAAGAACCTTTTTCATGGCAATCTTTTTCGTGATCATCGTAAAAAAGCCATTCTGAAATCAATCCTTGAATTTTTTGAAAAAAACAAAACCTATCTCCCGGTTTTACTGGGAGAAAACGGTGATCCCCACTTCAGGCAAAAGGTTTTAAAAAAACTCACCCCGACGGTGTTGTCGATGTATAAAAAACTGTCTCCACATGAACTGCTGGAGGTAAGCTATTTAATGGAATACCAGAGTGCCGCAATGCTTAGTACCATAGCCAAGTGGTATGCCAACGACAAAGACCTGCCGACGGAACAATTTCTGGAATTGCTTTTGGCTGTGACGACAAACGGCATTCAATGCGAGTTATCAAAATACCGGCGCTAAATTCAATTCATTTCTGCGTACTAAAACAGCCCTTAGATAGCCAAAACTATTTAAGGGCTGTTGCTTTAAATGATTTTAATGATTCTTTTTCTCCTGAGCTACTTTCAGTTCAATACTTTTTTCTCGGCATTCGTCCGCATAGTCGTCATAGGCTTCCAGATAATCTTCATAATCGATGGTGCAATCACGGTCATCAAAAGATTTGCAGTAACCTTCCAGGGCTTTCCAATCCCGGCTGTAGGCATGAAAACTCAAGGCATGATGGGTATAGGAACCCAGTTCGTTGATCCCAGCTTCTCGGGCAACCACTCTTGAGAGTTCAATCAGAGCAAAAATATTCATGGCGACGGCCTTAACCCCATCATTGCTTCTAAATACTACGTCGGTATTTAATTTGCCGTCCTTAACGGTATAATGAATCAGCTGCAGACAGGGTGGGTGATTTAGTCTGGCGGCCTCCTGGTTGGCGACATGCAGCGTCGCCTGTCTGGTTCCGGGATCTTCTTTTAGTTTATTGATCACAAAATCAATGTTTTTGGAAAACAGATCATGATAGGTATAACCATACATGTCCTTTTCAAAATCCCTGGTCCCTTCAACAATTTCCAGGACGTAATCCACCAGGGTTTCCAGCCCGGTTGGCATCGCCATGGTAATTTTTATATCCTGCACGCTGTCAATATCCATCAGCAGGTGAATTTCTTTTAAACTGTCTTCCCGATCCTGATTCTTCCCAATGACGACATCTGCCTGATTCAAAGCTTTCATTGCCGCCTCAATGCCCTTATGCAGTTCGGTTTCGTGAATGTAAGTAACCATCGTTTTCACATCGCATCAGCTGATCTTTAAATCTGAAACTGCTGACACGAGATCCTTTCATTGTAATAATAACGTCTTCGTTAAACTTTTGCCTTGATGATCATACCATATTTGGCAGCAAATTTCATCATTGTAAAGTATAAGAAATGCAAAAAACCGCCTTGGGCGGTTTTTTGTTATCGCAGATACAGTTTCATTTTGTTTGCTTTTTTTAGTTTAGCTGTTTGTTCGATGATGGTCGAATTAGATATCCAGCGCTGCGTGGTATCCCTGATAAATAGCCGTTGTGATGGTGGAGGCCTTCACACAATCTCCAATTTCAATAACATATGGGGCGCAGTCAACCAGGCTTTCGGCGAGATTGCGGAGCGGTTTTTGGCCCAGCGCACAGATCACGGTTGTTCCGGGAACCAGCACTTCCTTACCAGCAAGATCTTCACAGACAACACCCTGATCGGTAACTTTTAGCCCTTTTAATTCGGTATGAACGGTAATGCCGCATTTTTCGATTTCGTTCATCATTAGCGGACGATGACGAAGATTAGCATCCGGTGCCAATTCTGGCCGCATTTCCACCAGATGAACCGGTTTACCTTCCCGGGCAAAATGGATCGCCGCTTCACAACCGGCCAAACCACCACCTAAAACAACCACAGAATCGCCAACCTGATCTTTTTTCTTGTAGTAGTCGTTGACGACAATCACATTGTCGCCATCGAGACCGGGAATTGACGGAATGATGGGTTCCGAGCCAACCGCCACGATCAGGGCGTCAACATTTTCCTGATCGACATATTCTTTGCTTACCGGTGTGTTTAAACGAATTTCAACGCCAGCGTCTCTGGCCAGTTTTTCCAGGGTAACACCCAACTCATACATTTCATATTTAAACGGGATCGCCTGTTCGCCTTTGAGAATTCCACCCAAGGCATCGCCTTTTTCGCAAAGAATAACCTGATGGCCCCGTTTAGCTGCCGTTAGCGCTGCTTCCAGTCCGGCTGGTCCACCACCGGCGACCAATACTTTTACCGGATTGGCGGTGGGAATAATTTCAGTCCCATCCATTTCACGACCAATTAGAGGATTAACCGTACAACGTCGAGTCGATGTCACAGCCCGTTCCGCCATACAGGTGAAGCATCTGAGACATTTAATAATGTCCGCATCCTGATTGCTCATAACTTTTCGTGGCAGGAAAGGATCTGCCAGCAGTGCCCGAGCCATTTCAACGATATCAGCCTGACCAGAGGCGATAATTTCTTCCATCATCGCAGGATCATTGAGTCCTCCCAGGGTAGCCACTGGAACCGAGACGTGTTTTTTGATTTCAGCAGCCAGATAAACATTTCGGCCATGAGGCTCAAACATCGATGGATGGGTCAGACCAAAGCCGGTTTGATAGGTACCAGCGGTTATGTGCAGTAAATCAACCTTTGATTCGACCATCTTGGCAATTTCTACCCCATCTTCAAGGGTGTAGCCGCCTTCAAAGAATTCTGAGCCGCTCATACGAAATTCGATCGGGAAACCGGGGCCAACTGCTGCCCGAACGCTGTCCAGCACTTCGAGCGCCAGACGGGCCCGGTTTTCTAATGGGCCGCCATATTTATCAGTACGATGGTTAAAAAATGGCGACAGAAACTGGTTCAACAGCCAGCCGTGACCGCCGTGAACCATGATCATTTCAAATCCGGCCCGTTTAGCCAATCCGGCCACCCGTCCGTAAGCAGCAACGATATCATCAATCAATTCCTGGGTCAGTTCTTTAACCGGTTTGCCATCTGGACGGGTTCCGGCGCTGGGTCCCCATTGGGCCATACCGCCTTTTTTATCCTTGTCAGTCAGATAGGTGCCAGCATACTGTCCAGAATGAGATAATTCGACACTGGGAATGGCCCCATGACGGCGGATTGCATCGGCAGTATAAGTAAAGCTGGCCAGTGAATCAACCGTTTGCAGATCAAGATGATACATATGGGATCCTTCGGTTTCAGGATGAACCACGCATTCGCTGACTGTGACGGTAGCCGCACCGCCTTTAGCCCGCAGTTCATAAAAAGCTTTTGATTTAGGGCCAATGGTACAATCGGCGGTTATATCGGTGCCTCCCATGGGTGCGCCAAACATTCTGTTTCTGAAGGTTACATTACCAATTTTAATTGGTTTACAAAGATTTGGATATTTTCGTTGCATTGTCAGTTCTCCTTTTAATTTTTCGTTGGTTCCGTCAACAATAAGCGGTCAATTTGATAAAATTTTAACATGATCTTTTGCTGATGTCAATAAAATCATGTAAATATTTACATGATTAAGCTACATTAATTTTAATTGTGTGTAAACGTTGCCGATCGAATGATAGCTGTTAACTATCTGGTTTAATATCCATATGATCATTCCTACCCAAATAAATCAACTTTGCTCGGATCTACGCCAAAATCACTACGTTTTATCCTTGACGTTTACTGTAAAGATGGGTATTATTAAAAAAACGAAATGAGGCGCCTTATGATCCCAGAACAAATGCTTGAAAAAATCCGTAAGCTCTGTAAAGAACTCGACAATCTGTCTCAAGAGAGCTTTGCAAAAGGAATTAAAATGTATGCCGCCCAAAAAGCTGAATCTCAAACAATCAAAGTAAGTGGCGGCATCAGTAAAAAAGAATATGATCGACTTTCAAAAGTCCCGGAGTATTGCGAAGCAACCGAGATCATCGCCGATACGCTAACCCTTTTGGAAGCGCTAGATAACCTGGAATGGGTTTATAACGACCTGATTCGGAAACTGTATCATATCAGACCTGAAATCCCTCAGACTCCCGATGATGATGAAGATAACGTATATTCGTTGGAACCACCGTTTACACGATCAAAGTTTTTAAATTAAATCAATGATTTTAGGAGTACTTCATGGATAGTCAAGAACCGAAACATCAGCGACGACCGCGCTATAAAGGTACACACCCAAAAGCATATAAAGATAAGTATAAAGAGCTGCAGCCCGATAAATACGCTGATACGATCGAAAAAGTAATGCAAAAGGGCAGCACCCCGGCTGGAATGCATCGCTCCATTTGTGTTGATGAAATATTGGATTTTCTACAAATTACTCCCGGTCAAACGGGATTAGATGCAACCCTTGGTTTTGGCGGTCATACCCAGGCAATGCTTAAATGTTTAGGTGGTAAGGGACATTTATATGCCCTGGATGTGGATCCCATTGAATTGCCCCGCACCCAAAAGCGTCTGGAAGACCTGGGTTACGGTTCCGAACTTTTAACGATCCGGCAAATGAATTTCTCCGGTATTGATCAAATTGCTTTAGAATCAGGGCCCATAGATTTTGTTTTGGCCGATTTAGGGGTTTCATCGATGCAAATCGATAATCCGGAACGAGGCTTTTCATTTAAGTTCGAAGGGCCGCTGGATCTACGATTGAATCCTGAAAAAGGTATTTCTGCAGCCGATCGACTAAAAACCATTTCTGAATATGAACTGGAAGGCATGTTTATTGAAAACGCTGATGAACCCAATGCCGCAGCAATCGCACAAGCTGTTATTTCCCAACGGAACAAAGGCATCGACATCAGAACAACAACTCAACTCCAGGAAATTATCAAAGATGCCTTAACGTTCATTCCCGGTAGTAACAGCAAAGAAGCCATAAAAAAATCCTGTCAACGCTGCTTTCAAGCCTTACGGATTGATGTTAATGATGAATATGAAGTGTTATATGAATTTTTAGAAAAACTTCCTTCGGTGCTGGCACCAGGTGGACGGGTGGCCATTCTTGCTTTTCATTCCGGCGAAGATCGCCTCGTTAAAAAATCCTTTCAACGTTTTTTTCGTGAAGGGATCTATCGTGAAGTCGCTCCCGGTCCAATTCGACCATCTGCTACAGAGTGCAATACCAATGGCCGCGCCCGTTCAGCAAAATTGCGGTGGGCGATCAAAGCGTAGTTTATGATTCTGGCCTGGTTTGTCTAAAAAAATTTTTCCCCAGTTATAATCGCACTTCAGATTATAACTGGGTTTTTAAATTGTGCGACAAGTAAAATTTCTTGTTGCTGGGTAATTCATACCCGGCATAACGCTAAAACGTCTTAATGAGCTGTTTGGCTTAAATTACTGCAAAATATAACAAGACCCTGCCGGACACAACTGTCAGACAAGGTCTTTTGACGCATAATTTTATTTAGGCCGCCTGGAAAATCGACTCAAATTCCGGGCCATCAACTTTTTCTTTCTCAAGTAGCACTTCACCCAGCCGGTTTAGCTTAGTAATATTTTCATTAAGCAGCATCAGGGTTCGCTGATAAGCAAGATCAATAATCTCTTTGACTTCTGTATCAATAATGCTGGCTATCTCATTGCTACAATTTTTCAAGCCATAATCCTGGCCATCATAGGCCCCATCATTTTCAAAAATCATATTAGTCAACTTTTCACTCATCCCATATTTGGTTATCATATTCCGGGCAATCTGATTCACCCGTTTCAAATCATTAGACGCACCGGTGCTGATCTCATTCAGAACAATTTCTTCCGCAGCGCGACCACCTAAAGCGATGATAATTTCCTCAAGCAGTTGCGACTTGGTGTGATAGCTCTGATCTTCCGTTGGTCTGCTTGCGGTATAGCCACCAGCCATTCCCGATGGAATAATCGTAACACGATCAACATTTCGACTTGAAGAAACCAGTTTGATGGCAATGGCATGCCCTGCCTCGTGATAAGCCGTGACTTTTTTGTCACGGTCACTCATCACATGGCTTTTCTTTTCCGGCCCCATCATCACCTTGAAAGCCGCTTCCTTAATGGCCTCATTGCCAATCTTTTTTTTGTGACCTCTGGCAGTTAACAAAGCCGCTTCATTGAGCAGGTTTTCCAGATCAGCACCGGTAAAACCTGGAGTCAGTCTGGCCACTTCACCCAACTTCACATCTTCTGCCAGCGGTTTACCTTTAGCATGGACATTGAGAATCTGCTCTCTGCCGTTAATATCCGGTAAGCCAACCGTTACCCGACGATCAAATCGGCCGGGTCGCAACAGCGCCGGATCAAGCACATCCGGTCGGTTCGTTGCCGCCAGGATAATCACCCCTTCGTTGATGCCAAAACCATCCATTTCGACCAGTAACTGATTTAAGGTCTGCTCCCGCTCATCATTTCCGCCACCGGCGTTAGCCCCACGCTGTCGGCCAACTGCATCAATTTCGTCTATGAAGACAATACAGGGAGCATGTTTTTTTGCCTGTGCAAACAGGTCCCGAACCCGGGATGCCCCAACGCCTACATAGATTTCGACAAAGTCTGATCCACTAATACTAAAAAATGGTACCTTGGCTTCACCAGATATGGCTTTTGCCAAAAGCGTTTTGCCGGTACCCGGTGGTCCGATTAGCAGAACGCCTTTAGGAATTCTGGCCCCCAGATCGACAAATCGTTCCGGCGCCTTAAGAAATTCAACAATTTCTTCCAGTTCTTCCTTGACCTCATCAGCGCCAGCAACACAGGTAAAATTGACGTTTTTATGATCATCCTCCAGCAGTTTAGCCCGACTCTTGCCCATTGCCGTCACCCGATTGCCACCCATGCTACTTTGCTGCCGCTGATTTACCCCGAACCAGATTACCATCAGGAGCACCAAGCCTATGGTTGTCACGGCTGAAAACCACCAGGGGATTTCCATTGGTTTTGAAATACTAAATGACTGGATCAGTTGTGCATCCAATGCTTGGGTAAATCGTTCAGAAGCTGAAGTGATGTCTGGCGGTACAACGACCTCATACGTGGTGGCGCCGCTGTTTTCATCAACAGCTGGATTGAGCTGAACTTTAGCCATCTCCCCTTCTAATACAATACTGTTGACATTTCCCGCTTGAATTTCTGTCAACAGCTTTGAATAACTCATGCTTTGGGGTTCATTTTTCATGGTGCTAAAGACAATTAACCCGGCAATGATCGTAAAAACAATCAAAAATATGCCTTGCTTTTTAAGATATTTCAACGTTCAACCTCCATTAATCGGATCGTCAGCAATGACCATTTGATGATTGGACTGATGCGATCATTTTTCCTATTTCCCTGTAACTTCACTTTCGTTTAACCTGCTTTCTTTTTATAAATGATTGATCATTTAATTATTCCTTAAGAAATAGCGCAATTGTTACTGTAGTTTTGTAAACAATCACGCTTCTTTTTTATTTTTCGTTTACTAATAAGGTGCTCTTGATCATTTCAATCATTTCCTGTAACAGTTCGGCTCGTTCCATCCTGCTTATATTACTATTTGCAGCAATTGCCTTGACTGGCTGAACAATCATCGCCAAAATATTTTCGTGGTGATAATCTTTTATAATTTCCCGATGCTTCAAGTCGGCAACCAGCTGCTTAATTTTTGTGTAACCATCAATTTCTGAACAACTCCCCACTAGTGATGGTGAATTGGAAAACTGGTCAACAAAACTGAAAATTTCCTGATTTGCCTCAATATAGGCATAATAGCTTCCAATTAGTCCTTCAATGAGTTGATGATTGCTCATTCCATAATGAACTCGACTTAAAACAAAGCGACAGATTTCTTCGGCATACTCCCGATAAATCACCTGAAGCATTATTTCTTTGCTGTCAAAATAAGTATAGACCGTCGCTGGTGAAACTCCGGCTGCCTTGGCAATTTTCGAAATCGACGTCCCATGAAACCCCTCCTCTAACGTGAGTTTTACGACCGCCTCTTTAATGCTTTTCTCTTTTTCATCATCTCTTTTTCGCAAGTGCCACCTCCTCCAGACTGCCTTTAATGTTAAATGATCATTCGGTTATTGTCAATCTTATTACACAGAGATTTAAAAAATTAATTTTCTTTTAAATTAAATTGTTTTGGTGGTCCACTGGGAACAATCCCAGACTTCATTGACAAAGCTCTGATAGAATTCCGGTTCATGACAGACCATCAGAATCCCGCCGTTATAGGCTGTTAGCGCCCGCTGCAACTCGGCCTTGGCATCAGCATCAAGATGATTGGTGGGCTCATCCAATATCAGGATATTGGTTTCCCGGTTAATCAGTTTGCAGAGGCGAACCTTGGCCTGCTCGCCACCACTTAAGACCTTGACCATGCTTTCGATATGCTTTCGGGTCAAACCACATTGGGCCAGGGCTGAACGCACCTCGTTCTGATTCAGCGACGGAAACTCGTTCCAGACCTCCTCGATGCAGCTGGTGCGGATGTCCTGATCCATTTCCTGTTCAAAATAACCGATTTGCAGCTTTTCACCCTGTTCAACGGTTCCGGCAACTGGAGGAATCAAGCCCAGAATGCTTTTTAACAGCGTCGTTTTACCGATGCCGTTTGTACCCTTTAAGACGATTTTCTGTTTCCGCTCCATCACCAAATTCAGGGGCTTTGACAATGGTTCATCATAACCGATAACCAGATCCTCGGTTTCAAACACCCGACGTCCAGTGGCACCGGCTTCTTTAAAATGAAATCGGGGTTTTGGTTTTTCCGAGGCTAGCTCAATGATATCCATTTTGTCGAGTTTTTTCTGACGTGACATAGCCATATTGCGGGTGGCCACCCGGGCCTTGTTGCGAGCGACAAAATCTTTAAGCTCGGCAATTTCATTTTGCTGTTTATTGTAAGCGGCCTGTTCCTGCGCTTTTTTTGCTTCCAGCACTTCCTGAAATTTGGCATAATTTCCCACATAACGGGTCAGCTTCTGGTTATCCATATGATAAATCAGATTAATGACTGAATCAACAAAGGGTAAATCGTGGGAAATCAGAATAAAGGCATTTTCATAGTCATTAAGATAACGCTTTAACCACTCAATGTGCTGTTCATCAAGGTAGTTGGTCGGCTCATCCAATAACAGGATGTCCGGTTTTTCCAGCAGCAGTTTTCCCAACAGCACCTTAGTTCGCTGGCCGCCGCTGAGCTCAGTGATATCTTTATCCATCCCGATCTCGTTTAAACCCAGGGCATTTCCCACTTCCTCTACCTTGGAATCAACCAGATAAAAATCGTGAAACTCCAGTAATTCCTGAAGGTCGCCCACCTCTTCCAGACTTTTTTCCACGTCTTCGGGACTGTCTTCGGCCATTTTTTCATAAAGCAAACCGATCCGGCTTTCAATCTCCAGCAGAAAATCAAAGGCTGAAGTTAGCACATCCCGAACGGTCATCCCCGGCTGTAACACGGCATGTTGATCGAGGTATCCAATCCGGACATTTTTGGCCCATTCCACCTTGCCCTCATCCGGCATCAGCCGATCCGTAACAATATTCATGAAGGTTGACTTGCCTTCGCCGTTTGGCCCAATCAAACCGATGTGCTCTCCCTTTAACAACCGGAACGAGACCTGATTAAAAATCGCCCGGTCTCCAAATCCATGAGAAAGATTCTCGACATTTAAAATACTCATTCATTCTCCATTTCTTTTTTTCGCAATTAAAAACACTTCCAGATTTATGTTACCGATCAGGAAGTGTTGAAATTTATCCGATGATTCTAACTTTTTTATTATAGCACAGTCTTCTTTATAGTTCCATAGTTGAAATCTCATCCAAAAACGTTTTTTGCCAGTTTTTAAATGTCAACTATGGACGTCATTTGAACTTCATCAGCTATTGGCCGCTTTTGATAAAACCCGAGCAGCATTAATGCCAACACTGAGGTAATGGCCACGGTCCAGTACACCTGCTTGAAGCCATAATTGAGGGTTCTCTGAAATTCATTTTCCAGCTCTGTTTTTTTTGCGTCAATCGCCGCCAGATAATCATTTTTTGAACTTTCAAAGGCTCCCGGCACCGCATTTCTCATGGTCGTCAGCTGATTGACCATGAGAACTAATTGATTCTTTACATCCGCCATCCCATCAATGGCCATCCCCATCTGCGCCTGATTTGCTTGGGCCGAATCGAGTTGCTCTGACAAGGTCGCAATAGCACTCTCCAACGCCCAGATCTTGCCATCAAGATCGTCAATAGTTTTTACGTCGCTGAGCTCATCCAGGACAGTTTGCGGTAGTTGGTTGCGTACACTTTCCGGAATCATGCTGACCACATCCATCGGAGCTGCACTCATGGTTGCTGCCGGCGGCGGACCAGCCACTCCTGGTGGCATCCCAGCTGGTGTAGACACTGCCATTTGCGCCGCTGCTGCGGCCATCATTTCTGCCATCGTCACACGCAGACTTTCGAGCTGATAAAGGGCCTCTTGTTGACCCACAAGTGCTGCCTCCATGCCAGCAATGCCAGCGCCGATGCCATCATAACCGGTTCGCAATTCGGCGATGCTGCCATCCAGTTGGCTAATCCCGGTATTTAGCCCATTGATACCATTGTCGATGCCGGTATTAATCTCAGCAATGGTGTCCGGCATCATGATTGCAAACATCTGCGTCGCAAAGGTTTTGCTGTTTTCGGTGATGGTCGTGACGTCTGACTCCTTCATCAGGGCCACCAGCTCCTCAGGAATATCGCTACCACTGTTTTCATTCATGTTGATTTCAATCGTCTGCTTGGCCGTTAAATCCGGCAAGCTCACAGTCGCCAGCTGATCACCAATATTTTCGTTGCTTTTTAGCTGATTAAATTCTTCTGTCAGCTCCTGAGCATAGGGTAAGGTTGGTACGTTCACCTCCGTTGGTAATAGATTCATGACGTTTGACTGCACCGACAACCCGGCATGAGCAATAAAACCGACCATAATCGCCGGGGCCACAGCCGTTCCAATCGACCGGATCAAAGAGACAGTGGCCAGCGCCGAATTGGCCTCCGCCGCTTCGGTGTTGTCCAGCATCATATAGTTAATCGGTGTTCCCATAGTAAAGCCAATCCCCAACCCCATCAAAATCAGACTGACTACCACCGTCAGGGTACTGGGATAATTAGTTGTCACAAAAATCAAAAAAAGTGAACCGATACATGAAACCAGAAAACCAAATCCGAGGGTTATTTTTACCCCAAATTTATCGATGAGCTTGCCCGAGAACGGAGCACCGACTCCAGCAAAAAGACCAAGAATAATGACATAGTAACCACCTTTTCCAGCTGGTGTTTTCATCGCATTTTCGCAAAACTGAGGAACAAAAATCATCCCCATGATAACCATCCCAGTGATAAATGACAAGACCAGAGTAATCAGGATATTGCGGTTCTTAAAATAGGCCAAGTTGATGACCGGATCGTCAGCTTTTTTCTCCACCAGAATAAAAATCGGCAGCAACAGCATAAAAATGATCAAGAATGGATAGACCGACGTGCTGAGAAAGGTATTGGTAAAATCAAAGAAGTCGATGTTCTTCAAACCATAAAGGACACAGAGAACCATGATGGTGACGATGGTGATTCCGCCAATATCGATTTTTTTGACATTTTCAATCCGGGTATTTGGCAGACAAATGAGTCCTGCCGCCAAAATAAAAATCGTAATCGGTACATTAATATAAAAAATATACTGCCAGTTGGCGGTTCCAGCCAAATCCAAAATGGCACTGCCAGCGGAGGAACCAAATATATTGGCAATCCCATAAACGCCACCAACCAAACCCAAGGCCATGCCCCGCTTCTCTTTGGGAAAGGTGGTGCCAAATTCGGCAGTTGCCACCGGGACGATGCCACCACCACCGATGGCCTGAACTGCTCTTGCCACCAGCAGCATCGGAAAACTGGCGAAATTCTGAGCCAAACCACAAAATAATGAACCCAGACCAAAAAGCAAGATACTGAGAAGATAAATATATTTTCTGCCAAAACGGTCAGCCAGCTTGCCCATAACCGGGATACTGGCCGCATAAGCCAGGGTATACATGGTTATCATCCAGATTCCGGTTTTATCGTCGACCATTAAGTTAGTTTGAATCACCGTTCTGGCCGGGGTAACAATGCCGGTATCCAGGGCGCCCATAAAAATCCCCAAGAGATATACGACCATGACCATGCCGTAGCTGATTTTTTTATTCTGATTTGTCATTTGATTTGCAATCCTTCCTTTTTTAGTGGTGGTCGATCGTGTCTGTTTCATTAAGCCTGGCCACATTGTCGGCGATTTTTTTGGTAATACTGCGATATTGTTGAATCTCTTCATCACTTATGCCTTCAAAAAAAGACTGATTCCATTCGTTCAGCGCCGCCTCCATTTTCCCGAGAATATTTTGACCTGCCGGAGCAATGGAAATCAGATTTTCGCGTTTATTCTCTGGATTCTGATGGCGCTCAATCAAACTTTTATCCTCCAGTTTTCGCAAAGTTTTAGCGATTGCGCCTTTATCCAGCATAAAATGCTGGGCAATGGCATCCTGATTAACCGCAGTGTTTGAAGCTAAATACATCAGGATCACCTGTTCGGGAAAGCCCACCCCGGAATCATGCAAGCGCCGTTCGCAAAAGACCTTACTGTGACGCACGATTATCGAAAGATTGTTCATTAACATTGGTTACCTCAAATTAAAAAAAGATAGTTGTCGTTGCAATTGTTGTAACGACAACTATCTTAGCATGACGTTTTGAAAGTGTCAATAAAAACTTATTGATTTCCAGCTGATTTAACTATTTCTGAGATGGCATCGGTTAGCTTACCTTTTTGTTCCTTTTCCTGGGTGTGACCCGGGCCAGATAAAAATAAAGCATCGCCTGAATCAGGGTGACCAGACCCATAATGAATTTTTCAAACCAGGTGGTGCCAAATAGATTGCCCAAGGTATTTAAACAAGCAAAGAAAAAAGACAACCAGAGATATATTTTTGAAGCAAAATGAAACTGCCTATATTCAATCACCCCTGCAGCTACAGCAATTAGCGGTAAGCCAAAGCTCACCACAATCACACCGATAATCGACGCTTCAAAAAAGAGCACCGCCATTAAGATTAAGGCAAATACTAACCAGCCGATATAGAGTTTTTTATAGGCTTTGACCCGAACCATCCCGGAAGCGGCTGCAACTACCGGAATGCCATAGATTAACATGACAATGCTGGTGGTCGCCGTTCGAACCGCCGCTTCATAGCTCTCCAGCCGACCGCCGCTGATCGATTCATAAGGTAGAATTTTGAGAATGACGAGTAAAAACACCGCAATTGTAAATAGATTCAGAATAATAATGCCTTTGCCCGCCGTTTTTCTGTTGAATTTCATCGTACCCTCCCTTTTGATTGTGATTTTGCGCACCAAACCGTCAAAAATAATCTGGAAGCAGTGCCACCGAAACGTCCTGTAGCTGCGTCCAGCCTGCCTCACCGCACTTGACCATGCAGGGGCTTGTAAGACTTTTCTGGAGATGTTCCGGGAGTAGGCGAAATCCCAGTTTTTTATAAAAATCGGGATTGATATCTGAAAAAAGAAAAATATACACCTCACCATCTCTCTCAAGCTGTTGAATGCATCTTTTTAGCAGAATTCCGGCATAGCCGTTACCGGTATGCAGCTCGGGTGTCAGCACCGAACCAAGGCCATAGGTAGAAATCCCCAGCACTGGTTCTAAAGTCAGAACAATCAATGAACTGACCAGATCACCCTCCCGATCAATAACGTAGCGTTTACCAAAGGCATCTTCTTTGGCGTTGTCATGAATGTACTCTGCCAGGGTTCTATTTTTATGCCAGACCTGGTAGGCTTCTTTAAATAAAAGCGTCCGCTCTGCGTGAGTAGCTTCCCGGATAATCATCTGCCGGGGTCCGGTTTTTAGATAGGCTTGCCACTCCTTATAAATCTGACAAAGCGCTGCATCCAAATAGGTCAGGGCCTTATCTTTGAGCGCCTGGGGTACCCCATAATATGCTTCAGCAATGGCCCCGGTGATAGCCGCCAGGGTATCGCTGTCGCCCCCCACTGATATAGCCGTCCGGATGGCATCCTCAAACGATGTGGATTCCAAAAATGCCTGAATGGCCTGAGGCACCGTCTCCTGACAGGTCTCGTTAAACTGGTAAGTCTCCCTTATTTCATCGATGGTAAAATCCCAGTGATAGAAATAGCCCTTGATCCGTTCTCGGATGGCTTCCTTGCTGGCGCCATTGCGTGCCAGGTAAATGGCCAAGACCGTCGCTTCCGCACCTTTTAAACCTTCCGGATGATTATGGCTAACCCGGGTAATTACTTCTGCAAGCATCCGGGCTTCGGTTTCGGATCGTGCCGCAAAGGCCGCCGGACTGATCCGCATCGCCGCCCCGTTTCCGTAACTGTTGTAGGGCTGAGGATTGTCACTAAAAACCCAACGCCCAAATCGACCGCCATAACCACAATGAGGATATTTTTGACCAATTTTCTGCATCCATTGTCGGCTTAAGCGTTCTATCCGCCGATAGTATTCACAATTTCCCAGTCCATCATTCAGGGGCAAACAGCCAGTTTTACCGGCTTCAATGATCGCTTTGGCCACCGCCAACGTCATGATGCTGTCGTCCGTAGCCTCACAGGCTCTGGTAAACAGGTCAAAGTCCTTGCTCCGATGATTATTAAATTCAAAACGGGAACCGACAATGTCCCCGATGATTGCACCCAGCATATTGCTCTCCTTGCTCCGTTTTTATTTTGCGATGACTGTTTTTTCTAAAAAATCAATAACCTGATCGGCCATGAGACGGTGCCCGGCTGGACTCTGGTGAATCCCATCCAGATACAGATCTTTGTCAGACCAGTCGCTGGCCGCACTGAAATCCAAGATAAAAATTTGGGACGAGGTGGTATAATCCCGCAACCACTGGCAATAGTCTGCGATCATCACCGCAGCTCTTTCAAAGTCAACCAGCTCCCCGCCTTCTTTAAATGTTACCGGCAGATGAATCGGTGGGGGGATCGCCACAAAAACCTGAATCCCCTTGGCTCTGGACTGGTCAACCATGGCAACTACATTCTTAGCTGCCTGCTCCCAGCTGCGGTTAAAAAAAATATCGTTATAGCCGGCCATCAGGATCAGCCCATCAGGCTTTGCATCAAAGACCTGCTTTTGAATCCGCTTCAGCATTCCGACGGTGGTGTCGCCACTGACGCCCCGATTGACCAGCGAAATACCCGTCTTTGTTGCTGCAATCACATGCCATTTATCTTCCCGGGACACCCGATAACCAAAGGTCAGGCTGTCACCAAAACATATTATCTTCACCATTTTCTCCTTACCTGCATGCTGCATTTGCCGTTGTTATAGACTCAGTTTATCACAGTGCAAACGGTTTTACAATTACAGAGACCACCTTTTCCAGGTGGTCTCTGTGGATTTATTATTTAATTTGATGATATGACTTTTTTACTAAGCCTTCCTGATTTTAAACTGATCGATCATCTGTTTCAATAACACGGATTGTCCGGAAAGCTCCTGACTGGCAGCCGCACTTTGTTCGGCGGTGGCCGAATTCTGCGAAACAACCTGGGCGATCTGTTCAACCCCAGTGTTAATCTGGGCAATACCAGTGGCCTGTTCATTGGAAGCCCCAGCGATATTTCCAATTAAGCCAGTAACCTTGCCGATGCCTGTGACGATTTCGTCCAGCGCCCCAGCGGTATCATTGGCTATTTTGGTACCTTCCTGCACATTACTAATCGAACCTTCAATCAGAATGGTTGTCTCTTTGGCGGCTTCAGCACTTCTGGCGGCTAATGTTCGAACTTCTTCGGCTACCACTGCAAAACCCTTGCCATGCTGTCCCGCCCGGGCAGCTTCAACGGCAGCATTAAGGGCCAGGATATTGGTCTGAAACGCAATGTCATCGATAACCTTGATAATTTTAGAAATATCTTCAGATGATTTATTGATTTCCACCATTGAGCGCTGCATCTCAGTCATCTGATGATTGCCTTTTTCGGCGTTGCCCATCACATCGGTAGCCAATTCTCTGGCCGTATTGGCATCCACGGCGTTATTCTTGGTCTGATCGGCAATTTCGGCAATTGATGCGGTCAGTTCCTGGATCGAGCTGGCCTGTTCAGTGGAACCCTGGGCCAATGCCTGGCTGCTGTCGGACACCTGATTGGCGCCAACATTGACCTGCTCTGCGGCGATGTTTATATCCCCCATGACCGCATTGAGTGAATCAATAATCACATTAAGGGCATTGGAAATGGTTACAAAATCACCCCGGAAGGCTTGGGCATTTGCAATATCCAGATTTCCCAGCGACAATTGCTCGATTTTTTCAGTAATTTCGCCAACAACCTCCTCCAGCAGTGTGGCTGTGGAGTTGACACTCTGCTTGAGTAAATCCACATCGCCACGATAAGCGCCACTGATCCGAACCCGCAAATTTCCATTGGAAATTGCTGACATGACTTCCATTATTTCGCCTAAGGGTTTGTTCAATTCTTCGAGAATGGCATTCATGCCGCCAACCACTTCCCGCCATGCTCCCTGGAAGGTGCTGGCATCGGCTCTGGCCTGAAGATTCCCATCAATGACGGCATTGGTAATCATGTTGGCATCATCAATCAGGGTACCAATCGATTCCTTAACCAGCATCAGGCTGTTATTGATCTCACTAAACTGAGCGCTGACTTCTGAGGTATATTCATCAGCAGCGATACAATTCATATCAAAATCAAGATCACCTTCGGCCAATCGCATCAGATTCGCACCAAGACGGGTGACTTCCGCTTTGGTATAATCACTGACTCGAATCATCGGTGTAATATCAGTGACTACTTCGATAAAACCTATGTTTTCACCATTTTTGTTCTTTAAGTAGGCAGTCGCCTGTTTATTGCTGCGACCAACCCATTCAGAATAGCTTTCGGAGTCGTTCTGTTCCACCAGTTGCCGGATTCCACAGCCGTGAGACTGACAAATACTGGTTCCGGCATTAAAACAATCCATCCCACAAGCAGAAAGTCGGTCATGTATTACGCCCATACGAATCATCTGCTCTTCAAACGCATGATTCATAAAGGTCCATTTCATATCGTTGTCTGTCACATGGATCGGGAAGGGAATACCATCGATGATTGCTTCATACCAGAACATCTTGTCTACAACCGTATCCAGGGTCTGATTTACACCAGCAATAACCTGCGCATACTCACCGGAGTGATTGTCCACCCTTGCCCGCCTGGTGAAATCCCCCTGGATGGCTGCGTCAGAGAGCATAATGGTATCAGAAACCAGGTTGCCGATCGATTCTTTAATTGAAACCATGCTGCTACCCAGCACATCTTCTGAGGATTTTGGCTGGATGTTAATCGATAAATCGCCTTTGGCAATCGCTTGGGCTGTTTCAGACTGTTCCCGGATGTTCTCAGCCATATTTACAAAGGAACGGGTCAGCTCACCAATTTCATCATCTTTGGCACCTTCAGCCAAGGTTTTATCAATATTGACATCGCCCAAGGCCAGACGGTCAGCCGCTGCGGCCAGACAGGTAATCGGTCGGATGAAATTTCGGGTTGAAGCCACAATGATTCCCAGAATGACGATCAGTCCCAGACCAAAAATCAGTAACATCATTGTCCGAATTCCTGAGAAGGTTTCACTAAACTCTGATGTTGGGAGCCCAGTCGCCAGTACCCAACCAGTATTACCAATTTCGGTGACATACCCCTGGCTTTCGATGCCTCCAGTCGTATAGGTGATCGGGCCGGTGGTTTTGTCCATCAGCGCCGAAATGATATTTTCTGACATATCCGTATCGGCGAGCATGCCATTGCTATAGTCTTTATTGGGATGGTCAAAAACCATCCCGCTATTGGTTGAAACCACAAAAAATCCATCATTGCCAATTTTATTTTCAGCAATGATCTCTTTGATCCGGTCAATGGAAACATCCACGCAGGTGGCCCCCACCAGTTCCTGGGTTCCTGGTTTAAATACCGGGGCAACCACACTGACAATGATCTTCTGGGTTGTAATATCCACATATGGCTCCGATATAAAAACCCTTTTTTGCGCTACCAGTTCTTTAAACCAGGGCCGGGCATTAATGTCATAGGATGGATCAGACACGACTCCGTCAGATTGGGTAAATTGACTGGAGTCAACGTCAGCAATCCAGGCCACCTGAATATTTTGGGGATCAGACGCTGCAACATTGACCAGATGCTGTTTAACTTCCGGAAAATTGGCTGTTGACGTAATGCCCATCCCCGGCGTGACCTGATTGAACAGACTCTGAATTTCCGGACTTGCTGACAATTGACTGGCGTCCTCCAGATATTTTGTAAAATATGTTTCAATTTGATTTGAAACCGATTCCGACCGGGCTGATAATTCATTAACCTTAATTTCTGCAATCGACTGATCCACCACATACAGAGCAATCCCAGCAACAACCGCAAAAATAACCGCAACTGGCACTCCAATCCCCAGTAGCATCCGAACAAGTAAACCTCTCTTATGATTCATGCACTTTTCCTTATGATATCCCTCGATATCATTTTCGACCTTTCTTCGTTGATATATTTTTTAGTGTGACCGACCTAAAACCTTTTGTTATGATGTTATCATAACATTGAAGAGTTGATTCTTTTTCAAACGTTTTTTTACTTCCATTTAACATTTACTCGATTTTTTCAGTTCCTTTCAAAAAAGACAAAAATGAGCGCAACAAAGCCGCATTAACGGCTTCGTTGCACTCATCAAATGTCTGGTATTATTTTATTGAGCTTATTCTATAACAGATCAAATAAAAAGGCAACTAAACTTTTTTGACATTGCCTGACGACAGATCACCAATTACCTGCAAATTATTTTCATGAAAATCACTGCAAATTGTTCCGATTGTTACTATTTCTGCTTATTTTGCTGTGATATATTATGTTCAACCTAAAAAAACCACAGAAAAATCGAGACAAAGACGTCGAAAAAACCTTCGGCGTCTTTGTCATTTTTTGAAGGCAAGACTAAAAATCTATTTGAATTTATTGCGAAAGGAAGTAATACCATGTCACGAATTAATTATTCATCGGGAGCACCCTTAGAAGAAAAAGTCGGCTATTCACGGATGGTGAAAATCGGAAATTTGATTATGATCGGTGGCACCACCTCGGTTCAACCAGACGGCAGTGTATACGGCGAAGGGGATCCCTATGCACAGGCCAAATACATTTTTGAAAAACACGTCAAACTCTTAGAACAGGCTGGCGCAAGCCCAGCCGATGTCGTCAAAGTCATGTGTTATGCTACCCGGATGTCCGATTGCGGCGAAATTGGCCGGGCCTACTCGGAGATTTTTAAAGAATATCGGCCGCTATTCACGGCAGTGGGGACAACCGAGCTCAACCGCCCCACGCAACTGTGTGAGATTGAAATGACAGCGATTATCATTTCCGATGAAGGCGGGTGTGAGTGATGAACCGGATCAGCGAACATCCCATTCTCGGCGAACCTGAAAAAGGCCAGCTGGTATCCTTTTTTATGGATGGCAAGCCGTTGGAAGGGTTTGCCGGTGAACCCATTGCCGTGGCCCTGAAAGCCGCCGGTGTGATGGTTCACCGCTATACCCACAAGGCCCATGAACCCCGGGGCATCTTCTGTGCCATCGGCCGTTGTACCGACTGTGTCATGATCGTCGATGGCGTGCCCAATATTCGCACCTGCATTACCCCATTAGTTTCCGGGATGCGGATTCAGACTCAGGATGGCGTCACGGCACTGGAGGTAAGCGAATGAAACGTTATGATTTAATCGTCGTGGGCGCCGGTCCCGCCGGACTCTCCGCCGCTATTGAAGCCGCCCGCTGCGGGATGAAGGTTGCCGTTTTTGATGAAAATGCCAAACCCGGCGGGCAATTATTCAAGCAGATTCATAAATTTTTTGGTTCCAAAGAACATCAGGCCAAGATCCGCGGCTACAAAATCGGCGAAACACTACTTGCCGGAGCTGCTGAAGCCGGAGTCGAGGTGTTTCTCAATGCCACCGTCGTCGGCATTTATCTGGATAAAGAAGTGCTGGTTCAGATCGGCGACGCGATGGCGCACGTTAAAGCCGATAGCATCATTATCGCTACCGGCGCGGCTGAAAACATGGTCACCTTTGAGGGCTGGACCCTCCCCGGGGTGATCGGTGCCGGGGCTGCTCAGACGATGATGAATCTTTACGGCATTAAGCCCGGTCAGCGGGTGCTGATGCTGGGCAGCGGCAATGTCGGTCTGGTGGTCAGTTTCCAGCTGATGCAGGCGGGCTGTGAAGTCATGGCCCTGGTGGATGCTGCCCCTAAGATCGGCGGCTATGGTGTTCACGCCGCCAAAATCGCCCGCTGTGGGGTACCCTTCTATCTCTCCCATACCATTACCAAAGCCGAGGGGACTGATTGCGTTACCGGCGTAACGATAGCCGAAGTGGATGAAGCGTTCACCCCGATCCCCGGCACCGAGAAACAGTTTGATGTGGATACCATCTGTCTGGCCGTCGGTCTCTCGCCAATGTCACAGCTACTGAAGATGGCGGGTTGCAATATGGTTGATGATCCCCGGCGTGGCGGTCAAGTACCCTTGGTTTCTGAAAATGGCGAAACCTCAATTCCCGGCCTCTTTGCTGCCGGGGATGTCGCTGGCATCGAAGAAGCCAGCTCGGCCATGATCGGCGGCCGGATGTCCGGTCTGGCCGCCGCCGCTTATCTGGGCTTTCTTTGTGAGGCAGATAAAGATAGACGCCTGACCGAGCTTGAAATTGCACTTGACAGCCTGCACCAGGGCATGTTCGCCCCGGGCAGCAAGGGTCAAACCTTCGCCAAAACCGACGAAGGGATTGCCGTTTCCCAGAGCTTACTTAAAAAAGGCTACCTTGATAACACCGATCTTGAGCGTTTTATTCTTTCTGATAAAAAATCCGGCATCCATCCGGTGATTGAATGTACCCAGAACATTCCCTGCAATCCCTGTCAGGATGCCTGTACCAAGGGTTGTATAAAAATTGGCAAGACGATCACTGCTCTTCCGCAGATTGATGATGCCAATAGCTGCACCGGCTGCGGCATGTGTATTGCTGCCTGTTCCGGCCAGGCCATCTTTCTGGTCGACGAAGACTACGCCCCGGGCTACGCCAGCATTACCCTCCCTTATGAATTTTTACCGCTGCCCCAAAAGGGCCAACAGGGAACAGCCCTAAGCCGCAGCGGTCAACCGCTGGGCCCCACTGAAATCATCGCTGTCCGCAGTGCCAAGGCCTTTGACCACACCGCCCTGGTGACGATCAAGGTACCGGTAGCGCAAGCTATGACCGCCCGGTTTTTTAAGCCCACGACCCAAGCGGTGGGACAATAAGAAAAAGGAGAAACGACAATGAAAGCTATTAATGATCGTTCACAAAATATCGGTTCCTTCGTTTCCCAGGCTGACGACGCCATCATTATCTGCCGCTGCGAAGAAATCACCAAGGGTGAAATTCGCCAGGCGATTCACGACGGGATGTTTACCGTTAATGAAATCCGCCGTTACCTGCGGGCTGGGATGGGGCTTTGTCAGGGCCAAACCTGCGGCAAGCTGGTAAAAAACCTGATTGCCCGGGAGCTGGGCGTCATCCCTGATCAATTGGATCCGGCCACCAGTCGGTCGCCCATGCGGCCGGTGGAAATGAACGTTTTAGGAAATGAAGAGGTGACCCATGTCTAAACATACATCTAAATATAATGATGTGATTATTATTGGCGGCGGCATCATCGGTAATGCCACCGCTTACTACCTGGCTAAAAAAGGCCTGTCGGTGACCGTTCTGGAAGCCAGCAAGGATATTGGCATTGGCGGATCGTCCCGAAATGGTGGCGGTGTCCGCCAGTCTGGCCGGGATACCCGGGAACTGCCGCTGGCGATGTGGGGCATTAAAAATCTCTGGCCGGGACTGTCCGAAGAACTGGGCGTGGATGTCGAATACACCCAAAAAGGTAACCTGCGTCTGGGGAAAACGGAAGCCCATCAGAAAATCCTTCAGGGCTTAACCGATAAGGCTGTAGCCTGCGGGTTGGATGTCCGGATGATCAATGGTGATGAAATCCGAGCCATCAACCCCTACCTCTCTGATGAGGTTACCTGTGCCAGCTGGTGTCCCACCGACGGTCATGCCAATCCGCTGACAGCGACCCTCGGTTACTATAAAAAAGCCCGGGAATTGGGCGTCCGCTTTATTACCGAAGCACCCTGCTTCGAGCTGCGAAAAATTAAGGGCGCCATCCGCCAGGTTGTCACCCCGGATGCCATCTATGAAGCGGACAGGGTGCTGGTGGCAGCCGGTTTTGACAGCCGCAAAATTTTAGCGACCGTCGGTATTGATGTGCCGATGATGGCGCTTAAGATGGAATGTCTGGTTACCGAATCCGAACCGCCGATGTTTCTGCAAATGCTGGGGACCGCTGATGCCGATTTTTACGGCCATCAGTCCAAGCATGGTTCCTTTGTTTTTGGCGGGTCCTCTGGTTTTGAACACCTCAATAAAGACAATGGCACCCCCATTTCCAGTAGCATCGGTGCCTCCTGCACCTGCCGGGGGATTATCAAATACTTCCCCGCCCTGGCCGATGCCAAGATCGTCCGGGCCTGGGCTGGTTGGCTGGATGACTGTGCCGACCATGTGCCCGTGATCAGCCCGGTAGAAGAAGTGCCTGGCTTGTATATCGCCTGCGCTTTTTCCGGCCACGGCTTTGGGATTGCTCCGGCCGTGGGCTACAATGTCGCCGAATTGATTGCTGACGGTCACTCCACCATTGATTTGTCAGCGCTCCGCTATGACCGCTTTAAGCCCAAACAATAAACCTGTGCTACACTCAATGCGAACATTAGAATTTTCTTAATTATGATTGCTATTGTAATTTAGTGCCGATTTTTACTATTCTTTTCTTTTAAGCTATGGTATATTGTATACATAATAAGCAGTGAACCAGCAATCAACAGACAAGGATGTCGAAATCGAAATTTCGGCGTCCTTGTTTTTTTATGTCGGTTCTTGCCAATTATCCAGTTTATTCAGAAAGGAAAGCGCTCGCTTGCGGTTTTAGCTATGATTGATCTATTGCAACGGTATGGCACTTATGCATCATCCCCACAAGAAAAGGAAAGCATCATCATCCCGAAACAACCATTGATGGTCAAGCACGCCCAGGGTTATGAGTACTTTGACTACCGGGCTTATGGCATTTCCCATTTTTATCGCTTCCAGGTTACCCAGGAAATGTTAGAAACAGCCACCATCGTTCCCGATGGCACTGTCGACATTGTCTTCCGCTGCGGCCAGGATCATCTGGATGCAACCTGCTACGGCGCCGTTTTAAAAATGCACTCAATTGAGTATGCTTCGGTTTTTCATCTCAACGATACCATCTTTGGCATCCGTTTTCTGCCTGGCAAAGCGTTTTTACCGAAGGGCTATCCGATTGGCAGCCTGACTGAGAGCTCTGTACCACTCCCGGAAATCTGCGAGAATCAAGCCATGATGGAAGGCATCACCAGCAGCAACGATTTTAAAGAACAGATTGAGTTATTTCTGGCTGCCTATATTCCTGACTATCAAAACTATTACAGCCCCGGTGTTCGCCCATTCAGTTATCGTATGGTTGATGAAATCACCAAAGTCGTCGGGATTATCAATGTCAATGAATTAAGCCAGAAAGTTGGCTATACGCCCCGTTATATCAACCAGCTTTTTAATAAAGAAATTGGCTTGCCGCCCAAGACCTTCTCAAAAATTATCCGTTTTCAGAATGTGTTGCTGGCGCTGGGGAAAGACCAACATATTTCAACCATCGCCGCAGACATGGGCTATTTTGATCAGTCCCACCTGCTTAAAGAATTCAAACAATTTACAGGTATCTCCCCCGGAAATTACCGTAAATCCCTGACAAAAGGAAACGCAATCCGAATTTGAAACAATATAACTATGTTCATCCTGTTTATTCAAGAACACTAAAATAAAAACTATTTGGAGGATTATATTATGACATTACCAGGAATTGATTTTTTGTATTTAAATGAAGCCGATATGATTAAAGCCGGTGTCGGTGATGTGGTGGCCTGTACTGATTGTATGGAAGAGTTGTTAAAGCTGCTCGATCTGGGTGACTACCGGATGGGTGGTGATAATGGCAATTCCCACGGCTGTATGATTACCTTCCCCGAAGAACCCGAATTTCCCAATATGCCCAAGAACGGTCCAGACCGTCGCTTTATGGCAATGCCCGCCTATGTCGGTGGCAAGTTTGACGTCGCCGGGATGAAATGGTACGGCTCCAACGTGGAAAACCGCCATAAAAATCTGCCCCGTTCGATCCTGATGATGATGCTTAACGATAAGGACACCAGCGCGCCACTGGCCTTGATGTCCGCCAATCTCCTGAGTGCTTACCGGACCGCAGCCGTTCCTGGTGTCGGAGTCAAAAATCTGGCCCTTAAAGATGCCAAAGTGCTGGCGATTATTGGTCCTGGCGTCATCAATTCCACCGCTATTGAGACCTTTGCCGCCCTGCGACCAACCTTAACGACCCTTAAAATAAAAGGCCGGGGTCAGGCCTCCATTGACCGTTGTATTGAATTCGTCAAGGAAAAGTGCCCGCAGTTTACCGAGATTATTGTCTGCGAAACCTTGGAAGAGTGTGTCCGGGACTCGGATATTTTAAGCTTTGCCACTTCAACCCCGATGGGTGCTGGTCCATCAGCCTATCCTTTTGTCGATGCCGAGTGGATTAAGCCCGGTGCTCTGTTCTGTCTCCCAGGGGCCGCCGATTTTACCGATGAGTTTATAAAAAGTGATAAAACCAAGTTGGTTGTCGACAATATTTCCCTTTATGAAGCCTGGGCTGAAGAATACCCCTACCCAACCTACAATATTGTCTATATCCTTGGTTCCAAATTTATGGATATGATCCATGATGGCAAACTGGAGAAAACGGATATTCATGATTTAGGAGCTATCTTAAACGGCAAGGTGCCCGGCCGGGAGAGCGACGACCAAATCATCCTCTACTCGGTCGGTGGGATGCCAGTGGAAGATGTAGCCTGGGGCAAAGAGGTTTATGACTATGCCCGCAAGCATCATATCGGGGTTAATCTGAATCTTTGGGATAAACCATCCTTATACTAAACACTGAGTCATTTTGACTCTCGATTTGACAAAACGACCAACACGAAAAATAAACCCTTTACCATTTGATTATAATTGGTAAGGGGTTTTTGTTCGTAAAAAAATTTTCAGCACTGGCGTTATCGCAGCTCTGTTTTTAGCAGAATTCTGCGCTAGTGATCGAATAGGCTTTGACATCCCGGATTTCACCGTTGTATATCTTGTCCGCCTGACGAATTGTTCCTTCATACTGAAAACCACATTTTTCAATCACCCGCTGAGATCCCAGGTTCTCAGGGTAATGCACCACCGAGATCAGACCAAGCCCCAAAGTATCAAAACCATAGGCCAGTACGGCTTTGGCTGCTTCGGTCATGATGCCCTGACCCCAGTAATCCTCGCTCAGGGCATAGCCCAGCATCCGAGCCTGGTCATTCTGGCGGTGGGGATCCTCGATTAATCCGATTGAACCGATAATCCGTTGGTCTTTTTCAATTCCCCAGATATTTTCCTGGCCGACAAAGATCGTCTTCATAATTTCTTCCGTTTCTTCAATACTTTCATGAGGTTTCCAGCCCGCCCGCGGGCCAACATTGGGGCTTTTTGAATAGGCAAATACATCATTTGTGTCATTCATGGTTAACGGTCTTAATTTCAAATTTTCAGTATCAATGTAATTCATTTTAGTCCAACTCCTTATTTTTAATAATCTCTTGATAGCGTGCCGTGGCGGCGGCTGAGGGTTGGCCTTTCTGGCAGATTGTAAGCCCACTGAGTTTGCGATTGGGCCGCTCGACAATCATCCGGCCCTGACTATCCAGTTTCTGCTGTAGTGCTGTCAGGGCTTCGTTAAAGCGCTTATCTTTCCTGGCTTTTTCGTAGAAAGACAGCACATAGACATAATAAAAAAAGTTGTAGCGCAAAAACGGATATTCCACCTGCATAAATAATTTGCCGATACCATAGTGACAGGGCCCCACCGGCGTCTTCACGGTCCAGTGATCCAGCAGGGTTTCAACTGCCCGGTCAAGATCAAGGATTCGATCCCTTCCTGCATGAAAACCGGCCAGACGAAAAGCATCCAAGGCCAGCAGGGTCACATTGGGATTTGACGCTTCGGTTTCAGGTCCATGTCCAAAGATAAATTTGTTACAGCGCCAGCCGCCGTCATCAAACCGGTCAGCAAGCAGATAGTTCAAGGCAATCTGAACCTTGGGGTGGCTGGCATAGCCATTTCGGCACAAGCCAGTCACCGCATGGGCGGTATGACAGGGATAGATGGCGCCTTTCGGGGCAATCCGCACCCGGCCATCAGCTCTGATGGCTGCCAAAACCAGCTCCGCCGCCCCTTGCAAAGCTTCGTGATCCCGGGGCACGGCCAGTTCGCTGATGATCATCAGTGCCGTTAGCGTACTGATCGGTTTTTCAATCCCCAAGCGGCCGTCCGGGGTTGCCCAGAAATCGGCGCCGTTGTCATGGCGGGTGGCCAGGATCTGCTCCCAATCCGTTTGATTTTTATTTTCATTTATCATCGCTGGACTCTCCTTCTCCTAAGATAAACACGATCGAATACTAATATTGACTTTTTTTATAATTTATTCTCAGATAGTTATTTTTTGAAAATTTATTATTTCAGTTATTTCACCAAATTGTCAGTACCTTTATTTTATTGATTTATCTAAAATATTCACAAATCGGGTATTGCTGATGGGATGATGACTAATGATTTTTCCGTCTAAAATAATAGCAAAGGTTCCAAAGGGACAGGGGGAATTTTTAGCCGTTTCAGCATCAGAAAGATCAATTAATTGCACCTCCAAATGGAATTGTTCTTTTGCCGTTTTTATTATCGCTTTGACATTTTTCTCAGTATAAGGGCATTGTGGCGAACGTAAAATTGTTAAGCCTGATCCGAAATTTTTCAGATTTGCCTGCATGTCTTCATTGAATTTCGGATTATTCGTTTCGGCATCAAACTTTTTGGCCATCAAATGAAAATCTGGCTTCACTTGATCCACAACTACAAATCCCATTTTTTGAAAAATTGTATCATTGGCCATGAATGATCCCTTTCGGGTCACCACCGCCACACCTTTCATTCCGGTATTTTTTGCATCGCCAATACAAGCCTGGATCAACGCCGTTCCAAAGCCTTTTCCTTTGTATTCCTTTTTCAACCCGACATAGAGACAGTGGATAAACATATACCCATCTGCCTCAACCGGTCGGTGTGCGTAATATCCGGGAATGTACTCGATCATGCCCTGATACCCGCCATCTTCACTTAATACCGCCTTGATTCTCAGTCCTTTCGGATAATAGTCGGTAAACCACTGAATCTTATTCCGCAACTCAGCGTGTTTCTTGATATCCTTATAGCCACAGACTCCATAATCCGCAATATTTTCCGGCGTCAAATCTATTATTTCAAACACACTCATCCTAGCCTCTACCCTTTCTTTTTCACTTCATGAGTTTATTTCCCAATCAGAGAAACACGTCGTTGTCGGACACATATCTTCTGTTTGCATACATCTGATTAACCCAACTTTCATCGCCTTGCCTCTTTCTGTAATTTTCTCAATTAACTGGTGCGGGTGCTTTTACAACAATCAGTTCTAAGGTCTCCGGGTGCAGATTTCTGACATTCATTTTGGTTTTAAACGGTATTTTAAGCAGTGTTCCGGCTTCATACTCATGAATTTCCTGATCGTCAAGCCCAATCGACAGCGTTCCGCGGACAACCGTCATATAGACGTTGGAATTGGAAAAATGCTCAGGCAATCCTTCCTCTTTATTGAAAACCATATGCAAATAATGAACGTTTTCGTCAAATATTACTTTTTCAACCGCCTTGTCATCGCCTCGGGACAATTTGAAAATTTTTTCTACCATTTTAACGGCCTCCTTTTTTATTGTATAACATACCCAACTGATCAGTAAATAATGATGAACTTGATTTG
>MTLE01000340.1_pt1 | contig 30623 bp, 23 predicted proteins | sample 1982461 | NCBI WGS metagenome assembly MTLE01 (sample SAMN05712605, study PRJNA340218) | biofilm metagenome | isolation source: sample SPL anode biofilm adapted to -200 mV | place: USA | collected 2012-02-03
CTATTCCCACTTGAACAGGGCCGAGCTGAGCACCAGAAAGACGATGGTCGCGCCGCCCAGGAACAGCAGGTTGGGCGCTACCTGCGCGAGTCCAGCGCCGTCCAGCATGATCTTCCGCGCGGCCTCGGTAAAGTGGGTCAGTGGAAACGCGTACGAAATGGTCCGCAGAATCGGGGGGCTGCCTTCGAGCGAGAAGAAGACGCCGGACAGGGCCAGCATCGGAAAGGTGATCAGGTTCAGGAGGCCGCCGGCCATCTCCTCGCTCTTCATCCTGGAGGCGAAGACGAGGCCCAGCGCTATCATGCACAGGATGCCCAGGATCGTCAGCGCCAGCAGCAGCAGGTAGCTGCCCCGCATCATGAAGCCCAGGAACAGGTTGGTGCCGGCGTAGACGACGACCGAGGTGGCCAGCACGATGACGAGGCGGCTGGCCGCCTGGGCCGACACGAAGTTGAGCGCGTGCACCGGCGTCGCCTTGAAGCGCTTGAGCACGCCGTTCTTGCGGTAGCGCACGATCACGTAGCCGACGCCGAAGAGGCTGGAGAACATCATGTTCATGCCGATGACGCCGGGCACCAGCCAGTCGACGTAGCGGGTGGCTCGTCCGATTACGGTGCGCTCGGTAAACGCGGTGTGGGCTGTGGGCGTCGCGGCCTGCTGCGCGGTAAACAGGGTGCGCAACAGTCGCCCCTTCGACGACTCGGCGTTGATAGCGTACTGCGAGGCGTTGAAGTCCAGTACCATGTCTATCTGGTGGCGCTCCAGCTTCTGCAGCGCGTTCGCCAGTCCGTCGGCGCCTTCGTACGGTATGAACTGCGCCTGCTCCATGCTCATGAACGGCATGCCTGGCGGCGGCGTACCGGTAACGCCTACCTTGAAGAGGGCGGATTCGCCGCCGGAGAACGCGAAGGCCATGCCGAATACCAGGAAGGCAGGCATCAGCAGGTTCCATACAAAGGTGCCGCGGTCGCGCACGAACTCCATCGTCCGTGCCTTGAACATCGCGATGAATTGACTGAATGGCATACGATTCCTTTGCTAGGTCCGCAGCGAAGACCCGGTCAGCTTGATGAAGAGGTCTTCCAGATTGGGCTTGTGGATTGACAGGCCCTCCAGGTTGACGTGTGCCGCCAGGAGCGCCTTGAGGCTCTGGTCCAGGGTGGTGGTCTGCATGGTAAGCGTGCCGTCCCTGATCTCCACGCCGGCGAGCCCCGCCAGCGCCTGGTCGCAGCAGGCGTCATACGGCAGGCTCAGCAGCACGCCCTCGAAGTGGCTGTCCAGCAGGGTTGCCGGTGTGTCGATGGCCATGATCGCGCCATGGTCCATGATCGCTATGCTGTCGCACAGCAGCTCGGCCTCGTCCATGTAGTGGGTGGTCAGGAGTATCGTCGTGTGCTCCGCCTTGATGCGGCCTATCAGCTCCCAGAAGTTGCGGCGCGCCTGCGGGTCAAGCCCGGTCGTTGGCTCGTCCAGGAACACGATCTCCGGCTTGGGCAGGATGGCCAGCGCGAGCAGCATGCGCTGCCGCTGGCCGCCCGACAGCTTGCGGTTGTCGCGCTCCAGGATGTCCTCGAGGGAGCAGAGCCTGACCACCTCGTCCAGTGATCGCGGCGCGGGGTAGAACGACGAGAAGAGGGCAATGGTCTCGCGCACCGTGATGAATTCCGGCAGGGCGGTCGACTGGAACTGTATGCCGATCTTCTTCTTGTAGTCCCGGCCTATCGGGTGGTCCTTGAAGAGGACCCTGCCCGATGTGGGCTCGGTGATGCCTTCGAGCATCTCGATGGTCGTGGTCTTGCCGGCACCATTCGGCCCCAGGAGCCCGAAACAGATGCCTTCGGGAATGCCGAAGGTAATGTCGTCGACGGCCCTGACGGTACCGAACTCTTTGGAAAGATGCTCTACTCTGAGTATATCGCTCATCTTTACAAGATAGCTATCGGCGCGGCGGAGCGGCAATCCTATTCGGCCTGGCTCATCGGGGCGTAGTAGTCGTTGCCCAGCGAGTCGACGACGACCAGGGCGGGCAGGCCGGCAAGCTGTACCAGCCGTATCGCCTCCATGCCCAGCTCCGGCCACGCGATGATGTCGCAGGACGACACATAGCGTGACGCGGCCAGCGCGGCGGCTCCACCGACGGCCGCCAGGTACACGCCGCGATGCGCCTGGCAGACGCCGCGGCAGAGCGCGCCACGCTCGCCCTTGCCGATCGTGAGCCTTGATATGCCGTGGTCCATGAAGGTTTCCAGATAGGCGTCCATGCGCCTCGAGGTGGTGGGGCCGATCGAGCCGACGACCAGCCCGGCGGGCGTGCCGGTCGGGCTGGCGTAGAAGATGGGGTAGCGGCTCCAGTCGGGCAGCGCTTCGCCTGCCTCGATCATCGACAACAGCCGCGCATGGGCGGCATCCCGTGCCAGTATGACCGGGCCCCAGAGCGCTACCAGCTCGCCCGCGCGCAGGGCGAGCATGGCCGCCTCCGCGCGCGGCTCGCCGGCCATGGCAAGCTGCAGGCGCGGTGGAGTCGTCCGGGGCAGGGGCGCCGGGATGGCCGCGCTGTTCTTGGCGGCGTCGATGATGCGCTCCAGCTCGGCGCGGTCGGCCAGATGCTCGACGAAGTAGCCGTCGGCCGTGATGCGGGCGTAGGCCTGGCGGTGGGCGGAGCAGGAGACGGCGAGCGCGACGGGCAGGCTGGCGGCGTGGCGCGGCAGCCTGATGACGCGGGCATCACGGGCCAGGAAGTGGCCGCCGAACTGCGCGCCCCAGCCGGACGCCGCCGCGGCATCCAGCACGATGGTTTCCAGCTGGCGGTCGCGGTAGGGGCCGCCGGAGCCGTCCGGCTCCGATGGCAGGGCATCCAGGGCTCCGGCGCTGGCGAGTTTGGCGGCCAGCGTCGATTCCTCGGCGCTCTGGCCGCCCAGCACGATGGCTATGCGGTACGGGGGACAGGCCGACACGCCCAGGCGCTGGACGGCTGTCTTGATGAAGGCGGCGAAGGCGTCCGGCCTGAGGAGGCGCTTGGTCTCCTGGTACAGGGCCGCCTTGTTGGCCGACCCGCCGCCCTTGGCGATGAACAGGAAGTGGCAGGCCTCGCCACGGATCGAGGCGATGTGCGCGGCGAGCGGGGTGTTGTCGCCCGAATTGCGCTCGTCAAGGGCCGGCAGCGGCACGACCTGGCTGTTGCGCAGGCTGTGCCGGGTCCATGCGGACAGGGCGCCGCGCTCCAGCAGGGCCGCGTCATCGTCCTGGGAATCGACGATGACGCGGTCGCCCTTCCAGCCATACACGCTCGCGGTGCCGGTATCCTGGCAGAGGGGAAAGACGCCATCGCCGCTGGTCAGGGCGTTGTCCAGGAGCGAGCGCGCCACGTAGCGGTCGCGTTCCGCCGCGGCGCCATCGAAGGCGACGGCCGCGAGTTCGGCCAGCAACGATGGGCGCAGCCTGAACTGCAGGTCCGCGAAGATACGCTCCGACAGGGCCGACAGGGCCTCCGGTGGAATGACCAGAAATTCCCGGCCCAGGGCTCGTTCCATCCGTGGCGGCTCCAGCGGCAGCCGCTCGAATTGCACCGGCGCGTCGCCATCATGTGCCAGGATCACCGAGCGGTACACCGCATATTCTGTTCCGTGCATGCCTGCATAGTACCGTGTCGGCGGCGCGTTTGCCAGACACCGCGTCTTTCCCTATACTGAATCCATGGCGTATACACGCGCGGGAGGCGCATCCTGAGACAAGCAGCAGCCGAAGGCATCCACGCGCTGATCGTGCACTACCACCTGAAGCCAGGCGGCGTGACGACGGTCATCAGACGGCAGGTCTCGGCGCTCGCCGGGCGCGGCATCGACGCTTCGCTTCTGGTGGGCGAGGCCGCCGCCCGGGTGGATGCCAGCATCACCGTCGAGCCCGCCCTGAGCTACGACCAGGACGGTGGCCGCGAACCCGATCCGGCTCGGGTCCGGGCCATCGTGCAGGCCATCGAACGCGAGGCCAGGGCCCTGGGCCGCGACACGGTCATCCATGTGCACAATCCGACGATACGCAAGAACGCCTCGATGCTCGCGGCTCTGTCCGAGGTGGCCGAATCGGGCCGCAGCGTGCTGCTGCAGGTGCACGACCTGGCGGAGGACTGGCGGCCCGATGTCTATGCCCAGGCGTCGTATCCGCGCGGTGCTCGATGGGCGGCCATCAACCGCTTCGACCAGGCGGCACTTGCCGCGGCCATCGGCAATCCCGACGCGGTCACGTTCCTGCCGAATCCGGTGCCGACCGACCAGCAGGATGGATCTCCGCCCGGGCCGGACCGGCCCGTCGGGCGGCCCCGGGGGCCGGCTCTGGTGCTGTACCCGGTGCGAGGCATACGGCGCAAGAACCTCGGCGAGGCCGTGCTACTCTCCCTCTTCGCCAGACGAGGGGCCAGTGTCGCGATAACGCTGCCGCCGAACAAGCCCGAGGACATGGCCGGTTATCGGGCGTGGCGCTCGCTCGCCGCCAGACTCGGCGCGCCCATCCTGTTTGACCAGGGGCTCGACCACAGCCTCGACGAGCTGTACGCGCGCGCCACGGCCGTCGTCACTACGTCGATAAAGGAAGGCTTCGGCCTGTCGTACCTGGAACCGGCCTCGCGCGGGCGCGTCACCCTGGGCCGGCGGCTCGGACGGGTTGTGGCCGACTTCGAGGAGGAGGGGCTGTCCTTTCCGGCCCTCTATGAACGGCTGGCCGTGCCCGCGGGGCTTTTCGATGCGGACGGCTTCTCGGCGCGGGTGACCGACGCGGTGACCGCCGCAGCCGGCAGGTATGGGGTACCCGAACGCGGCCAGGCGCTGGCGGCATCGGTCGTGGCCAGCGTTCTGGAGACCCATGCCGAGGGTCCCGACTTTGGCAGGCTCGACGAGGTTGCCCAGACCGAAGTGCTGCGCGCGGTGACGAAACGGACGACGGGTCGATCCCGATTTCTGGCGGCCAATCCCTTCCTTGATGGCTGGGACGCGGCGGCGGACACCCTGGAGCCGATTCCACGGCAGGATCTGGCTCCGTGGTCGGAGCGTGTCGGCGGCGGACGGCTGCAGGCCGCCTACCGCTGGGCCCTGACCGGTGATGGCTATCCTGCGCCCGACAAGGCGCGGCTGTTGTCACGGTACCTGGTACCGGAGAGTTTTCATGGCGTCGGCATCTGATGCCGGCCTGCCGGCCGCGGTGCTGGCGGAGCTTGCGCGCTACATAGCGGCCTATGGCATACGGCCGGTGAGGGGGCACGGGGACGCGTGCGGCAGCCCCGCGGTGGTACCTGCGCCGATTCCAGCGGAGCTGCGGCACCTGATCGACGCGCCGCTGCCATCGCCGCCACTGGCGGTAGCCGTCGATGTCTATGGCACGATACTGGCCAGCGCGACGGGTGAGTGTGCCGCGGAGGACATCCCCGGTGGTGCGCCTTCGGCCGGATTTCCGGTAGACCTGGCGGAGCGGCTGCGGGCCGTGGTCGCGCGTGACCATGCACAGGAGCGCGCGCGCGGCATACCGTGGCCCGAGGTCGATGCGCCGCTCGTGTTCGCGCGCGCGCTGGCGATGCCGCAGGATGCGCTTGCGTACACGCAGGGGGCCAGGGCCTGCATAGCCTGGGAGTGCGCGATGAACCCCTGCGCCGCGATGCCGGGCGCCGCGGAGGCGCTGCGCGCCTGCAAGGACCGGGGCCTGACGCTGGGCATCGTATCGAACGCCCAGTTCTACTCGCCACTGTTCATCGAGGCGGCGTTCGGAGCGCCGCTCTGTGGGTCCGGCGGCCTGGGATTCGACGCCGGGCTGCTCTTGTGGTCGTACCAGACGCGCCGGGCAAAGCCCGACCGCTGGATGTTCGACGAGCTGGCGCGCAGGTTCGCCGAACGGGGCGTGGCAGCCGGCCGCGTCCTCTTCATAGGGAACGACGCGCTCAACGATTGCGCGGCCGGTCGCGAGGCGGGCTTCATGACGGCGCTGTTCGCCGGGGATGCGCGCTCGTTCAAGGCGCGTCCGGCGGAACCCAGGGTGCGGGCCGCTTTGCCATCGACCATTGTCACATCGTGGGATGCACTGGGGAGGCTGGTATGTACCTGACCAAGGCACGGGATATCGGGCGTGTCGGTTTCGTGTCGACGCGTTTCATGGGTACCGATGGCGTATCGCTGGAGACCTGGAAATGGAACGAGGTACTGACGGAGCTTGGCTACGAGACCTTCTTCTTCTCCGGCAGGAGCGACTGGTTTCCCGAGCGCTCGCGGGTGATCGACGAGGCCTTCTTCGGACATCCGCGGGTTGCCGAGCTGCAGGAGGAGATATTCGCGCGGAGCACCCGGCGCCGCGGTCTGACCGCGGAGGTCGGGGAGATCAAGGGCAGGCTCAAGGCGGCCCTCTACGAATTCGTGAAGGAATTCAGGATAGACCTGCTGATCGTCGAGAACGCGTTCTCCATTCCGATGCACATTCCGCTTGGCGTGGCGCTCGCGGAACTGGTCGCCGAGCTGGAGATGCCGACGGTCGCGCACAACCATGACTTTGCCTGGGAGCGGCAGCGCTTCATGACCGGATGCGCCGAAGACTACATAGTCCGGGCCTTCCCGCCGCGGCTGCACAGCATATCGCACGTCGTCATCAACTCGGAGGCGCGCAGGCAGCTCGCGTTCCGGTGCGGCATCGCGTCGCTGATGATGCCGAATGTCTGGGATTTCGATGCGACGCCGACCGTCGCCGATGACTACAACGCAGACATGCGCGCCGAGCTGGGGCTCAAGTCCAGCGATGTGCTCTTCCTGCAGCCGACGCGCATCATCGCGCGCAAGGGCATCGAGAGCGCCATCGAGCTGGTCGCCAGGTACAACGAGCTGGACCAGGGCTCGCAGGGCAAGCTCCTGATATCGCATCCCGAGCTCGACGAGGGCAACGAGTACCAGAAGCGTGTGCTCGACTACGCGACCTTCATGGGGGTGGAGCTGCTGGTGCGTTCGGACCTGATCGGTGTGGAGCGCGGGCTGCGCGCCGATGGCGGCAAGATCTATTCGCTGTGGGACGCGTACGTGCAGTCCGACTTCGTCACGTATCCCTCAACATACGAAGGCTTCGGCAACGCGTTTCTCGAGGCGATATTCTACAGGAAGCCGATACTGGTCAACCGCTACGCGATCTATGCCCAGGACATCGAGCCGCTCGGGTTCCGGACCACCGTGATGGATGGCTATGTAACCGATTCCGTCGTCAAGGATGTGGCCAGGGTCCTGTCCGACCCGATGGAGGAGCGCAAGCGCGTCGCCCAGAACTTCGAGATAGGCCGCAAGTACCTGTCGTACGAGCTCTTGCGGCGACGCCTGCCGAACCTGTTCATGAACTTCGGCGCCGTCTCCTGAATCGAAACCTAGAACTCCCCGGCAATCGCGACCCCGGCCAGCCAGGCCGACGGCAGCGGTGACCAGTCCAGGCCGCCGAACACGCGGAATGACAGCGGCACCCGGGCCGGCGTGAACCGCAGCTCCAGGGTGCTGCGGACCGGGTCGGCCAGTGACCAGCCGTCCGCCAGCGGGCCGGTGCCCGCCTGCGCGGACAGGGCCGCGCTGACCGCGTAGCCGCCTATCGTGACGGCGGCTCCGAGGCCGCCACGCACGGAGAAGCCGTCTTCCCAGTAGGCGCCTATCGTCGGCGCCAGTACGACGTTGGCGAAGGCGGAGCCCAGGCCCAGCACCGGCCCTGCCCTGAGCCAGGCGGGGTCGCCGTCCGTCGCGTATGACAGGCGGCCGTCGATGACCGCGGACAGGCCGACGGGACCGTGCACGGGAGCCGCCAGACGCAGGCCGGCGAGGGCGGCCGCATTGGAATCCGTCGTCCTGGTCTGCAGTGCCAGCCCGGCCTCGAGCAATCCACGCAGCGACAGCATCGCGCCCATCGTGATGAAGCCGGTCGTCGAGCCGCCTTGCCCGAGCGGTACGAGCGCGTAGCCGGAGGCCTCGATCCTGAAGCCATCGAAGGCCGGCGCCAGGCCGTTGGGCGCGCAGGCCGATCCGGGAAGCGCGCCGAAGGCTCCGGATGGCGACAGTATCATCGTCGAGTCGACGGCAACCGGAGTTTCCCAGACATACTGATCGCGCGCCGACTGGATGCCGGTGCCCGGCGTGGCGACGATGTGTATGGTATAGGTGCCATCCGGCACGGGGCTGCCATCGGCCGACAGCCCGTCCCAGTCGAACTCCTGGTTCCAGTCATCGAAGGGCCCGATGATCGACCGCGCCAGCTCGGAGCCGTCGGGGCCGCGTATGCTGACCTCGGCGGAACCCGGGGCGCTGACCGCAAAGCCGACGCGGGCACTGCTGTGGAGGCCCGCGTTGCGCGGGTTGAAACGAGGCGCGGAGAGCGTGAACGAGCCGGCCTCGAAGGGAGCCGGTTCGAGCGTCACCGATAGCGAGGCGAAGAGGCGTTCGGGCACATAGACCGATGTTTCCTGTTCGCGGTAGCCAAAGGCCTTGACCAGGACGCGCCGCTGGCCTGCCGGCACCTCGATGGTGCCCGGCGCGTAGCCGACGCCATCGACTGAAACCTGGGCATTGGGCGGCGAGACGCTCACCGAGAGGAATCCGGTCTTCAGCACGAGCGACGTCGTGACCGTCGTGTGCGTATCGGCGGCCAGGCTCAGCTGGATGATCGCGTCATAGTAGCCATCACGGTGCAGCATGAGGATGTGGTAGCCGGGCGCCAGTCCCGTCAGGTCGAGCGGCACGGTGCCGCGCGCCTGGTTGTCCAGCCAGACCGAGGCGTTCCTGATGTCGCTGCGCACCGACAGCGATGCCTGCCCTCCGAGCGATGCGGTTTCCGTCGTAATGACCGGCATGCTGGAGAATTCAAGCGCCGATGCGGCAAACGCAGACAGCGCGAAAGCCACGAGGAGGATTCGTCTCATGCTGCTACTGTAGCGCGTGTCCGGGTTCCCGGCAAGCCGGCGGATTACCGCGAAGCCGGCGGACTGCCGCGAAGCAGGCGGACTACCGCGAAGACTTGCCTTGCCCGTCCGACGGAATCGCCCTACAATGGTTTCTGTAAGAGGTGCGCAGAAGGAGGCAGCCGTGGGAGTGCTCATCCCTATTGGATCAGGCAAGGGTGGCGTAGGCAAGACCGTGTTTACGGCCAATCTGGGAGCGGTGCTGGCCTCATACGGCAAGACCGTGGTCGTCGTCGACCTTGATCTGGGCGGAGCCAATCTGCACACCTATCTGGGTGTCAGAAACAAGCATCCCGGCGTCGGCTCCATCGTCTGGAAGAAGGAGAAGAAGCTGGAGAGCCTCGTCGTGCCGACAGGCATCGACCGGCTCTTTCTGGTGCCGGGTGACAACCTGTTGCCGGGCACGGCCAACCTCGACTTCTTTACCAAGCGCCGCATCATGAAGGAGCTGCTCGAGCTGACGGCCGACTTCGTCCTTCTGGACCTTGGCGCGGGCGCGTCGTACAACGTGGTCGATTTCTGGCTGATGGCGCCCGACGGCCTCCTCGTGACGGCACCGGAAATACCGGCCATTCTGAATGCCTATTCGTTCCTGAAGACCGCCGCGTTCCGGTTGTTGTTCCGTTCATTTGGCAAGGGCAGCGAGGAACGCGAGCGCATCGTCGACTTCGTCATAAACCGCGTGGAAGGGCAGGGCGACACCTTCCTTGAGTTTGCCAGGCGGCTCGCGGCCGATAGCGCCGCCAAAGACTCCGGCAAGGGCAACCATGCGCTCGAGGAGCTGTCGCGGCTGCGGCCGCGTGTCGTCGTCAACATGGGCTCCGGCCAGGACGACGCGGTGATCGCCCAGCGACTGCGCGAGATAGCGTCGCGCAACCTCGGGTTGGGCATGGAGTACATAGCCTACATCATGCGTGATTCGTCCGTATCCGCCTCGGTTTCCGACCGCTCGCCGCTCGCGGTGACCGCGCCGGACAGCCTGTTTGTCCGGGGCGTCCGCGCCGCCGCCGACAGGATACTGAAGGCGCCGGCCACGGCGGCGCCAGGGCTGGACCTTGATGACGAGGACCTGTTCTCCATGATAGAGCGGGCCTTCGACGAGGAAGGGCAGCCGACGCTCTGACCCGCTAGGCATGATGCCGGCAGGTGTCTATCATCCCGGCCATGATCCGAGCCGCAACCGCCGTCCGTGCCGTCTTCTGCTTCGCCGCGCTGGCTGCGCTGGCGCTGTCATGTTCCAATCAGGAGGAGGCCCCAGGCGGCCGTGATGCGCCCGATGCCGCCTTAGGGGCCAGAAGCGCGGCGGCGCGGGCGCTGGTCGCATCGATGGGCGACGATGAACTGATAGGCCAGCTGCTGATGATAGGCGTCGCCGGAGTGTCGCATCTCGCGCCATCAAGCCTCCAGCAGCTCAAGGACGTCCGGCCCGGCGCCATCATCCTGTTCGGCTACAACGTCTCGACCGTGCCACAGGATATGGCGGCTCTGACGGCCGCCATCCGGGAGGCTGCCGCTGTGCGCGGCCTGCCTCCGTTCATAGCGATAGACCATGAGGGCGGCTCGGTGTACCGCTTCAAGGGTGGCCTGACGCGGCTGCCCTCGGCGATGGTGCTCGGTGCCGCCGGAATCCAGGCGGCGAGTGCCGCGGGAGCCGCCGCCGGATCGGAACTGCGGGCGCTCGGCATTACCCTGAACCTGGCGCCGGTCGTCGAGGCGCTCAATGCCTCCAACCGGGCCTTCCTGGTCGACCGCGCCTGGTCGACCGATCCGGCCGCTTCGGGGCGGCTGGCCTGGAGCTTCGCCGCTGCGTGCCAGTCGCAGGGCGTGGCGGCGTGCGCCAAGCACTTTCCGGGCAACGGTCCGGCCGACCCGCACGCCGCCCTGCCTGTGCTGGGAGCTGCGCCGGCCGAGCTCGATGCCGAGTATCTGGAGCCATTCCGGCCGGCGATCCGTGGCGGTGTGTCGGTGATCATGCTCTCCCACGCGCTGGTGCCGGCCCTTGACGCGTCCGCTCCGGCCAGCCTGTCCGCCCCGGTCGTGGCGGCGCTCAGGGAGCGGCTTGGCTTTCGCGGCATCGTGCTGACCGACGACCTCGTGATGGCGGCGCTGTCCAGAGCGGGAGGCCCGGGGGTCGCCGCGGTGGCGGCGCTGTCCGCCGGCGCCGATATGCTGATGGTGTCCGGCGGACCCGCGGTGGATTCGGTGCGCACGGCGGTACGAGCCGCCCTGGCGGACGGCCGTCTGCCACGGGCGCGGCTTGAGGACGCGGCGGTACGGATCGTCGCCCAGAAGCTGCGGTTCGGGCTCGACGCGGAGACGGCGGCCGACCGGCAGTCACGCCTGGCCGCGCTCGAGCAGACGGTCGAGCGAAACCGCTCGGAGCTGACGGCTGCGCTTGCCCACGAGCCATAAGCAGAGAATGGGGCTTGCCAGTAATCGAGTGGCCGGCACACGCCGATGATAGAGAGGTGAAAGCGAAACGCGCCACGGCCATTGCGATCGCCCTCATGTCTGTCGCATCGGGTGTCGCTGTCTGGGCGGACGATCTGGCCGTGGCGTCCGCTGACCTGAGGATAGAGCAGCGCAACGACGCGGGCTATCACCTGTTTGTCAAGGCGCGCCCGGGGCTGGGAAGCGTGCTCCTGGTCGAGAGCACCAAGGATCCCGCCGGAGCCGCAGACAACTACGCCTACCGCGCCGAAGCCTGGAACCCGGTCAATGGCGACGAACGGCGCATGCTCAATGGGGCGTTCATAGCGCCCGCCAGCAAGGTGTACTCGCTGATCGATTCGACTCCGGAGCCGGATGCCCAGTTCGGTTCCGCATTCCACATATTCATACCGTGGGTCGTCGCCTACGGGTACTCCTGGTCGCGCAATGGCCGCGAGTTCATAGCCGATGGCACCTTCGTAAACATCAGGGCCTTCGCCAAGCCCTATGCCGACTACACGGGAGCGTACCACGACAACCCCTACCGCATATCGGTGACACAGAAGCCCTTTCCCAGGCCGGAACCAGCGCCCGTCGCGGCTCCGCCGGTTGAGCCGCCGAAGGCTGAACCAAAGGCTGAACCAAAGGCTGAACCGCCTGACACGTCGATGTACATGCCCGAGACGCTGAAGGCGTTCGAGTCGATAGCGGCATCGGGCAAGGGGCATGTCTCGTATTCCACCGGCCAGTCGGACATCGTTCCCGTGCTGGCTGACATTCTCGACGGCATCAAGGGCGACGAGCTTGATCTGGTGATATGCCTCGACACGACCGATTCGATGTCGGACGACATCGACGCCGTCAAGGCGACGCTGCCGGTGATGATCAAGGAGAAGACGGCCCGCTTCGCGTCATTCAGGCTGGGGCTCGTGCTCTATAAAGACTATTTCGAGGACTACGTGACCAAGCGGATGGACTTCACGAGGGACATATCGGTATTCACGGCCGCCGTGGCCAGGATACGGGTGGCCGGCGGGCGCGACATACCCGAGGCCGTCTACGAGGCCCTGTACGAGGCGCTGACGGGCTATGACTGGTCGGCACGGAACCGCATGATCATCCTGATTGGCGACGCACCGCCGCATCCGATACCGCGCGGCAAGATCGACAAGTCGATGGTGGACGCCAAGTCGGCAGAACTGGGCATAACGGTCAACGTGATCATATTGCCGCACTGAACCGGAGCGCTTTTCAGGTTTACAGGGAAGCGCGGCCTGTATTACAATACGCCTTTGCGAATGGAGCCAATTGGGATGAAACACAGACGAGCGGCCTCAACCGGCACTGAACTGATCGAACGAATCGCCCACGCGCGGGTTCTGGTGGCCACGGCTGCTGTCTTCATATTTGGATTCTCCTTCATAGCGTCGGGCCAGCCGCCCGCCGGCGTGCTCGGGGCCGTCGCGCAGGGTTCGGCCGACATGGGCATACTCCAGGACGGAGCCGGCATGGCGGAGATGGATCCGCTGACGGCAGTGGCTCCACCGCCAGACGAAGGGCTCTACTACACGGTGTACCAGGTCGCCAAGGGTGACACGATATCGGAAATTGCCACGAGCTTCGGGGTTACCACCGATTCGATCGTCACCTTCAACGGCATTACCAACGCGCGAACGCTGTCCATCGGCAAATTCCTCAAGGTGCCCAACCTGAACGGTATCCTGTATTCGGCGAAGGATGGCGACACGATCGATGCGTTGGCCACCAAGTACGACATATCGGCGGACCGGATCAAGGACATCAACCATATCGCGGACGATGCCCTGTCGGCTGGCGTCAAGATCTTCCTTCCCGACGCCAGGCTCTCCAGCTGGGCCCTGCGCGAGATATCGGGCGATCTCTTTACCTGGCCCATACGCGGCTGGATAACCAGCTGGTATGGCTGGCGCAACGACCCGTTCACCGGCTCGCGGACGTTCCACACCGGCATCGACATCGGCTCGGGCACTGGAACGCCGGTGCATGCGGCGATGGAGGGTGTGGTCAGCGCCACCGGTTACTCGACCACCTCGGGCAACTATGTCCTGATAGCGCACCACTCCGGGTACAGCTCGCTGTATGCCCACCTCGAGCGCATCGATGTGAAGCCGGGCCGATCGGTATCGACGGCTACGGTGATAGGCGCGGTGGGCAGTACGGGCTACAGCACCGGGCCGCACCTGCATTTCACGGTCAGCAAGTATGGCCGGACGCTCAATCCAATGACGGTGCTGCGATAAGGGGCATCTGCCCACGACGTTTGACAGCTCACCGCTTTTGGACTACGATGCTCTGACCATGAGAACGCTCCAGGGCATCCCGGCATCACCGGGCATAGCCATCGGCCAGGCATTTGTGTTCCTTGACGAAGAGGAACCAGTCATTCCACGGTATCCCGTGTCCGAGCGCGAGCTTGACGGGGAGTGGGATCGTTTTGTTGTGGCCGTCGGCAAGGCCAAGGACGACGTGACGGGGCTTCGCGACCGCGCTTCGCGGGAGATGGGCGCCGAACATGGTGCCATCTTCGACGCCCACCTGATGATGCTCGACGATCCCGAGGTTCGTGAGGCCATCGAGCAGTCACTGCGCACATCCCTCCTCAATATAGAATGGATCGTGCACCTCTACGAGCAGTCGATCGTGCAGCGGCTGGAAAGCCTTGGCGATCCGACGCTCCAGGAGCGGACCGTCGATGTCCTCGACATAACGCGGCGGATACTCAATCACCTGATGTTCAGGGAGCGCCTGTCGCTCGCCGACCTGTCGCACGATGTGGTGCTGGTCGCGCACAATCTGCTACCTTCCGACATGATAGCGATGCGCCGCGATCGCGTGCTGGCCATAGCGATGGACGCCGGCGGCAAGACCAGCCACACCGCCATTCTGGCACGGGCCTTCGAAATTCCGGCCGTTGTCGGGCTGGGCAGCATCGCCCGCTCCGTCAAGACGGGCTCCGTCATCATCGTCGATGGGAATAGCGGCGACATCAGGGTCGATCCCGATGCGGCCACCCTGGAACGCTACGAGCGCGTCCGTGCCAGGATGGCCGAGCGCGATATGGATCTGGCCTCGATCATGGCCCTGCCCGCGGTAACGACAGACGGCGCCGAGGCGCTGATCAAGGCGAACATAGAGGTTCCCGAGGAAACCGATTCGGTGCTCAGACACGGCGCGTCCGGCATCGGGCTGTTCCGGTCGGAATTCCTGTTCCTGCAGCCAGGGCGCGCACCCAGCGAAGAATCACAGTACAACGCCTACCGGAAGGTGCTCGAGGCGATGGGCTCGCGTCCCGTCACGATCAGGACGCTCGATGTGGGTGGAGACAAGATGGTGCCGGACCTGGCACTGGCGGCGGAGAAGAATCCGCTGCTCGGCTGGCGCGCGATACGCTACTGCCTGTCCGACCCCGGGCTGTTTCAGAACCAGCTCCGGGCCATACTGCGCGCGAGCGCCTTCGGCGATGCCCGCATCATGTTCCCGATGATATCGGGACCGGGCGAATTGCAGCAGGCCCTAGCCGCGCTCGAAGAGGCGAAGCAGGAATGCCGCAAGCGCGGTCAGCCGTTCCGCGACGACATTCCCGTCGGCATCATGATCGAGGTACCAAGCGCCGCGATGATACCTGACATTCTGGCCAGATCTGTCGACTTCTTCTCGATAGGCACGAACGACCTGATCCAGTACACGATTGCCGTCGACCGCGGCAACGAGAAGGTAGCCTACCTGCACGAGCCTTTCCATCCTGCGGTGTTGCGCCTGGTCAAGAACGTGATCGATGCGGGGCATGCCGCTGGCATTCCGGTATCGATGTGCGGCGAGATGGCCAGCGACCCCTTCGCTGCGGTCGTACTGCTCGGGCTTGGCCTTGACGAGTTCTCCATGTCGGCGGTCGCGGTACCCGATGTCAAACGGACGATAAGGTCGGTGTCGATCGCCGACGCCAGGGCCGTGGCCGCCGAGGTCCTGAAGCTTTCGTCCCACCACGAGATCGAGACCCGGCTTGCCGAGCTCCTGGCGGGCAAGGTGTCCAGAGCGGACTGATCGTGGCTCTTGCTAGCGCAAGATCGGCGTTCCGGTGTATCCTGCACTACTCATGAACGAAGAAACAGAAGAGATCACCACGCGAGCGCACTGGCAGGGTCTGCCGGTCGTCGCCATCGCCGGACGCCCGAACGTCGGCAAGTCAACCTTGTTCAACCGCTTGCTCCATTCCCGCAGGGCCATCGTCGATCCGACGCCCGGCGTGACCCGTGATCCGCTCGAGGCTGAATGGCTGCCCGATGGCGCCGAAAAGCCCGTGATGCTGGTCGACACCGGCGGACTGAAGCTCGAGCGCGATGACATGGATGACCTCGTCGCGGCCAAGACCTGGGAACGCGTAGCCTCGGCCGATCTCGTGCTTTTCTTGCTCGACGCGGTCGACATTACCCCTGAAGACGAGGAATTCGCCGCGAAACTGCGACGCTATGCCTCCAAGACGGTTGTCGTGGTCAACAAGGCGGACAGTCCGGAGCGCGACGCCAGGGCCTGGAGCCATGCCTCGTGGGGCTACAAGGACATGGTGTTCGTGTCGGCTGAACATGGCCGCAACATTGGCGAACTCGAGGAACTGATCGTCTCCAGGCTCAAGTGGACCAATGCCGTCTCCGTTTCGGACGAGCACGATGACATACGCGTCGCGATCATGGGTAAGCCGAATGTCGGCAAGTCGACGCTGCTCAACCGGCTGCTTGGCGCGGAGCGCTCGATAGTCAGCGATATGCCGGGCACGACGCGCGACGTCATCGAGGGTCGCTTCGTCTGGAAGGGCCGGACCTTTACCGTGCTCGATACCGCCGGCATGCGCCGCAAGGCCAAGGTGACCGAGAACATCGAGTACTATTCGGTCAACCGCACAATAAAGACCATCGACCGTGCCGATGTCGTGATACTGATGATCGACGCGGTCGAGGGCCTGTCCGACCAGGACAAGAAGATAGTCAAACTGGCCACCGACAAGGGCCGCGCGGTGGTATTCGCGCTGAACAAGTGGGACATGATGCCCAGGATCAAGAACACCTTCGAGGCGACCAAAGACAAGATGCAGTTCTTCTTTGCGCAGATGGCGTACGCGCCCATTCTGTCGCTGTCAGCCAAGGATGGCGATGGGGTGGACACGCTCCTGAAGACGGTCGTCGACCTGTTCGTGCAGCTGCATACCAAGATAGAGACGAGCCGGCTGAACCGTGCGGTGCATGACTGGATCGAGGCATCGCCGCCACCGGCGTCGCCACGCGCGCGCTTCAAGGTGCGGTATGCGGTGCAGACCGGCATCAATCCCGTGTCGTTCGCGGTCTTCGCCACGCGCCCGGAGTTGGTCGGCGAGTCGTACCGCTCATACCTGAAGAATCAGATACGCGCCGATCTCGGGTTCAAGAATGTACCGATAGAGCTCGAGCTCAAGGCCTCGCGCAAACGGTTCGAGGACCTGGAGAAGTAGCAGGGTATGGGTGGCCCCTATCGAACCGGCGATGTCGAACGGCTGCTTGGCCTGGGCGAACATGTGCTTCGATACTGGGAACGCGAGCTGCCCATACTGTCGCCCGCGCGCTCGCACTTCGGCCGGCGCGTCTGGTCGGAGGCCGACATAGCCCTGCTCCTGCGTGTGCGTCACCTGGTCAAGGACAGGGGACTGGGACTGACCGCCACGATGAATGCCCTGATAGCCGAGCGCTCCGGTCCCGGGGCCGAGGCGGCGGCCGTACTCGCCGAGGTCAGGGCGGCCCTCATTGGATCGTACTTCGAGGCGCGATCGCTCGCCGAGCGCCTGACAGACTGTGTGGAGGATGGACATGCCAGCGCAAAACGCCAAGGCTCTCTGTGATTACATCGACGCTTCTCCGACGGCATACCATGCCGTCGATGCTGCCGCCGCGATGCTGGCGGCATATGGTGCCATCCGGCTGGATGAGCGCGAGCCATGGCGGCTCGAGGCCGGCGCGTCGTACTACGTGGTCCGTGACGGAGCCTCGCTGGTAGCCTTCAGGATCGGACGGAAGCCGCCATCGGAGGCGGGGTTTGTCCTGTCGGGAGCCCATGCCGACGCTCCGGGACTGCGGGCCAGGATAGGCAAGACCGTCGTCGCGCGCGGGTTCGAGCGTGTGGCCGTGGAGCCGTATGGCGGCCCCATACACGCCACCTGGCTGGACCGACCGCTGTCGCTGGCGGGCCGGGTCGTCATCAGGGCCAACGGCGGCGTGTCTGCCAGACTGGTCAACATGGCGCGGCCGGTGGCGGTCATTCCCAATCTGGCCATACACTTCAACCGCGACATGAACAAGGGTGTCGAGTACCCGATGCAGAGCGCTCTCCTGCCCATCGTTGCCGCCTCTGGCGCCGCCAGGGGTGACTCCTCGGGCGCCGTCCCAGGCGCCGGACGGACTGGCTGGCTGGAGCGCGTCGTTGCGGAGGAACTGGGGGTCGAGCCCTCAGACATCGTATCCGCGGAACTTTCATTCGTCGACGCGGCTCCCGCGCTCGTGTTCGGGAGCGACGGCGAACTGCTGTCGGCGCCGCGCATCGACAATCTGGAAGGGTGCCATGCCGTCCTGTCGGCCTTCGCCGGCGCTCCGGCGACCGATCACGGCCAGTTCGCGGTGCTGTTCGACAATGAGGAAATAGGTTCTGGATCGCTGCGCGGCGCCAATTCCAGTTTCCTGCGCGGCTTGCTCGAACGTGTCTGCGCGTTGACTGGGGACTCGGGCACCGAAGCGCTGCATCGGGCCCTGGCGCGCTCCTTCAGTGTGTCGGTCGATGGGGCGCAGGGCTGGCACCCATCCTATGCGGACAAATTCGATGAGGATTTCGCGCCACTCTTGAACGGCGGGCCCGCGATCAAGTCGAATGCCAACCTGCGTTATGCAACCGATGCGCTGACCGAGGCGCGCTTCCGTGACTACTGCGCCTCGGCAGGTGTGCCATGTCAACGGTTCATGATGCGCGCCGATCTGGCGCCGGGAACCACGATTGGTCCGATAAGTTCGGCCCTGCTCGGCATTCGTACCGTCGATGTCGGTGTGCCGATGCTCGCCATGCACTCGATCCGGGAGACCGGGGGAAGCGCCGATCATGACTACATGATAGCGGCGCTCAGGGCGATGTACGCCCAGGGGCCCGGCACCCAGTACTAAGAAGTACGGCCGCCCCGGGCAGGGCGGCCGTTTCTGTCTCATTTGCCCATCGTCGGGTATTCTCGCCCTTCTGTCCAGACTCCATCACGCAGCTCGCCCCGGATGGCCGGGATGGTCAGCTTCATGCCAGGCAGTATCAGATCCGGATTGTTTGGCTCGGGGAATGTCGCCCGATTTGCCTTGTACAAAGCCGGCCACTGGTACGGGTCGTTGTACACGAACGGCAGCTCGGCGATCCGCCACAGGCAATCGGGTCTGGACGGTATGTCCCTGACGACGAAGTACGCCGGCAGGGTTTCCTGGGCGGTGACCCCTGACAGGTAGGCGGTGACGGCATAGGCATGGACGACAGCCTCGTCGAACTGCTCCGCCGTGTAGGTGTCGCGGGCCGCCTGCAGCTCAGTCGTGGCGCCGGCGTAGTCATCGGGGAAGCGGACGGCCGCGTTGACGCCGGTGGCCCAGTCGTAGCGCTTCTGGGCGTCGGCTATCGCGTCGTTCGCGGACTTCATGGCCAGCATCCTGGCCACATACTGATCCGACAGTTTCGCGTTCTCCTGCGCCTGGTTGGCATATTCGGTCGCGGCGTCGTAGTCACCTTCGTCGAAGGCCGCGGTGGCCATCGACTGCAGTTCGAGACTCTTCTGGTAGTAGGTGTTTTCAATGAGGCTCTGCGCATGTACGGCGGTCGCGATCAGGGCGAGCGCCACGAAGGCTAGTAGTGTCTTCTTCATGGCCATCACTCCTTTGTACCGGTGGTATCGGGGGTCGTACCAAGCTGTTCATCACCCTGCTGCGCCAACCCTTCGCTCTGGGCCGTCTTCTCGCTGGCCGCCTGTATCGCGGCCTCGGCGGCGGCGCGCTTGTCTGCCGCCTCCTGGTACACGGCCTTGAACATCGCTTCGGCCTTCTCGAACAGCGGCACGGCGGCTTCGTTGTCACCGGCGGCCGCGGCGGCCACGGCCATGTCCCAGGTCGCCTTGGCGTCGGCGTAGGCGGTCTTGACGGCGACCTGTGCCTTGATGTTCTCCGAATCGGTCTTGTAGCGTTCGGCGTCATCGCGCCGCTTGCCGGCGGTCAGCTCCCAGCCCGTGGAGAGGACAAGCCGGTAGCGCAACAGCGATTCGGCGGCGGCGTCCTGGGCATCGGTGGTATTTGTTGCCAGCATGCTGTCGACAGCATCGAGCTTCTGTCCCGCAAGCTCGTAATTGCCCGAATCAAGCGGGCCGTAATTCAGCTCATCAACACGGTCGCGCACCTTCACGGCGCTGGATCGCTTCTCTGTGGCGTCGTACGCGGCGATAGCCTTGGTGTACGCGGTTATGGCACCGCGCGCGTCACCGGCGGCCAGGAGCGCATCGGCTGCGGCGAGCATCGTATCGGACGCGCCCAGCGCGTCGGGCGATGCGGATTCTGCATTGGCGGCCATCGCGCGATCGCGGGCGGCGCCGGCATCGGCCTTTCTGGAATTGGCAACCGCAAGGCCACCTTTCGACACGAGGTCGGCGAACATCGGTTCGGCCGCCGTCAGTTCGGTCTTCGCGGCTGGTCTGTCATCGGCATCGAGCGCCGTCTTGCCTGCGACATAGCGGGCATCGGCCGCGGCATATTCGTCGGCCATCGAATCCTTGAGGCCAAGATCGAACGCGTCTTTCCTGAGGGCCACAACCCTGGCATTCAGGGCTTCCAGTTCATCACGGCTGATCTCGGGCGTCGCAGGGGTCTGTGCGGGCTCGGGCTGCACGACTTGGGGTTCTGGCTCCGGCTGGGGAGCGGCTGGTGGTTTTGTGGCGCATGCCGACAAGAGAGCCAGCACGACCAACGCGATGATCGATACTCTTCGTAACGTCATTCGTACCTCCTACTCGAGTTTTGGTTAGGCTATGGCGATCCGAACGGTCAAAGTGCTGATGATCGAACGGGCGCGATTATGGCGGTCATCGGGGCGAACGGGTGGTCCGCGATTCCGACTTCACTACTACCATACCACAATAAACTATGCAGGGGCAAACAATAGTTGCAAAGAACCACGATTTTCCATGACAACATGGCGGGCCACCCCGCTTGTTCCGGGATGGCCCGCCGAAAGGGCAGCGCTGTATTCGCCGTGCTAAACCCGCTTCAGCGCGGCCTTCCAGTGCTCATCGCCTGCCTCGATGTCGACCATGCCGGGTGCCTCTGCCCAGCATAGCGCCGTCGCGAGCGTCTCGCCGGACACGAAGTCGCCAAACTGGTCAAACGCGCGCTTGAGTGCCGGGCTGCCATGCACGGACAGCTCGATGCGGTCGGTCACGGCGAGCCCGGAGTCCTTGCGCAGCGTCTGGACGCCTCGTATCAGGTCGCGCACGTTGCCCTCATCGAGCAGGGCCTGCGTTATCTCCGCGTCCAGGGCCACGGTCAATGTTCCTTCGTTGACGACCTTGAGGCTGGCCTTCTCCAGCCGCCTCACATCGACCTTGTCCTTTGTCAGCTCGATCTGCCTGCCTGCCACTTCGATGACGAGCGACGAGCCGGACAGCAGGCTGGCTATCTGCCTGGGTTCGAGCCGTTCGACGATGGCGGCGCCTTCCTTCATGTCCTTGCCAAGTTCCTTGCCCAGGACACGGAAGTTGGCCTTGGCCTGGTATTCCACCAGGTCTTCCTCGTCATCACGGAACACGACCTGCTTCACGTTCAGTTCGTCGCGTATCAGTTCTTCCATCTCCAGGAGCACCGCGCGTTCGCGCGCATCCCGCGTGACCAGCTGCACCGAAGCGAGCGGCTGCCTGATCTTGAGATTGTGCTGATAGCGGAGCGACCGGCCCATGGTTACCGCCTTGCGCACCGCATCCATCTTCCATTCAAGGTCCTCGTCCCGGTAGCGCTCGTCGTAGGTCGGGTACATGGCCAGGTGCACGCTCTGCGGGCCGTCGCCGCGCAGGTTGCGCCACATCGTCTCCGTTATGAACGGCGTGACCGGTGCCATGCAGAGCGCCAGACGGCGCAGGACCCGGTACAGCGTCGAGTACGCCTCGACCTTGTCGCCATCGTTCTCGCTGCGCCAGAATCGCCTGCGCGAGCGGCGGATGTACCAGTTGTTCAGCGCGTCGATGAAATCGACCATCGGGTCGATCGCCTTCTGCATGTCGTAGGCTTCGAGTCCGGTGCCGACATCGCGGACCATCGTCTCGCACTTCGACAGGATCCAGCGATCCATCGGGTTGGCCGCGTCGAGCGGTGCGTCGGCCGGCTCGACCTGGTCGATGTTCGCATAGGTAATGAAGAAGCCATAGGCGCTCCAGAGCGGCAGAAGGATGCTCTTGACGATGTCTCTGACGCCTTCGTCGGAGTAGCACAGGTCATCGGCCCTGGTCACTGGCGAGCGCATCAGGAAGAGCCTGAGCGCGTCGGCACCGAACTCGTCTATGACCTTGACCGGGTCGGTGTAGTTGCGCAGGCTCTTCGACATCTTCTTGCCGTCGGTGGCCAGCACGAGACCGTTGACGACACAGGCCTTGAACGCCGGTTTGTCGAACAGCGCGGCGGCGAGTATGGTCAGCGTATAGAACCAGCCGCGGGTCTGGTCCAGGCCTTCGCAGATGAAGTCGGCCGGGAAATGCTCCTCGAAGTGCCGCTTGTCCTGGAACGGATAGTGTACCTGGGCATAGGGCATCGAGCCCGATTCGAACCAGCAGTCCAGGACTTCCGGTATGCGACGCATCGTGCCGGAGCATCCGGGCTTCGAGCATTTCCACGATATATCATCGACAAAGTGCTTGTGCAGGTCGGTCGGCCGCGTTCCTGAGCGCTTCTCGAGTTCGTCGCGCGAGCCGACGCACTCGGTGCCGCCGCATACGTCGCACTTCCATATCGGCAGCGGATTGCCCCAGTACCGGTTGCGGCTGATGGCCCAGTCTCGCGCGTTCTCGAGCCACTTGCCAAAGCGGCCATCGCGGATGTGGCCTGGCACCCAGTAGACACTGGAGTTGGCCTTGAGCATCTTCTGCTTAATCGGGTCGATCTTGACGAACCAGCTCGACACGGCCCGATATATCAGCGGACTTGAACAGCGCCAGCAGTGCGGGTAGGCGTGCAGGTACTGCTCGCGCTTGACCAGCTTGCCTTCCGCCTTGAGCCGTTCGATGATGTCCTTGTCGCAGTCCTTGACGAAGCGGCCGGCATAGTCGCTGACCTCGGGTGTGAACTTGCACTCGCCGTCGACGGGGCAGACGGTCGGCACGCCCGTGCCCTTGAGCGTCTGGTAGTCGTCTTCGCCGAAGCCTGGCGCCGTATGGACGATGCCCGTGCCATCCTCGATGGTAACATAATCGGCTGGATGCACGCGGAAGGCGCCCTTGGCGGCATGCTCGGCAAAATAGGGGAACAGCGGCTCGTAGCCGGCGCCGACCAGCGCCGAGCCCTTGAAACGCTTCAGTATCCGCACCGCGGCCGCGTCCTTGTAATACGCCGGCACGCGGGCCTCTGCCATCACGTAGCGCTCGGCGCCGTCCTCGATCAGGACGTAGTCGACATCGGGGCCAACCGCCAGCGCCAGGTTCGATGGCAGCGTCCATGGCGTCGTCGTCCATGCCAGGAAGAAGGTCGAAGCCGCGGACAGTCCGGGAAGGCCGGCGGGATCGGCGTTGACCCTGAACTTGATCGTTACCGCTGGGTCGTGCACGTCCTTGTAGCCGCCCAGCTGCAGCTCGTGGTTGGAAAGTACGGTGGAACAGCGCGGGCAATAGGGCAGGATGTAGTGGCCCTCGTATATCAGGCCCTCGTCCCAGAGGCGCTTGACGACCCACCATATCGATTCCATGTAATCGGGATCCATCGTCTTGTAGTCGTGGTCAAAGTCCACCCAGCGGCCCAGCCTCGTGATGATGCTGCGCCATTCCTTGGTGTAGCGGAGCACGATGGAGCGGCACGATTCGTTGAACCTGGCCACGCCGAAGTCCTCGATGGCCTTCTTGCCGGATATGCCCAGCTCCTTCTCCATCTCGTACTCGACGGGCAGCCCGTGGCAGTCCCAGCCAAAGCGCCGGTCGACCTTGAAGCCCTTCATGGTCTTGTAGCGAGGAATGATGTCCTTGATCGTACCCGGAACGAAGTGGCCAAAGTGAGGCAGGCCGGTGGCGAAGGGCGGGCCATCGTAGAAGACAAACTCAGGCGATCCGTCGCGTTCGGAAATGGATTTCTCGAAAATTCCATGCTCTTTCCAGAACGCCAGCACTGCCTCTTCCATCGATGGGAAACTCGCTTTTGGGTCTACGCTCTCGTACATGCCTGCTCCTCCGGGACGATATGAAACGCGATTATGCCACAAAGGAGCGGTGCGATGCCAGCGGGGTTTCGGCGCAAACCTGCGCGCGGAGCGCGTCAGGTTTGCGCGTTGGCAACCAGTCCCGCCGTTGACCTGCGCGCGGAGCGCGTCAGGTCGAACAGCGGGCAGCAAGTGCGGCCCTGCCGGGCCCGCAATTGCCTATTTCTCCGAAAGGCTGAACACCCCGTCCCAATCAGGCGCGGGCGCCTTCTGCATGAATATCTCGCACTTCTTGATGTACGACTTGGTCGGCCCATCATCGGGGCGTTCGTCCGATAGCTTCTGGAATAGGGCGAGCGATCGTTTCCAGTCCCGGGCGTCGAATACCTGGTGGGCTTCCTCGAACCTGCCCAGAAAGTCGAGCAGCCCCGGTGTCGCTTCCGTCCGGAAGTCGACAAGCTCCCAGAGTTGCACGGGCGTGTTGATGCCGACGACGCGGACCTTGTCGAAGCGACGCGCCACGAACTCGTCGCCGGTTTCCTGGTACGTTGCGTCCGACATCAGTATCCAGCTGCCGTATTGCTTGTTCACGCCTTCCAGTCTGGCGGCGAGGTTGACCGCGTTGCCCATGATCGTGTAGTCCATCTTGCGTTCGGTTCCCATGTTGCCGACAACCATGTCACCGGTATTGAGGCCGATGCGCGTCAACAGTGGGCTGGGCGCCGAGCCGTCTGCCAGCACACGTTCGTTGATGCGGGCCTCGGCGCGTTTCATCATGATGGCGGACCGGCAGGCCTGCGCCGCGTGCTCCTGATACGTGACCGGCGCGCCGAAGAACGAGATGATGGCGTCGCCTTCGAACTTGTCTATCGTGCCGCGGTGCTCGAGCACGATGTCGCTCATCGCCGACAGGTAGATGTTGAGGAGCTTTACCAGCTGTTCCGCATCGAGCGCTTCCGATATGGTGGAGAAACCGCGTATGTCGGTGAACATCGCGGTTATCCATTTCTTCTGGCCGCCGAGCTTGAGCATCGACGGGTCGGATATGATCTCGTTGATCACTTCGCCGGACAGATATGTGCCAAACGCCTTGCGCAGGAATCGCTTCTCCCGTTCCGCTCCCATGAAATCAACGGCCTCGCGCACCACCACGGCCACGGTCATGGCCAGCGCTGGGCCCAGGGGCCCGACAAAGAGCCCTGTGCCGACGAATAGCGCGAATGAGCCGGCCAGTATGGCAATGACGCTGGCAAAGCCCATCGCCGAACGGACGCCAGGCTTGAAGCGGCCCACTGCCATGATGATGAGCGGCGTCAAGAGGAAGGTGGCCAGCACGCTTGCCCACGGGCTGGTCGCCCGCATGAAGTTTCTCGAGAGGATCGTATCGGCGACGGCGGCATGCGTTCCGACATTGATGTACTCCCCGTGGAACGGATTGACGCCGATATCCGTGGTGCCCGTGCTGACCCATCCGACTATGCAGACTTTGCCCTTGACGGCGCCCGATATGGCGGTCCGCGTTTCGTCGATGCCCGCAACGATGGTTGCCAGCGCGGCGCTGGTGCCGCGGATGCGCTCGGCCTCGGCGCTAAGCTGCTCCGCGGAATCTGGCGAGTTCACGGCGGCAAGCTCCATCGCCCTGTTCAGCCTGTCGCTTGCGCCCGAAGCCAGGAAGCTCCTGGCGGCTGCCAGAATTTCCGCCCTGCCGGCGACATAGTCGCCGAAGGCCGTCTCGTCCCTGTTGTCCAGCGCGGCGCGCCTGGCGGCCGAGCTGGTGTCCATCAGGTTCTGGGCGTTCTGGAGCCCTATGTATGCCTCCGCCAGTTTGCCCTCGGCATCGGGCAGCTGCCATCCCTCTGACGAGGCGAGTGACAGGAGCGCGTCATCAAGCCTGTGTTCCAGCTCGTCCAGATGCGACAGCGCATAGAACGACAGATGTGGCTTGAAGCTGTTCCAGTAATCGGTTCTGGGCCAATCTATCAGCATGGCGCCATGCTCGTCGAGCGGAATGAAGAGGTCTCCCCTGGTCCCATCCGGAAAGGTCGCTCCGGTCAGGCTGATGCCGCGCGGCGCTATGGCCATCGCGGGTTTGCCGAGCAGGTCCAGCAATGGGGCGAATATCAGCTGCATGTACCAGCGGCCATCGACCTTGCGCGCCAGCTCTATCCGCCGGCGTACGCCATCCGGATCGACGAGCACGTTGGTGAAACCCGCGCCTTTGGCCGATTCGAGCACGGGACGGATCGGAGCCAGGATATCGACGATGCCGCCGCGATCGGCGTGGGGCGTCTCGGTAGCCGGGTATGCTCGTCCGTTCCACAGGTCCTTGCGCGTGGCTTGGTCACCTTCCAGCGGCTTCACTTGCAGGTTGAGCGTGGCATAGGTGGAACCGAACAGGGCCATGGCCTTGCCAAGGTAGGCATCATTGTCGCGGGCCAGACTTCGGGTCTTGTCGAGCAGGCCATCGCGTTCCGAGGCTATGAGGCCTGTCAGTTCGTCCGCATAGGTCGTGGCGTCCTTTCGGCTCAGCTGGCCGCCCAGTACCGCGGACAGCAGGTCGGTCGTGTTGGTCGCTATGTCGCCAAAGCTGCGCTGAAAGTCCCGGGGCATGCCGCGCTGGTAGTAGTCGACATCGACACCGCTGGGGCTGGCATCGACATACTCGATATCAAAGACCAGATCCCTGGCGCCAAACTCCTTGAGCCGCAGTATGGCGTCCCCCATGTAGGAGCGGGGCCATGGCCAGACGCCCACCTGTGCTATGGCGCGGTCATCGACGTCCAGCAGCAGCAGCGTATCGGTGCGGGGGCGGTCGGGCTTGAGTCCAAGGAAGACATCATAGATGCGCCATTCCAGATTGCGGAACGGAACCACCAGGTACAACAGCGAGAATACTGCCGCCGACACCAGCGGAATGATCGCGTGGCGCATCTGTATCTTCATGTGCTGCTCCCGAACATTGTGAATCGAATGATGACGTAGTATAGTTCTACCAGTAGTATCGTTCAAGGAAGCACCATGAAGAAAGTAGCCTTGGCACTCCTGGCACTCCTGGCTTGCGGCTCCTTGCCGGCATTCGGGCAATCAGGGGTAGAGATCGATGCACTCCTGGGCACATCGCAGGTAGGCGCCGCGCTTGCCGCCCGGTTCGTCCTGCCGGCCGCCGACCTGCTCCCGGCCACCACGACACCGGAGGCCGCCTTTGCGGCGGCAGCCGAGAAGGGTTGGCTTCCCGCAGGTGCGGCTTCAGAGACGCCGCTTGAGCTGTCGGCCCTGTCGTATCTGATAATGCGCGCCTTTGATATGAAGGGCGGCATGATGTACTCGCTACGGCCCGGCCCGCGCTATGCCTACCGCGAACTTCTGTACCTGCGCGTTATTCAGGGCGTCAGCGATCCTGCCCAGACCGTCAGCGGCGAGCGCTTCATGCGGATACTGGGGCGGATTCTGGACGCGAAGGGCGGTGAATCATGAGACGCCATGCATCGCTCGGAGCGCTCGTTGTGACCTCTTTCATGATGGTCTCCGGGGCCTGGGCTCTGGATTTCGGCACGCTGCTCGGCGTCGCGCCGTCGTATGGTGATGATGGACTGGCACTGTCTGTCGGCCTTACTCCATGGTTTTCCATGGCGCTCGGTGGCGAATCGGAACTCTACCTGTCGGGCTCGTTTTCCGTAGATCTGTCCGAGGAAACCTGGACCTATGGCTTCGCGCCCGAACGCGCCGAGCTCGTCATGCGCCCGGTTGCGGGTACCGAAATTCGAGCGGGGCGCATACGCTATGCGGATGACGCCGGGCTCGTCATCTCTGGCCTGTATGATGGATTCAGCGCGCGGACGATATTCAACGGTATCAGCGTCAGGTTTGGCGCCCTGTATGGCGGGCTTCAGGACAAGAAGAAGTCCGAGCTGCTGATATCCGGCGCCGATGTGACCGATTACGGTGACGACACCGTGCTCTTTGCGCCCCGGCGCATCGTGATGGCCGCCAGCGCGACGATCCCGGGCTCGATTGCCTGGTTCGCCGATGCCCTGGCTCAGTTTGACGCGCGCGGCTCGGCGGCGCTGCACTCCCAATACCTGGTACTTGGCGCCGATGGCTCGCTTTCACGAGCGCTGGCTTTCAGCGCCGCGATGGTCGGCTCCGTGGTTGAGGAAGCGGGCTTCGATCCCGCGTTCTCCCTTGCCGCGCAATCCGAGCTTGGCTGGATGCCCGAGGGCGGCTGGACCGACCGCGGCTATCTGAGCCTGCGCTGGGCCACCGGTGATTATGGCGTCTTCAACCCGTATCTATCGATCAATGCCGTGCAGCAGGGCCAGATCTTTACCCCGCGCCTGTCCGGGCTGTTCGTCGGCCGGGTAGGATACACCGCCCGAGTCAATGAGACACTGTCGGCTGATATCCAGTCGACCGCCTTTGTCAGGAGCGCCAGCGGTGGCCCCGCAGACTCAGGCATCGATCCATCCTCCAATTCGATATGGCTTGGCGTGGAGGCCTATGCCTCGCTGCGCTGGGCACCGGTATCCGATGTCAGCCTGTCTTCGGGACTGGGCCTGTTCGTGCCCGGTACCGCCTTCCTGCCTGGCGAGCCCGTGCGCTGGCTCGTCTCGTTGGCGCTGGTGGTCTCGTTATGACCACAAGGAGTCTTCTGATGAAACGGTTTGTCCTGTTCGGCATGGTCCTGCTCGCCGCCGCTGGCGTCTGGGCCGCTGAATCGCCTCTGGCGACGATAAAGGAATTTACCGGCAAGGTCGAGGTGATGGCACCAGGTGGCACGTGGAAACCGGCCACCAAGGGCATGGCCCTGGTCAAGAATGCGGCGATATCGACCGGCTTCAAGAGCGTCGCGGTGCTGTCACTCGGGTCATCGGTCCTGACGGTAAAGCCACTCACCAAGTTGTCGCTGGAAGAGCTGGTCAGGCTGCAGGGCAGCGAGCAGGTCAAGGTGTACCTGTCTGCGGGGCGTGTCAAGGCGGCCGTAGCGGCTCCTGCGGGAGGCACCACGGACTTCAGCGTCAAGAGCCCGAGCGCCACGGCATCGGTGCGAGGCACCGGCTTTGATTTTGATGGGATCAACCTTGCCGTAACCGAGGGCGTCGTCGTCTTCGTCGGCACCAATGGGCAGGCCGTACAGGTACCCGCTGGCAGCCTGTCGTCCGTGGGCGTTGGCGGTAGCTCCAGCTCCCCCTTGCAGGAAGCCATCGGCGCCCTGTCTCCGCTGTTGCCACCCGGTGTCGATCCTGGTTCGTTTGATTCCCTGTCCGATGCCGCCAATGCCGTACTGGCCGCCCTGTCGGCCGGCGGCGTCGACGTGCAGGTGACCTGGTGACCGTGATGAAACGGTCATACCGCGGCACAACCGCCTGGAGACTTGCCATGCTACATCGTACATTGATTGCGGCGATGGTCGCCACTGCGCTCATCGCGACAGCCTGCGCGCCGTTCGTATCGACGGGCAGCGAAGGCGCGATACAGATCTTCTTTGGTACACCGACCGGCTCGCGCGCCTTGTCGGATCCGCCGTTCACCGAGTTGCCCGTGTTCTCTGCCATTACCATCAAGGTCAGCGGTTCGGGCATGGAGCCCGTCGAGTTCACCGTCGACGCCAGCCAGACATCGTTTACCGCGATGGTTCCCGGCGGCAGCGACCGCAGGATCGAACTGTACGCGCCGGTCGACTGGGACGCGACGGACTCGATGCTCGCCACAATCTATGGCGCCGGCATCCCACCTCAACCTACACTGGTCAAGGCCTATGGCGCGACGACGACCATCGACGTGGTACCTGGCCAGCGCGTCACCGCGGTACTGAAGCTGGAGGTGGCGGAGACGAAGATACTGCTGCCGGATGCGTATAACTCTTCATATCTGCATGTCGCTGACGGCCTCCATCCGGCAACCGCGCCCATGCTTACCAGTCTGTACTCATATTCGAATTCGGATTATGAGTTCGACAGATATGGTCGGTTGCTCTATTCCGTGGGAACAGTATATCGGGCGCAGAACGAGAACGATGCTGCTCCTGGCTCACTGGGACTCAGCGGCGATAATCTGGCCTTTGATCGTGCCGCGAATATTCTGTATGCATGGTATGATGGCGACGGAACGAACCTCAATGGTTATGATTATGGTTCAGATTCTCCAGCACAATACCAGATCAACGCTCCTTCCGGCTATTCGTTTGGTATCGGAAGCGTCGCCGTCGATACGAATGGCTATTTGTATGTCCCGCTCTATCAGGATTCGAGCGGGTCTGCTGGCATAGGCAAGATATCCGTATCAGCACCAGCGGGAGGCTACTCTGATACGCAGGTCTCGTCATTTCAGCCTCTGGCGGCGCTTGGTCTCGAAGATCCGCTCGAAATACGGGACATGTCAGTCCAGGACGGGAGCCTGTATGTCATAGCCGGTCAGAACGTGGGATATGGTGTTCCGCATCATGGCAAGCTGGTTGAGATTGATCTATCTTCACTCCAGAAGACACGCGAATTGGGTTGGACCAGTGCGGATTATCCCACCGATCCGGCTACTCAATTTTATGGCCCGCAGCGCTTCATCGCGCTTGCGCCAAGGAAGTTGATTATCGCGGATGAAGGATCCAATGGATCGACTGATATAGATCGTGTTGTCGAAGTCGACCTGTCGGACTGGAAGATAAGCGATATTGGATTGGATGGCGAGGTGACGTTCTTCAACTCCTACGCGTGTTGAAGAGTCGGGATGCGAGTAGCCTTTCTTTCCAGCGGCATCGCCGGCTCTGGCCACATAGTCATGGGCCTGTCGGTTGCCAATGCCTTGC
>MTLE01000430.1_pt3 | contig 30568 bp, 15 predicted proteins | sample 1982461 | NCBI WGS metagenome assembly MTLE01 (sample SAMN05712605, study PRJNA340218) | biofilm metagenome | isolation source: sample SPL anode biofilm adapted to -200 mV | place: USA | collected 2012-02-03
GCCGTCTCGAGGTCCAACCGGCGGCCGCCGCTGGCGCAGTTATCGAGGATTAGCCCCGGGTGTTTTTGGCGAAGGTTGTCCCAGAAGCGGTATAAACCTTCGATATGGCGGATTTCGCTGATGCCTTGGCGTTCCGGGGTGTCGCGTTTTTCCCAAAAGGGGCGGGGATCGCAATTAAAATCCTGCCGGTAACAGCCCAAACCGAATTCGTCGATTTTGGACGAAACGAAATCGCTCACGAACTGGCACGCTTTTGGGTTGCCCAGGTCCATCAAGAGGTTGCCTTGGCCAATTTCAGTCAGCCAATCAGCGTGTTCTTGGTGCCAGGGGGTATTGCGATTCACGCGCTCCGGCTCGAACCAAACCATCAACTGGCGGCCCGATTTCCGGAGCACATCACTCAACGGCTTGAATCCGTCCGGATATAAATCGGGCCGCACATTCCAGCGGCCGGTGTTGCCGGACCATTGGGCGCCGACATCGGGATTGGGATTTCCGTACCACCCGGCGTCGATCCAGTAATATTCGATGGGCAAATCGTGTTGGATGAACTGGCGGATGTTATCCAAGTGCACCGCCGCCCGCGTGCCGCCCCAATTGCCACAAGTGATGGGAGCGGCCATTGGTTTGCCATCGCGCTGGGGCCGATGATGCGCCAGGATGAATCGGCGCAAAAGGTTCTGCCCGCGCCAAACATCGCCCTCATAAAACAGCGCCAGCACGCTGGGGGTGCGGATGCTTTCGCCCGGGTGCAACCGCAAATGCGTGAGCGCTTGCCCCGCGCGCACGCGCACTTGGCCGTTGGTTTGAGCCGTGAACTCGGCCGCCCAACGCCCGCTCCAGCCCACCGCCAGCATGACGCCGCCATTGGTGCCGCGCAGGTTGAAAAACGGCAGGATTTCGCTCGATGAACGCCCGTCATTCGGGCGCAGCGCAAATGTTTCCCCGGTTTTTAAAGCGGTCTCTTTGGGGGCGAAATCGTCAAACGACGCCACGCCGCCGTTGGCCCAATGCAAGGTCGACGGCTCATTCGCGGGGTGGGGAAACTGGCTGTCCAGCGCTTGAATGTTTTCCAGCAACGGCGAATCCGCCGAGCCGATATTCTTAATATGCGCCACCCATTCGACGGCGGGAAAATCGCCAAAATGCTGGGCTATGATTCGTATTTCCAGGTTCGCCGCCGCCTGGCGATAGATGGTTTCGCATTGCTGGCCGCCTTCCGGGAGATCCGTGGTGGCCATTTCTTCCCGAGTCCAGCCCCCCGCCAAATCCGCACTCGGCTGGCCATCGCATAAAAAGGAAATCGGCGCGGGGTCGGTTTTTTGCTGGTTAGCGACTATCCAATAAGAATTGCGCATTGCTTCATCGGGATTCTTAGCTATTACCGCTGAAAAAGCATGGGTAACGAGTTGCGTCCTCGTCAAAATCCCGATCGCCAGCCATAAAGTGCGAGTATTCATAAAGTGGAGAAAAGGCAATATCTAAGACAATAGTCCAACCGATATACTTCAAGCAATCTTCTTATGGGTGGGTTTCTACCTTTGGCCGCGGGACAAAAATCTTCGCGCGTTCAGTAGGTAGGGACGGCGCGCTGCGCCGTCCTATGCCGCCGTGTTTGAAAGCCGGACACGCCTCCGCATGCCGAAGAATTATTCTGAACTCAGCAACCATCCCGATCTCGGACGCGCCCCCCGGACGCCGCCGCGCCGTGTCCCTACCGCCCCAAGGGTCCCGTCGAGTACGTCAGGTGGTTTAAAAATCGCGGCGATGGCCCCGGCCTCCCTCAAAGTGAGGGCTTGTGCAAAGCTCCATTTCGGGCGATAAAAGATTCAAATTCAATGAATACAGTGAATACAGTGGAAACGGCGAAACCAGGAGCGGTTTCCTGGGTGAAGGCCTTGCGCGAGGAAGTGGGCCGCGTGCTCGTGGGGCAAGAGGCCTTGCTGGACCGCTTGCTCATCGGCCTGCTGGCCAACGGCCACGTGCTGTTGGAAGGCGTGCCCGGCCTGGCCAAAACCCTTTCCGTGCGCACCTTGGCCGCCGCCATTCACGCCACGTTCCACCGCATTCAATTCACGCCCGATTTGCTGCCCGCGGATATCATCGGCACGCTCATTTACAACCCCCAAGACGGCCAGTACAAGGCCACGCGCGGCCCGGTGTTCGCCAACCTGGTGCTGGCGGACGAAATCAACCGCGCCCCCGCCAAAGTGCAGTCTGCCCTGCTCGAAGCGATGCAAGAGCGCCAAGTCACCTTGGGAGGTGAGACGATGCCCCTGCCTTCGCCGTTCTTAGTGCTCGCCACCGAAAACCCGATCGATCAGGAAGGCACCTATCCGTTGCCCGAGGCGCAAGTCGATCGCTTCATGTTCAAGGTCATCGTCGATTACCCCAATTTCGAGGAAGAGCGCAAAATTCTCGACACCATGGCGTTCACTTCACCCGAGAAACCCATCAAGCCGGTGATCGAGCTGGAGGATATTCTACGCGCGCGCAAACAGGTCGATCAAATCCACGTGGACGACAAGATCCGCGATTACATCGTGAACGTCGTGTTCGCCACGCGCAAACCGGAGAAGTACGGATTACCGCTGAAACATTTCATCCAATTCGGCGCCTCGCCCCGCGCGACCATTGCCTTAACGATCGCCGCCAAAGCTTGGGCATTCCTGCAAGGGCGCGAGTTTGTGCTGCCGGAAGATATCAAACACATCGGGCCGGACGTCTTGCGCCACCGCATCATCCTTTCTTACGAAGCCGAAGCGCAAGCCATGTCCAGCGACGACATCATCAAACAAGTGTTCAGCAAAGTGGCTATTCCGTGAACCGGCGTGTGAAATCCAACCCCACAACCGTGTGCCCGCCGAATGCTGGTCCCGGAGAGGCAAACGGGAATTCGGTCCTCAATGGCCGTTTGCTGCTCGTAGAGAAAGCCGATTTCCTTCCCCCCGGACATTACCCCGGAGGGGTAAAAGAATATAGCCCAGCGTTGGGCGCAGCCCTACGCTGGGTCCGCGGTTCCATTATTCTATTTGCTACCCCGAAGGGGTTGAAGGCTAGTAATCGAGCCAGGTTTGCCGCACAACCTATTCGGGGTGGCGCGGGACGCATTGTCCCGGGCTGGATGAAAGCTCGTTTTTTCCCCCAACGCGCCCCTGCCTTATGACGCTGGCCGAAGTCATCGAATCGGTGCGGCGCGTGGAGTTGCGCACCTTGCGCCTCGCCAATGACACCATGGTGGGCGCTTATTTGAGCCACTTCAAAGGGCGCGGCATGGATTTCGAGGAGTTGCGCGAGTACATTCCGGGCGACGACGTGCGCGACATCGATTGGAACGTGACTTACCGCATGAACCGGCCCTTCGTGAAGCGTTATCGCGAAGAGCGCGAGTTGGGGATGATCCTCGCGCTGGACGTGTCGGCCTCGACCGCCTTTGGCTCCGGCCTCCGCACCAAACGCGAATTCGCCGTCGAAGTGGCCGCCACACTGGCCTTCGCCGCCGCTCACGGCAGTGACAAAGTGGGCCTGCTGCTCTTCACCGGCCAGGTGGAACTCTTCATTCCCCCCAAAAAAGGCCGCCGCCACATTTTGCGCCTCATTCGCGAGATGCTCTTTTTCCAGCCCCAGCATGGAGGCACCGATGTCGCGGGCGCGCTGGCGTTTCTCAATCGCGTGGCCAAGCGGCGGTCCGTCGTGTTCCTCATGACGGATTTTCTGCATGACCCCACCCGCATGGCGGGCACGGCGGGACGCGACACCATTCAAGAACTGGGATTTGCGAATTTGCGCCATGATCTCATCTGCGTCCACATCAACGATCCGCGCGAATTGGAACTGCCCAACGCCGGGATCATCGCCTTGGAAGACGCCGAGACAGGCGAATTGTTGCTGGCCGATTCCACCCGCTCCGCCGTGCGCCATAGTTACGCCATTGCCAACGCCGAACGCATCCGCGAGCTGGATCAAATGCTCTGCCAGACGGGCGTGGACACATTGCGGTTAAACGCGGGCGAGTCGTTTGTGACGCGTTTGCGCGCGTTCTTCGACACCCGGAGGCGCCGCCGATGATGCTGGCTCGTGCCATCACGCCGCTGCTGGCCGCCGCGCGGGAACCCATCCCGCCGCTGCGTCCGCCCCACGCCGAGTTGCCCCCGACTTTTTGGGAGAGCAATAACGGGCTCGTGTTTTTGGCTGGCGTTTTTGTGGGCATGGCGGTCATGGGCTGGTGGCTTTGGCGGCGGAGTTCCCGGCGGCGCGCCCTGGACCACATCGATCCGCTGGCCATCGCGCGCGCCAAACTGGAGACGCTGGCGGCAAGTGATGCGGAATCCGCCAAGTGGCCGGAGTTGGTGCCACAGATCGTGCGCTGGGCGCTGATCGAGCGTTTCCAATTGCCCTGGATGGAATACACCACCGAGGAATTCAAAGCGTTGATCCGCGCGAACGGCTGGCTGCCGGAACCGCTCGTGGCGGATTTGGCGCGTTTGCTGGACGATTGCGATCGCGCGCGTTTTGCCTCCTTGCCTGGTGCTAATAACACGGCCAGCCTTCCGGCGCGCGCGGTGCAGTTACTCGCTCAAGCCGCCGCCGTCACCACTGTGCCCAGCGCCCAGCCGCCGGTGATTGCCGCCACGCCATGAACACCCACTTCCAATTTCAATATCCGTGGGTGCTAGCTTTGCTGGCGCTGTTGCCGCTCTATGTTTATTGGCGCCTGCGGCCGGGCAAAATGGCGGCCATCCGGTTCCCCAGCTCGGATTTGTTGCGGCGCGCGGGCATTGCCGCCCAGTCGGCCAGCGGCCGGTTGTTATTATCACTACGCGCGCTGGTGGTGGCTTTGGTCATCGTCGCGTTGGCCGGGCCGCGCCTGGCGCATGATCGCACGGAAACCCAGGCCAGCGGCGTGGATATCATGCTGGTGGTCGATCTTTCGTGGTCGATGATGGCACTCGACATGAGCGGCCCCAACGAGCGGGTCACGCGTTTCGACATCGCCAAGTCCGTGCTGGAAGAGTTCATCCAACGGCGCGAAACCGACCGCATTGGCATGATTGTGTTTTCCGGGGTGCCGTATCTCGCCAGCCCGCTGACGCTGAACCACGATTGGCTCATCCGCAACTTGCGCCGCTTGAACATCGGCATTATCCGTGAATTAGGCACCGCCATCGGCGACGCCACCGCCACGGCGGTCAAACGCTTGCAGGCGCTCAAAGATAGCAAAAGCCGCATCATCATTGTGCTGACTGACGGGGACAACAACAAAGGCGAGATCGAGCCGATCCCGGCGGCGGAGCTGGCGGCGGCTACGGGCGCGCGCTTATATACGATCGGTATCGGCCGCGAGGAGCCTTGCCACCTGCCGTCCTTCGACCCGGCGACGGGCAAGCTGTTGCTCGACGCCCAGCAGCGCGTGGTGCCCACCATCGTGCTGCAACCGGCCAATTACTCGGTGTTAGGCCGCATGTCCGGCCTGGCGCGCGGCAAATCTTATCGCGCCGTGAACCGGCAAAGCTTGCGCGAAATTTACCGCGACATCGACCGCCTGGAGAAAACCCAGGTGCGCCTGCGCCGGTATACGACTTACACGCCCCTTTTTCAATGGCCGCTGGGAGCCGCGCTGATGTTGTTCTTGGCCGAACAAGCGCTGGCCAGCACCCGTTACCGGAGGATTCCTTAAGCCATGGATTTTACCCATCCTCATTTTGCGGAGCCGGAGTGGTTATGGGGCGCCGTGGTGTTTCCCCTGGTAATCCTGGGGCTGCACTTTTATGCCGGCTGGCGGCGCGCCCAACAATTGCGCCAGTTTGCCGCTGCCCGGCCGATGCTGGAATTGGCCGCCAGCTGCCATCAGGGGCGCCGCCGGTTCAAGACAGGGCTGCTGGCAATATCGGCGCTCGTTGCCGGGCTGGCGCTGGCCCGTCCGCAATGGGGCGAGCAAACCGAGCTGGTGCAAACTTTGGGTGAGGACGTGCTTTTCGCCCTGGATATTTCGCGCAGCATGCTCGCGCCGGATGTTAAGCCCAATCGCCTCACGCGCGCCAAAATGGCCATCGCCGATTTCGCCCGCCAGCACGCGCGCGGCCGGGTGGGGCTGCTGGTGTTCTCCGGCAGCGCGTTTTTGCAATGCCCATTGACGGGCGATCACGACGCTTTCCAGGAATCCGTGATGGCGGCCGATGAAAAAGCCGTGCCGGTGGCCGGGACCGATCTGGGGCGCGGTTTGGAAGAAGCGATGGAATGTTTGGAGAAAGATAATCGGCGCAAAGTCATCGTGGTGGTCACCGATGGCGAGGATCTCGCGGCGGGCGCGGTGGCCAAGGCCGCGCAAGTGGTGACTAATCGTGCCGTCCAAGCCACGTTCTATATGATCGGCGTGGGCACCGAGGCGGGCAGCACGATTCCGGTGTTCAACGAGCAAGGCCAGCCCGACGTCATCAAAGATCCGCAGGGGCAAACGGTAATTACGCGCCTGGACGCAAAAAACTTGGAAGCCGTGGCGCAGGCTTGCCATGGGTATTACTACCCGCTGGGCGTGTTGGGTGAAGGCTTGACGCGCGTGCGGGCTGATCTGCGAGCCACGGCCATTCGCTCGGATGCCGCCAACCAGCGCAAATTGGGGGTGGACCGGTTCCACTTTTTTGTGGCCTTCCTGTTGCTGCTGGTGGTGGCGGAATCCCTGCTGGGCGATCGGCGGGCGTGGCCGGTATCTCCGCCGCCGGCTTCTGGCACAGCGGCTCCGGTGGGTGCTAAAACCGCTCTCCTGCTATTGATGTTTGGCCTGAGTTTTGTCGCCGCCGAAGCAGCCGAAACGCCCCCCCTGGATGAAGCCACTCGTGCGCGAATGTTGATGGAGGCCCATAATTCCAATGTGATCGCAGAAATTCATACCATTGGCGCCACCAACTTGAACTTGACGGGGAAACCCGTTAACATCCCGGCGCCGCGCAACGCCCGCCAAGCTTACAATGCGGGCGTGGCCAAACTCGGCCAAAAGAAATGGGCCGAGGCGGAAACGTTGCTGCAAAGCGCTGCCTCCAGCCAGCAGAAGGCCGTGCAACCGGAGGCGATCTACAATTTAGGCCAGGTGCGCTTCCAACAAGGCGCCGAAGCGCTCAAGGAGGCGATGTCCCCCGAAAACGCCAGCCGCCGCATGTCCGTGGCCTCCACGGACGCTGTGGGCGCGATGTTAAGCGCGGATTTAGCCCTGTCCGGCACCTCGGTCGAGGGCATTATCGCCGCTTACCGCGAAGGGCAGGGCGCGCAAAAACAGCTCAAGGCCACCATCGAGGCCGTCAAGCAAGCCTTGGAAACCTATTCGGCCACGTTGATAAGGTGGGAACGGGCTTCGAGCGATTTTAAAACGGTTACGGAGTTGAACCCCAAGGATTCGGACGGGGCTTTCAATGGCCAGGTGGTGGACCGCCACATCGCCCGCCTAGTGGATGACATTACTAAAATGCTGGGCATGGCCCCCATGCTGGGCACCCAGCGCCAGGAATTGAGGATGCGCATGAAAGCCCTCAAAGAACGCCTTCCTCCTGGTTTTTCGCCAGGCGAAGACGAGGATGAGGAGGAAGAAGATCAGCCCAAAAAGCCGCAACCCGGCCAAAAAGAAGCCCCCAACAAAGAGGGCAAACAGCGGATGCTTTCGCGCGAAGAAGCGATGCGCTGGCTGGAACAGTTACGGCTGGATTCGGAGCGCAAACTGCCCATGCGCGGCACCGAAGAAGGCAAAGATTCAGCCCCCGGCGGGCGCAATTGGTGATGACTACGCTACGCCTACCCTTAAACAATCGCCGGCTGGTTCTCTCGGCCGCCCGCTGGTTTTGGCGAGTGGGAAGCCTCTTGTCATTCGTATGCCTGCTGCTGGATTTTTGCGGCGGAGCGTTCGCCGCTGAACCGCCTAAACCGGCGAATCCGGCCAATGCGGGCGCGGTCCTGACGATTACCAATCCCATTTCCCGGCCCGCCGCGCCCGTGCGCGCCAATCCTATAGTGCGGTTTCAATCCGCGCCGCCACTGCCGACGCAAGTGGCTCCTCAGCCCGCGCCGCCCGTCGATCCTTTGGTGACATTATTGCAGCAACAGCCGCCCATCGATACCGAGTCGCCGGTGGTGGCGCAAGCGAAGGTGGATCCGCCCATCGCGCGGGTGGGGGGATACATTGTGTATCGCTTGAGCCTCAACGCGCTGAATAATTCGGTGAAATTGCCCGAGGCCTTGCCCTTGCCGGCGGGATTGACCGCGCGCCCGCCCACGCGCGGGGAAATTTTGATGCAGCAAAACGCCAAAATGGGGCCGCAAACTTCCATTAACTATCAACTGGAAGCCGCCAGCAACGGCACTTACACCATTCCGGCGTTTGAATTGGAGGTCTACGGCAAACGCGTGCCGGTGCCCGCGGCCACGTTCCAAGTGGTGGCGGCCAATTCCAGCCAAGGCCGCGACGCGCTGCGGCTCGAGTTCACCGTGCCCACGGGCAATGTTTACGTGGGCCAGTGTGTGCGGGTGAGTTTCCGTTTGGCGGATACGAATGCGCCCAATTTCATTGGTTTCATGCAAGGGCAAGTCATCGGGGAGCTGGTGATGGTGGATCAAGAATTGCTCCGGCAGCGGCGGATGCCTATCGTGATCAATGGCCGCAATTTTAATATTTTTACCTCCGAGAATAATGTGTTCCCCATGAAAGCGGGCGTGCTGGAATTGCGAGCCCAATTGTATGCCTTGGAGGCCTCGACGACACCGGGAACGGAATTTCATCTCGTTTCCCAGCTGATCGAATCGCCACCCGCGATTCTTAATGCCATTCCCGTGCCGCAAAAGGGCCGTCTGCCAGGCTACACCGGGCTGATTGGCGAATTTCAAGTGGATCAGCCCAAGTTGAACGCAGCCGAAGTGCGCGCGGGCGACCCCGTGGTTTTGTCGGTCGCAATTCAGGGCGAGGGCAACTTTCAGTATATCGCTCCCCCCAAAAATCCGCGGGTGCCAGGCTGGCAGATTCAATCGCTTTCGATCGATCCGACCATTGTCTACGTCAACGCCACCGCCACCGCCGCCCGGCGCATGTTCAAGTACACGCTGATTCCCCTCGACGATCGCGCGTCGCGCACGCCGCCGATTCTGTTCGCGAGTTTTAATCCCAAGACGCAAAAATACGAAGATTTAACGATTCCTTCGGTGCCCATCAACGTGTTGCCGGCGCCTCCGGGAACGGTGATGCCCGTGGTGCCGCCCGAAGAGCCCGAAGAACCGCAGGAGCCCGAGGAGCCAGCGCTTTCGACCATTGTGGAAGCGATGGGTTCGCCCGCGGCGTCTTTGCGCCCGCTGCAACAACGCCCCTGGTTCTTGGGGCTGCAAATGGCCATAGGCTTGGGGATTTTTGCGTTTTGGGGCTGGCGCAAACGCCAGTTGTACCTGGCGGAGCATCCGGAAATTCTCGTGCGCCGCGCCGCCCGCCGGGCTTTGTTGCAACGGTTAACTGCGGTGCGCCGCGCGGCCCAAGCCAAGGATCCCGCCGCTTTTGCCATGCGTTGCGCCGAAGCGCTCAAAGAGGCCGCCGCCCCCGATTTGGAGGCCGCGCCCCAAGCGCTGGCCGCGCCCGATGTGCTGGCGGAACTCATTGCCCGCAACCCCCGCAACCGCGACGCCGTGCTGGTGCGCGAAATCTTCAACGCCGCCGATAATTGGCGGTTTGCCCGCCGCTCTCCGCCCGAGGAAATACTTTCCCGTTTGCCCGAGGTGGAACAATTGTTGCGCGATTTATTGCGCCGCATCTAATTGCCGCGCTGCACCCACAATTGGCGCAGGCCTTAGTTGGAACCGTTGATCCGGCAAGCGATGCGATAATACCGGCCCGCCGTCGCGGCTGCTAACGGCGCGTCGATTTCCACGGCATGGGTTGTCTCACCCGCCGCCACAGTATCACCGGTTTGCCATTGGCCTTGGGCCAAATCATCGCAATATTCGATGCTATAAGCGCGTCCCGCGACCGCCGTGAACCGCAACCGCAAGGCGAGGCTTGGTGTGCGCACCAGTTCGAAGCTTTCAATTGCCGGGCTGGCGATTTCATCGGCCCCCGGCGTGCCGCCGATAGCCACACTCGCGGCCCAGTTTGCGCCCTCGTTAAGATTGGGGCTGGCAGCGGGATTTTTTAACACCAAAGAATACCCGGCGCCATCGGCGGTGGTGGGCCAAGGCGCTTTGTCGTTATAAGCGAAGGAGAAAATGACGGTGCCCAGGGCATCCACCAAAGTCAGGGTTTCGCCGCCATTGTCCAAGTTGCCAGTGAAGATCCCGCTCACGGTGACACCGGGATATTTGGCCTGCATTGCGGCCGCGTCGTGCGCGAGCAAGAACGGCTGGCCGGCGGCGATCCGCGTGCCGTTGGTGAACTCGAAACTCACGCCATTGGTAAATTTGCAGCCATCCAAGCTCAGGGTGTTCGGGCCAATATTTTTGAGTTCGATGAAATCGAAGTTATTGCCGTTAGTGGCGCCCCAATCGGGAGCGTGGTACATCAATTCGCTCAGCACTAATCGAGTTAAATCCTGAGCCGGATAAAAGGTGGCTTCTTCCAAGGCGCTCCAGGTCGAACCGTTTAGAACGCGCGCGCGAAGGTGCGTGGGCACGGTGAGATTCAACGGGGTTTGATATGGTTGAGCCGAATCGGCGACTGCCCCGGTGCCGTAAACGCGCGGGTCCGCTCCGTTGGTGGTGTAATAAATAACTCCGCTGGCGTTGGAGTGGGTGAGGGTTAATTCGTACGCCGCGGGGAGCGAGCCTCCATATTGGCTAAACTCGGGCGCGGCGACCGTGGGATACAACCCCGCGCTTTTGAATTGGCCCAGCACGATGGCAGTGCGTTGAGGTAAATAAGTGTTCAAAATCCAGTCGCGTTCCGTGCGCCATTGGGCTTGAGTGCGAGGAGTGGTGGTGGTGTCGTTGCCCCAGCGGGCGGATTCGGCCAGCACGGCGGCTTCCACCTGGTCCGCCAGGGCGCGGTAGCGCGCGATGAGCGCGGCTGGGGCAATCGCGCCGTCATGGAAAAACCAGCGTTGCACGCGGTCGGCAAAGTCCAGCTGGTACTCGCGAAAATTTTGCAGGCAATAATGCGGGTAGCCGACCCAGGAGGAGGCGATGTCGGCTCGCGGCGCCACCATGTACAAGGGTGATCTGCCGCGGTTGTTGCCCATCGTATTTTCGAAGTCCCAGGTATAAAACTTGAAGCCCGTGCTGTTGGTGGTTTGGTCGCGGCCGATCCAGAAATTCTTGTTGGGCCAGTCCCAATTGCCGCCCCAGATATTCAGGATCATGTAATCGATGTAATTCGTTCTATCCAGGTACACCGGATACGATGAATTGCGCGTGCCATCGGCGGCCAGGCCCTGCAGTTTGCGATAGGAAGTGACAGTGGGCGGCTGGCTCACTGCGGAATAGAACTTATCCCAAGCCTCGAAACTGCCGTTTTTGAGGTCGCCCGCGTTGATGGAATCCCAGGTGGCCGCATCGCCGCCGAAATAAGTGGCCGAAAAATCCTCGTTGGGCCGCTCCGCCAAGTTGTAAAGGCCCCAGTACAGGCCGTTCAGGTACAAGTGAACAAAGTCTCCGTGGGGCGCGGCGCCGCCCATGGCCAGCTGCGTGCGCCGGCCAAATTCATCGCGGATAAACTGCACCGTGGTGCCGGCGTCGGCCCAGGAATAGCCATCATTGGCCCCGGCGCGGAAGACCAAAGTGTCAAACACGCTGGCCGCGCTTCGGTCCGCAAAAATTCGATGACGCAATTTGGGCACGCCATATTGCTCTTTGAACAGCACGCGCAGCGAGTGTTTGCGCGTCACGTTAGCGTTGCGGAAATAGCCGCCTTGCACGCGCAAGCCGCAATCCACGCGGAATTCGCTGGTTTGATTGGTGCCCACCCACTCGATGGTGGCGGGGCGCTCCCAATCCACACTATGGCTGTCGGGATTCGCGTAAATGCCTTCGTAGGTATCGAAGAGGCTGGGGATGGAGGCCGTGATAAACACCGAGGGCAGCGTGCGAAGCGCGTTGGAGATGTCGTTGCTCCGGCTGGCGGCGATGCTCGCATCCATGCCATAATCCGCCGTGACGCCCCCCCACTTGGCGGGGTACCCCGCGCTGACTGCCGCCGATTGGCTTTGGCTGGCCACTGAAGAGAGCAGGACATAGGTGCGCGTTTCCACGGACGACGGCGCCCAGCCCGCGAGGAATGCGGCGGCGCGCAACGTGAGGGTGCGATCAACGGTAATTGGCCCGGAGTATAACAATCCGCTATACGCTTCCGGGGCGGTGCCGTTTGTGGTGTAACGAATCTCGGCGCCGGGCGTCATGGTGGAAAGTGAGACGGTGGTGAGCGCTTCCAGCAGGCCGGAGTCCGTGCTGAATTGCGGGGCGTCCACCAAGCCCAGCCAGCCTGTGGCGTTGGCCGCGCCCGGGGTAGGGGTAGTGAAATAGCGGGCCGGGGAGATTTGGGTGGAGATCGCCACCAATTCGGGGAGCAGGAGCAAGTTGGGATCGGCATCTGCGGCGTTCAGGCCTTGAATGGCGAGCACGTTTTGCCCTTCTTGCAGCAGCGTCCAGGCATTGGGTAATGAAATTTCTTCAACGGCCGTTGCGTTGGTCAAAGCGGCTGCCGCGGTAGCGTTCCAAGCCAGGGCGTCGGGCGCATTCCGCCGGGCGACTTCGGTCCCATTGAGGAAGGCCACGAAACCGTCGTTGTAACGGATGCGCAAAGCCAGCCGGCCCGAAGCGGGCAGGGCCGATTCCCGCAGCACAAAGGGTGACCGCGCCAGCAGCGTGGCGTTGGTGGGCCAGGGCGAAGCGGCAATGTCGGTGGCGATCCAATCGCCCGCCCGGGCCGCAATGGTTTGGCCAAAAACTTCAACTTCCCCCAAGGAGAGGACATCCGGTTCATCGCTGTTGCCCTCGCCGTTGGTGCCGGAGAGATCGGGGTCGGGCGTGCGGGTTACTTGCACCCGGCCGCCCACCACCGGACCGCCGGTGAGGGCCACCAAATCGACAGTGAGACTGGGCGGGGCGTCCAGAGTGTTCTCCGGATTCAGCAGGGTTGAGACAAAATTCGTGGTGGTGCCATCGGAACTGAGCACGCTCACGGTGATGTCGCGCAACCGCGAGCCGCAGCAACTCGTGCGGTTCCACAGCACAATGCGGCTTAAGCTATAGTTCGTTCCCAGCCAGAGGAGCCAAGTGGCCGGGGTGTTCGCGCCCGCCACGGTATGCGTGAAATTCCCATAATTGCCGTCCACACCGTAACTGGCATAAAACGAACCTAAGGTCGAGGACTGCCAGGCACCTTTGCCCAGGGCCAAGTTGGTGGTGTTTGCCGAGTCGGTGCTCACTGGGGTCCGGTCGAAACCCAAGCCGGTCTTTCCCAAGCTCCAGGCGGAATCATCAAAACCCACATCCATCCAATTAGTGGGATAGTCCGCCGTGCTGGCCGGCACTTTCCAGTTCGCAGTGGTTCCGTTGGTTATCAACGTAAAATTGGAGACGGTAATCGAAAGTCCATAGGACACCCCATCGAATTGCGGCGGATAAGCGGGAGCGAATTCTTGGGCGATAGTCGCGCCGCCGGGCTCCACTAAGGCTAAATATTCCCCCGCGCTATCGAGCTTGAAATTGGTGTGCAGTTCGGCCCCGGCCACCGCCCGATCCTTGCCCGAGGCGAAAATCACCAGGTGTTTTCCGGCCGCCAAGTTGGTGCTAGGAAGGGTCCATAAAGCCAGATTATTGGTGGTGTCGGTGAGGTGCCAGCCATGGAGATTAACCGTGTCCGAACCCGCGTTGTAGAGTTCGATCCAATCCGAGGCGTCCTGGTCGGCATCCAGCAAAGAGCCGTTGTTGGCGGCCATAAATTCGGAAATGAAAACATTGCTGGCGGCCGGGCACGCCAGAGCGGCGGCGCACAAAAGGAGGCAAACCATCCGTGGAATCAAAAATGGCATCTTGCGGCGTATTGTACGAAATCTGGCCAGCCTGGCAAGCGGACGGGTGGAAAAGAGGCTTTATTTATGACGCGACGAATTTGCCATATAAAATCCTTAGGGTTGCATATTATGACGCCGAATTTCGAAGTGCAGGTCCTTGAAATTGCCGGGCCATCCGGCAAATGACGGCGAAGTTCTCGGGCGCGTTCGTTCGCGTATTTCCCGCGTATTTCCCGCTTAACAAAGCGCGGCTTATTTCGTAACCTGCGGTCACATCCGCAAGCCTATGACGCCATTTTGTTCAGCCGGTTTTTGAACCGTCTTCGAGGGGTGGCGTGGCTACGGGTTAACCATTAAAGAACATGAACCCAATCCTTAGCCGGCTGGGCGCTCTCCGCCCGGCCCTTTTGGCGGCAGTGCTGGCACTCTTTTCGCAACCCGTTTACGCGGCGGACAGCCTCTCACTGGCGGGCCAGTGGCGGTATGCCTTGGACCGCCAGGATGTGGGCATCCGCGAACAATGGCAGGCCAGGACCCTGGCTGCCACGCTTACTTTGCCCGGCTCGCTTTCCGGGCAAGGCATTGGTGACCCGATCACGACGAATACACCGTGGATTGGCGGCATCGTTAATCGTTCCTGGTTTACCGCGCCGGAATACGCGGCCTATCGTCAGCCCGGCAACGTCAAAGTGCCGTTTTGGCTCCAGCCGGAAACCTATTATGCCGGGGTGGCGTGGTATCAACGGGAGATCGCCGTGCCCCCGGAATGGGCGGGGCGCCGGGTGGTGTTGTGGTTGGAGCGGCCGCATTGGGAGACGCGGGTATGGGTCGATGGCCGGTTCCTGGGCACTAACGCCTCTTTGTCGGTTCCGCATCAATACGATTTAGGCCAATTATCGCCGGGCACCCATGCGCTGGCCATCCGGGTGGACAATCGCATGGTGGTGGACATTGGCGAAAACTCCCACAGCGTGAGCGACCACACTCAGGGCAATTGGAACGGAGTGGTGGGGGGAATGGAATTACGATCGACGCCGCTGGCTTGGGTGGAGGAGGTTCAAGTATATCCTAACGCGATGGCGCGCACGGCGCGGGTGCGCGTGGTGACTCAGGTGGAGTCTGGCGCCAACGCCCAAGGCGAATTGTCACTGAACATTGAGCCGGCCTCGCAGGCGGCGCCCTTGGGGCTGGCGCCGGTGCGGGTCCCCTGGCAACCGGCCGGGGCACGGGTTACCAATGAGGTGGAAGTTACCCTGGGGCCCGCGGCCCAACTTTGGGATGAATTTTCGCCTGCCGTGTATCGGGTTCGCGCCCGGATTGCGGGCCAGCTCAACGGGGCTAGCTTTGCGCAGGAATCAGCCACGACTTTTGGGCTGCGCGAGATCGGCACGCGCGGCACGCAATTTTTGATTAATGACCGCGTCACCTTTTTCCGGGGCACGCTGGATTGCTGTATTTATCCCAAGACCGGCCACCCCCCGACCGATGTCGCTTCGTGGAAACGCGTCATCGGCGTGGCCAAGGATCACGGATTGAATTTGATCCGGTTCCATTCGTGGTGCCCGCCCGAAGCCGCGTTTGTGGCGGCCGATGAATTGGGCTTTTATTTCCATGTCGAAGCCGCTTCGTGGGCTAACCAGTCCACCACGCTGGGCGACGGCAAGCCGGTGGACCAATGGATTTATGATGAGACGGACCGCATTCTGCGGACGTATGGCAATCATCCTTCATTTGTTTTGATGCCCTATGGCAACGAGCCGGGCGGCAAAAAATATACCGCGTACTTGGCGCGCTGGGTGGCGCATTTCAAGCAACAAGACACGCGGCGCCTGTATTCCAGCGGCGCGGGGTGGCCGCAGATTCCGGAAAACCAATTTCACGTCACGCCCGATCCGCGCGTCCAGGCGTGGGGTGAAGGATTGAAATCGCGCATTAACGGCAAGCCGCCGGAAACGATGACCGATTACCGCGCCTATATTCAGGCGCGTTCGGTGCCGGTGGTCAGCCATGAAATCGGCCAGTGGTGCGTGTATCCCAATTTCGAGGAAATTCCCAAGTACACGGGTTATTTAAAGCCCCGGAACTTCGAAATCTTTCGTGACACACTGGCGGCGCATCATATGGCGGGGCAAGCCAAGGAGTTCTTGCTGGCTTCGGGCAAACTGCAAACCTTGTGTTACAAGGAAGACATCGAATCGGCTTTGCGCACGCCAGGCATGGGCGGGTTTGAATTGCTGGATCTGCATGATTTTCCCGGGCAAGGCACCGCCTTGGTGGGGGTGCTCGATCCTTTCTGGGAAGGCAAAGGTTACGTGACGCCCGCGGAATTCCGGCGGTTTTGCGCGCCAACCGTGCCGCTAGCCCGCCTGCCACAACGGGTCTTCACGACGGCTGAGACCCTGCGGGCCGCCATTGAAGTCGCCCATTACGGACCTGCGCCTTTGACCCATGTGGTGGCGGATTGGGAAATGGTGGATGATTCGGGCCGCGCCCAAGCCGCCGGGCGCATCGCGCCGCACGACGTGCCGGTAACTGGTGATGTTATCTTGGGGCAGATTAATGTTCCTCTCGCCCAGCTTCCTGCCCCGGCTCGGTACAAATTAGTGGTCCGCTTGGTGAACACCCCGTTCACCAACGACTGGGACGTTTGGGTTTACCCCGCCCAAATGGATGCCAAACCGGATGAAGTGCTCGTCACCGATGCTTTGGACGCACCAGCGTTAGCCAAACTAAATGCCGGGGGCAAGGTGCTGTGGTTGATTCCTCCCGCCCAGGTTAAAAATGACGCGGTTCAACCTGTGGCACTGGGATTCTCCAGTATTTTTTGGAACACTGCCTGGACGGCGAGCCAGCCGCCCACCACCTTGGGCATATTGTGCGATCCCAAATCTCCGGCCCTGGCGGGTTTCCCCACCGATTATCATAGCAATTGGCAATGGTGGTACTTAATCAGCCAAGCTCGCGCCATGTTGGTGGATGGTTTGCCCGCCAACTTGCGGCCCACCGTGCAAGTCATTGACGATTGGGTGACCGCCCGGCGGCTGGCCTTGGTGTTCGAAGGCCGGGTCGGGGCGGGCAAATTGGTGGTCTGCAGCATTGATTTGCAGACGAATCTGGACCGTAATCCCGTGGCCCGGCAATTGCGGCATAGCTTGCTCACCTACATGAATAGCCGGAAATTTAAGCCCCAGGTTGCATTGGAGATTGCCCAAATCAAGGGGCTGATCCAAGGGAACCCTTAAGTAAACTCTCTTTGCGAACTGAAAAAAGGTTTTTGCAGTTAGCCCAGGATTTTCCTAGGCTAAGCAGCATGAACCGCGAGCACGAATGCAAAGGCGAGTTCTTTAGCATCCAGGATAGGGCCAAGTCCTACGGCTCAGCCATCCCTGCTGGCTGGACGAAGAAGGCGGCTCACCATGCCTGGCCGGCCTCCATTTCTCTTTTGCTATCATGACTTCTCCTGTCCCATCTAATCGTCCGCCGAAAATGAGTGCGTCACCCAAGATCCCCCAGCCACCGATTAGCGGACGCGCCATTCTGGCGGGGATTTTGTGCCTTTGCCTCGGCGGGATTCACCTTTGGCGGCAAGCGGGACATTACCAGGCAACCCAACGCGAGCAGGCCGCGCTCGTGGCGCAAGCTTGTGCTGGGGCCGTCGAGGCCAGTTTAAACCGGCCTTTCACCGCATTGGATGCCTTGGCCGGCTTCGTGCGCCAGAATGGGGGGCGGCTAAATGGCTTAGCGGCTTTCGCCGCCGAAATATTGCCGCCGGGCGCGGATTCCTTGGATTTGGCCCCTAACGGCACCATCAGTGAGGTGGTGCCGCGCGCCGGCCGGGAACGCATGATCGGTTACAACGCCCTGAGCGAGCCGGTGACCTCGGTGGCCGTGCAAGTGCGCAAGCTTGGGGTGGCGGGGCCGTTTGCCTTGCCCGGCGGGGGAGCCGGATTCGTGGGCCGGTTGCCGGTGTTTCTTAAAGATGCCCAAAGCAAAGAGCTTTTCTGGGGATTGGTGTCCGCCACCGTGAGGTTGCCTCAAGCGCTGCCATCGGCCAGTTTCGAACGGCTGGCCGCCCAAGGTTACGATTACGCGCTGCTGGTTCCCGCGCCTAAGCCTTATCCCCTGGTGGCCCGCGGCGTGGTTGATCCCGCCACCGCAGTGGTCCAGCGAGTCCAGTTGTCGAATGCGGAATTGATCTTGGCTATTCGCCCCGCCCAAGGCTGGGGGCAAGGTTCTTACAGCGTATCCGCAGTGCTTATTGTGCTAGCGATATCTCTGCTGGCGGCTTGGGCGGTGCAGGCGCTGGGGCGCAATGCTTGGTATAAAGCTCGTTTGCTCGAAAGTGCTAAACAAGCCGAGTTAGAGGCGAACCATGCCTCCACAGCCGAAGCCGGCCGGCACGCGGCCATCGCCGCCAGTGAGGAGGAGGCGCGGTCCGCCAAAGAGGCCACCGAAGCGCTGCGCGCCCAATTGCGCGTGGCGGAGAATGCCACCCGCCGTGCCCAGGAGCGTTGTTTGCAACTCGAGGAAGAGATGCAAATGGCCAAGGACACCGGGGCCGCGATGCTCAGTTCCGCCCGCAAAATGGCCGAATCCCTGCAAACTGGTTTGCGTGAAGCCCAAGACGCCGCCCGCTTGGCGCAAGAAGAGCGCGATAAGTATCGCTTGGAATTGCATCAGTTGCGCGAGCGCGCTTCCCACGAGGACGTGGATGCCCAGTTGCGGCGCGAATCCTTGCAGTCCATGCTGGTGGAGACGCAAGTGGAGTTGCAGCGGAATCGCGAACAAATCTCCCTCATGGAAGCGGAGTTAAAATCCGCCAGCACCAAAACCATGCAAGCCGAACAAGCCCAGATGGAGTTGATGCGGCAGTTCGAACTTCAGAAGGCCAGCGCTTTCCGCCATCGTATCGAGCCGGATGAAGCCGAGCTTGCGGCGCCTGAAACCAGCGCGGTCTTAACCCAGCACGAAAATGGGGAGTTCGCAAATCCTGCCGCTGCGCGCGCCGAGGAACCCGCTATCGAAGCCGAAAGCATACCCGCGGAAATGCCCTTGGCCGAGGACGTCTTGCCCCCGGAAACCGTGCCCGTATCAGCGGAAGAGCTGCCCGTGATTGAGGCTGCTTCGGAAGTGCCGGATGCGGCTTTGAAACCTTCGGCGGACGAGCCCCCAATCGAGGCTGGCGTCCCAGGCGAACCTGAGCTGGCAATGCCCGTCGTCAATGAATCGGAGCCCAGCCAGCCCGTATTCGAGGAAGTTGTCGCTCCAGTGGAACCGATTCCCCCAAGCGAGAAAACGGTAGCGATCCCGGCGGTTGAAAATGCGGTGGCGGAATTGCTTGAGCCACCGATTACTCCGTTGGCCGAAGCCAGCCAGCCGGTTAGCGCAAGGGAAGCTCACTTGCCGGAAATTCCATCCCTGGCGGACGTTCCTAGCGAACCCGTGGCAGTTCAATCCACAGAAACACCCCCACTATCAGAAACCACTGATTTGCCTGCGACCCCGGCGGCGCTTGAATTGGAATTAGGCGATAATCCCAAGCCAGAAAAACCAGCCCGGCGCAAGAAAACCGAGGAAAGCGCCCAGTTAAGTCTGTTTGAAACGCCAGCGCCGGTGAAGGCAGCCCCTGCAACGCGGACCAAAGAAACCGGCCGCGACGCCAAAGCCAAGTCCGCCCCCCTGGCGGCATTTGACCGGGCCACGTTTAAACGCAGCGCCACGGAGTTGTCCATGCTCTTGATGGAATCCGACCCCGGGGCACAGGAATGCTTGGAGGATTACCAAACCGAACTTCGCCCGGCCTTTACGCCGGATGCCTACGCGGAATTCGCGCAACGGGTGCGTGAGTCTGATTTCCACGAAGCCCTCGCCTTGCTCAATAAGGCCGCCCGCAAACATGGCGTCACCCTGCGCCACGAATAAAGCCATTCCCGGACAAGCAGTTTGCGCCAATCTTCAGCGATGGATAAAAAGTAGTAGCATCTATGATTGTCTGTGCCAAAGTGTGGCATGGAAAGTGCTAATACATTTCTGTTGTTTTACTGAGCCTCGGGAACGGGGTTAAGGTAAATATTTGTTGTGTGGTGATCGAATTTTGCAGGGCGTGATCGCTCGTTTAAACCTGTGAGTTAGGTTAGGCTTTTTGCTCGATTCCAGGCCAGTTGCATCGCCGGATGCCGATTCCTAGCGGGGCTTCCGCCCCTGGGCTGACACGCAGTTACCCAAATTGCGCCAGTAGTGTGTTTAATACCGAGCCGGGTATTAATGAGAATTAACGTGCCGATTAGCTATTAATTTTTATCCATTCATATGAATAAATCCATCGTGGGGGAGTGGTTTTGCCGTTCATTGTTAGGATTGTCTCTAACATTTCTTGCCATGGGTAATGCCCAAGGTGCTCCCGGAGACAAAATATGGGAGTTCCAGGCCGACAGCGCGGTGAATTGTGCCCCGGCAATCGGGGAGGATGGCACAGTGTTTATTGGCACTGCTAGCGGCCAGGTGTACGCCCTCGATGGGGTGACGGGGGAGCAAAAGTGGTTAAGCCAGGCCGATGGTGGGATTGCCGCGCCGGTGCTGGGGGCCAATGGCTCGGTTTACGTGGGCACTTCCGCGGGCACGCTTTTTGCTTTCGATTCCGCTTCGGGGCAAAAACGTTGGTCGCAAGCGCTGGGCACTGCTCTTACTGTGCCTGCCTTAGGGCCGGATGGCTCGCTCTATTGCGGTTCGAGCGCCGGTTATCTCTTCTCCATTAATGGCGCTTCGGGGGCGACCAATTGGGTATATTCCTTGGGCTATCCTGCCAGTAGTTCGCCCACCGTCGGCAACGATGGCGCGGTGTATATCGGCGCGGCGGGGGTGCTACATGCGGTGGCGCAGGCCACCGGAAGCAATCGGTGGACTTTTGCGGTCTCCAATTCCTCGATTGATACCGTGTTTGGGAATGTGTTGGCATTTGAATTGGCTCACGGATCTGTTTCCACCCCTATTATTCTGAGTGATGGCACCATTTGTTCGGCGGTTCACGCTACGACTCCTTATTATCCTTCTGCCACCACTTGGAATGGTTTGGTTGGTTTGAATCCGGCCACCGGCAATCTTATTTGGTTCAAAACCTATAGTTACAGCTACCCTTTTAGCATTAGTTATTATGCGCAATGGAATGCCTCGCCGGTGGTTAACTCTGCTGGGTTTGTTTTGGCGGGAGATTCGGTTCATGGTCCCACGCGAAATGTGTACGGAGAGTTTTTTTCCTTTGATGTATCTCGGACCAACATCAATTGGGGAATCAAGCTTCCTGAAGGTTCATATTTTTCCGGAGGGGTTCCGCCTCCCTATGGGGTGTCACCATCCAGTTCGATAGGATCGGATGGAACCGTCTATTTTTGCTCCGCGCCGACTTCTATTGGGACTAGTGGCAGTGTGTTGAATGCTATCAATAGTGCCACCGGCGAAAAATTATGGACTTATTACCTCGGTGGCTGGCCTAATTCCACCCCAGCTATCGGTGCCAATGGCACGATCTATGTGGGCTCGGATTCGGGCAAGTTTTACGCAATTCAAGGCAATAGCAACCAAGGTCTAGCCAATAGCGCTTGGCCGAAAGTTTACGGCAACGCGCGCAATACCGGGTCCGCCGCCGACACGGGCGGCAATTACGTGTTGCACCGTTTGGCCACTCCGGTAACGGTTTCGACCGTGGCGGGCTCTGGACAAGCGGGATTTGCCGATGCCCCCGGGACGAACGCCCATTTTAACGCCCCCGGCGGTTGCTGGGTGGCGGCCGATGGGACGGTGTACGTGGCCGATACGGCCAACCAGCGCATTCGTAAAGTAGCCTCGGACGGCACGGTTACCACAGTGGCCGGCTCCGGCACCACAGGCCATCAGGATGGCGCGGCCCTGGCAGCGCAATTCAACGGCCCGGTGGGCATTTGCGGTGATGGCCAGGGCAATTTCTGGATCACCGAAACCAACCAATATGTTCGCAAACTGGACGCTTCCGGCCAGGTCACGACCGTGGCGGGCAGCGGCGTGGCGGGATTGGTGAATGGGCCGGGTGCATCGGCTCAGTTCAATAACCCACATGGCATCGTGACGGATGGCTTGGGGAATGTATGGGTGGCGGATAGTGGGAACCATGTCATTCGAATGATTATGGCAAACGGCATGGTGAGCACTTGGACCGGTACGGGGGTGGCGGGTGGCATGGATGGAGACAGCACCGTGGCCCAATTGAATGGCCCGAGTGGTTTGACGCGCTCTGCTTCGGGAATCTTGTATGTGAGCGAGTGGTGGGGCAATAGCATCCGCCGTATTAGAGCCGATGGCCAGGTGGACACGTTATCGGGTTCGGGCATCACGGGGTGCATCGATGGTTCGGCACTGGCCGCGCGGTTTAATCAGCCCGATGGCTTGGCACTGGATTCGGCGGGTAGTCTGTGGGTGGCCGATAGCCAAAACCACGTCATACGCCGTGTGGCCGCCGATGGCAGCGTGCAGACGGCGGCGGGCTTGCCAGTGGCGGCCTTTGCCGACGGCGCGGGCAAAGCCGCCCGATTTTCCACCCCTTCAGGGATCGGTTTCGACGCGCAAGGCAATGCCTATGTGGCGGACACTGGCAATCATCGCCTGCGGAAACTCTCGTTGGCCTACGATTTAACGCTGGCGAATATTCCCGATCAAACCGTCGACGTGCTGCAAACACTCACGCTGCCAGTATCGCTGACGGACACCAATGCGCTAGGTCATGGCCAATTCCAAATCTTGTCCGGCGCGCCGGATGGCATGGCTATTGATTCACAATCCGGGGTGATCACCTGGACGCCCACCTTGCTACAAGGCCGCACGACAAATCTGATACGGGTTCAATGCGTGGACTTAAACGGGGTGGGGGATGCAAAATCTTTCCAGATCGTGGTCAATTGGCCCGCGACGGTTCCCGGTGGCAAACAATGGGAGTTCGCGGCTGGCGGAGCCATCTCGGGATGCCCCGCCGTGGACGACGCGGGCACCGTGTACTTTGGTTCGGCCGACAAAAAGGTATACGCGGTGAACGGCCTGACTGGGGAAAAGAAATGGGAATTTGAAACGGGCGGCGCGATTCATGGCACGCCTGCGCTCAGTATTTCGGGGTTAATCTACATCGGTTCGGATGATGGTAAAATGTACGCCTTGGAAGCAGGTTCAGGCCAGAAACGCTGGGAATATGGTACAGGCAGTCCCATTTACGGGGCGGCCACCATTGGTTCAGGCCGACAGTTGTTCTTTGGCTCCGGTACGAATTTATACGCCGTGGACGTGCTGACTGGAACTGGTAAATGGGTGGCTGCGATTCCGGGGCAAATTGCGAGTTCCCCAGTCATCGATTTGAGTGGCGCGCTTTATGTGTTGGCTAATGTCAGCAGTGTTGTGGGCTATGCCTCCACATTGTACGCTTTGGATGCCAAAACCGGTAGCAACCAATGGCAGTGCGCCTTGCCAGGATCATTTTGTTATTCGCAATTATCCCTTGGGGCGGGGGGGATGGTTTTCGTGGGGGCGGATATGTTATATGCCATTGATCCCGCCACGAGAACTGTAGAATATTCGATTGGACCCATTTTTACGGAAGGCATGCCGCCGGTGGGTGGCAACGAATATACTATCGCTTACTGGGACCATTTTTGGGACGTGTATGGCTGGCTAGGCTGGCGGCAGTGGCACCTGTCACCGGTGATCGGCAGTAACGGCACGCTCTATAGTGGAATGCATAATCACACCCTTTGGGCCGCCGGCGGGTATAATTGGAATTATAAATGGGCCGAAGGTGGTTACTTAGCTTCCGCGCCCGCGCTCGGAGCGGATGGCGCCATTTACGCCGGAACCACACCGGGCATCTTGCACGCGTTAAACGGCGCGAACGGAACGCTACTCTGGCTTTATCCGCTAGGCGGCGTGCCCACGGCGGTGGCACTGGGGCCGCAAGGCACGGTCTACGTGGGTACCGATAAGGGCCAGTTCCTAGCCATCACCGGCAACTCCAACACCGGAATAGCTAGCGGGGCTTGGCCCAAGTACCAAGCCGACGCCGGCAACACCGGCAGCCTGTTGCTTGCTAATCGCCCGCCTGAGCTTGCCGTCCCAGCGCCTCAAATTGTGAATGAACTCGACACTTTGCGAGTCACTCTCAGTGCAACCGATCCCGATGTTCTAGGGTCAACTTTAACTTATCTCTTGGTTTCTGCCCCGGCGGGCGCACAACTCAACGCGGAGACGGGTGTGTTGACCTGGACCCCCACCGAAGCCCAAGGCCCAAGCACCAACACCATTACCGTGGCGGTGGTGGATGACGGGGTGCCGCCGCTCGGTGCCACAAATAGTTTCACTGTGATCGTAAACGAGGTTAAAAGCGCGCCCGCGTTGATTGCGCCCGGCACTCGGACGGTGACGGAAACGCAGACGTTGCGCCTGCAACTTCAGGCCACTGATTCGGATATCCCCACGAACAAAGTGACGTTTAAATTGATGTCCGCGCCCGAGGGCATGACGGTGGACGCGGTTATGGGCTGGCTCACGTGGACGCCGACCGAAGCTCAAGGCCCTAGCACCAATTCGGTCAGTGTTTTGATGACGGATGATACGGGCATGGGTTCAATCTCGAGTTTCACGGTGACCGTCGAGGAAGCCAAAAGTGCGCCGGTGGTGCTGACGCCGGCGGATCAAGTAGCCCAGGTGGGCGTGGCTTGGTCGCTGCAATTGGAGGCCAGTGACACCGATATTCCGGCGAACACGCTGGCCTATAAATTGGTCACCGGCCCGGAGGGAATGGTGGTTGACGCGCAAACGGGGTGGCTCACTTGGACGCCCGGCGCATCCCAAGTTGGCAGCACCAATGGGGTTGCGGTGCAGGTTACCGACGACACCGGCATGGCGGCCATCGGCAGTTTCCGGGTAACGGTCATGGTCACTAACACCCCGCCGAATCTGTTCCTCCCCGCGCCGGAATACCTCGTGTGGGCGGGGGCCGCAATCAGTTTCACGAACACCGCAACCGATGCGGATGTGCCCGCGAACACCCTCACGTTTAGCTTGGGGACGAATGCGCCCGCCGGGGCCAAGATCGACGCGAACACCGGGGTGTTCACGTGGACTGCCCCCGCCACTGAGGCGACGAATTATTTCACGATCGTGGTCACGGACGACGGCACGCCAGCCATGAGCGCCAGCGCGCAACTCGCGGTCATTACCCGCGCGGTGCCCGAAATCCGCCTCCAAAGCATCAGCCGCGATAGCCAGGGGCAGGTGCAATTGAGCTGGAGCGCCGCCGCCGGTTTGCGTTACCAGGTGCAAGCCCGCGCGCAGGTGGATTCGGGTGAGTGGGTTAACCTAGGCGAGCCCGTGCCCGGCGATGGCGATACCGCCACCTTTGTTAATGCCGACGTTTCAGGGGGCCAAAAGTTTTACCGAATTATGACCGTCTCGCCGTAAGGCGAGCGCGGTTTGGCCATAGAATTCGCCGCTGGCTGAGCGCAACGATTTGGGTGAAAGAGTGGCTCATCGCTCTTTCACCCGGTTGTGACCGCCCCATAGCGGTTAATTCAAAACGGGGGCAACGATTTGGGCGGCCCAATGACCGCTGAGGGCGCAACCGCCGGCCTGCACGATTCCATAAATCGCAAAGGCCGCGAATTTGCGGCGTGGGGGCCAATGCGCTGACAAAGGGCTGGCGAGCAAAACTCCACAAACCACCCAACAGCCCGAGGCCGTAACCACCGTCGGCAAGGTAAAGGCTAGGCGTACTTCATCGAAAGTAGCGGCGATGGGAAAGCCACCTTTATAAGTGGAGCCTTGCAAATAAATGCCCACCCACCCCGCAATAGTGAGCAAGAATCCCAGGACCAACCCGATTCCCGCCAACAACCGCCGATCACTTGCTTTTAGCTCTGGCGTCATGGTTTGAGGATAGGTATAAAGCTATCAATTTCCAAGGCGAAAACGGCTGGGGGATGGTTTTGGAAAAAGCGGAAAAGCCGTCGAAAATTCAGCGGCAGACACCGCGAATAGGCAATTAATTAACAAAGTTAAATATTTCACTAGCCATCGTTCCGCGCTTTGGTGTATATCAAGGCCAAACCAATATGAAAATTGTCGCTGGAGTGGATTTCGGAACCCTGAGTGTGCGGGTTTCCATTGTGGATTACAAACAAGGCCGGCTGGGTTCGGCGGTCGCGCCGTACCCGTTGGTGCGCAAGAAAGAAGATCCGGATCACGCCACGCAATCCCATGCGGCGCATATGGAGGCGCTGGCCAAGGCCACGCGTGGCGCACTCAAATCGGCAGGCGTCAAAGGGGACCAAGTCTTGGCCATCGCCCTGGATACCACTGGCTCTAGTGTCATTCCGGTGGATGCCCAGTTGCGCCCGTTGGATGATTATTACCTCTGGTGCGATCACCGCGCCAAGAGCGAAGCCGCCGAGATCACGGAAACCGCCCGGTGCACGAAGTTGCCGGCGATCGATTGGTGCGGAGGCACTTATTCCTCGGAATGGGGTTTCTCCAAGCTGCTCCATTGGCTGCGCCATAATCCCAAAAAACGCGGCCAGTTCGCCACCGCGCTGGAGCATTGCGACATGCTGGCGGCGATCCTTTGTGGCGTCACCGATCCCCAGCAAGTGCCGCGCAGCATCTGCGCCATGGGCCATAAATGGATGTGGAACGAGACCTTGGGTGGCTTGCCGCCGGAAGAGTTTTTGATGGCGGTGGACCCCAAATTCAAAGGCGTGCGGGCGCAATTGGCCGGCCGTTATGAGACCAGCGATAAGATCGCGGGCCGGTTGTGTCCCGAATGGGCGGCCAAACTCGGCCTGGCGGCGGGCATTCCGGTGCCGGTTGGGGCGTTTGATGCGCATTGGGACGCCATCGGCGCGGGCATTGCCGAAGGCGACGTGGTGAACGTGGTGGGCACGTCCACCTGTATCATGGCGATCGCCAAACAAGCCAATCTCATTCCCGGCGTGTGCGGCGTGGTGCCGGGGTCGATTCACCCAGGCTATACCGGCATCGAAGCGGGGCTTTCGGCCACGGGCGATATCTTCGAGGCCATCGCCAAGCGCGCGGGCGTCAAGGTGCGCGATCTTTCGTCCACCATTACCGGCTACCAAGCCGGCCAAACGGGCCTCCTGCGCATGTCCTGGGACAACGGGGATCGCACCGTGCTGGTGAATCCCGAATTAGGGGGGGTGACGCTGGGTTGGAATTTGGTGAGCACCGCGGCGGATGAACTGTTCGCCTCCATCGAAGGCACGGCATTCCACACGCGCATCATCATCGACCGGATGGCGGAAAACGGCGTGAAAGTGAACCGGGTCATCAACGGCGGGGGCATTCCGCAAAAGGACGAGACGTTGAACCAGATTTACGCGAACGTCTTCAACAAGCCGGTGCTGGTGCCGAAGACCGAGGTGACTAGTTTGGGGTCGGCGATCTTCGCTTTCCTGGCGGCGGGCGTTTATCCGAGCATCGAGAAGGCCCAGAAAGCGCTGTGCCCGAAATTCCGGGTGGTCAAGCCGCAAGCCAAGGCGGTGGCGGTGTATCAGGAACTATTCCCGCTGTATCGCAAACTTTACTTCGCTCTCGGCCAGCCCGGGGCGGAAGCGGTGGCCATCGGCGATGTGCTGCCCGCCTTGCGGCGGATTGCGGCCAAAGTGCAGGCCAAACGCTAGTGGTCCCCAATTCATATCTCTATCGCGAAAAACCCGCACGGCTGTCGGCTGGCGGGTTTTTCTTTGGCCATCAAGGCTTTAGCGTAACCAGCAAAACTAGTTAAAATTTTAAGGCATTATTTTTTCCGGTTTAATGGTTTCTTAATGTTGCCTCCCGTACCTTAGTAAAAAGGAAGAAATTATGAATCCAGACCATCACCGATACGCCACTCGTTCGATCCAATGGTTACAAACCGCCGTCGCGGGGGTTACACTTGCGTGCGCCCTGCCAGCCGCCGTTTGCGCCCAAGATTTTCCCGGGCCACCGAACGGTCCGGGGGGAGGTGGCGGCGGGCCGGGGCCCATGGGGATGATGCGCCAAGAAACCCCCTTGGTGAAAAAATTCGACAAGGACGGCAATGGCCGGCTCGATCAGTCGGAGCGCAAGGAAGCGCGCGCTTATTTGGCCAAACAGCCGCAAGGCCGCGGGTTTTTCGGCCGGGGCGGCCATGGCGATCAAGCCGCCGGCAAGCCAGGGCGCAAGCTCACGCCAGCGGATGTGAAGTCGTATAGCAACGAGCCGCTATATGACACCAGCGTGTTGCGCACGTTTTTCCTCGAGTTTGAGGATGCCGATTGGGAAAAGCAATTGGCTGAGTTTAAAAACACCGACGTGGAAGTGCCCGCCCGCCTGACAGTAGATGGCAAAACTTACGCGGATATCGGGGTAAGTTTCCATGGCAACTCCTCTTTTATGATGGTGGGGGAGGGGAGCAAGCGTTCCTTCAGCCTGAGCATGGACTTCGTGAACGAGAAGCAGGATCTCAAGGGGTATCGCACGCTGCATTTGCTCAACTCCAACGAAGACCCCACCTTTATGCGCTCGGTGCTGTTCAGCCAGATTGCCCGGGAATACATGCCCTCGCCTAAAGCCAACTGGGCGCGGGTGGTAGTCAACGGCGAGTGCTGGGGGCTATACGTGAACGCCGAGCAGATCAACAAGGATTTCTTCAAGGAATGGTACGGGACCAAGAAAGGCGCGCGCTGGAAAGTGCCCGGCAGCCCCAATGGCCGCGGCGGGCTGGATTATTTAGGGGAAGATGTTGAGGCTTATAAGCGGATTTACGAGTTGAAGTCCAAAGAAGATCCCAAAGCCTGGAAGGATTTGATCAACCTTTGCAAGGTTTTGAATGAGACTCCAGCGGCGCAGTTGGAAAAAACCTTGGAGCCTATCCTCGATATCGAAGGCGCCCTAAAATTTTTGGCCCTCGATAACGCGCTGGCCAATAGCGATGGCTTTTACACACGCGCTAGCGACGAATACATTTACCAGGATGAGAAGGGCAAGTTTCATTTCTATTCGCAAGACGTGAATGAGACATTCAGCTCCGGTGGCGGGCCTGGCGGCCGTGGCCGCTTCGGTGGCCCGGGCGGTGGGGCGGGCTTTGGCGGGCCCGGTGGCGGGCCGGGCGGCAACAGAACCGGTGGTGGCCCGGGGGATCGCGGTGGCTTCGGCCCCGGCATGTTCTTAGCTCCGCAATTTATCGCCAAGGCGGATAAAAACCAGGACAGCAAGCTCTCGCAGGACGAGATGAATGCCGCCGCGCAAACCTGGATTGCCGCGTTGGATCCCGAGCAGAAAAATCAGGTCACTTTGGAACAATTCACCGCCAAATTCGGCGGCTTAATGTTGGATCAAAATGAGGGTGGGCCGGGCGGATTCAATCCCGCCAATTTTATTGCGCCGGGATTTTTCACGGCCCTGGATGCGAATAAGGATGCCCGCCTATCGGACCAAGAGATTGCGGAAGGTTTCAGTGGCTGGTTTACGAAATGGGATGATCAAAAAAGCGGTCAGTTGGCCGAAGCCCAAGTGCGGGCGGGCCTGAATGCCACCTTGCCCCAGCCCAATTTTGGCGGCCCGGGCGGCCCTGGCCGGGGCGGCATGGGCGGGCCTCCGGGAATGGGGGGTGGCGGGGTGCAACTGGATCCGCTCGTAGCAGCCAATAATCCGTCCAATCCGCTCATCTCCAAATTGCTGGCCGTGCCCGAACTGCGCGCGCGTTACCTCGCATTGGTGAAAGATATTGCGGAAAAACGGCTGGATTGGAGCAAGCTCGAACCCCAAATCCAGCAATATAAAGCGTTGATCGACGCCGAGGTGAAGGCCGATACTCGCAAGCTCGATTCGTATGAAGCCTTTTTGTCGGGTATCGATGGCGGCGATAAGGCGGGCGGCAGCTTGAAAAGCTTTTTTGAAAAACGCCGGGCTTATCTCCTGAGTTACTCGGAGAAAAAATCAGCCCAGTAGGCCGTAGAACGGGTTTCCACGCCTCATCTCACCGACGTTAAAGGTGGGATGAGGCTTTTTGGTTTTGGGATTTTCATTTCGCCGGCCAAGGCCTATTTTAGGATTATGTTATCGAGATGCTCGCCATCCCGTAAAAGCTGCCGCTTCTCCCGTTGGCTCCTGCTCGCTTGCCTCTGGGCGATGCCTCTGCGGGCCGCAACCCAGGAAAGCCTTGAGGGCCTGTGGATCGCGGATTTGACTCAGCGCTGGGAAGGGTTGGGAATTAGCCTCGAACTGCACATTGAGTCGGGGAAAGTCTCCGGAAACGTGTACACTCCCTTTCAGGATATGCCTATCATTGAAGGGATGATGGATGGCAATGCGTGTGACCTGGTTTTCTCCATGGACAATTATGGCCAGGAACGCCGGCTGCCCGCCAGGTTAGTTAAGAATGGGAGTATCCTGTCGTTATCCCTGCCTGTGAGTTGGTGGCAGGAAAACATCTGGTCGGGCTTTTGGTGGATGGGGCCGCGCTCCGGGGGCAATTTCAGCGGCGCCCCCCCACCGGCTAACCCGCCGCCGGCACCTAATTCGCTTAATCAATCCGGCAAAACTTCCAGTGGCGGCCCCCC
>MTLE01000063.1_pt1 | contig 30480 bp, 26 predicted proteins | sample 1982461 | NCBI WGS metagenome assembly MTLE01 (sample SAMN05712605, study PRJNA340218) | biofilm metagenome | isolation source: sample SPL anode biofilm adapted to -200 mV | place: USA | collected 2012-02-03
CCCGGGGGGCCATCCTTTCTTCGCCCGCCGTGGACGAAAATGGGCGGGTCTATTTTGGCTCGCTCGACCATAAATTGTATGTCGTGACCAATGGCGTCCAAGTTGGGTCGCCCTTTGTCACCGATGGGGCGATTTATTCTTCGCCTGCCATCGATGAGACCGGGACCATTTATGTCGGTTCCGATGACTTTCGCCTTTACGCGATTGGCGCCAATGGCAAGCAGAAGTGGTCCTTTTTAACCGGCGGTTACGTGCGCTCTTCGCCCACGTTAAGCGCCAGCGGCCTGCTCTATTTCGGATCCTTTGATTCCAAGGTTTACGCGGTGGACCGCAACGGCAATGAACTCTGGAATTTCGACACCGGCCATTATGTTTATTCGTCTCCCGCCATCGCGGCGGATGGCACGATTTACGTGGGTTCGGTTGACAAATCCCTTTATGCGCTGAACTCTGATGGCACCAAAAAGTGGGCGTTTAACACCAGCGGCCATATTTATTCCTCCCCGGCCATTGGCCCCGACGGCACGATCTACATCGGTTCGTGGGACAACCGGCTGCATGCGGTGAACCCCGATGGCACGCTCAAGTGGTCCTTTGCCACGGGCAATTTGGTGCAATCCGCCCCGGCGGTGGGAGCCGATGGCGCCATCTATTTCGGCTCCGATGAAAACAAAATCTACGCTGTCAGTTCCGCCGGCAACAAACTGTGGTCCTTTACCACGGGCAGCTTGGTGCGGTCTTCTCCCCTATTAACTCCGCAAGGCATTGTGTATTGCGGCTCGGAAGATAACCGACTCTATGCCATCCGGGCTTCCGGCGGCCCGGCCATCAGCCCATGGCCTATGTTCCGCGCGAGCCCTAGCCACCGGGGCCGCGTGCAACTCGTCATCACCAACCAGCCGCCGGCGAACTTATTGGTCACCGTGGGGCATTCCGCCACGCTTTCGGTAAGCGCGGTCGGCGCGGCTCCGTTGTATTACCAATGGCAGCACAATGGGACCAATATTCCGGGAGGAAATAGCAGCACGCTGACGTTTTCTAACACCCAACCCACCCATGCCGGCCAATACGGGGTGGTTATCAACAATTCTCTGGAGCGATTGGTGAGCCATCCAGCCAAGCTCACCGTCGTGGTGCTGCCCAGCATCACGGCCCAACCCGCAACCCAAACCAGCACGGTGGGCGCCACGATTAGCTTCCGGACCGCCGCCGATAGCGCGGAGGACCCCGGATGCAACTGGCTCTTTCAAGGCAAACCGATGCCGGGCGAAACCAACTTAACCCTGACGCTAAACGGGCTGGCTTTGACCCACGCCGGAGATTACGCCGCCGTGCTAAGCAATTCGGCGGGATCCGTGACCAGCGCGGTGGCCAAGCTTACGGTGGTGGCGGTGCCCGAGATAACCCAGCAGCCGCAAAACCAGGTCAGCGCCACGCGCTCGGCGGTTGAGTTTTCCGTGGCCGCCAACAGCGTGGTGCCGGTCACTTACCAATGGCGGTTGAATGGAACCAATATCGCGGGCGCCACGGGAGCCAAATTGGAAATCAAGGAAGTCGAGCCCAAGCATGGCGGAAGTTATACCGTGGTGGTGAACAACCAAGCGGGGCAGACGGTGAGCGCTCCCGCTTTGCTCACCGTGACCATGCGGCCGCAGATCGATACGCATCCCAAAAACATGACCGGGGTGGTGGACCGCGCGGTTTCCTTGGGCGTGGCCGCCAGAAGCGCCGGCCCGCTCACTTATCAATGGTTTTTTAACAACAACGCCGTCTCCAATGCCACAGGCAATACTTTGACGCTTGCCAAAGCGCAGACCAACGATGCGGGAAATTACTTCGTCGTCGTTAGCAACGTAGCCGGCATGGCTACCAGTACCATCGCTAGCCTGACCATTCTGGTTCCACCCAATTTGGTGACCTCGCCCCTAAGCCAGACCGGCACGTTTGGGAAAAGCGTCGTATTCAAGGCTGCGGCCACAGGCACACCGCCACTAGATTATTCGTGGCGTTTCAACGATACGAACTTCATTGCCACGACCAATCCGGCCAGCCCGGTGCTCCTCCTTACCACCTTGGTGCCCGAACAATCCGGCAAGTACACCGTGGTGGTGACAAATGCCGCTGGCGCCGTGACCAGTGCCCCCGCGTTCCTCACCGTGCCCCGCCCGCAATCCACATGGGAATCGATAAAAGCTATGTTTGGCGGCGGGAAAAAGTAACTGGGCAGGCCTGCGACGGAAGGGTGTTGCTCGCGAAGTCCAAATGGCTCGGTGGCACCCTGCAAAATAGGGATTGCATCCCGGCCCGTTTGCCGCAAGGATACCATCTATTGGGGGCCGGAGCGTAGCTCAGCTTGGCTAGAGCACTTGGTTTGGGACCAAGACGTCGCAGGTTCAAATCCTGTCGCTCCGACCATTTTTTCTTCGCCACTTCCAGCATCCCGCAAACCCGCTTTATAGCCAAAATTCGAGGGGATGAATACGGTCTGGGCGCTGGCCCGTTCGCCTTTTTCAATCTGTCACCCTTTTGTCGCTTATTCTCCCGCTAACCGTTGTGCGCAGACGATAGTTTTGCGCGATGAATGGATTGAACCGGCTTAATTGGCGCGCAAGCGGTTGGGGTTTTCTGATCGGCGGCCTGCGCTCGGAAGCTATCCGTCACATGTGTTTTCCTATAGAACTGATTATGAAATTTGGCTGGATATCATTCTTAAGGCGGATTGCTTGGCGCAAGTTTTCAGCGTAGAGTAAGCGGTGATACCACATCCCATGAAGCATAAGCTCCATCACCAGCTGGGCTCGCTGCCTTGCGCTCCAGAGGAGAAAACAGGGCTAGGGATGCAGGCTCGGGCCTTCACGCTGATTGAGTTGCTCGTGGTGATTTCTATTATCGCCATCCTGGCTTCCATGCTGCTGCCCGCTTTGAGCAAAGCGAAAGCTAAGGGGCAACAAATTGCTTGCCTGAGCCAAGTGCGCCAATTGGGGCTGGCGGTGCAGATGTACGCCCTGGATAATCGGGATGGGTTTCCGCCGATTCAAGAGCGGTTCACCGGTTTCGAATCCAGCTGGCGGCCTTATCTTTTCTCGTACGTGGGCCGGAACCCCCGGCTTTATGATTGCCCGACGGAAATAGAGGAAGTTTACGCCAATGCTAAACCGTCCAAATTGAAAGCTGCCACCCCGGGGGTTCTGGGGCAATTCCGCGCCGGGGAGATCGACATACCCAGCGGCATCGGGGCCGTGAACGTGCACTGGCTTGCTGGGGGCGCTGCTCCGCCCTTTGGCCGGCCTGCCGGGTACGAGAATAATCTGTGCCGCTCGGACCGCATTGAAGCCCCGTCAAAACTCCTGCTGTTTGGTGACGGCAACAGCGATGTTTATGGCGTCTGGCCCCAAGATCGCTGGTGGATTTGGAAGGAAATCGGCAACGCGAACAGCCCTGGTTTCAACCGCCTGGCTCAGGGCGACAAAGGCGCCGTGCGCCACCAACGGAAGTCTAATTACGCCTTGGCGGATGGCAGCGCCAGTCTGCTGGACCCCGGCCGCATCCCCTGCAATACCAACGAATGCTGGTGGTCGGTTCGCAACCGGCCGCATTGAACTCGACCATGGCCGATCATTCCCAAAATTTCTACGAGCGGTTGAAATTAGCGGGCACCCTGCTGTTGCTGGGGCTGGCGGGATATCTTCTCTATGGTTTTTGGCAAAGCCAAGGGCAGCCGTTGGACAAAGCTTTCTTTTACGATCTGAGCGAGAAAAAACTTTTTGTCGCGTCGCGCACGTCTATTCCCCCGATCCCGGGCATCAACAATAGCGAAGCCGATGGCGTGCGCGCGGTGGTGATTTCCACCAATGGCCAAGCGGCGGACAAAACTTCCAGACGGATCGCTTACTTGGAAACATACGGCCCGGAACTCCGGGCGCAAATGGTGGCAGCGCAGGCCACGGGGACTTCCCCCGAAATGGGCCGCGAGGCGGCGATGGCCCAACGCTTGGTGTGCCGTCCCCAAGAACTCAAATGGCACGCCATGAACACGCCCGAGGCCGAGCAAATCGTTAACGAATGGCTTGCGCTGGGGCCAGGCGGTGGCCCGGCCACGCTTTGCAGCCCCTGAATTAGGTTTGCTATGCAAGTGATATGTAACTATCAATGCAGCTCTATTCTATGAACAAAATACTGACACGAAAACTCCGTTCCGCCAGCCTATGGTTGCTGGGTTTGCTCAGCGCCACGGCCGCTCTGGCCCAAACCCCCACCGCCCAAACCTGGTACTCCGCCTATTATCCGGGCGAGGATATCCAAGTGGATTTTCAGGACGGTCCGGGCAACCCCAAGGATTGGATCGGCATCTACCCGGAAGGGACCGAGCCGGGCTTGGTGAACTCCACGCTCTGGCAATACGTCAATGGCTCGCAAACCGCTGGCGTGGGATTCAAAGAAGGCACGCTCACCTTTAGCGGCGGCCTGGAATCGGCAGGCAATTGGAATGTCTATTTGCTGCTCAATGACGGCTATACGATCTTGGCCTCTAATGCGTTCACCGTGATCGATCCCACCAGCCCCACCGTCCGTCCGTCGCAGCGCATCTATACGGCCGGCCAAACCATTAGCCTCACGTTTACCAACGGCTTTAGCAACGCAAAGGACTGGGTGGGAATTTACCTGGCAGACCAAATCCCAGGTAGTGGTCCGGCTTCCACGCTTTGGCAGTATGTGGACGGCACCCAATCCGGCGACACCGGTTTGGCGGAGGGCACGCTCACCTTCCCGGACGGTCTGGCGCAAGCCGGTCTTTACACCGCCTATTTGCTCGAAAATGATGGCTACACCATTCTGGCTAGCAATTCGTTTTCGGTAGTGCAAGCGGCCAGCACGACCCCGCGCGTGCTATCCGTTCAGCCGGCCGATGGTGCTACGGATTTGGCGCCGCAAGTGCCGATCATCCTTTCCATTACCAACGGCGCGAGCAAGGTGGATTCGAACTCGGTGGTGATGCGTCTGGATGGCAACTTGGTCACCCCGGTTTTCAAATTGGAGGCTGATCTGGTCACCATTGCCTACACCAACAGCGCATTATACGCGCCCACCTCGTCGCACCAAGCGGTGATTGAATTTGCGGATGACTCCACGCCCGCGAACCGCTTCACCAACACGGTTTCGTTCCAAATCATGGCGTACCGCGACATCGTGCTGCCCAGCCCGCTGTATTTCGAGAATTTCGACTCCACAGAGGAAGGCCAATTGCCCGCCGGCTGGAGCCAAGTGAGCTATACGGAGGTGGTGAATCCCGAGGAAGACCTGGGCAATTTGGACTCCGCCTCCTATGCCCGCTGGCTCGTGGTGGGCGCGGATCGCTTCACGGGGTCATTTGTCACTTATAGCAATCCCGAAGGTTCCACGTCCGAACAAAACGATTACCACCGGGTGCTTACAGGAAATCCGCGTAATGTGGTCAACGGCAAAGTCCTCGAGGGCCCATTGGCCACTGGCCGCTTCCTCTTTAGCGATTCCGGTTACCGCCAGGGCGCCAGCCAGGTTTTGTTCGCCTATACGCCGGATTACGACCTGACCGGGAAGACGAATATTCACGTTTCTTACCACTCGTTGTGGGAGCAGAATCAAGATAGCTTTGGCGCCGTCGAATATTCCATCGACCAAGGAGAAAACTGGCTGCCGGTGGTTTATTTGCTCGTGCAAGGGGATATGCTGTATACAACCAATGAAACAACCGGCGAAAGTATTGTCGATGCTGTAGCCACGTTAACCACTGATTACTCGGACGTAGCGCATTATACCGACGCGGATGGCAACGACCAAGGCGGCACTTATGGCGCGTTCATCGCCGCCCCGATCACGCAAGATTTGGCCCCTTACATCAGTGCCCGGGTGGACGATAATCCCTCGGAATCAAAACGCGTCGAATTATTCCGGCTCCCGGCGGCCGATAATCAGGCCAAAGTGCGCTTCCGCTTTGCTCACGCGGGCACGGATTCGTGGTACTTCGGCATCGATGACTTCGGTCTCTACTCGATATCCGCCGCCCCGGCGCAGGCTCCCCAGCTCAGCATCGCCCGCAGCGGTGCCTCGGTTATGATTTCCTGGGATTCCACCGTCACGGGTTTCACTCTGGAATCGACCACCGACCTCAAGGGTGGCACTTGGACCCCGGTTTCCGGGGTCTCGAATAATTCACTGCAAGTCGCCCCGAGCGGGAGCGCCTTCTACCGTTTGCGCCAATAGCATCGAGCCATCGGGGAATATTGAGAAACGCCAAACGGCGGTCCTTGCGATAACGCGGGACCGCCGTTTTGGTTTATGAGGGATTGCTCACTCCGCGATCAAATCGTAATCCGTGTGGCCGGCGATTTTGACTTCGGCGAATTGGCCGGACGGGAGGGATCGGCGCACGTAGACGCGGCCATCGATGTCCGGGGCGTCGGCTTCGCCGCGGGCGATCAGGTATTTGCCGTGCAATTGTTTTAACTGGGTGTCCTGGCCACGCAACAGGCCATGCTCCCAGGAAGAAATTTGAGCGAGTTTCAGTTCTTTGGCAGAGGCTTCTTTCTCGATCAAAACCTTCATGGTTTTGCCGACCCAAGCTTGGGCGATCTTCCGCGCCACGCGTTGTTGCGTGAACATGGCGTGGTCGCGCCGCTGTTTTTTCACGGGATCGGCCACCTGGCCGGCCATCTTGGCGGCGCGGGTGCCTTCTTCTTGTGAGTAGGTAAACACGCCCAGCCGCTCGAAGCGGGTTTGCTCGATGAAGCCGATCAAGTTCTGGAAAGCTTGATCCGTCTCGCCCGGGAAGCCGACGATGAACGTGGTGCGCAGGGCGATGCCCGGAATGCCCGCGCGGATTTTGGCGATCAGGTTTTCAATGTGCGCGCGTGTGGTTTCGCGGCGCATGCGCTCGAGCATGGCCTCGTCGATGTGCTGCAACGGCATGTCGATATACCGCGCCACTTTCGGGCAATCGGCGATGGTTTGGATCAACTCGTCGCTCCAGTGCGCGGGATGCGTGTAGAGCAGGCGAATCCAGAAATCTCCCGGCAAGGCCTGCAATTCGCGAATCAGCGCGCACAATCCATCCGTCCCAACGGCCAGGGTCTTGCCGGCTTTGCCCGCCGCCTGGCGCTGAAGATCACGGCCATAATAGGTCGTGTCTTGGGAAATCAGGTTCAGTTCTTTGACGCCGGACTCAATTAATTGGCGCGCCTCGGCCACGACGTCCGCTTGAGTGCGGCTGCGGTGGCGGCCCCGGATTTGCGGGATGATGCAGAAGGAGCACGGGTGGTTGCAGCCTTCCGCGATCTTCACATAGGCGAAGTGCGGTGGCGTGAGGCGGAAGCGCGGCGTGCCGTAATCGGGAATGTAAACGGGACGGGCGTTGATTTCGATCACGGGCGCGGCCGATTCCTCCGGCGGTGCCGGCTTCGCGGCGCGGGCTTTGGCCAAGTCCGACATCACTTCCTTGCGCGGGCGGCTCTTGGCCGGGGTGCGCAACCGCGCCTGGCGATGGGCCAGGGCTTCACGCACGATGCGCGACACTTCGGGCGCTTGGTCGATGCCCATGAACGCGTCCACCTCGGGCAGCAACTTGGGCAGATCTTCCCGGAAGCGTTGCGGCAAACAACCGGCCACCACCACCGCCTGGCCTCGCGCCTGGGCGTCGCGCGCTTGCACGGATTCCAGGATGGTGTCCACGCTTTCCTCTTGGGCGGCATCGATGAACGAGCAGGTGTTGACGATGACGACTTCGGCGAGCGAAGTTTCGTTGGTGATTTCCATGCCATCGCGCGCCAGCGAGCCGAGCATCACCTCGGCGTCCACCAAGTTTTTCGCGCAGCCCAGCGAGATCAAGCCGACCCGGATGGGCGCATTTTGAGCGGAGTCCATGTATTAAATCGTTTGCCTAAGGCACAAGCCAGCCACAACGCCATGCCGCGGCGGCTTTGCCCGTTTCAATTAACCTTCGCCTCGCTGTCCGTGGCATTTTGCCCGGCAGCCCGAGGCAAGGCGTGTCAGGAATATGCTTCCATGCCGGCGCAAGTGCAAATGAGGTTGCGATCGCCATGCACGTTATCGATGCGGCCCACGGACGGCCAGAACTTGAACGCGCGCAGCCAGGGCGCGGGATAAGCCGCCTGTTCGCGGGTGTACGGGCGGTCCCAATGCGTGGCGCAGCATTGGTCGGCGGTGTGCGGCGCTTGCTTCAACGGATTGTTCTTGGCGTGCGCCTGGCCGTTTTCCACCGCCACAATTTCGGCGTGAATGGCGATCATGGCGTCGCAGAAACGGTCTAATTCGGATTTCGGCTCGCTTTCGGTGGGTTCCACCATCATGGTGCCGCCGACCGGCCAGGAAATCGTGGGCGCGTGGAAACCAAAATCCATTAAGCGTTTGGCGACGTCTTCGACGGTGACCTGTTTGAAATGACGCAGGTCGAGAATGCACTCATGCGCCACCAATTGGTGCGCGCCACGGTAGAGCACCGGGAAATGAGATTCGAGGCGGCGGGCGATGTAATTGGCGTTGAGAATGGCCACGCTGGTGGCATCCACCAAGCCTTGCGCGCCCATGAGGCGGATGTACACCCACGAGATCGGCAGGATGCTGGCGCTGCCCCAAGGCGCGGCGGACACGGCGCCGAGGGTCTCGCGTCCCGCTTGCGGCACGGTCACATGGCCCGGCAGGAACGGCTTCAGATGCGCCGCCACACAGATGGGCGCCATGCCGGGGCCGCCACCGCCGTGCGGAATGGCGAAGGTCTTGTGCAAGTTCAGATGGCACACGTCCGCCCCAATGTCGCCGGGGCGGCACAGGCCGGTCTGCGCGTTCATGTTCGCGCCGTCCATGTAAACCAAGCCACCGTGTTCGTGAATGATTTTGCAGACTTCGGCAATGCCCTGTTCGAACACACCGTGGGTGGAAGGATAAGTCACCATCAACGCGGCCAGCCGGGGCTGATTTGCGGCGGCTTTGACGCGGAGATCGGCGAGATCGATGTTGCCTTGGGCGTCACAGGCGATAGGCACCACGGAGAAGCCGGCCATGGCGGCGCTGGCGGGGTTGGTGCCGTGGGCTGATTGCGGGATCAAACAAACGTCGCGCTGGCGATCGCCGCGGCTGGCGTGGTATTTGCGAATCGTCATCAACCCGGCGTACTCGCCTTGCGAACCGGCGTTCGGCTGCAAGCTGGTGGCGGCAAATCCGGTGATTTCCGACAGCCAGTTTTCGAGCTGGGTAAATAATTGATGGTAGCCTTTGGCTTGGTCCGCCGGGACAAACGGGTGCAGGCTGGCGAACTCGGGCCAAGTAATGGGCAACATTTCCACCGCCGCGTTGAGCTTCATGGTGCAGGATCCCAGCGGAATCATGGACGTCGTGAGCGAGAGGTCGCGCGACTCCAGCTTGCGCACGTAGCGCAGCATTTCGGTTTCCGAGTGGTGGCTGTTGAACACCGGGTGAGCCAGGAACGAACTGCCGCGTGCCAAGTTGCCGGGATAACCGACGTTCACCGTGGCGGCGAGTTCCGCGAACGCAAAGGCGGCCGGGCGATCTTGGTTGAAGATTTGCCACAACTCCGCCACATCCGCTTCGCTGGCCGTTTCGTCCAGGGAAATGGCAATGGCATCCGCACTCAAGCGGCGCAGGTTGATGCGATGCTTCAGCGCCAATTGCATAACTGCCTCCGCCTGGGCTGCGGGTAAGGTGACGCGCACAGTATCAAACACCGGCGTGTCCGCCAATTTAAGGCCCAATTTCTGAAGCCCTGCCGCCAGGGTCAACGTGAGGCCGCGCACACGCCGGGCGATGCGCCGCAAGCCCTCGGGGCCGTGATAAATGGCGTACATCGTGGCGAGGATGGCCAGCAGCACTTGCGCGGTGCAGATGTTGCTGGTGGCTTTTTCGCGGCGGATGTGTTGCTCGCGCGTTTGCAGTGAAAGCCGCAGGGCGGGCTTGCCCCGCGAATCGACCGAAACGCCGACCAGGCGGCCGGGCATATGGCGCTTGAGGGCGTCGCGCGTGGCGAAGAACGCCGCATGCGGCCCGCCGAAGCCCATGGGCACGCCGAAACGCTGGGCGCTGCCGATGGCGATGTCCGCGCCGATTTCCCCGGGGCTGCGCAAAAGGGTTAACGCCAGCAAATCGGTGGCGACAATCACCAGCGCGCCCGCCGCGTGGATCTTGGCGGTCAATTCCGTTAACTCGCGCACTGTGCCGTCGGTGGCTGGGTATTGCAGCAACACGGCGAACACGCCGGCGGGCAAGGGGGCTTGGGGATCGCCCACCACGACGTTCACCCCCGTGAATTCGGCGCGGGTGCGAGCGACGTCGATGGTTTGGGGATGGCAATCCGAAGAAATCAAAATCGTATGCCGGCCTTCACCCGCCTTCAGGTTGTGGCACATATTCATGGCCTCGGCGGCGGCGGTCGCTTCGTCCAGCAAGGAAGCGTTGGCGATGTCCAAGCCGGTGAGATCGCACACCATGGTTTGGTAATGCAGCAGCGCTTCGAGTCGGCCTTGGGAAATTTCGGCTTGGTACGGGGTATATTGCGTGTACCAGCCGGGGTTTTCCAAAATGTTGCGACGGATTACAGGCGGCAGGATCGTGCCGTAATAACCCTGGCCGATGAAGGAGCGGAAAACTTGGTTTTGATCGGCGATGGACTTGAGTTCCACCAAGGCTTGGTGCTCGGTTACGGGCGCGGGCAGTTTTAAGGCTTGGCGCAGCCGGATGCCTCCGGGCACGGCGCCCTCGGTAAGCGCGTCCAGGGAAGCAAAGCCGCAGGTGCGCAACATTTCGGCGATATCGGCCGGGTTAGGCCCAATATGGCGCCGGGCGAAAACATCCGTGGGTTGCAGCCAATCCCCGGGTTTGTTGGTCGAACCGATTTGGGAACCAGAAGCGGAGCCCCCCGCCGGGAGTCCGGAATTCAATTCTGAACTAAACATGGGGGCCAAAATAATGGGACGCCGCCGAGAACGCCATCGAAAATCGAAAATTTAACCCTGAATCAACTGTATCTAATTGATAATAAGTTGCTTCAATCCTTCCAAAGACCTGATTTCAGATAGGGCTTAAGCTTCTGTTTGAGGGTTTCCCGGCCTCGATGGATCAAAGATTTGGTGGCGGAAAGCGAGGTTTTGAGGACTTCGGCGATGTCCTCATAGGACATTTCTTTCTCGCGGAACATGAGGATCGCGGTGCGCTGATTCTCGGGCAAGCTTGCTAAGGCTTTTTCGATGTGATCAACCAATTCACTCTGGAGCAGCGCTTCGGGCGGCGGGGTGGTTTGGTGATCCTCGTATTGCCGGGGGGCGGCATCTTCGGTTTCAACCGCGGGTTCCAGAGGCTCCGCCGGATGCCGTGAGCGGCGGCGTATCTCATTGAGGCACAGATTGCGAGCGATGGTGAACAGCCAGGTGGAAAACTTGGCCGAAGCCTGATACCGGGCGGCGGACCGGTGGACTTGGATAAACACGTTTTGCGCCAAATCCTCGGCTTCATCGGGGTCGCCGAGGGTGCGCCAAGCCAGGTTGATGACCGGTTGTTTGTACTTTTCGACCAAAGCCTCGAAAGCCGCCAGGTCACCCCGTTTTACGCGGAGCATCAAGTCGGCATCGGGATCTGGGGACACGGTCATCACAAACCAAGCTAGCAATTTGCACGCTAAATGTCTTCTAGTAAAAACCAATCCGGGGCAATGGTTTCTGAAAATTATTAGCAAATTTGCCCCTTTTCGGGCTTGCCTGCGGACGGCTTTGCCGCACAATTTTCCTGGCCAGTAAGCCGAACCTTATTGGGTTAGGTCATTCGCATGCCAGCACGCAAAACCAAAAAAGTCGCGTCCGGGAAAAGTCCGGCGGCCGAACCCGCGCCCAAGCTTCGGCTGGCGCCGGAAGAGAGTCCGGAGGAATTAGCGCATCGCTTCGAGCGCGAACGCCGGGCGGAGGATTTGCAACGCGAGGACCGGCTCAGCCAGGCCCCCACTACTTTTCGCATCGGTTCCGTGCCGTATCTCAACGCCGTGCCGCTGACCCGCGGTTTGGAGGAACAAGTCCTTTACCGCCCCCCTTCGGAGCTGGCTAAAATGCTCCAGCGGGATGAATTGGACGCCGCGCTGGTGAGTATCGCGGAGGTTTTATTAACGGGTCGTTATGATGTGCTCGATGGCGTGGCCGTGGCGTCATTGGGGGAAGTGCGCAGTGCGTTTGTGGCGCACCGCCGTCCGCTCGAAGAAATGCGCGAGGTATTCTGCGACACCGCGTCGATTTCGACTTTCAACTTAATGCGTGTGCTGCTGGCGGAACGCGGTCTGAAGCCCGAATTCAAGCCTTTGCCCGCTTGGCCGATGGAAACGCCGCCGGATTATTTCATGATGATCGGCGATCCGGCGATCACTTTTGCCCTGGGACCGCATGAGCATGAGTTGTGGGACCTTGGCGCAGCCTGGAATGAGCTCACCGGCTTGCCGTTTGTATACGCGGCGTGGGCGCTGCGGCGCGGCATTGAGAACAGCGAGTTGCGCCGCACCTTGCGCGAAGCGCACGATTTTGGGCTAGATACGCTGGATTACATTATCTCCAGCCGCACGGATTTCACCCTGGATTTCCGAAAAGATTACTTAGGCTGGAACGTGCATTTTCACTTGGGAGCGGATGAAAAACGGGGCGTGGCGAAGTTTGTTGAGTTGCTGCGCAAGCATACCTCCGGCCCGGTGTTTGATCCCCGCTACGTTTCGTGAATGCGGCTGGGGTCACTCCAGTTTCAGCCCCGATTTTTAAAAATATGAAACTGCCTAAACCAACCCTTTGGAAAGGGGCTCTTGCCCTTTGTTTGACATTCCTTGTTTGCGCTTCAAATCCGGCCGCCACGGCCGCCGAAGCCACCGATAGCAGCTGGAAACAGCCCGAAGTGACTGAAATGGGCCGGGGCGTGTGGCGGGTGCGGTTTGGCCAGCCCGAGAAGTTCACGCCGGATGCCGTGCGTGAATTGCCGCCGAAATGGGAGGGCGTCGCGCAATTGCCCGAACCGGGGAAACTGCCGTTTGCGCCCGCCGATTTGCGGTGCCGGGTGACTTCCGCGCGCACCGTTCTCTATGTGCCTTGCGACGAACCGGAGGACCAAATTTACGGCTTCGGCCTCGATCCGGCGGCTTATGAACAAAAAGGCCTGCGCAAATATCTCAGCGTGTGCGCGGCGGTGATGGAGAAGACCGGCGCCAGCCACGGGCCCGTGCCGTTTTGGCTGAGCACGCGCGGTTATGGCGTGTACGTCGATACCGCCCGCGTGCCGTTTGTGCATGTCGCGCGGTTGTCGGCTCGCAGCGCGGTTAATACGGAAGGCGCGGCGGGGGACCTCAAAACCGATGTCGCAGCCTTGTACGCCGCGCGGCCGGCGGCGGGCAAAGCGGAGGTGGTGGTGGAAATCCCGGGCAACACATCCGGCGTGGACGTTTACCTCTTTGCCGGTCCCACTCCGCGCGAAGCCGTGCAGCGTTACAACCTGTTTTCCGGTGGCGGGTGCCTGCCTCCGATGTGGGGTTTGGGCATGAAATATCGCGCGTTCACCGGTGCGGACGAAGCCACGGTTACGAATCTGGCCCGCGCGTTGCGCGACCGCCAGATTCCTTGCGACATGCTCGGATTGGAACCCGGCTGGCAATCGCGCGCCTATTCCTGCTCGCTGGTGTGGGACAAAAAACGGTTCCCGAGCCACGAAACAGTGGTGGCGGATCTCAACCGGCAGGGGTTCAAAATCAATTTATGGGAGCATGCCTATATTAACCCCGAATCGCCGCTCTTTGCACCGTTGAAACCGCGCTCGGGCGATTTTCTAGTCTGGGGCGGGCTGGTGGTGGATTTTGCGGATCCGCAAGCCTTCCAACTGTTCGCTGACTATCACGGCAAAAATTTCATCGACCAAGGCATTGCCGGTTTTAAAGCCGACGAATGTGATAACCAGCCACTGACCGATTGCACGCCATTCAATTTCCCTTATAGCTCGATTTTCCCTTCGGGCATCGACGGTGAGCAAATGATCCAGCTTTACGGGTATTATTACCAACGCTCCATTCAGGCGGCGTTTCGCGCGCGCAATATGCGCACCTGGGGCGACGTGCGCGCCACCACCGCGCTGGCCGCGCCGCTGCCGTTCAACCTGTATAGCGACGCCTACCAATTCGACCAATATCTGCGCCAATTGGTCAATGCCTCATTCACCGGATTGCTGTGGTCGCCCGAGGTTCGCGACGCCTCCAGTTACGATGACTTGCTCAATCGTTTAGCGCTGAGCTCTTTTGCGGCCCAAATGTGCGTGAATGTGTGGTTCATGCCGCATCCGATTTGGGAGCAGTACGACCACGACAAAAACAATAAGCACCAATTGCTGCCGGAAACCGATCAAGAGCGGATCGCCACCCAGTTGCGTGAAATCGTCAATTTCCGCTACCGGCTGCTGCCCTATCTGTATGCGGCCTTCCAACAATACCATGACACGGGTTTGCCGCCGGTGCGTTCGCCGTTGCTGGATTTTCCGGAGGACCGCGAATTGCGCAAGGTGGACAACGAATTCTTGTTCGGCAGCCGTTTGTTAGTGGCGCCGTTCGTGAGTGCCGAGAGCGCCCGCGAGGTGTACTTGCCCAAAGGTTGCAACTGGATCGAATTCAAAACCGGCAAGCTTTATGCGGGCGGCACTAAATTTACCGTGAAAGGCAAGGCTGGTGAAGCGCCGCTGTTTGTGCGCGAAAACACTTTGTTGCCTTGGGCGGAGCCGGTGCAGCGCGTTGGCCCGGACACCGTGTTTAATGTCACGATGAAAGTTTTTGGCAGCAAACCGGAGCCGTGCCTGTTGATTGAGGACGACGGGGAGAGCTATCGCTACGAGCAAGGCGCCCAAAACCGGCTCACCTTGACTTGGGCGGAGGGCCAAGGCGCCGTGGCCAAAACGGGGAATTTTGCGGGTTCGCGGTATCGTATCCAACGCTGGGAACCCGTGGAGATTCATCCCTAAGACACGATCTTGGCCGATTTGGCGAAATTCTAACCAATTGCGCTACAAAAGCCCTGCCGCACAAATGGCTGATCGCCCGGTTTTCGCCGAGTTTTCAAACTTGACACCTCAGGGACAAGTCTTTAGCGTTCAGAGGTAACTTGCACAGTTATGCCCCGATCAAATTCTCGGGGCTTTTTAGTGCCGGTGAATCGGCGAAAGTATGGCTAACATTATTCTGGTGGGCGCCCAATGGGGCGACGAAGGCAAAGGCAAAGTCATCGATGTCTTGACGGAGAAGTCCGACGTTGTGGTCCGTTCGCAAGGCGGCAATAACGCGGGCCATACCGTCTATGTCGAAGGCAAGAAGCACGTGCTGCATTTGGTGCCGTCGGGCGTTTTGCGCGAAAACAAAGTGTGCGTGATCGGCAACGGCGTAGTGATCGATCCCGTTGGCCTGGTCAAGGAAATCGACGGCTTGCTCGCCTTGGGCGTGAAGCTGGATGGCCACTTCTTCGTGAGCGAAACCGCCCATATCGTGCTGCCCTATCATCGGTTGCTCGACGAGCAACGCGAAGTCCTGAAAGGGGAGAATAAGATCGGCACGACCAAGCGCGGCATCGGCCCCACCTATGGTGACAAGGCGGCGCGCACGGGCATCCGCATGCTCGACCTGGTGAAGCCCGAACGCTTTGCCGTATTGTTGGAACAACGCATCCGCGAGCAAAACGAAGTGCTCAAAGCTTTTGGCGCCCAACCGCTTTCGTTTGTGCAAGTCTTGGCTGAGTACCAGGCCGCCGGGGCTCGCCTCCAGCCGTACGTCACCAACACGGTGATGTTGCTGCAAGAGGCTTTGAAGCAAAAGAAAAGCCTGCTGTTCGAGGGCGCGCAAGGCACGTTCCTGGACATTGATCACGGCACGTATCCTTTCGTCACTTCTTCCAACACCACCTCCGGGGGCGCTTGCACCGGATCGGGTGTGGCCCCAAACCGCATCGATAAAGTGGTCGGCGTGGTTAAAGCTTACACGACGCGCGTAGGCGAAGGCCCGTTGCCGACGGAGAACGCCGAGATTGCCGACATGCTGCATGGCATGGGCCGCGAATTCGGGGCCACCACGGGGCGTCCGCGCCGCTGCGGTTGGTTTGACGCCGTGGCCACGCGCTACGCCACTCTGGTTAACGGCATTGATGAATTGGCCGTCACCAACTTGGATGGCTTGGACACCCTGGAAACCATCAAGGTGGCTGTGGCCTATGAAGTCGATGGCAAGCGGTACGATTACGTGCCGAGCGACATTCAAGTCTTGGCTAAATGCCAGCCGATCTATGAAGAATTCCCCGGCTGGCAGACCCCGACCAGCGCCATTGGCGAATGGAAAGCGCTGCCGGCCAAAGCCCGCTCCTATTTGAAGGCGATCGCCAAGTTGACCGGCGCCAAGCTGACCATTGTGTCGGTAGGACCCGGCCGCGAGCAAACCATCTTCATTTGAAGTTAAGGGCAGAGCTTATGACCTCGCCCGCCATGCAACTGAGTCCCGCCGCGCGCGCCGTTTTGCCGGCGCACGTGGCGATTATTATGGACGGCAATGGCCGGTGGGCTAAACAGCGCCACCTGCCGCGCGTGGAAGGCCACCGCCAAGGGGCCGAATCGGTGCGCGCCATCGTGCGCGCCGCCGGCGAAATTGGCATCAAATACCTGACGCTCTACGCTTTTTCGGTCGAGAATTGGAGCCGTCCCAAGGAAGAAGTCGACACCCTTATGCAATACCTGGCCAGGTATTTAAAAAATGAGGTGGTCGAATTAAACCGCAACAACGTGCGGCTGGAAGTGATCGGGCAAATCTATCGCTTGCCCGAATTTGTGCAGGAGCAAATCCGCAAAACCCAGGCGGCGCTGGCGAAAAATAATGGCTTGACCCTGGTGCTGGCGCTGAGCTATGGCGGCCGCACGGAACTCATCGAGGCCATGCGGTGCATTGCGGAGAAGGTGAAATCGGGGCAGCTGGATCCGGCGGAGATCAATGAGCAAATTGTTTCACAGCACCTGTACACCCGCCAATGTCCCGATCCGGAATTGTTGATTCGCACCAGTGGCGAGAACCGGCTGAGCAATTTCTTGCTGTGGCAGATTTCCTACTCGGAATTTGTGGTCTCCCCGATTTTCTGGCCGGATTTCCGCAAGCCCCAGTTTTTTGAGGCTTTGGAGGAGTTTGCCCGCCGCAACCGGCGTTTTGGCGGGCTGTGATCCGCTATTGCTGCGACGCCACCCTTTTGCGGATGGCGGCCGCCTGCGCCGGGTAATGCTTGTCAATGCATTCGGGACAAATGCCGTGGGAAAACGTGGCGTCCGAATGCGAGCTGACGTAATCCTCTACCTGGTGCCAATACCCTTCGTCACTGCGCACCTTTTTGCACATGGAGCAAATCGGGATGAGGCCCGACAAGGTTTTGATGTTGGCGAGGGCGTCTTGCAGCCGGGATACCGTTTGCGACAATTCCTGGTTTTTCTCAATGATGGCCGATTCAAGCTTCTCGAGTTGCATGCGCGAAAGCGCCGCATAACACCACTTGGTGGTCAAGGCCGCGGCCAATTGGCGCACTTCGGTATGATCGAAAGGTTTGCGCAGGAAAACCAGATTGTCGGCTTTGCCAAAGAGGCTGTAAATTTCCTCCCAGGTGTAATCGGCATAAGCGGTGCAGATCACGATTTGCACCTCGCGATCGATTTCCCAAATCTTTTTGACGGTCTCAATGCCATCCCAGCCCGGAGGCATGCGCACATCCATAAAAATGAGCGCGTAAGGCCGTTGATTTTGCAGGGAAAGTTGGACTTTATCGAAAGCCTCTTGCCCCTGGTAAGCGGAATCGAGCTCGTACTGCGGCAACACTTTTTCGGTAACCACTGCCTCACCAAAAAAGGATGACTCAAACTGTTTGAGTTCGTTGGGCACGGTTTCCTTGCACTGCAAGATATCGCGGAAATCCTGGTGAATGGGGCGATGGTCATCCACCAACAGAATGCGATTGTTTTGGAAAGGCGCGTCAGCCATAACGTGATTAATCAAGGGGTGGAGGCTCCTTCAGCCCCGGCGCTCGATTGGGGCAGCCACAAAGTGAAAATCGATCCTTTATTCTCGCCTTCGCTGGCGGCGGTCAAGGAACCGCCCAGCTCACGGGCGAGGTTGGCGCACCCGTGCAAGCCGAATCCATGGCCATCTTTCTTGGTGGTAAAACCGAAATTGAAAATGCGGGTCATATTTTCGGCGGGTATGCCTTCGCCGTTATCGCGGATCTTAATGGCGACCCCCGCATCTTGGCGATGGGCGATGACTTGAATCATGCGGGTGTTGCGCTCCATGGATTTAGTGGCGTCCCCCGCGTTACAGAGCAGATTCATCAATATTTGCAGCACTTTTTGTTTTTCAACCTCGATTGCGGGCAAATTCTCCTCGATTTCGTAAATTAAATCAATATCGTGCCGCTTGTAGGATTCGATCACCAACCGGGTGGCATCCTGCAACAGGGCCTTGATCTCCATCGTCTCTTTAACCCCGGAAAGCCCCGCATAGGATTGCTGCAAGGCAATGATCTGGCGGATTTGCTCGTTGCTCTCAATCAAACTCGCCAGTTTGGACTTGATGGTATCGTGCTCTTGGGTCAGCACCTGATTGATCTGCTGGACAAATTCGGGAAGTTTCTGGCCCCGCGGATCGGTGGCCACAAAGTTGGTGAAGTTGCCCGCTTGCTGCTGCAAAAAGTCCGCCAATTTGGCCAGGGTGACGATGCGGGAGTTGTTAACGACTTCCCCGATGATGCTGGAGGAAGTGATCGCGGTGTTGAGCAGGTTGCCTACGTTATGCAGCACACTGGTGGCGATCTCCGCCATGCCCGCCCGGCGCGCCGTTTCAAATAGGCGTTGCTGGGCTTGGTGCAGTTCTTGTTTCTGCTCGGTAATGATGCGGTGTTTTTCGCGCAACTGGCCGATCAAAACTTCCTGTTCCAGGTTGGATTGCACCAACTGCGTGGCTTTGCGGCTCAGGTGATCTTCCAGTTCCACGATGCGCATGCCCACCTTGATCTTGGCATGCAAAAACTCGGGTTGGAAGGGTTTGGTGACATAATCGTCGGCGCCCGCTTCAAAACCGGCCACCTTATCCTTCAACTGATCGTTGCTGGTTAAAATGATGACGTAAACGTAACGCAAATTCTGCAAGGCCCGCAATTTGCGACAAATGGTGACGCCGTCCAAACCGGGCAAATTCCAATCTAATAGCAGAATTTTCGGGGGTTGCCGGAGAATCGCGCTCCAGGCTTCAGCCCCGTCGGTAATAATGGAAACCGGATAATTCCATTTGGCGAAAACATCCTTGAAATAGGTGATAAAAGTCTGACTATCCTCCACCACTAGAATGTCATAACTCTTTGCCTGAGTTTTGGTTATAGTTTCTTGCATGGTCTTCGACCCACCGTTTGATAACGCCACCAAACAAACCCTTTGTTTGCCCCACTAGAAGCATACGCCGATATTATCGACGAAATTGATAATGTCTTAAGCGAAAAGCCTCTTGCCCGATAGATGGATTGCCAAATCAGGGGATTGTGATAGAGTCCCCGGCAGTCCTTGCGACTATGATAAATCGACGCTCATTTCTCTCGGCTACGGCTGGAATCGGAGCGGCCCTGTCACTCCAACCGATTGACGCCGCCCAAGCCGCAACTCCTCGTATCAAACGGCTCAAATTGGGCATTGCCAGCTATTCCTATTGGCATTTCCGCACGGAAAAAGTGCCCATCGAAACCGTGATTGAAAAAGCGGCTGACCTCGGGGTGGAAGGTGTCGATGTGCTTCATCGGCAAATGGATATCCCCGAGAAAGACCCGCTAACCGCCGACGGGCGCGCTTATTTGCGCCGTTTGAAACGGCACGCTTTTCGCAACGGCGTTTCCTTGACGTGTCTTTCCATCCACCAGAATTTCGTATCTCCCGATGCCGAAGTGCGCCAAAAGCAGGTGGAGCACACCCATAAGTGCCTGGAAATCGCCGCCGAAATGGGGATTCCCTGCATCCGGCTCAACTCTGGCCGCTGGAATACTATCAAAGATTTCGATGAACTCATGAAGGCGCGGGGCATTGAGCCGGTGCTTGAGGGGTATCAGGAGGATGACGGCTTCAAATGGTGCATCGAATGCATCGAAAAATGCCTCCCCAAAGCCGAACAATGCGGCGTGGTACTGGCGTTGGAAAATCACTGGGGCTTAACCCGTTCACCCGCCGGCCAAAAGCGCATCATCGAAGCGGTGCAATCGCCCTGGCTGGGATTGTTGATGGATACGGGGAATTTCTTGGAGAATCCTTACGACAAGCTGGCGGAGATCGCCCCGAAAACCGTTTACGTCCAAGCCAAAACCTATTACGGCGGTGGCGAATGGTATACCCTGAATCTCGATTATCCGCGGATTGCCAATATTTTGGCGGCGGCGGGTTATACCGGATACGTCACTTTGGAATTTGAAGGCAAAGAAGCGCCCGACATTGCCGTGCCCAAGAGCATCGCCATGCTCCGCCGGGCCTTTAAGCTTTAATGAAAAATAATCCATACCTGCAGTTTGTTTCCGAATATGAACGGGTCTTTTTGCAAGGCAAGAACTTGCCCTTGGGTAATTTTGCGCCTCCACCGCCCTCAGCGGCCCCGAGTGAGAAGACCGCGTTAGTTTTTGCGCCCCACCCCGACGATGAGTGCATCATCGGGGGCTTGCCCTTGCGGTTGCAGCGTGAAGGCCGGGTGAAAGTGGTTAATGTCGCGGTCACTCTGGGCAGCAACAAGGCCCGGCAAGCCGAACGTTGGAACGAATTAACCGGGGCTTGTGCCTGGTTGGGGTTTGGCCTGGAAAGCACCGGGCCCAGCGGCTTGGAAAAGATCAATCCACAAACCCGCACTCAGTCGCCCAATGACTGGGCGGCATCGGTCAAGGTGATCGCCGGATTGCTGGCCAAGCATCAACCCGTCGCGGTCTTTTTCCCGCACGATGCCGATGCCAACAGCACCCACGTGGGCACGCATCACCTGGTCATGGACGCCCTAAAAACCATGCCGGCCACCTACCAATGCGCGGCCATTGAAACGGAATTTTGGGGCCAGATGAGCCGTCCTAACGTGATGGTTGAATCTAGCGCGAACGACATTGCCGATCTGCTCGCCGCCTTGGCCGCGCACACCGGTGAGTTGCAGCGGAATCCCTATCACCTGCGGCTGCCCGCGTGGTTGCAGGATAACGTGCGCCGTGGCGCCGAGTTGGTTGGCCAGCAAGGCGGAGCCGCGCCAGATTTCGTTTTTGCCACGCTCTATCGCGTCCGCCAATGGCGCCAAGGCCGGATTGAAGATGCCTGGCCTAAAGGCCGGCTGATTGGCAAGCAGGACGATATTAATGCGGTTTTAGCTTCCTGATAAGCGGATCTGGCAAACTACACTCGGATTGCGAGTGGGCCAGAAATCCGGATCGAATCGGAAGTGCAAACACTCTCCAGGGATGGCTTGGCTCGAACGCCGCCATCCCTTTTTCATTTTAGGGGACGATCCACACCCAAGTGCCGCTGGGCAGCTGGTCGAACAAAGGCAAAAGATCGCTCCCCGACATGTGAATGCACCCTCGTGAAGCCGGCCGGCCTAAGGTTGTTTCATCACCCACCCCGTGGATGTAAATGTAACGGGCATGCGAGTCCACGGGGCTACCGCGATTTTGCCCCGGCTGCAGCCCCTCCAACCAAAAGATGCGATTCGTGATGGCGCCGTCGGGCATGCCTTGCCAGGTATACCCCACCGGCTGGCGCGCTTTAAACACGGTGCCCACCGGCCAGCCGGCGCCGATTTTCTCGGCGATCCGGTGCAGCCCTAAAGGCGTGCCGTTAGAATCTTGCACCGAATTGATCCCAAATCGGGAAGTCGAAATTCGGAAACGCTTTACCAAAGTAAAGCCATCCCAAGGGGCGCCCCAACGGCAACCCAGTGCCATGCGTTGTGCTGAAACGCTGGCGATCAAGATCCAAGAAGTCGGCGTTAATCCGGCGCTCTGGCAATAATACCGCAGGGCGGGATCCAGCAAGAATACAAAACCGGGCCGTAGCCGGTCGAGGCGGGCAAAGTAATTTTGCATCTTAGTCGTGGGTGATGGCGAGCATGGCGTCTTCGAGTTTTTTGCGCCAAACCTCCCGTTCTTCATTGGGAAGATCCGGCGGCACGAGAATGGGTTCGCCCACGGTGACTTCGCAGCGGGTGCCAGGGATGGGGATTTGAAACGCGTCCCACGATTTCACCGTTTTCTTCCAACCCAGGTGATAACTGATCGGGACGATGGGCAAGCCGGTCAATTGCGCCAGCCCAATGGGGCCATCTTGCATGACATATTTCGGGCCGCGGGGGCCATCCGGGGTGATGGCGATATCATAACCTTTTTCCGCCCAGCTGGTCAGTTCCAGAATGGCCTGCGCGCCGCGGCGGCTGGAAGAGCCGCGCACCGGCTGGACTCGGTGTAATTCCAGAACTCGGGCTAGTAATCCCCCATCCCGGCTGGCGCTGACAATGGCCGCCATGCGGCGCTCGGGATACCGGAGTTGGATGAAGCGGCGGTAAAGCTCCAGGCACAAAGCCAGGCGATTGTGCCAAATGCTGAAGATTACGGGCTTGGCATTGGGCCCCGCCAGAATGCCGCTTTGGTCTTTCCACTGAAAACGCACCGAAGCCGCCACGGAACGCACCAGGGCGAAGATGGTGTACGCCGCGATTTTCCCGTGCCATTTCAAGGGCTGGGGGACGACAATTCCGGACTTCCGTTTGACCGCTGCCGACATTTCAGGCCCCTTTCTTAAGACTGGCCCGCACCAACGCGTCCGGCCCCGCCTGCGGCCCGAGCACCGCTTGCGCGGCCTTGGCCGAATCCAGCGCCTCGTTTTGTTTGAAGCCCAATGCCACCAACGCCAGCACCGCGTCATTCAGAATTTGATCGGCCACCCCCAGCGCCTTGGCCGGGCTGCTGGGCGCGAGCGGACCGGTTTGCCCCACTTTATCGCGCAATTCCACAACAATGCGTTCGGCGGTTTTTTTGCCGATGCCCGAGATTTGCGCCAGCGATTTAACGTCACTGTTAGCCACCGCAAGGCGGAAAGCGTCCACCGGCATGCCGCTCAAAATATTCAGCGCGATCTTGGGGCCGATGCCGCTGACGTTGTTGATCAGGGAGCGAAACAGTTCGCGCTCGGACGCGCTCATGAAACCGTAGAGCACATGGGCATCTTCGCGAATGGCCAGATGCGTGAGCAACTTCACGGGCTGGCCTGTGGGCGGCAAGCGGTCGAAGGAAGAAAGGGGAATCAACACTTCGTAGCCGACCCCGTGGACGTCCACCACGGCTTGCGTCGGCAGCTTTTCCACGAGTTGGCCTTGCAGGTATGCGATCATTTAAAGCTTTTTCAAAGTGGTGGAGCCGAAACCGCGGCCTTCGTGCAAGAAAGCCAGCACCAAAGCCAGCGCGTCCGCTGCGTCCGGCTCGGGCGTTTCAGCCAGATGCAGCATGCGTTGCACCATTTTAGCCACCGCCAGTTTTTGCGCCGCGCCGTAGCCTACGATGGCTTGTTTAACCTTGCGCGGGGCGATCTCGCAAATCTCCAATCCCGCCTCAGCCGCCGCCAGCAAGCAGACCCCCCGCGCCTCGCCCATGATGAGGGCGGTCTGCAAATTGTGCGCGTAAAACAGCCCTTCAATCGCGCAAACTGTAGGCTGATGCTGCTTGATCGCGTCGCGCAAAACCTGGGCGGTGTTCACCAGGCAACGCGAGCGCGCCCAGCCGGCCGGGGAGCGAATGGTGCCTTGCGCGAGCAACCGGGGCTGGGGTTTGCTGTTTTGGAGAATGCCATAGCCCGTGCCACGCAAGGAGGGATCGATGCCGAGAATAACCTCATGCGCGCGAGCGGGGGAGATCGCCTTCGGGGCAAGGACGGGCGCCGGCATGCGCGAGGGTTTCGCGATCCGGGCCTGCATTTTGGCGAAATCTGCTGGGTTGATGCCCACGCCGCCATAGTGCCAGAGCGGCCGGGGATGCAAAAGAGAAATTCTGCGGGGGCAGGAAACGCCTTAACCCAAGCCTGCCAAAAACAAAAGGGCCGGCAATCCTAGTTGTCCAAGATTGCCGGCCGCTGGCAAACCGCCTCCGTCTCTCAAAGAGGCAGTCGCATGCCAATTACTTGTTCAAAGCGTCGTACACGTTGCCCACCATCTTTTCGGACGGGGTCAAGGTCTTGGCGCCGGGTTTCCACTTTGCCGGGCAAGCCTCGGCGGGATGCGCGGCCAGGTAAACGTTGGCTTCCACCTTGCGATACAATTCGTCGGCATTGCGGCCCACATTGTAGAAATTGATTTCGCTCGAAACCAGTTTGCCGTCCGGATTGATGATGAACGTGCCGCGCAGCGCCAGGCCGGAGCCGCAATCAAACACGCCAAACAGCTTGGAAACTTTGCCCGTGGGATCCGCGCCCATCAGGTACTGCACCTTTTCGAGCAAGCGCTCGGAGTTTCTCCAGGCCAGGTGCGCAAATTGGGTGTCCGTGGAGACGGAGATTACAACCGCGCCCAGCTTGGTCAGGGCTTCGTTTTTCTCGGCCAAGTCGGCCAACTCCGTAGGGCAGACAAAGGTGAAGTCCGCCGGATAGAACACCAAGACGGTCCACTTCTTGTCTTTCTTGATTTCGTCTAGGGAGATTTTACCAAAGGCGCACGCTTTGGGATCGTAAGTTTGCAGCTCGAAATTAGGGACTTCCGCACCGACGCGCGCACCCGTACATTCACACTCGCATTGATTATTTTCGCTCATAAAATTATAGCTCTAATATACCGCCATGGTTATTGCAGTGGCTGCTGCTTTAGCTGAACTCATTACCGGCCGTTCCGGCCCTCCATTATAATCTAACTCTCTGCATTGCGCAAGTTGCCGAAAAGAGAGCTAATATCGAATTTTCCACAGCGTCCCCATTAGGCCCAAAAACTCGCGGTAACATTTCCGAAGCCCCTTGCGTATGGGATGCCGTATGAAAATTTATTATTGGAAAAATTGGCTCCTGACCGCGGCGGTGGTTGCGGCTATTAACTTTAACGAGGCAAACACCCAAGCCGCCGGTGGGCGGCTATTGGGGCAACGGCAACGCGCCGCCGATGGACAGGCCAAGCAACGCTTGGGCTTGACCAAAGAACAAAAGGCCAGCATCAAGGAAATCCTCAAAGCGGAACAGGGGAACCTGGAACGGTTGTTAACTCAAATGCACGAAGCTCGCGCGGGTTTGCGCAATGCCATCCATGCTTCCGGGGCTACCGAAGCCTCGGTGCGCCAGGCGGCAGCCAAAGTCGCCGCCGTGGAGGCCGATTTGGCCGTTGAGCGCCTGGTGCTTTATGGCAAAATCAGCCCATTGCTGACCTCGGAACAGCGGGATAAACTGGCTCAGTTGCAGGCCAAGCTGGATGAACGTTGGGAGGACGCCATGGACCGCATGTCCGAACGGCTCGAAAAATAAAGCCCGGGGACACATCGCGACCCAGAGGTTTGATCCGCCTGCCAGGCAACGGCCCAAGTGCGCTCATGACGAGTGATGCTGAATTGCTGGCGCGAATCCGCCAGGGGGCGACTGATGAATTCGCGGAGCTTATCCGCCGGCATCAGCCGCAGGTGTTTGCGATTCTTCACCGCCATGAGCGCGACCCGCAGCGGGTGGAAGATCTGGCCCAAGAAACCTTTCTCAAGGTTTGGCGGGCCTTGGACCGTTTTGACAGCCGGGTGCCGTTCGAGCATTGGATTAGCCGCATCGCCGTGAATGTGGCCATTGACCACCTCCGGCGGCAAAAACCCAGCCGGGCGGAAATTGGTTTTGATGATTTGGGTGAGGACACGCTGGATTGGCTGCGCACCGAGGAAGGCCACGACCGGCTGGAAGCGCGCGACGCACGGGAATTGTTGGAAGCCGCGATGCGAACCCTTTCGCCGGCAGAAAGGATGGTCATCACTTTGCAGGAGATTGAAGGCCGGAGCGTAAAAGAGATCAGCGCCTTGACCGGTTCGTCCGGCGTCGCCGTGCGGGTGCGAGCCCTGCGCGCGCGTGCCAAGTTGAAAAAGGCCCTCACCCAACTGGAGCAGCAAAGCAATGAACGATAAAAAGCTTAACCACTTATTCGCCGCCGTGCGCCGGGAAAAACCACCCACGGCACCCGAGGGATTTGAACGGCGGGTGATGGCCGAAGTGCGTCCCGGCCTAGCTGAGCCCGGTATTTGGGCCGCGCTGCAAGTCCATTTCGCCCTGTATGCGGGCACGGCGGTGGCCATCATTGTGCTTTGTGGCGTGGCGGATTTCATGCTGGGACAATTCCACTATCCAGAACTGGCTGACGGTGTGGCGCAGATCACCGCAAACTGGCTGTTGCCAATCGAGGGCATTTAACATGAAAAACTATAAAGTGTGGCTCTTGTTGGGGCTGGTATTTTTGGCGGGGATTGCGACGGGAACCTTTGCCACCCGCGCGGTGGTGCGCCGCGTGGTCCAGTCGGCCTTGATCCATCCCGAGCGCGCGCAATATCGGATCGAACGCGATTTGCAGCGCAAATTGCGGTTGAATGCCAGCCAGGCGGCGGAAGTCGCGCAAATCCTGGCCGCCTCGCGGGAAGAGTTGCAAGGGTTGAGACGCGACGTCCAACCCCGGATACGCGGGATTTTTCAAAACGCCCGCCAGCGCATTTCCAAAGTTTTGACCGACGATCAACAAGCGCGCTTTGAAAAATATTTGGCCGATCACCCGCTCCCCGGCCTGGCGGCTACCTTAGGGCCTACCGCAGAACCTGATAAATCACCGGCTGGTTCAGGACAGAAATGAGTGGCTGCCGTGGGTGTTAGTTGCCGGGCGGCGTAAAAATTCACAGCCCGTATTGTTCCGCGGGATACGTCGCATCCACGTAGATGGGAATCACCAGATTGTCTCCCCAATATGCAGTATCGCTGCAATTGGGCACCACATATTCGCTCAGGCCGATAGGACTATTGGGAGAATTTTCGTAATCAAAGGTGTAGCCCAAGCGGGTCCAAGGCCAGCTGTTATCAAGATTCGAAGCGTCATAGCCGCGGGTGTCGTAGGTGTGATTAAACCAAGCGGCGTAACCGGGGGAAATTCCTTGCAGGGTATTGGCCTGCAAATATGGGCTGGCACTGTTTGCCACCAAGCCGCATGCGGGCGAATGAATGTCCGGGTTCGCGGCTGGCCGGAACAAGTATTTCGGATCCACATAAAACTCGGCTACCGCGTAGGAGCCGGTGCGGGGCGGCAAACCGAGCGCTTTTTCCATGCGCAAGGTGCGGTTCGTCCCAGTATAACCCGCCAGCAATTGCCGCAAATCCGGGCAAAGCGTAACCCAAATTTCTCCCGACCAGCCGTTGCTCATGGTGTGCGCGCCCGGGCTGAGCAGGTTGTTCCAAGTCCAGCCGCCCGCATATTTCATGGTCGCCACGCGAACCCACTGGCTGGTGGAGCCATCCACCCAATTGGTGAACAGACGCCAATCCGTGCCCGGCGTGTTGGGGGACACCGCTCGCAGCCGGGTGCAAACTTCCTCGGGCAGCGCCACGGCGGCGTTGAGGAGCGCGTTTGAATATTGAGTGTAACAAGCCGCGTCGCCGACCAACTCCGGATACGCCGTGCCTTTCACCCGAAAGAACATGGGCACCGAAACGCTGAACTCGGATTGGGTGCCCTGCACGTTGCGCAGTTGGCTCCAATCGTTGGTCCACGTTCCGCCATTCGCTAGCGACGCCGACCATTCGACCTCGTACACGCCGTTGGTTAACCCGTTGTTCCAACTCAAAACCCCATTTTCGGAAAATGCGGTGATGTCCTGAGCTGATGCCTTGTCGCCGACCAACAACGCCAAGCTCGTGAACCAGAGGCTCAGAGCAACCCGCATTTGAGACCTCCATCTGGCTATTGCTCGCGAGGGACTGGGGTGGGCTGTTTCGAAACGTGGGGTGGATAAGGGGAACAGCATACGATTCCTTTTAGGCGCTAAGGGTGATTCCAAGTGCGGTTTTGCTCCAGGCACGAGATTGCGGCCTCAGCCTGGACGTCGGCTAACCTTTAGGACTATCGGCAATGTCGTCACAAACCTAAGCCTAACTTAGTAGGGGGGTAGGTTCACAAAACTGATAGGCCGCGGATTGGCCAGTAAACTGGTGCGATCGACCCAGCGGCCTCGGGCTTGGGGAAAGATTGAGTATTTGGGTGGCTACGCCATAATGCGTCGCGTGCATACAAATGGCATTTTGGACGGATTCACGGTGTTGCCGGGAGCGGCCCCGGACTATCAAGGTGTAATCCAGGAATTGGACGGCCTAACCCACGGCGAACGCGACTGGCTGGTGAACTTGGCCAACGCCTCGGCCTTGTTGAAACTCCGCTTAGCCGACCTAAACTGGGCGGGCTTTTATTTGTGGCGCAACGGCGTATTAGTCCTCGGCCCCTTCCAAGGCAAACCCGCCTGCATGCGCATTGCCCGGGGGCGCGGTGTGTGCGGCACGGCGGCGGCGCAGCGCACCACTTTGGTCGTGCCTGATGTCAGCCAGTTTCCCGGCCACATCGCCTGCGATGCCGCGTCCGCCAGCGAAGTCGTCGTTCCCTTGGCGCTTCCGGGCCGTCAATTGGGTGTTTTAGACCTGGATTCGCCTAATATTGGAAGGTTTAACGATGCAGATCGCGCGGGGATGGAAGAATTTGCCCGCCATTTAATCGCCGCTACCGATTGGCCGGATTTCATCGGCGATGCGCTCCCCGCTTAATCCCCAGTGCTTTGGGCAATTTTCCCAGGCCATTACCCGCTGGACGAACGGGCCTGCTGGGCGTAGACTCTGGCGGTTGAATGGGGGACATTCAGGTTTAACCGGGATGGCCTCGCATACCTTAATATGCCTAAAGCCGCAAAGAATGTAAGCGCGCCGCCCGAGAACGCGGGAGAATTGTCGTTTGAAGAGGCGCTCCACAAACTGGAAGCCATCGTCGAAGCGATGGAGTCCGGTGATTTGCCGCTGGAAAGCATGTTGAGCCGTTGCGAAGAAGGGGCCAAACTCTCGCAAATCTGCCAAGCCAAACTGGCCGAGGCGGAATTGAAAATTCAACAACTGGAAACAACCGCGTCGGGTGAACCCGCCTTAAAGCCGTTCGCCCTCACCGAAGAAGATCCGGAGGCCTAATCACATGAGCCGTTTTTTGGATATGGTGGACCATCCGTCGCACGTCAAAAAGTTGGCGCTGCCTCAGCTTTATCAACTCGCCAGCGAAATTCGCCAGGAACTCATTACCAAGCTGGCCAAAACCGGAGGGCACCTGGGACCTAATCTCGGGGTGGTGGAGCTGTCGATCGCGCTCCATTATGTCTTTTCCACGCCCCAGGATAAATTCGTCTGGGACGTCAGCCATCAATCTTACGTCCACAAACTGCTCACCGGGCGCAAAAGCAAATTTCATACGATTCGCACGACGGGCGGCCTGAGCGGCTTTTCTCTGCGCACGGAAAGCGAGCACGATTGCTACGGCGCCGGCCACGCGGGCACCGCGTTGTCCGCCGCGCTGGGCATGGCGGCGGGGCGTGACCGTTTGGGGGCGAAGGACAACGTTGTCGCCATTTTCGGCGACGCGGCCTTGACCAACGGCATTTCTTACGAGGCGCTCAATAACATCGGCCACACGACGCGCAAGTTCATTGGCGTCCTCAACGATAACGAATGGAGCATTGCCAAGAACGTGGGGGCCATTGCCTCGTATCTTAACAAGCTGATCACGCATCCTTCCTACAACCGGTTCCAGAAAGATTTCGAACGTTGGTTGCGGCGCATCCCCAAAGGTGATATCGCCTTGAAATGGAGCCATAAGGCGGAAGTGGCGATCAAAGGCGCGGTGACGGCCAATACGCTGCAACCGACCATGACGGAAACGGAATCCGATGGCCGCGGTGGTTATGGCAGCAGTTTGATTTTTGAGGAGATGGGCATTCGCTACTTGGGGCCGCTGGACGGCCACAATTTGCCGTTGCTCATCAATTCGCTCGAGTTCGCCAAGAGTTGTGATCAGCCAGTGGTGGTTCACATCGTCACCCAAAAGGGCAAAGGCTACGACGCGGCGCTGAAGTATCCCGAACGTTTCCACGGCGTTGGCCCGTACGACGTCAACACGGGGGCCACTGCTCCCACCAAGCCGGGCACGCCGCCCAATTACCAGGATGTTTTCGGCGAAGCCTTGGTGCGCCTGTGCCAGCGCGACAACACGCTGGTGGGCATCACCGCCGCTATGCCTAGTGGCACGGGCATGAAGATTCTCGAAAAAGCCATGCCGGGGCGGTATTACGATGTCGGCATCGCCGAAGAGCACGCGGTTTTGTTTGCGGCGGGTTTGGCCACGCAAGGATTCCGGCC
>MTLE01000148.1_pt1 | contig 30380 bp, 29 predicted proteins | sample 1982461 | NCBI WGS metagenome assembly MTLE01 (sample SAMN05712605, study PRJNA340218) | biofilm metagenome | isolation source: sample SPL anode biofilm adapted to -200 mV | place: USA | collected 2012-02-03
GCGGCTGTAGCTTTGATGCATGTACGTGATTATCGCCGGCTGCGGCCGGCTCGGTTCAGGGGTCGCTCGGACATTGTCAGCCAAGGGGAACGATGTCGTCGTTGTCGATGTCGGCGCAGAACGCCGCCTCGTTGGTGACGGCTTCGACGGTCTCATCGTGGACGGCTCGCCAGTCGATGAGGACGTGCTCGCGCTGGCGGGCATGAAGAAGGCTGACCTCTTCATAGCTGCGACGAGCGATGACAACAGCAATATCATGGCTGTACAGATGGCCATGGCGGTCTTCGGGGTTCCCAAGGCACTTGCCAGGGTCTCGGACCCCGAACTGGAACGATTCTACCGCGGCCAGGGGCTTTCCACCGTATGCCCGACATCAACCGGCATCAACCAGATCATGGCACAGATACTGCAGGATTCATTCTCGACACTGGGCGGGGTCCTGGATCCGAATGTCGCGGCCTTGATCGCTCCGCCGGAATGGGTCGGGCTGTCGATGGCGCGCATATCGCCACTGGCACGCCGGAAGGTGATAGGCATGGTCTCCAAGGGTCGCGTGCACGGCTGGGAGCCAGGTCGACTCATCGGCCCCGGAGACTCGGTCCTCCTATCGAAGGGAGACGGCTCATGAGCGGAAAGCGGCAGGCACTCGTCATTGGCGGCGGCAAGATCGGCTACTTCCTGGCACGGGATCTCAAGCAGGAAGGCTATGGCGTCAGCGTGATGGACCGCGATCCGGTTCGTTGCCGCGTCATTGCGGACGAGATAGGCATCATGGCGTACTCCGGCGATGGCACCGACATGGAAGACATGCGTGCTGCGGGCGCCCGCGACGCCGACTTCGTCATAGCCGTCACGGGGGACGACGAAGAGAATCTTGTCGCCTGCCAGATAGCCAAGAGGGGTTTCGGCGTCGGCATGACGATAGCGCGCGTATCGAATCCCCGCAACGAGGCCCTCTTCGAGAGCCTTGGCGTTGACAAGACCATATGCACGACGGGCATGGCCATCCAGATGGTGGAGAAGGAACTGCCGGCCAAGGGCATGCGGCTGTTGTCCGTGATTGGCAAGAGCGCCGCACAGATAAACGAGTTTGCCATAGAGAGCGGGTCGCCCGCCAACGGGATCGCCGTCTCCGCGCTCGGTCTGCCATCAGCCTGCGTGCTCATTGCGGTGATGCGAGGCGACGATGTGGCCTTTCCCCGAGGTGACACCGTGCTGCGTGCAGGCGACCGCGTATTTGGTCTGGCCAAGGCAGAGACCGTCCCGGCATTCAGGGCTGCGCTGATAGGAGGATCGCCCGATGCGCCTGCGCACCGATAGGCGGGGGCGGCTGGCCGGATTCGGCGGGCTCGCCCTCGGAATGGCGGTCGAGATTGCATACATAGGGGCGCTCTTTGTCGTCGGGATTATCGTGAGCCTCGTCTGCCTGATCTTCCATGCGTAATCATCCCACGAAAGAAGACTACCTCGTCATCCTGTCCTATACGGGGCGCGTGGCCATCGGCCTTGGCATCATCTGCGTCGCGCCGATGCTCGTGGCCATCCTGGAAGGCGAGTGGGCCGTGCTGGTTGACTTCGTCATATGTGCCGCCGCGTGTCTCCTGTCCGGCTCGGTACTGGCGATGCTCATGCCCGATGACGCGCACCCTGGCTGGCTGCACGGCATGGTCGCGACCGCCGTATCATGGCTCCTTGCCATGGTTCTGGCCGCCATCCCCTATGCGTTGTCGGCACACTTTGGCAGCTACCTCGACTGCATGTTCGACGCCATGAGCGGATTCACCACGACCGGTCTTACGCTGGTTCTGGATCTGGATCATCTGTCCATGGCCCTGAACACGTGGCGGCATGTCATCACCTTTGTTGGCGGCCAGGGTGTCGTCGTACTCGCGCTGTCATTTCTGATAGACGGATCTGCCGGCAGCTACGAACTCTACGTTGGGGAGGGCAAGGATGAACGCCTGTTCCCGAGTGTCCTGCATACGGCCAAGGCCATATGGAAGATAAGCGCCGCCTATTTCGTCGTTGGCGTGATGGCGCTCTGGGTGACGGGATGTGCAATAGGCCTGCCGGTCAAGGCGGCGTTCTACCATGGCATGTGGATCTATATGGCAGCATGGAGCACGGGCGGTTTCGCGCCGATGTCGCAGAACTTCCTGTACTACCACAGCGCCGCGTACGAGATGGTCGCCGTCGTTTTTTTCGTCGCCGGTTCACTCAATTTTGCCTTGCACCATGCGGTGCTGACCGGAAGCAGACGCGAGATGATCAAGAATATCGAGACCATCTCGTTCCTTGTCTCCTTCATGATCCTCTTTTCCATTGTCGCCGCGGGTTTGACGCACGGAGGGGTGTATCCGGATCTTGTGGCCATGATGCGCAAGGGATTCTTCCAGGTCATTTCTGGCCATACGACAACAGGGTTCATGACGATTTCCGCACGGCAGTTCGCGCTTGAGTGGGGTGACCTGGCACTGTGTGGCATGTGCGTCGCGATGATGATTGGAGGGAGCGCGGGATCCACGGCCGGCGGCATCAAGGGGCTCCGGGTCGGCGCCCTTCTGCTTGCCATATGGCATGATGGTCGCCGTCTCCTGCTGCCCCCGAGCGCGGTATTCAGGAAGAAGATGCATATGATAGAAGACAGGTATCTGGGCGATGAACAGATCAAGGCATACGCGCTCATCACGGTGCTCTATGTTGGCATGTGGGTGTTCGCCACGATTGCGGGCGTGGCCGCGGGCTACCCGGCGCTCCAGGCGGCATTCGAAGCCGCATCGGTTACCGGCAACGTAGGACTATCGATAGGCATCACCACGCCTGCCATGCCGATCTTCCTGAAGATAGTGTATATACTGGTGATATGGGCCGGCCGTCTCGAGTTCATGGCGATCCTGGCGCTTGGTGGCTTCATTGCCTCGACCGTTCGGAGGCGATGATGTGCGGTCGTCGAATATGTGCGCTCGTCACGGCCTTCCAGATCATAGGCATGGCTGTATCGGTCGGCGCATGGGCAGATGGCGCAGGCGTTCCGACCGTGCCGGTCCGGGTCGTCCTGTATGGATCCCTGCTTGAAGCGGCCAGATCGTTTGATGGAGTCGTGGTGACTATCCAGGGTGAGGCGATAGGCCAGATCATGGTGCGGGGCACGATGGCGTGGGTGAACGTTGCCGACGAGAGCGGAGCCATAGGCGTGTGGATGAGTGCGCGGGCGGCCGGTTCGATCCGGATGCTCGGTTCATATGCGAGCCGGGGCGATGAACTGTGCATAACGGGCATCTTCCATCGGGCGTGCATCGAACATGGGGGCGATATGGACATACATGCCGAGACTGTCGCAGTTGTCCGGGCAGGAGAGCGCATGACCCATCCTATCGATGGTGCCAGGCTGGTACTGGCTGCATGCGTCGGCCTTGGCGCCGCGGGCGCCTTGTGGCTCTTGCGTTCGAGGGATGAACGTCGTCGCGCACTCGAATCGGAGCACCTCGTACCCAGGAAGGGCGGCGCTCATGGAGCTTGACAAGCCGCGGGCGCGGCTGCTCGTCGCGATCGGGTCTTCGCCCAATTCTGCATACCTGGTGCGCAGGACCAGGGACCTGGCAGAGGCTCTCGGGGCGACCTGGATAGCCATGCATGTTGATACCGGGAAGGTCAGGCTGGCTGTCGACGCACAGCGGATAGAAGCCCGCCTCGCCGAAGCGAGGGCTCTGGGAGGCGAGACGGCCGTCGTCTCGGATGTGGACGTCGCCGAGCGCGTCATCGCGGAAGCCCGGGAACGTCGATGTACGATGATAGTGATGGGCAGGTCGGGGCTGTCGACGATGGGGTTCCTGCCGACGCGCTCTACCATATCCGACAAGATCGCGCGGCTCGCGGGTTCCATAGACGTTGTCATCGCCCAGGATGACAAGGCGAAGCGTGGCGACATGACCCTGCCTGGGCTACGCGCACTGTTCGAGGCACCGCGCATGCAGGTGGCGCTCCTCGTGGCATCATTCGCCATGCTCCTGGCCGTCGGCTATCCGCTGTCACGCCTGATCGGCTACCGGTCGGTCGCCCTCGTGTACCTGGCCGCGGTGATATGCCTGTCCCTGATTGCCAAGCCCGCGATCGTCGCGCTGCTCGCCGTCGCGAGCGCCTCGGCCCTCAACTATTTCATGATACCGCCGTATTTCACCTTCAGGATATCACTGGTCGAAGACTCGATTCTGTTTGCGGTGTATTTCCTTGCGGCCTTCGTGACGAGCACGCTCGTGGCCACTGTGCGTTCCAATGGGCGGATGCTGCGTGACAAGGAACGACGGACGAGCTTTCTCTTCGAGTCGCTGCAGAATCTGGCTTCATGCCGGTCGGTCGAGGACGCGGCGCTGACCGCGGCGGGAATAGCGGCTTCATATTGTGGATGTGGCGTCATTGTCTATGTTGTCGGGATTGATGGCCGCATCCTGCCGGAGCCATTCTGTCCGGCCGATGTGCGACAGTCAGTCGGACCGGAGGAGCTTGCCGCCGCGCGGGCCGCAACACGGGGAGAGGCCGAGCCGTCGTGTCAGACCGAGCACTACCGGTTCATACCCGCGACAACGGGCAGCACGGGGCTCGGCGCCATCGGTATCGAGCGGAAAGAACAGTGGTCCAAGGCGGACACCGACCTGCTCAAGGCACTCGGACGCGCGCTGGCACTCGTGGTCGACAGGGAGAATGGCGAGGCGATGAACAGGAAGGCGGCGCTGGCCGTAGAGTCGGAACGATTGTCACGCGTGCTGCTCGATACCGTTTCGCATGAGCTGCGGACTCCGCTGACCGCGGTAACGGGCGCAATCAGCGCATTGTGTGATGACTCGCTGGCCGAGAACACCGTCGCTCGAAGGGGCATGCTCGATGGCGCGCTGCGATCGGCCGACAGGCTCAATGCGGTCGTCGATGACCTGCTTTCGGCGAGTCGCATCGGCTCGGGAATGCTCCGCCTCAAGATCGAGACGGTCGATCTCGGAGAAATCGCAGGCGCCGCCACGTCCATGGCGGCCAACGATACCGAAGGACGGAGGCTGGTCGTGGAGGCGGATGACGGGGCCGAACCCGTGCGGGTCGACCTTGGCCTCGTTGCCAGGATGGCGGCCAACCTGCTCCGGAATGCGTGCCGCTACTCGAGGCCAGGAGGAACTGTACGCCTGTCCATCACCGAGTCAGGCGCCACCCTGCGGGTCGAGGTCGCGGATGAAGGCCCGGGCATGAGGCTGGAGCCGGGGGTTCCGCCGTTCAGGAAGTTCTCTCATGGACATGGTACGGCCGGCGGTGGCCTTGGGCTCGGCCTCGTCATATGCGAAGGCATAGCGGCGGCCCATGGTGGCACGCTCCGTATCGTGGACAATCGAATCGATCGCTTCGCGATAGTTGCGGAACTGCCCCTCTATTCCAGAGAAGGAGTCGCTCCATGAGGGTATTGATCATCGATGACGATGAGCAGATACGGCGGCTGCTGTCGCTTGCCCTGTCGAACATTGGATGGACCGTTGATGAAGCGCCCGACGGGGAGACGGGACTCCGCGTGGCCTCTGGTGGCAGGCCGGATGTCATACTCCTCGATATCAATCTGCCTGACATGGCCGGCGGCGCCGTGCTTGCCGCGATACGTGCCTGGAGCATGGTTCCGGTCATCGTCGTCTCGGTCCGCGATTCCGAGGCCGATATATCCGGGCTCCTCAATGCCGGCGCCGACGACTACGTGGTCAAGCCTTTCCATACGGGAGAACTCGTGTCGAGAATGAAGGCCGTGCGCCGGCGGAGCGCACCGGAATCCATGCACGCCTTCAGGAGCGGCTCGTTCGAGGTTGACTTCGAGCGCCATCGTGTCTCCGTGGCGGGCGTCGAATCGCGACTGACCCCGACCGAATTCTCGATCCTCGAGCTGCTGGTCAGACACGCGGGCAAGATCGTCACCAGGTCCCGTATGCTCAAGGAGCTGTGGGGACCGATGGGCGAGGTGGAAGAGGGCAGCCTGAGAGTCCATATTGCCTCACTGCGGAGGAAGATCGAGCCAGGTCAGTCGACGCCACGCATCATCGTCACCGAACCGGGCATAGGGTATCGCCTTGCGCTCGAGCCAGAGGCCGCTGACTCGTAGCGGACGGGCTCTCGCTGTCGCGGCCATCGTTTCTGCCTGCATGATCGCTCACGACCCTCGCCCATGGCGGGGGGCTGTGGTATAATGACGCTCTGCGCTTGACGCGTCGGGTGTTCTGGTACCAACAGGATTCCCATGAAAGGTCTTTTGTATGGAAACGGTGGTTCTGGACGGCCGTGAGGCCAGCATCAAGGATGTCGTGCTCGTCGCCCGCTATGGCGCGACGGCGGAGCTGGCCGAGGAAGCCGCGCCGCGGATAGAGGCATCCCGCGAGATCGTGGAACGGTGCGTCGACGAGTCGCTGACGCGGTATGGCATAACGACGGGCTTTGGGAAATTCTGTGATGTCGTCATCAGCAAGGAAAGCAACGCGGTCCTGCAGCGCAATCTGATCATGAGCCACGCGGTAGGCGTCGGGCAGCCGCTTGCCGAAGAGATCGTGCGGGCCATGATGCTGCTGCGCGTCAACGCGCTGGCGGTTGGCAATTCCGGAGCGCGCCTGTCCACGGTGCTCGCGCTTCTGGACATGCTCAATGCCGGTATCGTGCCCGTCGTGCCCGAGAAGGGCTCCCTGGGCGCGTCCGGAGATCTTGCGCCGCTTGCGCACATGGCACTGGCGCTCTGCGGCATGGGTGACTGTTTCTACAAGGGCCGGCGGATGCCGGCGTCGGAAGCCCTGACAGCCGCGCGTCTCAAGCCCGTGGAGCTCGCGGCCAAGGAAGGTCTGGCCCTCATCAACGGCACGCAGTGCATGACGGCCGTGGCGTCGCTCGCGGCATTCGATGCCTGGAAGCTGGTCAGGAGCGCCGATGTGGTATCCGCGATAACGATGCAGGCGCTGCGCGGCATTACCGACGCCTACGACCCGCGCGTCCATGAGGCCCGGGGTCAGTATGGGCAGATCGAATGCGCGGCGAACCTGCGCGCCCTGCTCGACGGCTCCACATGCACGACACGGCAGGGGCAGGAGCGGGTGCAGGACCCCTACACGCTGCGCTGCGTGCCGCAGATACACGGCGCATCACGCGACGCGATTGGCTATGTGTTCGACGTCGTATCGCGCGAGATAAACGCGGCGACGGACAACCCGCTCATATTCCTGAATCCTGATGATCCATCGGGCGGAGACATCATCTCCGGGGGCAATTTTCATGGGCAGCCCGTCGCGCTGGCCATGGACTTCCTGGGCATCGCGGCCGCGGAACTGGCCAACGTGTCGGAACGCCGCCTCGAACGGCTCGTCAACCCGGCGCTGTCGAACGGACTGCCCGCCTTTCTGGTACGGGATGGCGGACTCAACTCAGGTTTCATGATCATGCAGTACAGCGCGGCCTCGCTGGTTTCGGAAAACAAGGTTCTGGCCCACCCGGCCAGCGTCGATTCGATTCCATCGAGTGCCAACCAGGAAGATCACGTTTCGATGGGCACGATAGCGGCCCGCAAGGCCCGGGAGATTCTGGGCAATACGCGGACGGTTCTGGCACTGGAACTGCTGGCGGCGTGCCAGGCTGTCGACCTGCGCGACGGCGCCGATGCCCTGTCTCCGGCCACCAGGGCGGCCTATGAGTCGCTGCGATCGATCGTACCGATGGTCGACAAGGACCGGATCATGCAGGACGACATCGCGGCCGCGATCGCCCTGATTTCCGACGGCACGATCCTGCGGACGGCCGAGGAAGCGATCGACGCCAGCAACGAGGAGTAGCCGCGTTGCATCTTGATGCTGTGCATGCTTTGTGGGAGGCGTTATGAAGACCAATGATGTAGCTGGCGGCTTGAGGCTGGAGTTCGACACGTTGCCACCGGATCCGGTGTTCGAGCCTGGCATACGGCGGGCGCCACGACGCGATGCTCCGTTGACGCGGGCACAGGAGGCGCTTGCCATCAAGAACGCGCTGCGCTACGTGCCGGAGCGCTGGCACGCGCGCCTTGCCCCGGAGTTCGCCGACGAGCTGCGGACGCGCGGCCGCATCTATGGCTATCGCTTTCGGCCGGCCGGGGCGCTGTCCGGCAAACCGATTGACCAGTATCCGGGCGCCTGCATCGAGGGCAAGGCGTTCCAGGTGATGATAGACAACAACCTGGACTTCGACGTGGCGCTGTACCCGTACGAGCTGGTTACCTATGGCGAGACCGGCCAGGTCTGCCAGAACTGGATGCAGTACCGGCTGATCAAGAGGTACCTGGAGATTCTGGATCATGGTTCGACGCTGGTGATCGAGAGCGGCCACCCCGTGGGGCTGTTCAAGAGCCACGAGCTGGCGCCGCGGGTCATCATCACCAATGGCCTGATGATAGGCATGTTCGACAACCAGAAGGACTTCAACCACGCGGCCGCGCTCGGCGTGGCCAATTACGGGCAGATGACGGCCGGCGGCTGGATGTACATCGGGCCGCAGGGCATCGTGCATGGCACGTTCAACACGCTGCTCAACGCCGGCCGGCTGAAGCTGGGGGTACCGCACGACGGTGACCTGCGCGGCAAGCTGTTCGTGTCCAGCGGACTCGGCGGCATGTCAGGCGCTCAGGGCAAGGCCGCGGTCATTGCCGGCGCCGCGTCGATCATCGCGGAGGTGGACGAGAGCCGCGTACGGACGAGGCACGAACAGGGCTGGGTCTCATGTGTGGAGACGACGGCCGAAGGCGCCTGCGCGCGGGCACGGAAGGCCCAGGGCGCCGGCGAGGCGATCGCCATAGCATTCCTGGGCAACATCGTCGACCTGCTCGAGTACGCGCATGCGCACGCCATCCACATCGACCTGCTGTCCGACCAGACCAGCTGCCATGCAGCCTACGAGGGCGGGTACTGCCCGGCCGGCATCGGCTTCGAGGAGCGGACGCGGCTGCTGCGCGATGACCCCAAGCGCTTCCGTGGACTGGTCGACGCGAGCCTCCGTCGGCACTTCGACATCATCAAGAAGCTGACCGCGGGCGGCACGTACTTCTTCGACTACGGCAACTCCTTCCTGAAGGCGGTTTACGACGCCGGAGTCAGGGAGGTCTCGCGCAACGGTGTGGACGAGAAGGACGGGTTCATATTCCCCAGCTATGTCGAGGACATTCTTGGACCGGAGCTGTTCGACTACGGCTATGGCCCGTTCCGCTGGGTCTGCCTGTCCGGATCGGACGAGGATCTGCGCAAGACCGATCACGCCGCGATGGCCTGCATCGATCCGACGAGGCGCGGGCAGGACCGGGACAACTGGGCCTGGATACGCGACGCGGAGAAAAACCGGCTGGTCGTCGGAACCAAGGCGCGTATCCTGTACCAGGACGCGATGGGGCGGATGAAGATAGCGCTGCGCTTCAACGAGATGGTGCGCAACCACGAGGTGGGACCGATCATGCTGGGGCGCGACCACCATGACACGGGCGGCACCGACAGCCCGTTCCGCGAGACCAGCAACATCAAGGACGGCTCCAACGTGATGGCCGACATGGCCATCCAGAACTTCGCCGGAGACGCGGCGCGGGGCATGAGCCTCATAGCGCTGCACAACGGCGGCGGCGTGGGCATCGGCAAGGCGGTCAACGGCGGATTCGGCATGGTGCTGGACGGTTCGGCCAGGGTCGACACGATACTGGGCATGGCCATGCCCTGGGATGTGATGGGCGGCGTCGCGCGGCGGGCCTGGGCCCGGAACGAGCATGCCGTCGCGACCTGCGCCGAGTACAATGACGTCTACTCCGACTTCGGCTCGATAACGCTGCCCTATGTCGCCGATGACGGCATCGTGAACAGCGCGCTCGGTTCGAGTCGGAATGGCTGATCGATAGCGTCCCTTTTCTCTCCACGGTCTCTTGCGGATTCATGCACGGCGCCTATACTTTGCCGTATGCGCAGGAGACAAGAGAAAAATAGAGCATATCTGCCAGCCGGCCTCCTGGCGCTGGTGCTGGCGCTGGGTTCCTGTGCGCGCCAGCCGGTTCAGGTCGGCTTCATTGGCCCGATGACCGGTCCGATAGCGAATATCGGTGTCGAGGGCTATCGCGGATTCGGCCTGGCGGTCGCCGAGGCGAATGAAGCGGGCGGGGTGCGTGGCCGGCGCATAGCGGTAACCATGATCGATGACCACGCCAATGCCGATGATTGCCTTGCCGCCGCCAGACAGCTCGTCGACGCGGGCGTCCACCTGATCGTATTGCATACCATCAGCGGGGCCGCATCGAAGGCCTTGCCGTGGCTCCTGACCCAGGATGTGCTCGTGCTGTCCAGAACGGTCAGCGATGCCTCCTGGGCCGGCAAGGATGATGCGTTTCTGCGTTTTGTGGGTTCAGTCAAGGACTATGGCCATACGCTCGGTTCGTTCGCGGCTACCAAGGGCACGCGCTCGGTGGCGGTGCTGGCGGATTTGCGCAACAAGGCCTATGCGGAGACGATGAGGGACAATTTCCTGTCGGCGGCGTCCATCGGCACCAGTGCGGAACGCTGGGTAGACGCCGGCATCTCTCATGACGCGGCCGCCGCCTGGGTCATGTCGCTTGATCCCGACGCGGTGCTGGCAATACTGTCAGGACTCGACGCGGCCAAGCTGGCGCAGGCCCTGGACAAGATGGAATTCAAGGGCCTGCTATACCTGGCGCCCTGGGCCCAGGACCAGAACCTGCTGTCGTACTCGGGCCGCCTGTCAGATCGGATATACCTTTCCAGTGAGTTCAATCCGGACAGCACCGCGTCCACGTATCTGGCATTCAAGGCCCGATTCAAGACGCTGTTTTCCATCGATCCGGTCATGTCCAGCAGTTTTGGCTACGAGGTGGCAACCTTCCTGTTGCGCGGCATCGAGGATGCGAGGTCGGCGCGTCCAAAGGATGTGCGTGCCACGCTGCTTTCCAAGGGGCGTTTCAACGGGTTGCAGTACGATTTTGAACTCGACCAGGACGGCGACGCCAGCCTCTCTGCCAATACTCTGACCATCAAGGCTGGCGCGTTCGTCGAAGTGCGCTGACGTCATGGCCTGGAAACCCTCGCTCTTTGCGTTTCTGACCTTCATGATAGCCACCGTCGCGCTGTGCGGCGTGCTCGTGTATCTGGCGACGATGTCGGTATTCGCGCGGACGGAAAGCATGCGCGCCGAAGTCGAGGCCGACCGGCTCGATACCATCATGGTGTCGTCGGTCAGGGCGGTGCTGCGGGAACCGGAGGTGTCGCTCGAGACGACCGCCAGCATTCTGAAATCCGCTCCGCATACGCCCGAGGCGATCATCGCGGTGGCGCAGCGGGACTCCAGGTACTTCCGATCACTGATGGTGCTGGACAGCAAGGGCGTTGTCATCGCGGTAGCGCCGCCTTCGTCGATATATGCCGGCGCCGACTACTCGAGCGCGGAGTTCATGGTGCGCGCCAGCCTGTCCACCTCGGTGCGCTGGTCATCGATTCACGCGGGGCTCGATGGAGGGGCGCGCGAAATCTCCCTGGGCATGTCGCTGGGTGGCGGCTCGATCCTGGCGATTCTGGATTTCGAGGCGCTGGCATCGAGGCTTGCCGAGGTGCTTGGCACCAGCGCCATGGGCCTGTCGCTGGCCGACTCAGGCGGGACCTATATCTTCCATCGCGATACCAGCAAGGTCGATCGCCGCGAGATCGACAGTGGACTCCTGTCCGCGAGACTGGCCAACCCGACGGCAAACGTGTACCGTTTCATTCGCGGCGCCGGCAAGGATGCGTCATTCGTGCTGGCGCGCAGGATTCCGGAGGTCGACTGGTTTGCCATCGTGGACAGGCCGACCGACTTCGCGATGGTGGCCTTCAGAAGCAGCCTGCTCCTGGTGTCGGCGATGGCTGCGCTGGCCATAGGACTGGCCGCCGCACTGGCTGTGGTCGCGACACGCCGGCTGATGCTCGATGTGAAGGTCGCCGGGCAGGAGGTGGAGCATCCCGAAGACGGCGGCAAGGCGCCATCGATGTATTTCAAGGAGACCATAGCGATACGCAATGCCACGAGGGCGGCCGCCGAGCGCTTGCGCGCCAAGGACGCCGACAATGTGCGCCTCACGGAGGCACTATCGGAGCTGGCCAAGGCCCAGGAGGCGCTGGTCGAGTCCGAGCGCCTGTCGGTGCAGGGAGCGATGGCGGCGACGATGGCCCATGAGCTGAACACGCCTCTTGCCGCCGCCGATTCCGCGGCCGTAACGGCCGAATGCTCGGCACGGGACATGCTGCGATCGCTGCAGCGCTCCGGATCCGATACGATCGCGCGAGTCTCCATCGCTCTGTCGGCGATGGTCGACGGGTATGATCCGGAATCGGCTCCGACAGGGTCGGATCGCCGGAGACACGTACAGCGCATAGAGGCGATATTGCAGGCCCGGCTTGCGGCCGACGGCTGCGCCGGGCACGAGGGCGACGAATTCGCTCCGGCGATGCTTGCCGAGCGCATCGTCGATCTGGGCCTCGGGCAGGACGATGATCGAGTCGGCATCATCGCCGATGGCCTTTGCCAGGGTGATGGCGAATCGACGCTGCTAGGAATCTCGGCGGCGGAAATAGCGGTGTCGTGCAAGGTGGCCAAGGCCGCCATGGCCAAGGCCCATGGCGTGGTCAGCTCGATCAGGGGCTACTCGTCACCGGAGGATGGCGGAGGGTTCCGGCCGATACGCGTCAAGGCATCCGTGGAGGAAGCGCTCGCGCTGCTCTACGTGCATACCAAGCGTGATGTACGTCTGGAGCTCAGCGCCGACGATGATCCGTGGGTCGATGCGCAACCCGCCACGCTCCAGCGCATCTGGATGAACATGATAGCGAATGCGCTGGACGCGATTGGGTATCGGGGCTATCTTGGCATACGGATACTGGCGCGTGATGGCAGGGCCATGGTCGAATTCGAAGACTCCGGCCCGGCGATTCCCGAAATATTGCTGCGCTCGCTCTGGCAGGGAGATTCCGGCTCCCGCATGCGGGGTGAGCGCGCCGGGATCAATCTGGCGCCGGTCAAGGATCTCGTCAATCTTGCCGAAGGCGAAATCAGCTGCACCAGCGCGCCGGGGTGCACCATATTTACGGTTTCACTGCCCGAACACTCGGGCCTCGGCGTTTCGGGGAGCATGTAATGAGTACAGCTGCTGTTGGTCGCAAGGCAATTCTGCTGGTCGACGATGAGGCGATCATCGTACTGGCCCTTTCGCGCGAACTGCGCACCGCCTTCGGTGGCGAGTACAGAATAGAGACGGCGCTGAGCGCCGAAGAGGCCTTCGAGGTGATTGCCGATCTGGAACGCGAAGGTTGCCATCTGGTGGTGGTCATCTCCGATTGGCTGATGCCGGGTATGCGGGGCGACGATTTCCTGATAGCGGTCCGCCATCGCTACCCAGCCATAGCGCTGATCATGGTAACGGGGCAGGCGGACGAGAATGCGGTAGAGCGTGTCGTGCGGGACGCCAAGGTGCTTGCCTGCATCCGCAAACCATGGCGCGGCTCCGAGATCATCGAACTGATACGGAGCGCCATGAAGGTCTGACCCGCTCTGCCGCTTTGGCCTCAGCGCTCCCGACGCAGCACGCTGACGCAGTTGGTTACCGCGCTGCCGCCCACGTTCAGCGTCGCCGCGACGGCCGGTCTCCTGGATGGAGCCTGGCCTATCGGCTCCCCGACGAGCTGCTTGTACAGCAGGGCATGCATCGAAACGCCCGTCGCTCCCACCGGATGGCCCTTGGCCTTGAGTCCGCCGGACAGGTTGATCGAAACTCTGTCATCGGAGCCGAAGCGGCCGTCCATGTAGTCATAACCGGCGCGGCCGTCCGCCGAAAGGCCAAGGGCCTCCGTGCAGAGCAGCTGATTGATGGTGAAGCAGTCATGCACCTCGGCTATGTCTATGTCCCCCGCCGCGATGCCAGCCTCGGAGTAGGCGCGCCTGGCCGCTTCCTTGGCCGCCATCAGTTCGTGCATGTTGCTCCGCCTGGAGATGGCGAGGCGCTCGGCGGCCTGGCCGATGCCTGCTATGCGGACGGCTCGTCCCTTCTGCAGTGCCGGATGGTTCGGTCCGACTATGATGACGGCCGCCGCGCCATCGGTTACCAGCGAGCAGTCGTGCAGCCGCAATGGTTCGGCTATCATCGGATTCTTCTCGGCCGGCAGGCCCAGAATCGCCTCGGCGCTCACGAGGCCGAGCTTGTCTGACGGCCCGCCCTTGCCAAAGTGTGCCAATGGGTTTGCAAGGCCGTTGCGGTAGCACAGCGCCGAGACCGAGGCCAGCATCGATGCCAGCTTCGCGTCGCCAAGCTGGTAGTGGTCGCGATAGCCCTTGGCGTATTCGGCGAAAAGACCGGGGAAGGTCACGCCCATCGCACCCTCCTCCGGCCAGAAGGAACAGGTGGCCAGCGCATGGGTAACGCCCTTGGTGTCGAGCAGGTTCATCTTCTCCACGCCCAGCACCAGCGCCGAATCGATCCGGCCCGACTCGACGGCATAGAGCGCGTCATAGAGCGCCACCGAGCCCGAGGCGCAGGCATCCTCGCACCGGGTCATGGGCTTGAAGCGCAGGCCCTCCGGATCGATCTCCGTCGCGAACGACGCGATGTGCTCCTGATTGGCGAAGAGCCCGGGGGCACACGAACCGACCCACACCCCGCCGATGGCGGCGGCTTCCAGCCCGGCGTCCGCGAGTGCGCCGCGGCCGGCTTCGAGCATCAGGTCATAGATGCTGGCAAGGTCGGTAACCTCGCCGGTCTCCCTATTCTTCTTGACGAGGCTGCCGAACTTCGTATTGTACGCGCCGACGATGCTGACCTTGGACATGGTTGTATCTCCTTGTATTAATTCGTATTAGATGTAGCCGAGCGTGCGTGCCTGAGACTTCAGCTCTTCGCGGAATTCGGGCGCCGCCACTGCTATCAGTTCGGCGACGCGCTCGCGGACGGTGCGGCCGCGCAGTCTGGCAATGCCGTGTTCGGTAACCACGTGGTCGACATAGCTGCGGTGCAGCGTGACGGCGCTGCCTTCGGGCAGCATCGGGACGATCGTGCTGACCGTGCCCTCCTTGGCGGTCGCGTAGCAGGCGATGATCGATTTGCCAAGCCCGTCGAAACCGCCGGTCGCGCCCTGGGCGGTGTCGGATTGGCCACCGGTGCCGGAGTACTGCCGTGGGCCGATCGATTCACTCGATACCTGCCCGGTCAGGTCGACCATCAGACAGGTATTGATGCTGGTCATCCGGGAGTTCCTGGCGATGATCGCCGGGTCGTTGACCATGCTGCCGCGCTCGAAGTCGACGGAAACGTTGCCGTCCAGCCAGTCATACAGCTTCCTTGAACCGAGCGAGAAGGTGCAGACCGACTTGTTCTTGTTGAAGGCCTTGCGCCGGTTGGTGATGACGCCCAGCTCGTACAGTTCCATCATCGCATCGACGAACATCTCGGTGTGCACCCCGAGATCCTTCTTGTCGCGCAGGGCGAGGGCAGCGGCGTTGGGTATGCCGCCGATGCCCAGCTGGATAGTTGCACCATCATCGACCAGGCTGGCTATGTGATGGCCAATCTGCATGTCGATGGCGCTGGGCTGCGGTTCCGGGAGGCTTGGCACCTCGTAGTCGGCCTCGACGAAATAGGTCGCGGCATCGACACGCAGTTCGGTGTCGCCAAATGTCCGGGGCAGGCGCGGATTGACCTCGAGTATCACGTAGCGTGCCGCCTCGAGAATGTCCTTCTCGTAGGTAATGCCCAGAGACAGGCTGACATAGCCATGCTTGTCCGGCGGCGTACAGGTGCCTATGAACACCTCGGGCGGCCTGGCCTTGATCCTGTCGGTCGCGGCACGGTGCAGCATGTTCGGCACGAATGTCACCGTGCCGGTGCCGGCCTTCAGTGCTGCCCTGGAGCCAGGGGCGTGGAACCAGCTGGCCAGCTCGAAATGATCCTTCATCTCCGGCTTCATGTAGAAATCATACGGCTTCATCGTCAGCACGGAGAACACGCGCACGCCGTGCACCCGTGGCGCCAGAGTGTGCAGCCGGGCCATCGTCGCCTGCGGTTCGCTGGCACACTGCCCCACCACCACATCGTACCCGGACTGGATGCACTGGATGGCCTCGTCTATCGATCGAAGCCTGGACTTGTACTCGTCATCCCATCTCGACATAGCTGCTCCCTTAATAGATGAAAAGATTCGCGCCGACGGCAAGGCCGGCGCCACTGGCACAGAAGACTATCGGGTCGCCCCGCTTGACGAGGCCGTCGTGGACCGCGTGGTGAAAGGCCATCGGCACGCAGCCGGAGCCGGTGTAGCCATAGCGATCCATCACCATGGGCGCCAGCGTGCGCGGGCGGCCCAGGGCGTCCATCACATCCTCTATGACGCTCCTGTTGATTTGAGTCAGCACGAAGCGCGCAACCTGTTCGACCGGGATGCCACCCTTGGCGCAGAGCTGGCGGATGATCGGCGGCCACAGCTTGAGGTTGCGGTCGCCGGGCAGGCGCTGCAGCAACTCGAGCCCGTAGGTGCCGGCGTCGAGCAGTTCGTGGGTTACGGGCTTGCGGGTGCCGCCGGCATACACACCGACGTAGTTCCACTGCGTGCCATCGGAGACCAGTTTGCCGGTCACGTAGCCTGACTCGTCATCGTCGGCCGTGCGGGACAGCACGACCGCCCCGGCACCATCGGCGAAGATCGACCAGCCAAACGCGTCGCCGGGCCTGATATGGGCCGGCATGTTGTAGACGCCTATAACCACGGCCGTGCGCAGCTCGCTGTCCGTTGCCAGCATGCGGGCCGCCGCGTCGAGCGCCGTGACGAAACTGGCGCACGATGCGCCGACATCGAAGGCGCCGGTGTCGCGCTGGCCCCCTTGCAGCCGCCCCTGCACCAGGATAGCGGTGGCGGGGCTGACATATTCGGGGGTGTCGGTCCCGACGATGACCAGATCGACGTCCATCGGGTCGACGCCGGCGTCGGACAGCGCGGCTCGGGCCGCCTTCTCCGCGAAGTCGGCGCTTGTCTCGTCGATGCCACGCAGCCTGGCGATATGCCGCGACTTGATGCCTATCTTTGCCTCCAGCTTGGCGGCGTCGAACTCGATGCCGGCCAGGCGCTTCAGCTCGTCGTTGTCTATGCCCTGCCCCGGCGCATAGACGCCGGTGCCGATGATCTTTGCCTTTGCCATGAGAACCTCCCCGAATGTGTTACACGCCGGCCATCAAGCCATGCACCAGATAGGTGCCAATGTCCTCGATCATGGTTCGAGCATCGAGCGGCGATTTGTCGAAGGCCACTTCAAGCCCGAAGTAGTGGGAAATACCCATCAGGTATTCTATGCAGCTGTCGACATAGGCCGGGTCGGCGGCGACGGCGCGTGGATCGAGCCCTTCGGTGCCCATCTTCAGGTAACCGCGGCGGAACGCCGCGTAGTACTCGCTGACGGCCGCGGGCGATACGAACTCGCCTTCGCGGACGATGTTGTAGCACCAGTGGTCGATTGACAGGTACACGCCGAACAGGAAGATACCCTGCAGCTCCGTCTCCAGACGGTTCAGGCCCGGGCTCAGGTGTTCGGCGATGAACCGCCGCAGTTCATGGCCCGCCGACAGTATCTGCTCGCGGAAGAACACTTCCTTGCTCTCGAAGTGCTTGTAGAAGGTGCCAACCGACAGGTTGGCCGCGTCGGTTATCTCGTGGATATTGACGGAATGGTAGCCGCGCTCGCCGAAGAGGCGCTTGCCGGCCTTCATGAGGCGATCCCTGGTGGAATCGGGCATGCTGATGGCGGGCGGCGTGATCGTGATGCCAAAGACCCTGTCCGGGTCCCAGTCCATGTTCCTGAAGGCACCATGAGCCATGATGTCTGCCAGCGCCGGTACCGATACCCGCATGCCCTGCAGCGCGGCCCTGATCGCCGCAAAGCGGATGCCTCCGACCGCGACCAGGTATTCCGGTATGCCGACGGCCCGGCCCAGCGCCTTGGAGAGCACCCGCTGGTACATCTCGGTCAGCCGCCGTTCATATTCAAAGTAGCGGTACTGCCCTTCGCGGAATACGGTAATGAGGTCTGGATGGTCGATGGAAAAGCTGACAAGGATCTCGGTCATGCTGGCCAGGCGTTCGCGCAGCGACGAGCCTGAAACCCCTTCGAGCGCATTGGCTATCTGAAGGATCACATCCTCCAGGATGTCCTTCACCAGCACTTCCTTGTTCGGAAAATATCTATAGAAGATCCCGTTGGAAAGACCGCTGGCCCGGCATATCTCCGCCACCGATACTGACGAGTACCAGCTGCCGGCAAAGAGGCGCACGGCGCTGGTGAGCAATCGTTTCTTCGTTCCGCTGTCCTCGTCGTCCATATATCACTCCAGCGCAGCAGGCTCGCAATGAGAGGTGATTCACAAGTTCCGTGCAGATTATAGGACCGTATGCAGAAATTGGCAAGAATAATAGTTCAATCGGCCAGAATCTGCATCTGACGTGCAAATTCGTGCATTTTTCTGCTTGACGAAATCGGAAAACCGATGAATTCATGAATGAGAGATGATTCACCAATGTTGAGAGGACAACCATGCATATTGGAATAAGCGGCATTGGCATCCACGTGCCTGCGACATCGATGAGTGCCGCCGACCTTGCGGGCGCTACCGGCGTGCCGGAAGACGTGATTGCCAAGAAGTTCGGCGTCAGGCGCAAGCCGGTCGCAGGCCCGAACGACACCACCGCCGTGATGGGCATCGAGGCCGCCAGGAAGGCGATGGCCGAAGCCGGGGTGCAGGGCGCCGATCTGGACCTGGTACTCTGGTGCGGAGCGCAGCACAAGGACTACACCTGCTGGCTGGCCGGGCTGTATGTGGCCAATGAACTCGGAGCCGCCAACGCCTGGAGCTTCGACATGGAGGCAATGTGCGGTTCGATGATGGCCGCACTCGATGTCGCCAAGAGCATGATGCTGGCGCGCGACGACCTGCGTACCGTGCTGCTCGTATCGGGCTATCGCAACAACGACCTGATCGACCTGGCTGAGCCGACGACCCGTTTCATGATGGACATTGGTTCCGGCGGTTCGGCTCTGGTACTGCAGAAGAACGCCGGCAGGAATGTGCTGCTCGGTTCGGCATTCAAGGGCGATGGCTCGCTGAGTCTGGACTGCGTGGTTCCGACGCTGGGCAGCAAGTCCTGGCCGCCCAAGGATGGCGACCTGCAGAAGGCGCACTTCATCGTACCCGATGAACCGGCGTTCAAGGCCAAGCTGAATGAGAAGACGCTGCCCAATTTCTACTGGGTCATCGACCGCGCGCTGCATCTCTCCGGCGGGCTGAAACGGGCCGACATCGGCTACCTGGCCGTGCTGCATTTCAAGAAGAGCGCCCATGACGCGATCCTGCAGGAGCTGGGCCTGGATGACTCGCGCACCACGTACCTCGATGAATATGGCCATATCGGGCAGAACGACCAGCTGATATCGATCAAGCTGGGGCTGGCCGCCGGCAAGATCCATGATGGCGACAACCTGGTGCTCGTCGGCGCGGGGCTCGGATTCGTCTGGGCGGCCAGCGTCGTCAGGTGGGGCCCCTACGCGGAGTGATCCGCGCGATACCATGAAGCATGATGCGCATAGCAAGTAAGGAGAAGAGCATGGACAGGATGAAGGGCAAGGTGTGCGTCGTAACGGGCGGAGCACGGGGCATTGGCCGCGGCATCGTCGAGACGTTTGCCCGCGAAGGAGCGCTGCGGATATGGGCGCTGGACATGAACGCGCAGGAACTCGAGTCGCTCGAGAAGGCCATTCCCTGCGTCAAGGGCGTGGTCATCAACGTGACCGACGGCGCGGCCGTCGAGGCCTTCGTGATCAAGGCCAGGGCAGAGCATGGGCGCATCGACGTGCTCGTCAACAATGCCGGCATAACGAAGGATGCGCTGATACAGAAGATGACCGAATCTGATTGGGATGCCGTCATCAACGTCAACCTCAAGGGACCGTTCCTGATGACCAAGTACATAGCGCCTGTGATGATGGAGACCGGGTCCGGTTCGATCGTGTCGATATCGAGCATCGTGGGCATGGATGGCAACATCGGCCAGACCAACTATGCGGCTACCAAGGGTGGCGTGGTGACGATGACCAAGGGCTGGGCCCGCGAGTTCTGCCGCAAAGGCGCGAAGATCCGCGCAAACTGCGTCGCTCCCGGCTACACCCGCACGCCCATGATCGAGACCGTACCGGATAAGGTCCTTGAGCCGATCATCGCCAGGACGCCACTGGGACGGCTTGCCGAGATCCAGGACATAGCCAATGGCGTGCTGTTCCTTGCCAGCGACGAGGGCTCGTTCGTCAACGGCCAGGTGCTGCGTGTCGATGGCGGCCTGACGCTCTGATTGCCGAGACTGGTTTCTACGGCAGCCCTCGGCATCGTGCCGCGCGTTGCCTTGAGTTCATAATCGGGCGCTTTGGCGCCCGTCAGGTTTGTAAGGAGGACAGTAATGAAGAAAGCGTTAGCGATCATCGCGATCGTCGCGTTGGCCGTCCCCGTTTTTGCCCAGGGCACCATCAAGATCGGCGGCACCTGGCCGCTCGGTGACATTACCGGCAAGCAGGGCAGCATGGCCGCCCAGCAGGCGGTCGACGAGATCAACAAGGCCGGCGGCGTACTGGGCCGGCAGCTGGAACTGATCGTCGTCGACGATGAACTGAAGGCCGACAAGGGAGCCGCCGCGATTGAAAAGCTCGTTACGGTAGACAATGTCGATGTGCTGATCGGCGGCATGGCTTCGGGCGTCGCGCTCGGCCAGATTCCAACGATGAAGAAATACGGCAAGGTCGTCGTCTCCACCGGCGCCGCGTCATCGACCGTAGAGGCTGCCCTGGGCGCCGATGCGACCTGGTACTTCCACCTGCACCCCTGGGACTACAACCAGGGCGCATCCTATGCGCAGGGCTGGGCCGAGATCCAGAAGAAGTATCCGGCCGTCAAGATAAAGAAGCTCTTCCTTGCCTACGAGGAAGGCGCGTTCGGCAAGGCATCCTTCGACCAGACCAAGGTGCTGTTCGGCAAGGACGGCAAGTACATCATCGATGGCGCTCCCTTCAAGAGCGCTGCTCTGGGCGGCGGCGACTATGCCTCAGTGCTCGAGGCCGCCAAGGATTTCAAGCCGGACCTGTTCCTCTGGGCCGGCTATGACGCCGATGCGTTGCCGATGCTCGAGCAGGCCAAGGCGATGAAGTTCAATCCTGGCATCTACCTCGGAGCGCCCCCTGGATGGCCAGTCGGATTCGGCACCTCCAAGCTCTCGGACAATGTGATGCTCTATGGCATGTGGGCCCCGTCGATCAACGAGATCAGCACCGCGAGCAAGAAGTTCTATGACGGCTTCGTCGCGAAGTACAAGGTCGAGCCGGCCACCTACTTTGCCCCGCTGTCCTACTCGGCCGTCTATATCGTCGCCGACGCGATCAAGCGCGCCGGATCGACCGACACCGCGGCTCTGATAACCGCGCTCGAGGCTACCAGCTACGCTTCGCCGCTCGGCCAGACTATCACCTTCTCGCCGTCGAATGTCATCAAGCACCAGGGCATCAGGAATCAGAAGATATTGCAGTGGCAGAATGGCCGCCAGGAAGTAATCTGGCCGTTCGAGTCCGCCACCGCGAAGCCGGTCTATCCCTTCCCGAAGTGGAAGTAATGACCGACTGATACGGTACTGATCAAGCCGCTTTCCCTTTCTGGTCTGCCTCATGGCGCCGGGAAGGGAAGGCGGCCTCTTACAGACCAAGCACGTGACCAAAGGGAAAAGAGATGGCGAACAAACGGAACGCGACGATCACCGTCGCGCTGATCATCGCGGCGGTCGTGGCCATACTGGCCTGGCGTCCGACCGTACTGATATATGGCGTTCAGGCCGCGGGCCTCTATGCCTCGATAGCGATTCCGATGGGACTGATCCTCGGCATCGTACACATCGTCAATCTCGCGCATGGCGAGTTCATGATGGTGGCCGCCTACGCGACCTACATGGTGTGCACGACGCTTGGAATCGATCCGTTCGTCGCGATGATACCGGTTGCCGCGGTGACGGCCGCCTTTGGCTTCGTCATCTACAAGCTGACGATCAGGCAGGCGCTGAAGGCACCCGAGCTGAACCAGCTCATATTGACGTTTGGGCTGGGCATCTCGCTGACCCAGATAGCCAACCTGGTCTTTACATCGCAGACGCGCAAGATATCGTTCGACTACGTATCTGCCTCCGTTGACATCGGCGAGCTGTCATTCGGCGTATACAATTTCGTGTTCGTGCTGATAGCGGTTCTGATGGTCGTGGGCCTGCGGCTCTTCCTGACCAGAACGACGACGGGCAAGGCCGCGCTCGCGGTTGGACAGAATCCAAAGGGAGCCGCGATTGTCGGCATCGATGTCGACAAGACCTACGGGCTCGTGTTCGCGCTGGCGACGGCGATGATCGGCATGATGGGTGCGGTGTTCATAACCCGCTCGTCGATCTTTCCGGCCGTCGGAAGCCCCTTTACCATGAAAAGTTTTTGCCTCGTCGCCATGGCGGGCATTGGCAATATCCCCGGCATCCTGGGAGCGAGCCTGCTCCTTGGCATATCGGAGAATTTCCTGAAGGCCTTCCGCGAACTGCGCGGATGGTCCGACATCGTATTCTTCGTCCTGATCATCACGGTGATACTGGGGCGATCGATCAAGGGGAAGAAGGCATGAAGTTCAAACCCTCCTACCTGGCCGTCGCCCTGCTGTCAGCGATTGTCATAGCGTTTCCGGCCTTCCTGGGAGCGTATCCCCTGAATGTGGCCCGAAGTGTGATGACGTACATGGCTCTGGCCATCAGCTGGGACATGCTGCTCCGATCCGGCCAGATTTCCTTCGGCATCGCGGGGCTCTTTGGGCTTGGATCGTACGCGTCGGCGCTCGCAGTGTTGCGCGGCGGCATGGATCCGTTCATCAGCATGATATTCGCGGCGCTGCTGGCCGGGCTTGTCGCGTTTGCCCTGGGCTTCGCGATACTCAGGCTGCGCGGCATGTATTTTTCCATAACGACACTCGCGCTGATGGAAATTTTCCGCATCATCATGCAGAACCTGCATGACTTCTCGGGTGGTCCGGAAGGCGTCGTGATACCGGCGGTGATATTCAACGGTTCATCGACGGCGCTGTACTGGCTGTGCCTCGCGGGGCTGTTCATCACGATAGGCGTGTCCTGGTATTTCGAGAAGAGCAAGATGCACCTGGCGCTGACCGCCATCCGCAACGACGAGACGAGCGCGCGTTCAAGCGGCGTCGACATCTTCAGATACCTGCTGTTCGCCTTCGTGGTAACGTCGATGCTGCAGGGCATGATGGGCGCCATCCAGATTCAGTCCTATGGCTTCACGACGCCGGACACGGCGTTCGACGCGAACTTCACGCTGCTGCCGCTCGCGATGGCGCTGCTCGGCGGCATCCACAGCACGGTGGGGCCGATGGCCGGCGCCGTCCTGCTCGGCATCGCGTCGGAATGGCTGAAGCTCAAGATTCCGTATGGCCACCTGGTGGTCTATGGCATCATCATCATCATCGTGATCCTGTTCATGCCGCAGGGACTTGTCGGGCTGGTCCGCAAGGTGATGCGCGGGTCCGACATCAAGGGCCGCAAGGCCGGAGCGACCCATGAGTAAGCTCGTCACGACTGGACTGACCAAGGCCTTCAGCGGCCTGGTCGCGGTCAACAATGTATCGTTTGCGATGGAAGAAGGCGAAATCCTGGGCATCATCGGACCGAACGGCGCGGGCAAGACCACCTTCATCCACCTCGTGTCCGGCATTCTGATGCCCACCTCGGGCCGCATCGAGTTCAAGGGCAAAGACATAACCTACGCTCCCGCCCACATGCGGAGCCGGCTGGGCATCGCAAGGACGTACCAGCTGATTCATCCGCTCGAGAACCTCAAGGTGATAGAGAATGTGATGATCGGTTCGGTATTCAGCAGGGACAAGAGCCTCAAGGAGGCGCGCGTGTCGGCCGAGGCGATATGCGCCGAGCTCGGGCTGGAGCGGCTGGAGCGCGACACCGCCCAGCTTTCCATACTCGAGATCAAGAAGATGGAGATAGCGCGCGCCCTGGCCAACGAACCGGAGGTGCTGTTCCTGGACGAGGTGATGGCCGGACTGAACAGCGACGAGACCAGGCAGATCATCGCGACGGTGCAGCGCATTGCCCGCGAGCGGCACATGGCCGTCGGCGTCGTCGAGCACGTGATGGGCGTGATACGTGAACTGACGCAGCGCGTGATCGTGCTCGAGGCGGGTGAACTGATAGCGGAAGGGCCGTATGAAACGGTATCGAAGAACCCCCGCGTCATCGAGGCGTATCTGGGAGGAGCCGCATGATACTGGACATCAAGAAGCTTGAGACCGGCTATGGCCGGCTCCAGGTGCTGCGCGGCATAGACCTGTCCGTGGGCAAGGAATCCGTAGGACTCTTCGGCCCCAATGGCGCCGGCAAGACGACGCTTATCAACGCGATCATGGGCATCGTCAAGCCATGGTCCGGCTCCATCGAGTTCGAGGGAGCGTCGATCGGCGGACATCCCACCCACGTGGTGGCTCGGTCCGGCATAGCGCTGGTGCCGCAGGAACGCGAGCTCTTTCCCGGCATGAGCGTGGCCGACAATCTGGAACTGGGAGCGGCGTACGTGCCGCGCGGCAAGCCGATCATGGCCCAGCAGCTTGAAGTGGTGCTGACGCTGTTCCCGATACTCAAGGAGCGCTACAAGCAATATGTCGGCACGATGTCCGGCGGGCAGCAGCGCATGGTCGCCATAGGCCGGGCCCTGATGGCCAATCCGGCCCTGCTGATACTGGATGAGCCGTCACTCGGCCTGCAGCCGTCGATCGTCGCCGAGGTGTTCGATCGCCTCGCCATTCTGAAGAAGGACATAGCGATTCTGGTTACCGAGCAGAACGTGCGCGAGAGCCTCAAGGCGATAGACCGCGGTTACGTCCTGGAGAACGGCTCGGTCGTGCTCGAGGATACCGCGAAGGGACTGGCGGGCAATCCTCACGTCGTCTCCGCATACCTGGGGATATAGCGATGCCGCGCGCCGTCGTCGAAGGAGTCGGGCTGGAGTACCGGCTGGAAGGATCGGGCCCGCAGACGGTCGTATTGCTCAACGGCATCGCCATGTCTGTCGCGCACTGGAAGCCGCTGACGTCCAGGCTGGTCGAAGCCGGCTACCGGGTGCTGCTGCATGACTTCCGCGGCCAGCTCCTGTCCGACAGGCCGAAGCCGCCATACTCGTTCGAGCAGCATGCCCGCGATCTGGCCGGCCTGCTGTCCCAGCTGGACATCGGCGCGGCGCATATTGTTGGCACATCGTACGGCGCGGAGGTCGCGCTGACGTTCGCCCGCGATTTCCCCGAGCGGTGCCTCTGCGTCGTTCCGATCGATGGCGTTACCGAGTACGACGCGGTGCTTGGAGCGGCGGTGGAATCCTGGAAGGCCGCGGCGCTTTCGGACCCGCGCGTGTTCTATCGGGCCATCAAGCCATGGAACTATTCTGCAGCCTACCTGCGGGCGAACGGCGCGGCTCTGAACGCGCGCGAAGACGCCATCGCGTCGCTGCCGCGCGACTGGTTCGAGTCGTTTGCCGGGCTGTGCGACGCGTTCCTGGGCATCGACCTGACCAAGGACCTTGGTCGCATACACTGCCCCTGCCTCGTCGTCGTCGCGGGCGCTGACATACTCAAGGGGCCGGTATATGCCCGCATCATCGAACGGGGCATCGCGGGAGCCCGCTATGCCGAGATTCCAGCGGCCGGCCACGCGGTGGTCATAGAGCAGCCAGACGCGGTGGCCGAGGTGCTGCTCGGCTACCTGGCCGGGCTGCGCCGCTGAAGCGTGCCGTCGAATGGAGGTCGCCATGAACGAGAAGACCGTGCGGGTTATGGGAAAGCGCATGTACTATGTCGAACACGGCTCAGGCGAGCCACTGATTCTGGTGCATGGCAACACCGGATCGTCGCGCTGGTGGAGCCTGGTCATGGACATGCCGGGGTACCGGGTAATAGCGCCTGACCTGCCGAACTTCGGCCGCTCCGATCCGCTCGAGGTCGCCGATATCGACGTCTATGCCGATTACCTTGCCGCCTTCATCTCCGGGCTCGGGCTAGAGGCTCCGGTCATCGTCGGGCACAGCCTTGGCGGCGCGGTCGTCATGTCGATGGCGGCGCGAAGACCCGAGCTGGCAAGCGCCATCGTACTCGTCGACAGTGCGGCCCCGGCCGGACTCAAGACTCCCGAGGAGCACTATCCGTACATCGAGCTGTTCAGGACCAATCGTGACATGATGCGGCAGGCGCTTGCCGGGGTTGCGCCGACCATGCGGAACGTCGAGCTTCTGGAGAGCCTGACCGACGACGCGATGCAGATGGCTCCGCTGGCCTTTGCCGGCAACGCGCGGGCCCTGGAACGCTTCAACTACGTGGGCCGGGCAGGTGCCTTCACCGGGCCGGCCCTGGTGCTCTGGGGCCGCAAGGATTCCATCATCACGGAGTCCATGGCCAGCCAGACCGCCGCGGCATACGGGCGCGGCCGGCTGAAGATCATCGATACGGTGGGCCACTCGGTGATGGTCGAGGATCCGGACACGTTCAGGAAGCTGCTCGCGGAATTCCTCTCGAACTAGACCCGCGTCCCGCCGATCAGGAATTGCGCTCGAGGCTGTAGGCGACGAGCTCGCGGAATGCCCGCGCGGTGCTGGCGGCAGCCAGCTCAAGGAGCGGTTGCACGCGCGAAACGGCCGCATCCGCTCGGGCCCGCATCATCGCCGTCAGGTCCGCCCGTATGCCGAGCCGTTCCAGTTCGCCGCGCACAAAGTCGACCTCGGCGGCCCCGGCATCATGGCGTCCGAATATTCCCGCGAGCCGTGCCCTGGTCCGGTCATCAGCCGTGTCCATCAGCCGGTGTCTGAACATGGTCTTCTTGTCTTCCCTGATGTCGGCGCCAATCGGCTTGCCCAGCACCGCCTCGTCGGCGAAGAGGCCCAGCTCATCATCCTTGAGCTGGAACAGTATGCCCAGCTCCTCGCCGGCCTGTTCCAGGGCAAGCCGCTCCGCGTCGCCACCTCCGGCCAGCGCGCAGCCGAGCGCGAGCGGCAGGCTGAACGTGTAGCGGCCCGTCTTGTAGCGGTACAGCCTCAGGATGTCTTCTTCCGATGGGTCGGTCGGGGCATCGCGGAACGGATTGGCCGAATCCCGGCGTGCCGCGCCGTTGACCACATCCTGCATCTGCGCTATGCCGACAATGCACAGCTCGCGGGCCGCCACCGCGCTCGCCTGCACGGCCTGGGCAGCCGTGGTCGGCAATTCTGCAAGCAGCTGGAATGCGGCGAAGTAGGCGAGGTCTCCAACGCAGATGCCGAGTGCCTCGCCGTAGTGCGGCGGATCATCATAGCCACCGCTCGCGAGCGCGGCCTCGTAGCCCGCGTGCAGCGTCGGAAAGCCGCGACGGACCCGGTCGCGGTCCATGATGTCATCGTGGATGAGGAGCCCTGACTGAAACAGCTCCATCGCAGTGCCCGCAAGCCTGAGCGTCGTCGCATCCGGTTCGTCGGCTTCTTGTCCTGTTGTCAGTTCATAGCCAAGCCGCACGAGGCCGCCGCGCAGCATCTTGCCCCTGGACGCGAAATCGGCCAGTCGGCTGGCGGCGTCGGTCCCGAGATCGGCCGATACCGCGCCGTAGGACTTGCCGTAGCCATCGAGCACGTCCTGTATTGTGGCCGCTATGTCGCTTCTGGTCGACGCGAAGTATTCCATCATGACGCGCTCCTTGGTAATCAAAACGTGTTCATACAATATCATGGCGCATGGACAGGATACGTCTGACCGCCAGGCTCGCCAGTATGTGCCCGGCGGCCTGCGGGACGAAGGGACCGGAGCCCTGCACCGCCCGGACGCGCTCGCCGCCGACGGTGTCGCCGGGGGTCGAACCATCGTCTGGCATCGCCGGCGGCACGGCCGGCTCGTCCGACCAGACGCAGAGGAAATCGACAGGCACCGATTCGGGAATGCGCTCGCCGGCGGCTGCCTGCCCCGTCGCGGGGCGGAAACCGAGCCGCCGCATCCGTTTGCGGACCAGTGCCGACAGCGGGCAATCGTGTGTGTCCCACAGTGACCCGACGCGAAGGCGTTCTGGAGCCAGCCTGCCGGCGGTGCCCATGCTCGAGGCGAACGGTAGCCCGACCCGAGCGAGCGCGGCCATCAGGTTGGTCTTGGGATTGAGCGTGTCGATGCAGTCCAGGTAGAAATCGCAACCCTGCGGTATCCGTGCGGCCGCTTCAGCACCGCGCACGATTGATCCGATCGCCTCGATGCGGACGCCTGGATTGATGCGCCCGGCGAACTCGCCGAACACGTCGACCTTGGGCCTGCCCAACTGGTCGTCATAGCCGAAATACAGCCGGTTCAGGTTCGATGTAGCCACGGTGTCAAAATCGACGACGACGAGCGCGCCGACGCCGGCGCGCACGAGGTCCATTGCCGCGGTCGCGCCGACGCCGCCAAGGCCAAAGACACAGACTCGCGCCGCGGCCAGCGCGCGCGAACCGTCGTCGCCAACCAGTATTCTGGTGCGGTCATCGAAGGCCATGGCCGAATGCCTTTCTGAAGTTGCCTTCGATCGCTGCGCCTATAGCCTCTTGCGGTTGCCCGCGAAGGGCGGCGATCTCGGCGACGATGAGCGGCAGATCGCTCATCGTCGAATATGCTCGTGCCAGCGGCCGCCTGTCTCCCTTTGACCCTGGATTGGGCGCGGCGCGCGGTGGCTGGTAGGGCGCATCGGTTTCTGTTACCAGTGCAGAGAGCGGCAGCGCGGCAGCGCTTGCGCGCGCCTTCTTGTTGCCATTGACGATGGCATTGCCAAAGGAGAAGAGCGCGCGCGGGCAACGTGCCAGGAAATCGAGCGCCTCGTTGGCGGGCCCTGGCCATGAATGCAGCATGACGGCAGGCAGCGCGTCCAGCCGCCTGGCGTATTCGAAAAGCAGATCGTTAGCCCGCCTCATGTGCAGTACGAGCGGCAGGCTGTGCCGTGCCGCGAGTTCCAGCTGGTACTCGAAGACCGCCCGCTGTGTCCGCTCATTCTCTGCGGTGCGGACGCAGACCGCCGTGTCGCCATAGAAATCGAAGCCGCATTCGCCGATGGCGGCTATGGTTCCCGCGGAGGCATGGCCCGCGAGCGCCTCGGCCTCGTCCATCAGCGGGGACTGCGGGTGCAGGCCGAACGAAACGAGGTATGGCCCCGCGTCGGACATGATGAGCCGCGTCGCTTCGAGCCCGGCGGCACCGTGGACCGAGGCAAGGCCGAATACCGGCAGGCTTCGATAGACCGCCGAAAAATCTTCATCGAGCGGGGCCAGGTCGTCGGCATGGAAATGCGCGTCTATGTACACGTCCATAAAATAGACCGGCCACCCGCCTTGTAACAAGCGGGTGGCCGGCCTGGCATCGTGGCTGGTACTATCAGAGGCCCGCGAGCAGATTCTTGGCGTCCGCCAGTACCGTGGCGTCGTCAAACCAGCCGGCCGCTATCGCCTTCTGCAGCAGGGCCTTCGCGTCTGCGGTTGCGCCATACCGTGCCGACAGGGCGGCCAGCGCCAGCGCGTAGGAACCGCGCAAGGCTCCGGCGTCTTCCGGAGATGCCGTCCGGAGTGCGGCCAGCGCGCGCGCACCGGAATTGGTGGCCATCGCCGAGAGCGAGGCGCTGTAGGCAGAGCGTGCCGCGCCGGTCGGGTCGGAGGCGTCGATGTACAGCGTGGAGGCCTCCATATAGAGCTTGTAGGCCCCCGCATGGTCACCGGCACGGGCCGCATCGAACGCGCTCTTGGCCATCGCATCCGCTTCCTCGGTGCCACCGGCCCACATCGTGACAGTCGGCTGGCCGGCCTCCGCTCCGCGCACACCGGCGACGGTGGAATCCACCGGCCCGCCCTTGGCCAGCTTCTCGAGCTTGCCGGCTATCGTCGTGATCGCTCCCTGTTCGGTCTTGGGCTTGAACAGTGAATCGACCACGTAGGTGCCCGGCGCCGCGATTGTGACCACCGAGCCATTCTGCGCCTTGATCTCAAGTACGGCCCCCGCGGCCAGCTTGACCGAGAGCGCCGAGTCGAATTTATCGTCAAAGTCGAGATTCTTCCACGCGGAGCCGGACTGGACCTGGGCTGACCCATCGATGAAGGTGACGATGACCGGAGCGGCGAATGCGCTCGCGGCAAGCGCCAGCAGCGTGATGGCCAGGGCGACAGTACGTTTGGTTTTCATGGCAACTACCTTTCATGGACGGATCTGCTCGATCCATCAT
>MTLE01000484.1_pt1 | contig 30261 bp, 25 predicted proteins | sample 1982461 | NCBI WGS metagenome assembly MTLE01 (sample SAMN05712605, study PRJNA340218) | biofilm metagenome | isolation source: sample SPL anode biofilm adapted to -200 mV | place: USA | collected 2012-02-03
GCTACTAGCTTCTGGCTGCTAGTGCCAGATGCCAGAGGCCAGAAGCCAGAGGCCAGAGGCCCGGGTTTTATTGTAGTTTGATCAATAATTGTTTTTTTTGGTATCTTGGCCATACCAAACAATTACAAACGATGAGAAAGAGATTGCCGGGTCTTATAGCCCTGTTTTATATTATTCTTAATACCAGCAGTGCTCAGCCAGTTCGAAGTGATAGTGCACGAATGGCCTGGTTTGATGATGCAAAATTTGGGATCTTTATCCATTGGGGAATCTATTCTGTTAAAGGAGTAGATGAGTCATGGTCGTTTTTTAATGGTTATACTAGTCATGATAGCTACCTTGAGCAGTTAAAGGGGTTTACTGCAAGTAAGTATAATCCTGATAACTGGGCTAATCTCATTGCCGAGAGTGGAGCAAGGTATGCAGTACTGACCAGTAAACACCATGATGGCGTTGCCTTGTGGCAGGTTCCTGATAGAGGTCTTAATGTCGTTGATAATACTCCGGCAGGTCGTGATCTTGTTAAGCCATTTGTTGATGCTATCAGAAAGAAAGGACTTAAGGTAGGGCTCTATTACTCCTTACCTGATTGGTCACATCCGGATTATCCACTTGAGGCACGTGAAACCTATCGTTATCAGAATGATACTTTAAGATTCAAGAAGTTTTTGTCAATTCAGAGGAATCAGTTAAGCGATATGCTTAATAAATTTAATCCCGATCTTCTCTGGTTTGATGGAGATTGGGAGCATTCGGCCAAAGAGTGGGATGCTGCCGGTATCCGTAAAAGTCTCATTGAGAAATCACCCAATCTTATAATTAACAGCAGGCTTCAAGGCTATGGTGATTATGCCACTCCTGAACAGGGATTACCTGTTGAAAAGCCTAAAGATCGGTATTGGGAGCTCTGTCTAACCATGAATAACTCTTGGGGTTATCAACCAACCGATGATAAATATAAGAGTGCCGATCAGTTAATCGCCATATTGGCTGATTGTATCAGTATGGGAGGGAATCTTTTACTGGATATCGGGCCTAAGGAGGATGGAACAATTGTTAAGGAGCAGGCTGATATCTTAAAGGATATGGGTCGATGGGTGAAGAAACACCAGAAAGCTATCTTTGGTTCTCGTGCTGGCTTACCAGCTGGTCGATTTAATGGGCCTACCACGTTTTCTTCTGATGGCAAAACCCTTTACTTGTTTGTTCCTAACCATGCTTATGGATGGTTGCCTATTAAAGGTCTTAACAAAAAGATTGCTCATGTTAAATTAGTAGGTGATGGTACTAATCTCGATTGGTATGAATCGGGGCGTGCATGGTGGAGTGAGACACCCGGGATTTACTATATTTACCTCCCTGAGTCATTGAGGGATAGTTCAATGAGCGTTATTGCAGTTCACTTAAAATAAGGTTGCTTTAGCCACATCTTGAATTAACATTTCTAAAAAAGTTTAGCTTTGCGGAGCAAAACTTATCGTGCCATGCTTGTTAAACGGATTTTTGATATACTACCATATGCACTTGAGCGTCATAATCTTGATGCAGCACTATCTGGAAAACGTGGTGGGAAATGGGTTTCTTACTCAAATGCAGATTACCTGAGAATTGTTAATCAAGTCTCCTTTGCTTTATTGAAGATAGGGATTAATCCGGGGCAACGGGTGGCAACGATGAGTGGCAATCGCCCTGAGTGGAACTTTGTAGATATGGGAATGCTACAGGTGGGTGCTGTTCATGTTCCTATATATCCAACGATTAATAGTGAGGAGTTGATCTATGTTCTAAATGAATCGGGGGCAAGGGTCATTTTTGTTGGGAATAAGTATCTCTATCAGAAGATAGAGGAGGTTAAAGATAGCGTTCCTGCGTTAAATCATGTCATTACTTTTGATGAAATAGCTGGTGCGACTAATTTTAAAGAGTTTCTTGAGATAGGAGCGCAAAGTGAAGAACATGACCTGTTATATAAGAGAAAAAAGGCCGTATTACCCGGCGATTTAGCTTCAATTATATATACTTCAGGAACCACCAGTTCGCCTAAGGGTGTTATGTTATCGCATGAGAATCATTTGTCAAATATGCAGGTGGCGGCATTTACCATCAGATTAAGATCAGGAGAAAAGATCTTGAGTTACTTGCCGCTATCACATAGTTATGAGCGAATGGTAAACTATGTTTCTCAATACATTGGATTATCGATTTATTATTCAGATAGCGTCAATAACATTCTGGTCAATTTTCAGGAGATAAAGCCACATATCTTGGTTTCTGTCCCTTTACTGCTTGAACGTGTATACGAAGGGATCTTGAAGAAGGGGATGAAGTTACCCTTCATTCAGAGGATGATATTTAATTGGTCAATCTCGGTGGGTTTGCGTTATGAGCATGGGAAGAGGCAATCTATGGTATATAGGTTAGAGCTGGCCTTGGCTCGTAAGTTGGTTTTTCGGAAATGGCAGAACGCTTTAGGGGGTAGAATGCGTAAGATTATCTGTGGAGGGGCAAAGGTTCAAAATCATCTACTTAAGATCTTCTGGGCGGCAGGTATTCCTGTGTTTGAGGGATATGGTTTAACTGAGGCTTCTCCTTTGGTTTCATACAATACCGAAGATGACTTTAAGGCTGAGACCATAGGCAAACCCATCTCTGATTTGATAGTCAAGATAAGTGACGGTGGTGAGTTACTGGTTAAAGGGCCTAATGTAATGATTGGATATTACCTTCACCCTGAAATGACAGCTGAGGTGATAGACCAAGATGATTGGTTACACACAGGTGACAAAGCGGAGCTGGATGATGAGGGCTATTTAAAGATTACTGGACGAATTAAGGAGATATTCAAGACCGCTTCAGGGGTCTATGTGTATCCTGAAACACTTGAGAATAGGTTAAAACAGTCTCTTTTTATCTCTAACTGTTTAGTAGTTGGGGAGAATAAAAACTATCTATCGGCAGTTATCTCTCCCAATTTCGAGTATATCCGTGAGTGGGGCGCTGAGAATCAAATATCAGAGGCTGATAATTCAGCGCTTTTAAAGAACCCCAGAGTAAAGGCTCATTTGGATCATGATATCCGTCATTATGGTCAGAGTGTTAAGGAGTCAGAGAATATTGCCAAATGGCATATTGTGGCTGACGAATGGGGTATTGATACCGGTGAATTGACCCCTTCAATGAAGCTACGTAGAAGAATCGTATCGAAGAAATATGAGTCTATAATTGACCAGTTTTATGCATAGATTATCATATAGATTGGGATGATCCTTCGTTTTAGTATCAAATGAGAGGTTTAGTACATATGTCGTTTATAGTCTTTTATCTTCATGCTTGAGAAGGTCATTCTCCGATAATTGTAGTTGGATCTGAATGACCAGATTGCTACTAGCATACTTCTGGTTCTGATCAGGGTTCTGATAAATCGTTTTATCATGATCGGAATGCTGTATATCTTTTTGAAAGCGCGGATCATGATCGGATAGAACTCTTCGGGGGTAAGTTTATTGGCATAAAATGTCATATCAGAGTAGTCATAATGCTGCCAATCTTCAGGGAAGTTCTTTAATCTAAGTCGATTATCAGTTTCGAATTTTGTCCACATTCGGGTGCCCGGTAGGGGCGTAAGTATACTTGTCTGGATAGCATCAGCCTCACAAGCGCGGATATATCTGACTCGGTTCATGATAGACTTTTCGTCATCGGTGTCCCAGCCAAAGATGAATCCGGCAATTACGCTTATGCCATGTTTTTGGATTTTCCTGAAAGTATCGTTAAATGAGCTTACTCCTCGTTTAATATTTAGTTTTTTTCCTGCCTCCTGGAGTTGTTCTAATCCTTCGGTTTCAATACCTAGAAAGATCATCTTACACCCACTTTTAGCAGCAAGTTCAAGAACCTCTTCATCGTCAGCAAAGTTGATAGAAGCTTGTGATATCCAAAGTTTTTTGATACCACGATCTATGATTCCCTGAAAGAGTTTCTTAGCTCTATCACGAGCTTCAGAATTATAGCCAATGATGTTATCATCCAGGAAGAAGACATAAGGCTGTGGTGTTTCTTCTAACTCATCTAAGACATCGTCGATGGGTCTAAACCGGTAGTGCCGACCATTAAATGCAGTGACTGAGCAGAAAGAGCAGTCCATAGGGCAACCACGGGAGGTCTGTATGCTTGCGAATATATAGGCTGGGTGGAAGAGGTCTCTTCTGGGTTTAGGACTATGGATGGTCTGTTCGAGGGCGCCGTCATATCTGTGTTTAAGTTGCCCGCTAAGGAAGTCTTCTATTAGCTGAGGCCAGATGGTCTCGGCTTCCCCTGTGACGATTGTATGGGCATGTTGTAGCGCTTCGTCAGGACACATCGAGACGTGTATGCCCCCCATTACAACAGGGATATTTTTTTCTTTATAGATATCGGCTATTTGGTAGGCTCGGGTGATCGTTGCTGTAAATCCGGTAATGGCAACCAAGTCAGCTTCGTAATAGTTGAATTTTCTAAAGTTTTCGTCTATCAGCTTGATCTTCCAGTTCGGAGGCGTGAGTGCAGCAAGAATTCCCAGTGCAAGAGGTTGAAATTTAGTATCTCTATTGATTAGAAAGCCTGCTCGAAGTTGATTTGCGGGGTAGACTAATAGTAGTGTTTTTTTATCAATCATTCTTTGTTAGATTTGACTTTACCGGCTTTTCTCGTAGGGCTAATCGATAGTTAATGTTGCTGTTCCAAGCCCAAATTGCTGTTCTAAGACTTTTAGTATTCCAAAGGGTTCTGATAAAATGAAGACGGAGGTTTCTGAGCGAAGTGATCTTTTGGTAGATTGTTTGCATATGCGTGGCGAGTTCCTCAGCTGTCATCTGTTTGGGGCTGAAGACGACATCCCCAAAGTGGAAGTATTGCCATTTGGTTACCCCTTCAAGAGTACTGAGTCTACCCTCTGTTTCAAGTTTGTTATACAGTCTTGTGCCGGGGAGCGGGGTAAGAATACTTGCCTGAGTGACATCAACAGCACTCTTCATGATAAACTCTGCTCTGTTATAGAGATCCTGGGGCTTGTCACTATCCATGCCAAATATAAAGGCACCCAGAACGGCTATTTTTGCTTTGTGAATTGTTCTAAAGGCGCTTTTGTAGCTGCCTACACCCTTTTTTAGGTTTAGTTTTTTGTTTGATTCTTTTAATTGCTCTTCCTTTTCTGCTTCAATACCAATAAGAAGCATACGACAACCGGCTTCTGAGGCGAGTTTTAAGAGGTAGGGTTTCTCTGCAATGTTTAGTGAGGCCTGAGCAAACCACTCCTTCTTCAGGTTGCTTGCAATCATTGCTTTGAAGAGCTTTTCGGCATGCTTCTCAGCATCTGAACCATATCCAATGATATTATCATCAACAAAGTAGATGAGCTTCTGGGGGATCTGTTTCATCTCAGTGATGATAGAATCGATGCTGCGTAGCCTGTATTTATGTCCGTTAAAAGCAGGAACTGAACAGAATTCACAATCCATTGGGCAGCCTCGGCTGGTCTGAATACTTCCGAAGATATAACCCGGATGGAAGAGATCATGTCGTGGAATGGGTGATTGTTGCATGTCGGTCAACCCCCCTTGATAAATACCTTTTAGTCTCTTGTTCTTGAAATCGTCAATTACCTGGTGCCAGATTCCTTCAGCTTCACCAATAACTACTGCATCAGCGTGCTGTAAAGCCTCTTCAGGTAGTGAGGATACATGGATACCTCCCATCACCACAGGAATTCCTTTGCTTCTGTATAAGTCAGCAATTTCATAAGCTCTGGCTGCAGTGCTGGTAAAGGTTGTTATACCTACTAAGTCAGCTTCGGCCTCACGAAATGGCCTGAAGTTTTCATCCCATATCTTTATTTTGAAATTATTGGGAGTTAATGCGGCAATAATACCTAAGCCCAGGGGTGATTGCTTGCTTTGAACACGCCTTAAGAACCCCTTCCTGTATTGATTGGCAGGGTTGATTAGTAGTAATTTGTTCTTGGTTTCCACTGTTTTCAGCTGCGTAGATGCAAGCAAATTTATTAAAATAATTCGGTAAATCCTTGTTTACTTGCTCTCGGATAGCCATTCTTGAATAATTTAGCAGCTGAGAAAGTTTATAAATTAGTATTCAAATCGACCATAATGAAAACAAATCTCCGAATCACCTTTTTTGTGTTTATTGCCTTGTTTTCTTCACTTTTATCAACCCTATCTGCTCAGAATACGCTCTATTTCCCACCGTTAACCGGATCTGAATGGCAGACAATTTCCCCAAAAGATCTCGGTTGGTGTGATGAGTATGTTCCACAGCTTTATGACTATTTGGGGAAGAATAATACCAAAGCTTTTATTGTTTTACATGATGGTAAAATTGTTCTTGAGCATTATTTTGGAAGCTTTACTCAGGATAGTTTATGGTATTGGGCCTCAGCCGGAAAATCCCTAACCGCTTTTTTAGTCGGTTTTGCTAAGCAATATGGTCAACTTCAGCTTGATGATCGTGTCTCATTCTATCTGGGCAATCAGTGGAGCTCATTAACGTATGAACAGGAGCAGAAGATTACAATACGAAATCAGCTGACTATGACTACCGGGTTTGACGATAATGTGCCAGATCCCTATTGTACCCTTCAGGAGTGCCTCATCTATAAGGCTGATCCCGGTACCCGGTGGGCTTACCATAATGCTCCATATACGCTTCTAGATCGGGTAATAGAATCTGCAACAGGCGAGACTTTGAATGATTGGTTTAATCAAACGGTAGCATGGAAAACGGGGATGAAAGGGCGTTTTGTAAAGTCGGGCTATAACAATCTCTTTATAAGTAATGCAAGAACCTTTGCCCGTTTTGGCCTTTTAATTCAGAACAAGGGTGTTTGGGATAACATCTTTCTTATGACTGACCAACCTTTTTTCAATGAGATGGTCAATAGTTCTCAGTTAATAAACCCTGCCTATGGTTATCTCTGGTGGCTCAATGGTAAAGATCGTTTTATGTTACCGCAGACCCAAATGGTTTTTAATGGCTATTTGATGCCTTCTGCTCCGGCTGATCTCATTGCCGCAATGGGTAAAAATGGTCAGTTTTTAAATATTGTTCCCTCTCGTGGACTGGTTTTAGTTAGAATGGGTAATAGTCCTGATGGTAATGAAGTGCCAATGACGATGAATGATTCGATTTGGCAATATATGAATAAGGTTTTGTGTATCGCCTCTGTCAATGAAATCGATCGGGCAGATATAAAAGTATTTCCGAATCCGATTGTTGATAAGTTGACTGTTTCTTTTCCTTCTAGCGCAAATCTCTTTGAGCTCTCCCTCTTTGATCTGAATGGGTCTCTTCTACGAGCTTGTTCAGGCTGTAATGAAATGAATAATCTTAATAATCTTCCATCTGGATTTTATCTTCTACGGGTTCGTTACTCTGATAATGTCAGGTACTTTAAGGTTCAGAAGCTGTAGAGGCAACAATTCTTTACTTTTGTGTTATAAAAACAGGGATATGATAAGCAGCTCTAGGCAGGATGCTCTTAAGCAGGTTACTGAACGGTACGGAATTTATGTAATATTAATTATTGCAGCTATATTACGTTTTTGGAACTTTTCGGAGATTCCTTTTACTCATGACGAGTTTAGTGCTCTCTATCGAACCAGGTTTGATTCGTTTTCTGATCTGATTAAATTGGGGGTTTTAGGCGATGGTCATCCTGCGGGCGTTCAGGTTTTCTTGTGGTATTATGTCTCTCTCTTTGGACAAAGCGTAATAGCTGTAAAGCTCCCCTTTTTGTTAATGGGTCTTGCGGCTGTATGGGTCACCTGGTATTTGGGGAAGATCTGGGGTAATCCTACAGCGGGTCTTTATGCTGCAGCTATTCTTGCGGTGACTCAATATGGTATTATGTATAGTCAGATGGCACGTCCTTACGCTGTCGGTCTGTTCTTCTCTCCTGTGCTGGTCTTGTTCTGGACTAAAATCCTTTTTTTAGATAGAAGTCCCAGGTTATGTAGTTATGTTGGATTTATTGTTTCAGGGGTAATATTGGCCTATACGCATTATTTCTCGATGTTCTTCGCAGGAATAGTAGGCCTTACAGGCTTGTTTTTTCTTAATAGAAGAACCTATTTGTGGTATATAGTCTCGGGTATTTTGATTGGTCTGTTATATCTGCCTCATCTGAGTGTTTTCAAACACCATCTGAATGTAGGGGGTGTTGAATCATGGCTTGCTAAGCCAGAAGATTCTTTTATTGTTGAATACTTCAGATGGATCTTTCACTATTCGAGCCTCTTCCTGGGATTGTTTGTGGTGGTTATTGTATGGAGTATAGTGGGGCTTTTTATCAAAGGAGAGGACAAGGCTTCACGTTTACAAAGCAATGATGAGGCTGGTAATAATTTGAGTCATTTTGAAAAAAGCGATTTGTCACTTAAAAGATCACAAATGATCATTGTCAATATAAGTGCATTTGCTTGGTTTTTGGTTCTATTTCTGACCGGGTTTTATTACTCTAAGGTTGGAAATGCAGTTCTTCAGTTTTCTGTCTTGATTTTTACTTTTCCAACACTACTGTTGGCTCTATTTGCAGGGTTACGCTTGCGGAAGGTCATCCTCAATATAGTCATGTTAACTCTGATTCTGGCCGTAGGCTGTGGTAGTTTGATTGGTTCCAGACACTATTACAGGATCTTCTATAAATCGGTCTATTCAGAGATCCCAAAAGAGTTAGCGGCTTTGGATGAACAAACATTAAAGTTGTTTGATGGTCATAGGGTTATTCTAAGACAACTTAATAAAATGGAGTCTGTTGATACCGCATTCGTTATGGTTGATGAGTTAAAAGTGCCATATACTTTAGACTCCATTCTCAGATCTGGGGCGGTTCAGTCTGTTGGATACGGAGCCTTAAGCCAGACTAATCCGGTGATATGGCCAATGATATATAGTCAGTACCCGGTAGTTGAGAAGAAGATTAATTATTTTGGTGGAACCTTCTGGCTTTTTAAGCGAGAAGGTGTTACTGATAGTTTGGCCAAGCCGTATGAGGTGCATGCTTTAGACTGGGTGAAGGCGGAAGGAAGAGTTGATGTGGCAATGAGTGGTTTTTCTGCTCCTTTCTTCTGGATGGGAAGAGACAATGAGTATGGTCCCGGCTTTACTGATTCGCTAAAAGGGAAGCTTAGAAGTAAGTTTGATTTTATTGATGCGGTTGCAGAGATTGCTGTGGCTGATACCCTTGAAGGGGTAATTTTAGTCGCCAGCCTCGAGTCAGACGGGAAGGCCGTAGCTTGGCAGGGATCAGGCGCTAATGATTTTTATATACGAAAGAGTGTTGTTTCAGATTCAGTTAGTATTGATCAAAATGCTAGTCTATCGGGTGGTTATGTTAGATTAGCCGTCAGTATAAAGCTATCGGATTTGAATGAGATACCTGAGAATAGTCTCCTCAAAGTATTTATATGGAACAAAGGAAAAAGGTTTATCCCCATAAGAAGGATGGAGTGGTGGTTAAGACCTGGAAACAGAGAGGTTTATTCTTTGTTTACTAACTTCGATGCACAGAAGTAGAGTGGCTGGTAGCGAGGAGCTACTGACACAGATAGTGACACCGGTAACGGTAATTTAAGGGGTATTCGAGGGATACAGGGATTCAAGATTCAAGATTCAAGAGATTCAAGATTCAAGAGATTCAAGATTCGAGGGATTATAATCAGAATTGGCTTCTAGCGTAAGGGGTTGCATCTTGAGAGGAGAAGTCGTTGTTGAGGTACTTATAATACCCACTTATTGCGATCATGGCAGCATTGTCGGTTGTATAGGCGAATTCGGGGATGTAGAGGTTCCATTTATATTTTCTGGCTCTCTCACGAAGTGCGTTTCGTAATCCGGAGTTGGCTGAGACACCTCCTGCGACGGCAATTTCTTTGATACCGGTCTCTTTTGCTGCTTTAGAGAGTTTATCTAAAAGTATTTCAACGATAGTATATTGGAGTGATGCACACAGATCGGCTTTATTATTCTCAATAAACGCTTCCTCCTTTTTTAACTCATCTCTAAGGAAGTACAGGAAAGAGGTTTTTAGTCCGCTAAAGCTAAAGTCCAATTCTTGAATATTGGGTTTTGCGAATTTGAAAGCAGTAGCATTGCCCTCTTTAGCTAATTTATCGATGATTGGACCTCCCGGATAACCTAGCCCCATGATTTTAGCTGCCTTATCAAAGGCCTCTCCGGCAGCATCATCAATGGTTTGCCCTATGATTTGCATCTCGAAATAGCTTTTAACCATGACTATTTGAGTATGGCCTCCCGATACAGTCAGGCATAAGAAAGGGAACTTAGGGGTAGCAATCTCTCCCTCTTTGGGTTGAATAAAATGTGCCAGAATATGACCTTGAAGATGGTCTGCTTCAATCAGCGGGATATCTAATCCTAATGATAGTGTTTTAGCGAATGAGATACCAACCAGCAGCGAACCTAAAAGGCCTGGCCCACGAGTAAATGAGATGGCATTTAATTGTTGTTTTGTGATACCGGCTTCTGCCAGTGCCTGATGAACTACCGGTATTATATTTTGTTGATGTGCCCGACTTGCCAATTCAGGAACGACGCCTCCAAACTTCTCATGCACTTTCTGGTTTGCTATTATATTAGACAATATTCTGTTGCCGTTTAAAACAGCAGCAGAGGTGTCATCACAAGAGGATTCGATACCTAATATGTAGAGATTGTCAGACATGACTTATTAGCGTGTAAAAAGGATTAAATTACTGCAAAATTAGGAAAAAATACGACCTTTGTAGATTGCCTCTCCTGATACACTTAAAACCTGATGTTTATGGCATTCTTAGGTAATTTTAGAAAAAGACGAAGATTACAGCAAAAAGCCCGTAAGGAGATTAGAACTGGTTCTAGTTTTCAGCAGGTGCTTGATGTTCTTGAGCAGGAGTTTAGTGTCATTTCAGCAGATGGTGAGAAAGGTCTGTTATTTCTAACCAATGTGGTTGGTAAGGCAATTGGTCTTGAAACCCTGCGTAAAGAGCGGGTCAGACGTTCTATTCTTTTTGTGGTTTTATTGATTCTGGCATTAGCTGAGGCAGCCACCGTTCTGCCTTTGATCACGGCAAGCGGCGTTGTTGAATTAAAGACTCAGTATTCAGTTCCTTTTCTCTTTGTACTGCTCATTTATCCTACCATTTATGTCATTCTGGCGGGTCTCTCTTTGGGTACTTCCTTCAATCTCTATAAATGGATTCTGCTTATTATGTCAATTGCTATTATAAAGGATTTGCCTGCCGCAACGCTTTATTTTAGTCAGGAAAGAGTTATTTTTATAATCATATTAAGCTTAAAGGTTGTTTCTCTTATTTTAGCTATAGGAATTGCTTTACGACTAAAACGGGTACAAAAGGCGTTAAAGAACAATGAGAACGCTGCTTCACAGGATATTCCTGAAACAGTTAAGAAATAAGTAAATCGGAAAGTATTGATTAAAAGATCATCGCAGGTAGCGCTTTGGGTCGTTTTTGTGCTTTTGACCATTCATACCCTCGTCTTCTCTCTGTTAAGAAGTAATGAGGTGCAGACATGGCTTGGTCATCAACTTGCTGATTGGCTTAGTCAAAAACTTAAGACAGAAGTCTCAATAGGCTCTTTAAGAATTGGCTATATGATGGATGTGACATTGAACGATGTCTTCATGGCCGATGATAAGGGTGATACACTAGGTTGTTTTAAACGCCTCCATTTAGTGCCCTCGCGATTGAGTCCAAATGCAAAACGTATTAAAGTCGCTCTTCTTGAGCTTGATTCAGCCTCCTTTTTCCTTCAAAAGCATAAAGGAAGCCATAAATTTAATTATGATTTTATTGTTAAAGCCTTTAGCTCAGGGAAGTCGGTTAGTGATACCTCTTCTCGCTTCGTTTTTGCTCCTGATGGTTGGCGAATCAGGGTTGATCAAATAAATCTGAGTAATTCTAACTTTAAATATTTCGATCAGAATACCCCGGTTAAGCCTAAAGGAATGGATTATGACTGTATTGAGATTCGTAAAATCAATTTAAATGCTTCGTCGCTTGTAATGTACAGTGATACCATTGAGGCGAATATTATCGCGCTTAGTGGTCGTGAAAGGTCAGGTTTGATACTCGACCATCTGCAAGGCAATGTCGCAGTATCGTCTCTGGGAGCACGTGTTTCAGAGCTTCGTCTTAAAACTCCAAAGTCTGACATGGATGTTGATTTTACATTGACTTACTCTGGCTGGACTGATTATTACGATTTCATTCAAAAGGTTCATACCGATGGATATGCCCGCTGGTCTACCATTAATCTTGAAGAACTTTCTCCTTTCTCTGATGCATTGGAGGGAATGGATCTGGAGCTTAGCTTCGCAGGTGCCGTCAGTGGAACGGTGGACAACCTCAGAGGAGATCCTTTCTCAGTTACGTTTGGTGAGGCTAGTCGGCTTGATGGAGCAATCTCTATGATGGGGCTTCCCAATATTGAAGAGACCTTTATTCGTTTAAAATTTAATGAGTTTGTTACAAGCGCCGGGGATATTAAAGGAATTAACCTTGGACAATGGGGTCATGTAGGCACTATGGTAGATATTCCGGAGCCCATAGATAGGCTTGGCTATATTAGTATCAATGGTAATTTCACCGGTTTTTGGTATGACTTTGTTGCCGATGCCACCTTTACAACCAGGTTCGGATCTATGGTAACTGATATCCTTCTTCGTCAAGATGAGGCTCATAAGTTTGCCTATGGAGGACATCTCAGTACCTGGTCACTTGACTTGGGAAAGATATTAGATAACTCGTTACTTGGCCCTTTGACAATGTCAGCTGATGTTGAAGGATATGGGGTTTCTCTTTCTGATGCTCTGGTTGATCTTAAAAGCCAGATCAAGGAGATTGGAATTAGTGGTTATTCTTATAAGAATATTGATATTACAGGTCAACTTAGTAATGGCCGTGCCGGTGGTATCCTGGGTATTGATGACCCTAATATTAAACTTGCTTTCAATGGAAGTGTTAACCTTGCCCAGAAGATTCCAGAGTATAACTTCTTCCTTTCGGTTAAAGATGCATTCTTCAATAAGCTTAAGTTAACAAACAGAGCCGATTCAATGATGAATGTCAGCTTTATGGTCTCGTCTGATGTGAAAGCCTCAAGACTTGATGACCTCAGTGGTAATATTGGATTAGATAGTCTGGTGTATAAGGAAAAGGGGAGTACTTACCTCTTAAGGGGTCTCAATATGGTCACGACATTTGATTCTTTAGCGGGAAGGAATGTTAAGATTAGATCTGATTTCGTTGATGCAGATGTGAAGGGTCATTTTTCATTTGACCATATAGGGCAGTCTTTTTTTGCTTTCGTTAATAACTATCTGGCGAACTTGAAAAACCAGAATATTGACACCACCAAGTTATTGTCATCTCAGACAATCGATTTTTCGATAAAATTTAAGAACCTTGATGCAATTACTACTTTGTTTTTGCCTTCTCTGAAAATCGCACATAATTCTCTTGTCGAAGGTAAGTTTGACTCAGATAAAGGACAATTCTTCCTTCAGACCAACTCTCCCGGAATCTCCCTGGGCTCCATTCGGTTAGAGGATTGGTATTTGAAAGGGCTTACCCAGCTCGATCGTGTGGTTCTTATGACTGGTGCTCGACGCACTATCCTTATGGAAGATCAAAATGACTCCACTCTTTTAGGTCTGGATAGCCTTAACTTTATAGCCAATATTGCAAATGATAGCATTTGGTTTTCAACTAAATGGAATGACTTTAGTAATCTTAATGAAAGTACAGGCTCTCTTTCAGGTTTTGTCTCTTTCAATCAATATCCGGCTCTATTAGGGCGAATAACTGATTCTAAAATTCATCTTGCTAAAACTGATTGGAGTTTCTTACCCCAAAATGAGGTTCTTTTTGACTCAGCAGGCATTCATTTCTCCAACTTCGGCGCTAGTGCTCCCGGCCAGGCTTTCAAAGTTGATGGTACGCTTTCTGAGGACTCTACCAAGTTGCTATCCTTCTATTTTAGTCAGTTTGACCTCGCAAATTTTAATGAATTGCTGGAAGGCTATGATATGACACTCAGAGGTAAACTCGATGGGCAGGCCGACCTGACTGGATTACTGGGTAACCTCATGATGACGGCTAAACTCGAGATCCCCGCTCTGGTTGTTAATAATGAGCAATTAGGCGATCTTAAATTGGTCTCTAATTATTCCAATGAAACCAGAGCAATCGATATTGATGCCTCATCACGCTTAAAAGGGGAGGGGTATGATTACAATCCACTGACCATGAAGGGCCGATATTTTCCGTTCGATGATAAGAGAAATTTTGATCTTCTGGCAACGGTTAATAATGTAAGCCTGAAAATTTTAAACCCTTTCCTGAAAGATTACCTTTCTGACATTACTGGCTTTGTATCTACCCGTATCAATATTGAAGGCACTAATGATAAGCCGGAGTTATCTGGTACGGTGAAATTCCTTAGATCAGAGTTCCGGGTTAATTACCTGAATACCCGATACTCTTTTGCTGATGAAATTAAGATTTATCCTGATAAAATTGTAGTTCCTGCGCTTACCCTAAATGACACCCTTGGCCGACGGGCTGTCCTTACCGGTTCTATCTCGCATAAGAGTTTTAAAGACCTCTTCCTCGACTTGAACCTGACACAGGATCGCTTTACTGTTCTCTCGACAGAGCCTCATCATAACCGCCTATTCTATGGCGATATAATCGTTTCGGGAGATATGAAACTGAAAGGACCTCTGTCGAATATGCAGATTCAGGCTAAGACCTCTCTTGAGAAAGGTACAAATATCAATATTCCTATGAGTTCCTCCGTCTCGGTGGCTGAAAATGATTTTATTGTCTTTTTAAATCAAAACACAAACGAAGAGGCACATCTTCCAGCACAAGGGTATTCCGTTGGTATAAATGGGTTTAATGTGAATGTTGATCTTACGTTTAAACCTGAAGCCTTGGTTAATATAGATCTTCCTTATCAGAGTGGTTCGATTGAGAGCAAGGGTGCCGGCAATGTCAATTTCACCATAAACTCTCATGGAGATATGGGAGTTACCGGTGATTACGAGATCACAAATGGAACCTTTTTATTCAAGTTTAGGAATCTCTTTACTCGCCAACTAGAGATTAGAAAAGGCAGCAGAATCCGATTTATTGGTGATCCTCTCTCTTCAGAAATCGATCTTCGTGCTGTTTACCACAACAGAACTACTCTTAACGGGCTCGGACTTTCTCTAGACTCAACCATTCTTCAGACCAGAATTCCGGTTAATAGTGTTATAAGCCTTAGCAACCGTCTGATTGACCCTAAAATCGCCTTTAGTATCGAGTTTCCAAAATTGGATAATGACATTAAACAGATGGTCTTCTCAAAACTTGATACCCTTAATGAGGTGGTTATGACGCAACAAATCCTATCTCTTCTTGTTCTGAATAGCTTTAGTTTCGATCTGGGTAACTCATCACTGGCAAGTTCTCTAAGTGTAAGTTCTTTTGAACTATTGTCCAATCAAGTGAATAAGCTTATTTCACAGTTGACGCCGGGACTCGGTATTGGAGTTAACTATCGCCCCAGCGATGATGTTTCAGCACAAGAACTCGAGGTGGCTCTTAATGCACAGCTGTTTGACGACCGACTCACTATTGACGGTAATCTTGGAGTGAGAAATAATCAGGATCAAAAGAATCAAAGCCAACTGGTCGGAGATGTCATGCTTATGTGGAAGCTTAAGAAAGATGGTAACTTCTACGCCAGAGCATTTAACAGGTCGAACAGCCTTGACCTTCTCTATAACTCCTCACAGTATACACAGGGTATTGGCTTATCTTATCGTAAGGAGTTCAATAACTGGAAGGAGTTTTTCTTAAAGCCGAAACCTATTGTTTTACTTCCAGATTCTTTAAAGCTTCCTGAAAGATAGCCTGTACTTACAATCTTCGTGATTAATCTGATTAGTCAGGGGTCTTTAGTTTCGGGGTAAATCATGCATGATTTTAAAGACTAGTTCGCGAACCAGATCACCTGCAACGACAGATTCATTTCCGAGTCCTTTGCTTTTTAAATCATACTCTCTTAAGAGAGAGAAGACCTCTTTTACTTTGTGAAGGGGATAAAGGCCGGCTGCATCGTAATACTCTTTTGTGAAGGCATAGGGGATTCCCAGATCTGTGGTGAGAGCCTGAGCCCCTTTTTTCTCGGCTAAATTGGCATGAGTGAGTAGGATTCGGGTAAAGTGTTGGTTTAAGGCTCCAATGGTTAGAACGATAGGGTTATCTCCGGGGTTAGCAGCAAAGTAGTTTACGATCTGGTTGGCTTTAATCGGGTTCTTGGTGCTTATGGCTTTGTTAAGCTCAAAGACGTTAAAGTCTTTACTAATCCCTATATTTTGTTCAATGAGGTTTTCGTCTATCTGGGCCCCTTCCTTAAGGTTTATTAAAAGCTTCCCTATCTCATTAGTTACTCTCTGGAGGTCAGAACCAATGCTTTCGGCTAGAAGCATACAGGCCTGAGGGGTGATTGAATATCCTCTGTTTTTGAGATAGTTTCTGATCCATTCAGGTATCTGGTTGTCATAGAGTCTTTTTGATTCAAAGACTACGCCCGCTTTAGAGATAGCTTTAACCCAGGATCTTCTGGAGTCAGCCTTCTTGTGCTTATGAGCCATGATCAGTATACCATAAGCAGAGGGCTTATTGATATAGAGTTCCAGCTCCTCTATTTTCTTCATATCCTGAGCCTCTCTGATAATGACTACCATGTATCGACCGATCATTGGAGCTCGTCTTATAGCATTGATCACCTCGTTTGCCGATGCATCTCGTCCATAAAAAATGACTTGGTCGAACTCTTTCTCTGTATCAGTGAGTATAGTGTTTTCCAGAGCGTTTGCAATTTCATCAATAAAGTAGGCCTCTTCGCCGTGAAGGAGATATAGGGGTTTAAAGCTCCTGTTGTTTATGTCAGTCAGTATCTGTTCGTATGACATTGGGCAATCGTTTAAGTAGGGGTAAAAAGGATATGGACGGTATCGACTTACAGGCAAATAGATTGTCTAATCGAGGTCAAATTTCAGATGGCGAACAGTTTGCCCGTTATTGATTAGTTGGTGTAATGATCCGATACCAATTCTAATGTGATTTTCAACAAAAGACTCATCCACCTTTTTGTCACTGGCTTCTGTTTTTACACCATCGGGAACCATGGGTTGATCGCTGACCAGGAGTAATGCCCCTGTAGGGATGTGATTAGCAAAGCCTACGGTGAACAGGGTGGCGGTCTCCATATCTATGGCCATGGCTCTGATAGATCTAAGATAATCTTTAAACTTATCATCATGCTCCCAAACCCTTCTGTTGGTAGTGTATACTGTTCCAGTCCAGTAATCCAGGTTATTATCTCTTATAGTGGTAGAAACAGCTTTTTGGAGGGCGAAAGCGGGTAAGGCAGGCACTTCAGCCGGGAGGTAGTCATTAGAGGTTCCATCGCCTCTGATTGCTGCGATAGGTAGTATCAAATCTCCCAGATTGTTTTTCTTCTTTAATCCGCCACATTTTCCCAGGAAGAGGATGGCTTTAGGTTTTATACTTGTAAGAAGGTCGATAATGGTAGCAGCATTGGCGCTACCCATTCCGAAGTTGATAATGGTAATGTTATCGCATGTAGCGCTTGACATACTACGGTCAAGACCCATAACAGGAACTTTGTGCCATTGTGCAAAGAGGTCGATGTAGCGCTGGAAGTTAGTAAGAAGAATATACTCTCCAAATTGGTCAAGTGGCATACCGGTATATCGTGGAAGCCAGTTTTCAACTATCTCTTTCTTGGTCTTCATGTGATATTATTATTTTATTAGCTGTCGGAAAGAATTTAACCGTTCAACCCAGTACTCTGTTCATAGGGTTTATTCAATCGTTGACAACATAAGCCTTTGTAACTTAAAATTAACCGTTATCAGAGGTTAGATTATTGTCCGAAGAGGATCAACTCTTTCGGATCATATAGTAAAGTAGGCTGGTCAGACTGTTTACCTTGACACAGTAAGCAAAGGTAGGCTATTTTTTGTAAATTATCTGATTACCTTTGCACTCGTAACCAATGAATATGGAATCGCTTAACCTGCCTGCGGCAACTTTGAGTTTTTCTGAGAGCAACGGAAAGATCACTGTTTTTGATCCTTTGCGAAAGAGGTGGGTGGCATATACACCTGAGGAGAGTGTCAGGCAGCATGTAATTAGCTTTCTCATCTATTCTTTGGGTTATTCGTCAGGTCTGCTGGGGGTTGAGCAGCAGATTAAGATAAACAGAAGGGTGTTCAGGACTGACCTGGTAGCATGGACGAGTTCAGGAAAACCATGGCTACTAGTTGAATGTAAAGCTCCTGATGTTGCACTTACTCCTGAGGTTCTGGAGCAGGCAGTGCGTTACAATATCACGCTTAAAGCGTCTTACCTCGCAATTACCAATGGCATTAAACATCACGTTTTTTCTATCGATACCATCAAAGGAATTTCAGTATGTGAAGGATGGCCTATGCCTCCTCAATGAAAGGAAAGTTGTTCAAGAAATAAAACCATTAACGAACCGTATGAATAAACGTCTACTTTCGCTCTATGGAGCTTTAATTTTCTCATTACTATGTTTTTCTAATGGTCTCATTGCTCAAACCGGCAGTGAGACACCAGTATCAATCACTATTCATGGATTTGCAAGAGCCGATGTAGCATGGGATAGCCGTCAGGTTGTTGAGGCTAGAGAGGGCTTTTTAGTCTTTTATCCTCAGAAACCCAAGTTGGATGCTCAGGGGAATGATATTAATGCCACTCCTGGTTTTAACTCCTGGGCTATGACTTCAAGGGTGAATTTAAAGGCAACAGGGCCAAAGGTGTTGGGCGCTACCGCTATTGCATTTGTTGAGGGGGATTTCACAGGCCCCTCAAATACTGAGAATAATGCATTTCGTTTAAGGCATGCTTATGTTTCTTTGGCCTGGGAGAAATTCTCAATCTTAGCCGGACAATATTGGAATCCGATGGATGTTCCCGAAATGCTTCCCAAAGTATTGGCTCTTAATACAGGCGCACCCTTTAGATCGTTTACAAGGAGTCCTATGGTTAAAGCCGAATATAAGATTGGTGGAGGTAAAGTTATAGCTGCAATCTATACACAAAGAGATTATCTCTCTTCTGGCCCTTCAGGTGCCAATAGCAGCTATTTAAGAACTTCGGGTCTTCCTAATTTTCATCTGCAATATCAGTATAATAACGGATCATTAATTATGGGTGCCGGAGTTGATTATAAAGTTATTAGACCCAGGATGACCTCTGACAGTCTTCTGATTGATGATAATAAGGTGAGTTCTGTCTCTGCTTTGGCATATATTGGATATTCCAAGGGGAAGTTTGGCATTAAGGGACAAGCTATGTATGGTCAGAATTTGAGTGATCATCTGATGTTAGGGGGGTATGCTGTCTCGTCGGTTGATCCTAAAACAGATATTCGGGAGTATGTGAATATGAATAATCTGAGTGGGTGGATTGATTGTAATTATCGCATAAGTGGTGCTATCAATCTAGGACTATTTGCCGGTTATGCACAAAACTTAGGTACAGAGAAGGATGTCGTCGGAGCTTTCTATGGCAGAGGAGATGATATTGAGACTCTTTACCGAGTCTCACCAAGGTGTGAATGGGTATATGGCCCGGTACAGTTTATAACAGAAGTAGAATATACGGCAGCTGCTTTTGGAAAGCCTGATAACCGGTATAAGTTTGATCAGACTGAGACTACAGGTAATATTAGAGTTCAAACAGCGTTACTCTATAACTTCTAGTAATAATCTGACAGGTGAGACCACTTTTTGAATCAGTCTGAAATGAGTATATAAAGTATCTCAAAAGTGATTCATTTTCGTTAGTGCATTTGAATCGTAAGTAAAAATAATTAACTTTGCCCGTGATTTAAACCCGTAAAACCATGAAAACCGTTATTAAAGTCCTCCTTGCGGTCATCATACTCGTGCTGAGCTATGCTATCTATGAAAGCATCATGAAACCTGTTCGTTTTGACAGGGAAAAAAGCTTAAGATACGAAGGCGTTGTTCAAGCTCTTAAAGACATTCGCGATGCTGAGCGTCTTTTCCGTCAGCATAACAAGCGTTATACAGCTAACTGGGATTCGCTTGTTAATTATATGAAAACAGGTACTATCCCTGTAGTAAAGATGATTCCTGATCCTAAGGATACCACCTTTACCCGTTCAATCAGCGATACCATCGGTCGGGTCGCTATCCTTGACTCATTATTTGGGAAAAGAACAAACTTCGATATTAATAACCTTTCTGTAATCCCCGGATCTAATGGACAGAAGTTCGAATTAGAATGCGGTAAGATTGATAAGGGTGGTCTTAAGGTTGATGTGTTTGAAGCCCGTGCTCATAATGATGTTATACTCGAAGGTTTAGATTCTCAGTTAATCTTGAATCTGAACAAAGGTTTAGAGGATATTAACCGCTTCCCCGGTTTGAAGGTTGGTTCAATGCTTGAAGTTACCACCGACGGTAACTGGGAGTAATTGACCGTTACGAAATTTATTAGAGATGCCTGTTGAGCTAATCGTACAACATAGTCATTTTGACAAAGGATTTGATCCCGGGCAACCTCAACGTTATCATGTATCCATCCTGCTTATGCAGGATGGATATTCTTTTTCTATCGCTGATAATGCTCAGAATGGAAAGATGGTCGGCCTTGAGTGGTATCGGGTTCAACAAACCGGAACTCCGATTGGCGAGGAGGTTATACGCCAGTTGATAGGTGACTCGTTAAGAAAGAATGATTTCCTAATTGGGTATCTGTTTAAAAGAACCATATTCATTGACTCCAGACAAGCTACGCTGGTACCAGAGGCGCTTATGCAGGCTGGCGATGAGAGAATGTTCTATGGCTTTAATCATCCTATTTCCAATTCGCTGGTTGTGCTCTCTGATCATATCTCTGCTGCTGGTGCAAACAACCTCTTTGGTATTGATAGTCAGTACCTGAAGTTTATTGATGATCTCTTTGGTTCCTCCTCTGTTCATCATGCCTCCTCTGTCCTGCTTGAAGTTCTGCTGAACCAGTTTAAAAATCAACAGCTAGACGATAAGATTTTCGTTCATATTCGCCCAACCTGGTTTGAAGTGGTCTATATCAAGAACAAACAACTCCAACTCTTTAATAGCTTTGAGTATAAAAGTCGTGAAGATCTTATCTATTATCTTCTTTTTGTTATGGATCAAATGGGATTGAATCCCGAGACTACTGAGGCTGTTTTACTGGGGGAGATCGAACGGGAAAGCCAGGTGTTTGAAGTGCTTTACAGATATATCAGACATATCGGTTTTGGCCGTAGAATACCCTCCATTAGTTATAGTTATGTCTTTGATGAACTACCCGGTCATCAGCATTTTACTATCCTTAATTCACACCTTTGTGAGTTGTAATCTATTCCGGGTAAACGCTTTATTCATTCCTAATCTTTTTCATCGTGCGCATCATTCGAGGAACTCGTCGGGGTAAGAAACTTAATCCCCCTCAAGGCCTGCCAGTCAGACCTACCACTGATATGGCAAAGGAGAGCCTTTTTAATATTATTGAGAACTATTATGACCTCGATGGTATCTCGGTCTTAGACCTATTCTCAGGGACAGGATCTATCTCATATGAGTTTGCTTCACGTGGTGCCGCCGCAGTCCTTTCTGTCGAGATTAATCAGAAAGCTACCGAGTATATTAGAAGTACGGCTAATCAACTCGACTTCCAGCAACTTAGTGTTATAAGAGGTGATGTCTTTCACTATCTCAAAGGGGCGACTCGTAAATTCGATCTGATCTTTGCTGACCCTCCTTATGATCTTGCAGAAGGAGCTTTGGTACCTGATATGGTTTTTGATAGACAACTCCTGAATCCTGATGGGATGCTGATTCTTGAGCACTCCATTGCTGTTGATTATAGTACCCATCCTAACTTCTTTAGCGAAAGAAGATATGGGAAAGTGCATTTCTCTTTTTTCTCTGCTGAACCGCAATCTGAAGAAGAGACGGAAGATGACTCACTAGGTAAATAGTATATAAGCCTTCAGCTTAAAGGTTAGATAGTATCTCCCGGCATATTATCCCGGTTAACTTAGCGTTTTAGAAATCAGTCTGGTTTATTTACTGTTAAGCCTATCTAAAGGTTCTTCTTCTGGGCTCCTTTGGTCTGGTAAGGGTTTCTAGTTTGTTTTCGAGGTCAGGGCCTGGCTCAGCGGCAGGGAATTGTACAATACGCCCTTCACTATCAATTATGGCGTATAAAGGCAGTGACTTGATTTGCCATTGTTTAATAAACTGTGCATCTCTACCCCCATTTACTCTGATTACCTGTTGGGTCTGGATTTGTAGTTTAGGGTCGGCATTGATGTCGAGATCGACAATGATAATTCTGCCGGGCCAATATGTTTTCTTTTGCCATTCAGTCATGTATAGTGACTGAGTTAGACAAGTGTTGCAGAGTTGGTGGTTAAATATCAGATAGACTGGCTTGCCTATAAGAGAATCGGGATAGCTATTGTAGCCGGGAATAGGCGAGGGTGCCAGAGAGCCTTGTTTTACACGACTTGAAGACTTTAGAATATTGAGGGCTAATCTACGATGGGAGGTGAAGTCGGTAGTAGAGGCTAGACGTGTTAGTATCTTTTCCCAATTACTTGATTGAACTCCGTTTATTTGCTCTTTAGCGGAAAGTAAAATCACCAGTTCTCTAACAATCTCGTCTTTTAGGAATGGATCTTTGCCTAGCGTGTCTTCAAGAGCCGTGAGGTTGTCGGGTTGACTCAACGCGAGATTAATAGCCTTTTGTGTGAAAAAGTGGTTATTATTTGTTGTGAGGTAATTATCGAAGAGGAGTCTGAATAGATCCCACCAACCCGGATTATCCAACTTTGGTCTCTCAGAGAAGAGTGATTTGAGTGCATCGGTTTTGTTCCATATCCCTGAGGTATAGGCGAGAGTTCCTAATCTATGGTGGATATAGAGGCCTCTATAGGATATGGTATCGTAGTATTGTTCTTTTTTCTGCTGATTTATAAAGTGGAGTGCAGGTGTATAATCTCTTTGCCTGTATATCTTTCTGAAGGCGGTATCAAGAAAGGCGGCATACCGTTGTTCAAAATCTCGTATTGGCTTATCAAAGAAAAGCGAGTCATCTTGGGTTGGCCATAAGCCTATGGGTTGATTGAGCGCCCATGCTTCTACTCCTTGAATCTGCCTATTGAAGGTACCAGCCAGTTTTAAAGGTTTCCCCGGGACTACCGTAAACTCATCACGTTGGAGCATTATCTCAAGTACAATGGTTTGTACCCCAGTTGTATCAAGATGGAAAGAGAAATTACCTTTAGGGTCAATCGTATCGGTTGCAATAAGCCTCTCTGCTCTGGTCAGAGGGTCTTCAATCAGAAACAAGGAGATATTTAAGCCATTGGCACCTGAAAGGTTACCAGATACCGATATGCCTTTCTGTGCAGACAGCCTACAGGTTATAAGGAGAAGGAGTATTAGAATTGTTTTAGCTCGCATTCTGCTTTTTACTGAAAACGATTAAAACCATCTTTTATTTTTATAGACGTGGTGGTTAGATCCCTTTTAGAATATAGATATACAACCCGGCGATTATTCTATCCATTTGGTTGAGAAGCATTAGAGCTATATTGACCTATCGTTTTTGTGAAGAGAGATCGCTAATGTCTAAACCGGGAGGAAGAAACTCTTTAGGATCACCACCATGGCTTATTATCTCACGGACTATGCTGGAAGAGATAAAGCTATGTTGAGGCTCGGTTAAGAAGAATATCGTTTCAACATCTGTAAGAAGCTTACGATTTACCTGAGCCACACTCCTCTCAAATTCAAAGTCGGCTGAAGTTCTCAATCCTCTGATAAGATAGCGAGCATCCACTTTTTTGCAGAAATCTACGGTAAGGCCTGTGTAGCTTTGAACCTCTATGGTAGCATGGTCAACAAAGAGTTTACTAATCAGCGCAATTCTATCTTCAATAGGAAAGAAACCAGCCTTCTCCCGGTTATAACCGATTGCGATTATGATTTTATCAAAGAGGGGTAACGCTCTATTGATAATGCTGTAATGCCCTATGGTAATAGGGTCGAATGATCCCGGAAATACAGCAAGTTTTGACATGGTTTAGACTTTAAATTTACCCAGAGTGGTTATTCCTCCGGTTACTTTCTCATTTAAAGAGACAGCAACTTCTGCGTCTAACGGAAGGTAATGATCTACCCGGCTTCCAAATTTGATGAAGCCCATCTCAGTACATTGGGAAGCCTGTTGATTCTGAGTCGCATTACAAACGATTCTGCGGGCTAATGCACCGGCTATTTGTCTGAACATAACATCTCCATGGTTATTTTTAACCACCACCGTAGTCCTTTCATTATCAGTTGAGGACTTTGGGTGCCAAGCTACGAGAAATTTACCGGGGTGATATTTCTGGTATACCACTGTACCTGAAATGGGAAACCAGTTGATATGTACATTATTAACCGACATAAAGACAGATACAAGTTTCCGTTTGCCTTGGAAATACTCGTTTTCTTCGACCTCTTCAATGGCGACGACTGTCCCATCCGCACAACTTAGAATGGCATCAGGCTTCTGCTTAAGCTGTCTGTCAGGCACTCTGAAGAATCTTAGTATAAATATCAGCAAGAAAAGTATCGGGAGAATTAGAAGTACATGGAGCCAGATTTGAAGATTAGTAAACATGACCAACGTGCTCAGCACAATAGAGATGGAGGCGGCAATCGTAATTGTTGTGTTTCCTTCTTTGTGTAATTTCATCGCTTTAGGGATCAGAGACTTTTAGTATATGAGGATAATGCAAAAGTAGTAGAAAGGAGCAGCTAGAATCATAGCATCAAAACGATCTAATATACCGCCGTGGCCTGGAAGAATATTGCCACTATCTTTGATTCCTGCTGATCGTTTCAATAACGATTCAGTAAGGTCGCCAAAGGTACCAAAAATAACGGTAATTGAAGCCAGTAGTAACCAGTGCGGAGTGGAAAATAGCCCTATTGTTGCTTTCAAAACAATGGTGAATGCTAGTGTCATTATTAGACCACCTATCCAACCTTCCCATGATTTCTTCGGACTGATACGCTCGAATAGTCTATGTTTCCCGAACATGATGCCAAAGAGGTATGCAAAAGTATCGTTTGCCCAGATCAGGATAAAGAGCGACATAAGTAACCAAGGCTCACCCTCCCATAGTCCGCCTCCCGTAGGAATCCTGACGGCTAAGGCGAAAGGGACTACTGCATAGACTAATGTAAAGAAGGCTCTTCCCAACTCATTGAGGGTATCTTGTCTCACGAGCCAGAGTGCAGAAACCAATAGAAGAAAAGCACCCATTGCAATCAGAGGGGGAACCCACTCGGTCTGTAATCTTCCTTGAATTGGGATGGCTATCAGAATATAGAGAGTTAATGAAATGAGAAGGAGAACTCTTCTGAAGGGGCCGTGCTTTAGTCCCATCAGTTTCATTGTTTCATTGACAGCAAAAAATGTTACTAATAAAAATAGAGCAAAAAGCCACCATGATCCAGCAAAGATTGCCCCTGCTACGGCTGAAACTAATACGCTGCCTGTAAGCGTTCTGGTAATAAGATTATTCACTATCTCTTTGTCTCAGAATAGTCTGAGCCGCCTCCAGGTCGGTTGCTGCAACATGTAGTTCAACCTCTCCGAAGAAAAACTCAGAGTCACGTTTATTAATGATTGTACACTCTATTTGATGGTCAGCTAAAAGCCCTTGTATAAGTTCTGCCTCATAAGGTTCTACAGTAGTTGTTAGGAGAACAAATTCTTGATCTTTCATTTTATTACCTTTTTAATTTGATAACGAGACTATTCCCGGTCATCAACAAAGAGTAAATATAACTCTTTCGGCCCATGGGCACCCAAAACCAGTGTCTTTTCTATGTCACCTGTGCGACTAGGCCCTGTTACAAAGGTAACTAAAGAAGGAGGGGTTGTGTACCTTGTTTTTAGCTCTTGCAGGGCATTCTTTATTTCGCGAACTACCTGGGTTGCATAGCCAACTACGATATGAACCTCTGGCATACTATATCCATTTCGGCCCCCATGAATTCTTGAACTCATAACAATGCTGCCTGTACGTGCTACAAGTTGCTCACATCGTGTAATTGATGCTTTTAATTGGGGTAACTGATTAGCATCTGCAATAGAGGGAATCTCTGCCGTTCTTAAGAGCTCCCTTAATGCAGGATCTGAACAGAATAGAGGCTCCAGATGGTTGTCCTGTGCTATGGTCGCCAGATTTTCCATTAGCTCTTCACTGTTCTCGCAGTAGAGGAATTTTCCTCCTTTGTTGGTAAATGAGTTAGCAAAGAGAACAAGAAGATCCTCCTCTTCAATATTGTAAATAGGCGAATCAAGGTCAAGACCTGAATAGGGATTATCTTTCTTGTTAATTAAAGCATTTCTGATCTTCTTCAGAACTTTTTCTTTTGGCGTGCTCTCGTCCATTCCTACTCTGTTTTACTGAAAATTGCGGCAGGTTAAGCACCTGCCGCAATTTTAAGAATCTTTATTCTGCAGAATTCTTTTCTTCAACCTCTGCTGCACCTTCGGCTTTTTCTTCAGCCTCTGCTGCACTTTCGGCTATTGCCTCAATCGGAGCGGCAGTTCTTAAGATTGGATCAGATGCCCCAAATGGCCTTGAACCAAAGATTGATTCCACATCCTCACTGAAGATTACCTCTTTCTCGAGAAGTCGCTCAGCCAGTTTGACAACCTTATCTTTATTCTCAGTTAAGATAGCAACAGCTCTTGAGTATGACTCTTCAATGAGTTTACTAATCTCCTCATCGATGATTTGAGCGGTATTCTCGCTATAGGGCTTCTGGAAACTGTATTCCTGACCCGATGAATCATAATATGATACATTACCAAGTTTGTCATTGAGTCCGAAGAAGACCACCATGTTGTATGCCTGCTTGGTTACTCTTTCCAGATCATTTAATGCACCGGTAGAGATCTTGCCAAAGTTAACCTGTTCTGAGGCTCTTCCTCCTAACGTAGCGGTCATCTCATCAAAGAGTTGCTCTTTGGTGGTTATCTGACGCTCTTCAGGGAGATACCATGCAGCACCGAGTGCATTACCACGTGGTACTATGGTCACTTTCACCAAAGGATGAGCATATTTCAGGAGCCAACTTACTGCTGCATGCCCGGCTTCATGGAAGGCAATAACCCTTTTTTCCTCTGCTGTGATTATCTTGTTGCGCTTTTCCAGTCCACCAATGATGCGGTCAATAGCATCCAGAAAATCCTGTTTCTCGACCATTACCTTATTGGTTCTAGCAGCAATCAATGCGGCTTCATTACAGACATTGGCGATATCGGCACCTGAGAAGCCAGGTGTCTGTTTTGAGAGCAGATCAATATCTACACTTGTTTTATCGAATTTAATGCCCCTTAAGTGAACGCCGAATATTGCTTTACGCTCTTCAAGGTCGGGTAGTTCTACCTGAATAGTTCTATCAAAGCGACCAGCTCTAAGAAGAGCTCTGTCGAGAATATCAGCACGGTTTGTAGCGGCCAGAATAATGACGCCTGAGTTAGTACTAAAGCCATCCATCTCGGTGAGAAGCTGGTTTAGTGTGTTTTCTCTTTCGTCGTTAGAACCTGTAATTGGGTTTTTTCCTCTGGCACGGCCTATTGCATCAATTTCGTCGATGAAAATGATACAGGGCGCCTTTTCTTTTGCCTGTTTGAAGAGGTCACGAACACGGCTGGCGCCAACTCCAACAAACATCTCTACGAAGTCTGAACCTGACAGAGAGAAGAAAGGAACCTTAGCCTCGCCTGCTACTGCTTTCGCCAGCAGGGTTTTCCCAGTGCCCGGAGGGCCAACCAGAAGAGCTCCTTTGGGGATTTTACCCCCCAGGTCGGTGTATTTTTTTGGATTCTTCAGGAAGTCGACAATCTCCATGATCTCAATCTTGGCCCCTTCCAGTCCGGCGACATCATTAAAGTTGATGGTCACCATGGTGTCTTTATCGTAAAGCTGCGCTTTTGATTTACCGATATTGAATATCTGGCCTCCTCCTGAACCACGGTTCATCATTCGCATGATTACGAACCACAGGCCTAGTAAAAGCAGTAGAGGTAACATGATGCTCATCACCTCGCCACCCCAGTTTCGTTTAGTGATGTAATCAATATAGATTCTTTTCTCAGCCGGGAGTTTTGATTGAGCCTCTTCCACTTTCTTTTCGAATGTTTCTGCAGATCCTATCTCCAGCTCAAGCTCAGTGACCGGTTTCTTCTTTGCAAACTTGCTTGTCCCTTTTTGCAGACTGTCGGCATTTAAGGTGATACGAGCCAGTTCATTATTCTCTACGACAATCTTTTTTACGTCACCGCTTTCAAGATGTTTTAAGACAACACCCCATGTTGTCTTTGTACTTTGCTCGTCTGAGCCAAGAAATTGAAAGGCGATAAAAATGACAAAAAGGACACCATAGATCCAATAAAAGCTAAATCCACCTTTTCCTCCAGGTTTAAGGGAGCCAAAGACCCCGGGTTTTTTACTGTCCGCCTGGCCGCCTCGTGACGGTTGAGACTCTTCATTAATATTTTTTTCTGCCATAATTACAGATAGTTCTTGTTTTTCTGTGTTAGTTTGTCATGCCGTCGTGTCTTTCAATTTCGGCATCAGCCCACAAATCCTCTAGTCTATAGAACTTTCGCGTGTTTTCCTGAAAGATATGGACAACGACATCACCATAGTCAAGCAAAATCCATTCCGCATTTTCTCTCCCTTCCACTGATCTGACATGAAGCCCCGGATCCATCCTCACCTGATATTCCACCGCATCAGCTATTGCCTCTGCCTGGGGTCTGTTTGTAGCATGGCAGATAACAAATGAGTCACAAACACTATTGCGCATCTTGCTGAAACTGATTGTTACTATATCATAGGCTTTCTTCTCTGCCATTGCGTTAATCACTGCACTAACGATTTCCTGTTCTGTAACAGGTGTTGGGCGCTTTGCCATTCCTTCGGTATTAATTATATTTTACGCAAAAATAAGGATTTATACCCTAAAGTACGCTTTACTTTTTAACAATCACATGACGATCTTGTTTATTTATAGCTAAAGCATCCTGATAATTTCTTTTTTATCGAAATCGTTGTTTACTGATCAGGCTATTTCAAACTATTTCAACCTATTTGCTTATTTACTTTGACTAAACTACGGGTGTCAAATTATTTGTATTGTACGTAATCACGTAACATTTTATGGCAATCGGTTATTGATAGTAATCTAAACCGAAATCGATGTGGTACTTTTGCAGAGTGTAACTATTTTCCTTTTATGACTAGAATTATTGAATCGGTAACTTCAACCAACTCTTTTCTTATCGAAGAGCTCTCGACCGGTAACCGTCCATTGGAAGGCGATCTGTTATTTGCGAAATTTCAAACGGGTGGTCGCGGACAGAGGGGAAATAGCTGGGAGAGCAATAAAGGAGAGAATATTCTTTGCAGTTTTGTTGTTTACCCAACTCAGATCAGCCCATCTGATCAGTTTATGATTACGCTGGCTGTTTCGCTTGGTATCACTGATTATTTAGCGGATATTGTTCCTAATCTCCCTCTTGGAATTAAGTGGCCTAATGATATCTATGTCGGAGAGAAAAAGCTTGGCGGGGTGTTGATTGAGAACTCTTTGATGGGCTCAGGTATCGATTACTCGGTCATAGGTTTTGGTATTAATGTAAATCAGACTCTTTTCCTGAGTGGTGCCCCTAATCCGGTCTCTTTGGCTCAATTAACCGGTAAGGAGTATGATCCTGTTTCTTTAGCTGCTGGAATCAGAGATTCTATAATGAAGCGTTATTATCAGCTTCCAGAACAGCACGAGCAGCTCAAAATGGTATACTATAGCAGATTATTTCGTTTTCAACAGTCGGCAGCGTTTCTCTTTGAGGGTAATAAAATCAGAGCCGCCATTAATGGTATAGATGAGTATGGACGGTTAACGCTTACCACAGATGATGGCAGGGAGTTGGTGGCTGCATTTAAAGAGATTGAGTTTCTTTATTGAGGTCTCTTATTCAGTCCTTTTCCTGTTCCTCTCCTGTT
>MTLE01001717.1_pt1 | contig 30226 bp, 27 predicted proteins | sample 1982461 | NCBI WGS metagenome assembly MTLE01 (sample SAMN05712605, study PRJNA340218) | biofilm metagenome | isolation source: sample SPL anode biofilm adapted to -200 mV | place: USA | collected 2012-02-03
TCCTCCAGGAGGCCCTGGGCACGGAACTCGAGCAGGTGGACCTGGGTGGCGGGCTGGGAATCCCGTACGCCGGCGGCGAGGCGCCCCTGGACGTGGAAGCCCTGGGCCGTGGCCTGGGCGAGCTGCTCGCGGCCTGCCCCTGGTTCACCGGGGAGCTCATCCTGGAACCGGGGCGGTTCCTGGCCGGCCCCTGCGGGGTCTATCTCACCCGCGTCACCCGGGTGAAGGAGAGCCGGGGCGTGCGGTTCGTCATCCTGGAGGGGGGCGTCAACCACCTGCTGCGGCCCCTGCTCACGGGCCAGCCGTTCCCCACCCGCGCCGTGGCCTCGGGCGGGGCGAAGCGCCAGGCGACCCTCGCCGGGCCCCTGTGCACCAGCCTGGACCGCCTGGGGGAGGTGCAGCTGCCCGAGGTGGCCCCCGGAACCTTGCTGGCGATGGGCATGGCGGGGGCCTACGGCTTCACGGAAGCCATGACGCCCTTCCTCTCCCACCCGTCCCCGCGGGAACGGTGGGAGGCCTGAATGGTTGAAATCCCGCATGCGCCGTGGGACGGTTCTAGGGTGGGAGCACCCATGCTTGCGCCGCGCCGCCTCATCGAGGACCTTTGCGCCCTGGATTCGACCACGGGCCGGGAAGCCGCGGTGCTTCCCGCGCTCCTGCCGGCCCTGGAGGCCCTGGGAGCCCGGGTGGAGGTGCGCGAACTGGCCCCCGGGCGCTGCAACGTGCTGGCCACCTGGGGCGAACCCCGGGTGCTCTTCTCCACCCACCTGGACACCGTGCCTCCCTTCCTGCCCCCGCGCTGGGATGGGGATGTCCTCTTCGCCCGGGGCGCCTGCGACGCCAAGGGCCAGATCGTGGCCCAGCTCCTGGCGGTGGCGCAGCTGAGGGAGGCGGGGGTGGCCTGGCTGGGCGTGGCCGGGGAGGAGACCGACAGCCTGGGCGCGCGGGAGGCCCTGGCCTGGAAGGACCGCTTCACCTCCTGCCGGGCCCTGGTCAACGGCGAGCCCACCGGCCTGAAGGTGGCCTCGGGGCAACGCGGCGTGAAGAACCTGCGCCTGGCCTGCCGCGGCGAGGCCGCCCACGGCGGCAGCCCCGAACGGGGGCACAGCGCCATCCTGGACCTCCTGGACTGGCTGGAGGGCGTGCGCCGCATCCCGCTGGGGCGGGATCCCGATCTGGGCCCCGAGGTGTGGAACCTCGGCACCATCCAGGGCGGGGAGGCGGTGAACATCGTCCCCGACCGCGCCCAGGCCCTGCTCAACGTGCGCACCGTCCCCGCATCGGCCTTCCTGGCCCGGGTGGAGGCGCTCCGCCCCGCCCGGGGCACGCTGGAAGTGCAGGTGGACGAGCCCCCCTGCCTCTACCCCGCCCTGCCGGGCTTCGAGCGGGCCTTCGTGCCCTTCGGGTCCGACGCTCCCTGCCTTCGGGAACTCATCCCGGACCTCACCGCAGTCCTCGCGGGCCCGGGCAGCATCACGGTGGCCCACACCGCGGACGAACACCTCACCATGCAGGACCTCGCCGACGGCGCGCAGCTCAACCTGCGCCTCGCCCGGCATTTTCTCCAGGAGCAGCCATGAACCGCATCCCCGTCTCCGTCCTTGGCGCCACCGGCGTCGTCGGCCAGCGTTTCGTGCGCCGCCTCATGAACCACCCCATGTTCGAGGTGGCGTGCCTCGCCGCCAGCGACCGCAGCGCCGGCAAGCGCTACCGGGACGCCTGCGAGTGGCGCCTGGAGGGCGAGCCCTTCGCCGGCCTGGGGGACCAGGTGCTGGTGCCCTCCGACCCCGCGGAGGCCCTCTCGCCCATCGTCTTCAGCGCCCTGGACAACGCCCCCGCCCGGGAGATCGAGCCCGCCTTCGCCCGCGCCGGCGGCCATGTCTTCAGCAACGCGGCGTCCTTCCGCATGGACCCGGACGTGCCGCTCCTGGTGCCCGAGGTCAACCCCGGCCACCTGGCCCTGCTGGAGACCCAGCGCGCCCGCAGGGACTGGAAGGGCAGCATCCTCACCAACCCCAACTGCACCACCACCGTCCTGGTGATGGCCCTGGCCCCGCTGCACGAGGCCTTCGGCGTGGAGGCGGTGATCATGACCTCCATGCAGGCCGTGAGCGGCGCCGGCTACCCCGGCGTGCCCAGCCTGGACATCCTGGGCAACATCGTCCCCCATATCGGCGGCGAGGAGGGCAAGGTGGAGGTCGAGACGGGGCGCCTCCTGGGCAAGGTCGTGGACGGCCTGGCGGTGTCCGATCCCATGGCGGTCTCCGCCCTGTGCTACCGGGCGCCGGTCATCGACGGCCACACCGAGAGCGTGAGCGTCAGGCTCAAGGGCAACCCCTCCCCCGAGCAGGTGCGCGAGGTCCTGGCGGCCTGGAAGCCCCTGCCCCAGCGCCTGGGCCTGCCCAGCGCCCCGGAGGTCCCCATCCGGATCCACGCGGCCGAGAACCGGCCCCAGGTGCGCCGGGACGTGGAAATGGACGGCGGCATGAGCGTCCACGTGGGCCGCATCCGCCCCTGCGGGGTCCTGGGGCTCAAGTTCGCGCTCCTGGGCCACAACACCGAGCGTGGCGCGGCCGGGGGCTCCGTGCTCAACGCCGAGCTGGCCGTGTCCCAGGGTTTCGTGTCATAGCGCCTCGGACCCGGCCTGGACCGGCTCCAGGATGATGTGATGCAACGGCACGGATTCGGGGCGGGTGAAATCCAGGTTGATTTCGCCCGTCGTCCCGTCCGCGTCAACCATCGTGAAGACCTGGCCGGAGCAAGGTTCGGAGGCCTCGATGCGGACCTGCTCTCCCGCGCGAAGGATGTAGCGGTCGAGCCCGCCGGCCCGAAGCGTGACGGTCGAGGCGAAATCATCGCGGGTGCTTTTGAGGCTGAAGACGGGACCGGTCTCATCGGCGGCGCCGTGGCCCGGAACCAGCATCAGGTAGCCCAGGATGTCCCGGTTGCTGACGTAGTTCGCCCGGGAGGCCGCGCCGTCCACCTGCCCATGGAACGCCTCCCGCAGGCTGCAGGACAGGGTCAGGTGGCCTGAGGCGGCCGGCGCCGCCGGCGTGGCATCCTTGGTCTCGGCCGGCGCCGCCGGCAGGAGGAGCTCGGGCATGGCCTCGGCATCCGGGGCGGGTTGGCCCCCGCCCGCGACCAGGAGCGGTGCGGACAAAAGCAAGGCGAAGCCCAATGGACGGATTCTATTCATCATGGTCGTTCCTCTTGAAGGGGCGCGGATCCGGCGTCCGGTCACCTCCAAAGTGGGTCATTTATATAAATAGTTCATTGATTTGAGCTTCTGCGGCCGGACTCCGCGCGGGCCGGCCTTGCGAATCGGACCGAAGTACGCAAGCCTTTGCCATCCCCATCCAACGCGCCCGGCCTCAGCCCGAACGGCCGCATGCCCCCCGCCCTGCCCCGGAGTCCCCATGAACCGTTTCCTGGCATCCGCGTTCTTCGGCCTCGCGCTCCTGGGGACCCTCGCGGGCGCGGCGCCGGTGAAATGGCCGCCCATTCCCGCCGACGTCTGGGCCATGACCGAGGCCAGCCTTCCCAGGGGCGCCGGGGCCATCAACCTCTCCCGGCGGCTGCGCGTATCGGATACCTTGGCGCTCAACGAATTCAGGATCCGCATCTGCAGCCAGCGCGGTCGCAGGGCCGCGGAATTCACCTCCTTCGGGCCCGAGGCCGTGGTCGCCGGAAGGGTGGTCTACCGCGACGGCACGGAACTGGCCTTCGATTCCGAGAAGGACTTCCACCTCCAGACGAGCCTCGCCACCCGGGACGGGGAGGTGAAGGAGAAGGTTCTGGTTCCGCCGGGACTCACGGACGACTGCGTGGTGGACCTCCGGTGGGAGGCGCCGCGGCAATGGCTCTCCTGGGCCAAGCTCGGCCGGGGCAGGGAGACCTGGGATCTGGCTTCCACCTACCCCACCCAGGTCCTCACCGTAGAGATCGGCCAGCGCAACTGGTTCGACTGGTTCTTCAACGCCGCGGGCCTGGTCTGCCTCCCGGTTTCCACCCCCGACTGGAGGGTGCTGACCCTCAAGGACGTGCCGGCCTCGACCGAGATCCCCTTCACCCTGAAGGCGACCCGGAACAGCCCCATGCTGAAGCTCTTCGTCCAGGGCGACCTCATCAGGGCCGCTTCGCGTGAAGGGACGGACGCGTTCTGGAAGAAGGTCGTGGAGCTCTACAGGGACTACTTCACGAAGGACCTGAAGATGGGATCGCGCTACAGGGCCTTCTCGGAAGCCATCCGCCAGGACCTTCCCGCGGGCCACCAGGCCCTTGCCCAGGAACTGGCCCTGCGGATCCAGTCCAAGGTCCTCAACCTCCGGAGGCTGAGCCTGGAGGAGCAGTCCCGCAGGACCCGCAAGCAGGCCGAGGAGGAGATCGAGATGAAGGACCTGGAGGCGCTGGCCAAACGCGGCACCGCCAACAGCGAAGGAATCTTCGTGCTCTTCCTGCAGCTGCTCAAGGAGTCCGGGGTCAAGCCCAAGGTGCTCCTGGTGGTGGACCGGGACAAGGGCACCCTGCACCGCGAGGAGAAGAACATCAACCAGATCGACGACTACCTGGTGAGCGTCGAGGAGGCCGGGAAGCCACCCATCCACCTGGATCCCACCATGCGGTTCGCGCCGCCCACCCTCGTCCACCCCGACTACCAGGGCACGCCCTGCATCGAGATCGACACCACGGCGTGGACCAACCGCTTCGTGGACCTGCCCTACCAGGTCGCGTCCACCAACCGGCGGCGGGACACCTACCGCCTGGAGCTCCTGCCCGACCAGGACCGGTTCACGCTGGAGGCGGACTTCCGCGGGTACGACGACTACCGCTGGAAAGTGGCGTTCATGAACCTGGAGCCCCGGGAGCAGGACCGCAAGCTGCGCGAGCAGCTCGAGGTGCGCCTGGACACCCTCGTCGACAAGGCCCAGGTGCTCCACGCCACCGACCCGCGAACGCCCATCCAGTGGAAGGCGTCGGGCCGCATCGACCGGGCCTTCGGAAGGCACCGCCGGGTGGACCCCTTTCCCATGACACCCTATGCCCTTCCGATTCCCGACGCGCTCTCCGAAACGCGCTCGGATTACATCGTGCTGCCCTACCGGCTGGAGCGGGAGGCCGTCAGCAGGTTCCGCCTGCCGGAGGGCTACCGTTGGAAGGGCGCGCCCCCCTACCTGCGGTCCAACGAATTCGGCTCCGTGAGCCTCACCGCCGTGCGCGAGGACGGCCCCGACGGCCCGGAAGGGGTCGCCACGCTCCAGGTGAAGGTGGTCGGAGCCGTGGCCAACCCGGGCCGATGGAACGCCTTCAAGGACTTCCTGGGCTGGATCCGCGAAGCCGGCTCCGCCCAGCTCATCCTCGAGAAGAACCCATGACCGCCCGCAGCCTCCTCTTCGTGTTCCTCGCCACCGCCCTGGCGGCCCAGAATGTGCGCGGCCTGCCCGATTGGGCCGGGCCCCATGCCCTCAAGGGCGCTGCCGACCCGCCTCCAGGGGATCCCGACGCCTGGGTGCTGCTGGACCGCACCGAATTCGCCTACCGGGGCGACGGGGAGATCCGCAAGCGCAATTTCCGCCTCGTGCGCATCCTCACGGAGCGCGGACTCGACCAGGGCGGGTACTTCATCCACGGCCTGGGCGGGACCTCCAGCCGCATCAAGACCCTGAAGGGCTGGAATCTCCGCCCCGACGGCGAGACCGTGAAGCTCGACAAGAGCTTCGTCGTGACCGTCGGCACCGCGAACGCGGCGAGCTATTCCACGGACACCACCACCGTCGCCGCCCTGTCCCGGGTCGTGAAGGGCAGCTTCGTGGCCTTCGAGTCCGAGGAGGTCATCACCCATCCCCTGGGCCCGCTGGACGCCACGAACATCCTGGAGTCCCACCCCATCCGGCGCTGGGAGCTGGCGATGGTCAAGTCGGTGGGGTGGTTCACCGCCACCTCCACCGAAGGCGTCGGGCTGCGCCTGGAGGCCCGCCATTTCACGCCGCTGTTCCCCCAGCCCGACGCCAAGGCCACCTCCCTGGCCCTGGACGACCTGCCCGCCCTGCCCCGCCATGAATCCGGCGTGCCCGCCGCCCGGAACGCCCTGCCCTGGGTGGCCCTCTCCTTTTCCGACCCCGTGGTGCCCAACGCCATCGACCTGACCAGCTGGGACACCTATGCGAAGTGGACCCACGCGACCTACGAGCCCCGGACCCGGCCCTTCAACGCCGTGGATCTGGCCGGGGCCACCGGCCTGGACGCGCTCCGGGCCATTCGCCGCTGGATGCAGCGGGAGCTGACCTACAAGCAGGTCTACCTGACCCCGGACCGGGGCTGGGTCCCCGGGTTGCCCGAAGACGTCCGCCGCGCGCGGTTCGGCGACTGCAAGGACCTTGCCGGGCTGTTCATCGCCGCGGCCCGGGGCGCGGGATTCACCGCCGTTCCCGTCAACGCGCGCATCGCCGAAGGGTCCATCGAACCGGACGAGCCCGTGGGCCCCTTCGCCTTCAACCACGTCATCGCAGGCATCCGCCTGGACAAGAGCGAGGGCCTGCCGGCGGAAGTGGTGACGCCCCAGGGCCGCTTCCTGCTCGTGGACCTCACGGAGCCGTTCACGCCCCTGGGACGCCTGGGCGAGGCGCACCGGGGCCGTCGCGTGCTCATCTGCACCGGCCAGGGCGGGGTCTGGGCCCCGGTTCCCGGGGAGGCCATCGTTCCATCCAAGGTGGAGGTGCTCCTGGAGGGGACCGAGACCGACACCGGCGCCCTGAAGGGGACGCTGACGGTCACCGAGACCGGTGAAGGCGCGGGACTCCGGTACCTGGCCCTGTCCAGCGGGGCCCGGGCCGTCCGGGACCGCTGCGCGACGTTCCTGGATCTCCCCGCGGGCTCCCGTTGGGACCTCACACCCCTTCCGGACCCCAAGGACGGCCAGGACGCCTTCCGGATCAAGGTCGACTTCCAGCTCCCCGTGGCCCTGGAAGCCACGGGCACCGAATGGCTCCTCCCGCGCCTGGGACTTCCACCCAGCCCCGCGTCCATCCAGCGCCTGGGCGAACCCCGGCGCCTTCCGGTATCCCTGGCGGGGGGCCCCGCCTGGGACTGGCATGCCACGTTCCGCCTGCGCGCCCCCAGGGCTCCCGCCATGCCCAAAGGTGACCTGGAGACGCCCATGCGCTCCCTCCGGTTCGCCGCGGACCGCAAGGGCGACACCCTCGACTGCCGCCTCAGCCAGACCCGCCGGGAGGCAACCTATCCCTACGAGCGCCGCGAGGAGGGCGTGGAGGCCCAGCGAAGCGACTGGAAGCGGTTCCAGACCTTCCTGGACGAGGCCCTCACCGTGACCGTGCCGCCGGCTCCCGCCGCCGCCCCGCCTCGGACCCCCGATCCCCCCGCTCCCGCCGATCGCCCCATTCGCCCCAATCCCACCAAGGAGAAGCGGCGGCCTACCTCACCCCGATGAATACTTGCCACCTTTACCACTACCCCGCAAGGGACCTACCATGATCGCCACGGTGGGGCTCGGCAAGCGGTTCGGCGCTTCCTGGGCCCTCCGGGACCTGACCCTCAACGTCCCGCCCGGTGCCTTTCTGGCGGTACTGGGCCGCAACGGCGCAGGCAAGACGACCCTGGTGCGGCTCCTCACGGGGCAGTTGCACGCCACGGAGGGCTCGGTGCAGGTGGCGGGTTTCGATCCCGCCGGAGCGCCCCTGGAACTGCGACGTCTTGTGGGCGTCATGCCTGAAGAGGGCGCGCTCCTTGAGGACCTGGGCGGGGTCCAGTACCTGCAGTTCGTGGGCCGGCTCCACGGCCTGGACCGGGATGTCCTGGCGGAACGCATCAAGGAGCTGGAGGCCTGCCTGGAGGTCAACTTCGGGCTCCTCCCCATCCGGGACTACAGCTACGGCATGAAGAAGAAGCTGGCGTTTTCTGCGGCCCTACTCCACGGGCCGCGGTTGGTCTTCCTTGACGAGCCCTTCGAGGGGCTGGATCCATCGGTCGTGCGCAGCCTCCTGGCGACCCTTGAGCAGGTGCGGGATCAGGGCATCACCGTGGTCATGACCAGTCACCAGCTGAGCTTCGCGGAACGGCTGGCCACGCGGGTCCTGCTGGTGGAGGAGGGGCGCCTCCTGGTGGACGGAACCGCCGGCGAGGTGCTGGGCCCCGACGAGGACCTGGAGGGCCTCTTCCTGCGCATGGTGGGGCGTGGCGGGGCCGGGCGGCTCTCGTGGATCTGAGGGCTCTGGGCGCCCTTTGGTCGGCCCGGAACTGGACGCTGCGACTGCGCCCGGCCCAGGCAGCCTTTCTTGCGCCGGTGGCGATCTACCTCGGGGGCGCCACCTTCTGGGCCGGGACCTGCGCGGGGAGCGGTCTCCCGGGCCTGGATCCTGTGGCCGCCGGAACCCTCCTGTGGCGGTTCCCGCTACTCCTGGGTTTCGCCGGGGCCCTCTGGGACGGCGGCTGCGTGGTGGATCCCCGGCCTTGCCGCCCCCACTTCATCGCCCCTCGCACCCTTGTCTTGGCGGAGGCGATGCTGGGACTCACCACTCCGGTGAAGCTGGCGTTTGCCGCCCTGGGCCTCTCTTTCACCGCGGGACTGGGCTGGGGCAGGCCCGCGCTGCTCCCCCTGGGCATGTCGTATGCCCTTCTCGTAGTGCTCTGGATCGCGTGCCTGGAGCGCGTCATCCATACCCTAGCTCCGGCAGGCATCCTGCGCCAGCGGGCCTTCCTGGGCGTGATGCTGGGCCTGGGCGGGAGCCTGGCTGCCCTTTCCAGCCTGGGTGGCGCCGAGATCCCGGGCTGGGTCACGGCGGCGGAGCGGCTCTGGGCCCTGCCTGGGATATGCCTGGTAAGGTTCTGGCAGACCGGGGCCTGGCAACTGCTGGCTGCCCCCCTTGTCGCGACCCTGGTCCTCCTGGCGCTCACGGGCGCCTGCGTCCGCCGGGAGCAGGCCCTTGACCGCCAACCGGGAACGGCCTTGGACGGGGGCCGGATCTGGACTTTCCGCCGACCCTGGGCAGGCCTCGCGCGGCTCCAGTTCCACCAGCTCCTGGCCAGCCGGGCCGGGCAGATGCGGCTCTTGATGCTCCTGCTCTCCGTGTTCCTCGCGAAAGAGCCTGAGCTGATCACCGTAGGCACCGTGCAGATGCCCCGGGCCTGGCCAGCGCTGGCGGCGGGCCTCACTTTTGGCGCCGTCCTCGTGGTGCCTCTCTGCAACCTCCTGGGCTTCGACCGCGGCGGCGTGCAGACCTGGTGGACGGCGCCCCTCGCCGCTCGGGACCTCCTGTTGGGCAAGGTGGTGGGCTGCGCCTCCTACGCCGCCCTGGCCGCGCCGGTGCTGCTGGCACTCCTCGCCAAGGCTCAGGCCTGGAGCCTGCAACGGTCCGCCGGGGCCGGCCTCCAGGTGCACCCTTCGGCGCGGCCCATGGCCCCGGGCGAAGCCCTGGCCCTGGCGCTCCTTCTGGGCGCCCTTTTCCTCTGGTGGGCAGGATCGGGCCTGGCCCGGTCCCTGCGGGCGCCCTGGCCCATGACATTGGGCAACTACGGGGTGAAGGCGGAATTCGACGAGGAGAAGGTGGCAAGAGTCGCGGTCCTTCTGGTGCCGCTGGCATGGATGGTGCCTGCCTACGGCGCGGCCCTTCTCCTGGACTGGAAGGCGGCCGCGGCGGCCATGGCCGCCCTTGCACTGGTGGCCGCGGCCCGGTTCCGGCGGCGCCTCGCTGCGGCCACGATGGAACTCGCGCAGAGGCGGGAGGACCTCTACCTGGGGCTCATGTCACGGGGTTGAATAATCTCCGTCTCTTTGGAAGGGTGACCGCATCCGCATCTGAAGCCAGCGCGGCAGGAGATCTGCCGAATTCACGCTCTTCGCAGGGAATGGGACTGCCGTATGCAGGGTAGTCCATCCCGACGACAGGGAACCCGCCAGGGCCAGGAAGCGGCCTACCTCCCCCGGATGAACAGGTCCCGCACCAGCGCCCTGGCATCCCCGTAGTCCGGCAGCCCCCCCATCATGCGCCAGCGCACCCGCAACTCGTGCACCACGGGCCGCACCGCCAGGACGAACAGGAAGGCCGCGAGGAAGACCGTGACCTTGTAGCCCACGTGGCGAAAGCCCATGGCCCCGGCGACGCCGCCGCCCGCGAAGGACAGGAGGATCAGGCCGTGGAGCTTGAGGCGGTCGCGGTTGCCCCGGATGGGGTCGCTGCCGCGCCGGTGGAAGACGTTGGGGTACACCAGGCGGCTGAGTTCGATGCCGAAGTCGGTGAGGTTGCCGGTCATGTGGGTGGTGCGCACCTCCGCGTTGGAGATGGAGGTCACCACGGAGTTGTGCATCCCCATCATGAAGGACAGGAGGATCACCGTCATGGGCAGGAAGAATTCGCGCGTATGGCTCAGGGTCCCGCCCATGAGGCCGAAGAGCAGGAGGAGCCCGGCCTCGATCATCAGGCTCAGGGCATAGTGGCCCCGGAACTTCAGGCGGCGCCCCAGGTTGATCAGGGTGCCCGAGGTGAACGCGCCCAGGGTGAAGCACACCAGGATCTCCAGCGCCGCGTAGGCCAGGCGCATGCGGCCCCGGGCGATCTCGTCGGCGAACCGGGAGAAGGTCCCCGAAACGTGGGAGGTGTAGCTCTTGACGGCCAGGAACCCGCCTGCGTTGACGGCCCCGGCGATGAAGGCCATGGACCAGGCCAACTGGCGGTTCAGGCGCTTGGTCCGGTCCGCGCCCTGCTTGGTGAGGAGGTTGGCGTCCAGGGGCAGCAGGTCGAAGGTGGTGCCGATGGCCTTGCCGATGCCGTGGGGCACCGTTTCCAGGTTCAGGTGCCCCTGGAGGAGGCGCACGGTGCGCTTCCGGGCGACGCGGAGGTAGCGATGGTGCCGCCGCGTACGGGCGATGGGGCGATGCGGGCTCATGGCTCCATTATTCCGACCGCAGGTGCGGAATGGGATTAAATGATAGACTCTTGGCTGACACGCCCCGACCCGACGCACCGCAGGAAGAGCTCGCGCATCGAACCGGGGCCGTGCTGCTCCGGCGGAACGATGGTGCTTCAGAGTCTTTATTTCAGCGCGCTGCTCCTGGCCACCCTTTCGGGGGTGCCCGGCTTGGCGGGGTCCGCCCGCGGGGGCCGGGTGGCATCCTGGATGCTGACCGGTTCGGCCCTGTGTGCGCTGGGGCTCGCCGGGAGCGTCCTCTACGGGGGTCTGGCCTGGCAGGCCGAACTGCGGTGGGCCCTTCCCGGGGCCCATTTCCTTTTCAGGGGGGATCCCATCGGGACCTTCATCCTGGTGCCCGCCACCCTGGTGCCCGCCATCCTCTCCTTCTACGCCGAAGGCTACTGGAGCGACGGCGCCCACGCCGACACGGCCCCGGGGCTGCGCCTGTTCTTCGGCATCTCGGTGGGCTGCATGATCCTGCTCACCGCGGCCGCCAACGCGGTGCTCTTCCTCTTCGGGTGGGAGATCATGGCGATCCTGGCCTTCCTCATGGTCACCACCAGCGACCAGGACGCCGCGGTGCGCGAAGCGGGGTGGGTCTACCTCGTGGCCTCCCACACGAGCGCCCTCATGCTCTTCGCGGGCTTCGCCCTGCTGGCCCTGGGAACCGGCACCGGCTTCGACCTGGGTCCCATGCGTCCCGGCTTCGCCTCGACGTCCGCGGGAACCGCGGCCTTCCTCCTGCTGCTCGGGGGCTTCCTCCTCAAGGCGGGCGTGGGCCCGCTCCACGTGTGGCTCCCGGGCGCCCACGCCGCGGCCCCCAGCCACGTGAGCGCACTGCTTTCGGGTCTCATGCTCAAGATGGGGATCCTCGGGATCCTCCGGATCATCGCCTGGACCCCTGACCCGCCCCTGTGGTGGGCGGGACTCCTCACGGGCCTGGGCGCCGCCTCGGGAATCATGTCCATGGCCTTCGCCCTGGGCCAGAAGGACCTCAAGCGGCTCCTGGCCTACAGCTCCATCGAGAACGTCAGCGTGATCGCCCTGGGCCTGGGACTGGCCCTGGCGGGCAAGAGCCTGGGCCTGCCGGCCCTGGTGCTGCTGGGCGGGGCCGGCGCCCTGTTCCACCTTCTCAACCACGCCCTGCTCAAGCCGCTGCTCTTCATGGGCGCGGGCTCGGTGATGCACGCCACCGGCACCCGGGACCTGGAACGGCTGGGAGGCCTGGCCCGCGCCATGCCGCGCACGGCCTTCCTGTTCCTGGCCGGGGCCTTCGGCATCTGCGCCCTTCCGCCCCTGAACGGCTTCGCCGGGGAATGGCTCATCTACCTGGGGGCCTTCCGCGCCATCCAGCCCCAGGGCTGGGTGTGGGCGGTGGTGACCCTGGCCTCCCTGGCCGTCATCGGGGCCCTGACCGTGGCCTGCTTCACCCGGGCCTACGGGATCGTCTTCCTGGGCGAACCCCGGAAGGAGCTGGGCGGACCCGCCCACGAGTCCCCCCGGAGCATGACCGGGACCATGGCCGTGCTGGCCGGGATCTGCCTGTTCATCGGACTGTTCCCGGCCGCCCTGGGCAGGGCCCTGCAGGCGGCGGCGGGGGACCTGGGCCCGGGCCTGCCCCCCCTGGGCAGCCTCGCGGGCCTGGGCGCACTCACCCTGGTGGCGGTCATCGGCATCCCGGTGGGGCTGGCGGTTTGGCAGACCATCCGCAGGAGCCCCTCCAACCGCTCCATCACCTGGGACTGCGGCTACGCCGCCCCCACGGCCCGCATCCAGTACACGGCCTCCAGCTTCTCCCGCATGCTCACCGACGCCTTCCGCTGGCTGCTCCTGCCCATCGAGCGCATACCCCGCATCCAGGGGCTCTTCCCCCGGGAGACCCGCTTCCAGTCCCAGGCCCCCGACACCCTGCTGGACCGCGGCATGAACCCCGCCGCCTCCTTCGTGGCCTCGGTGCTGAGCTGGCTGCGCTTCCTCCAGGCCGGGCACCTGCCCATCTACCTCCTGTACGTGGTGCTCACCCTCGTGGCCCTGTTCGCGTGGACCCTGCAATGATCCGGAACCTGGCTCAACCCGCCCTCATGCTCCTGGCCCAGATGGCCCTGACCCTGGCCCTGGCCCCGCTGCTTCCGGGGATCGTGAACAAGGTGAAGGCCCTGTTCGCGGGCCGGGTGGGTCCCCCGGTTTTCCAGCTCTACTACGACCTGGCCCGGCTCCTGCGCAAGGGCGCCGTCTTCAGCCGCACCACCACCGGGGTCTTCCTGGCGGGGCCCGCGGTGTCGGTGGCGGTGCCCTTCACGGCCGCGCTGCTCATCCCCATGGGCGGGGCCACGGCCCCGGTCTCCTTCGCGGGGGACGCGGTGGTGCTGGCCTACCTCTTCGGGGTGGCCCGGTTCTTCGTGGTGCTGGCCGCGCTCGACACCGGCTCGGCCTTCGAGGGCATGGGCGCGGCCCGCGAAGTGACCTTCGCGGTCCTGGCCGAAGCCGCCCTCTTCATGGGACTTGCCACCCTCGCGCGCCTCTCGGGCGGGCCCACCCTGGCGCCCATGCTCACCGCCGCCGGCCAGGGCTGGCGCGCCGCCGGCGGACCCCTCGCGCTGGTGCTCACGGCCTGGGTCATCGTGTTCCTGGTGGAGAACTGCCGGATTCCCTTCGACGATCCCAACACCCACCTGGAGCTCACCATGATCCACGAGGCCATGGTGCTGGACCACTCGGGCCCCCCCCTGGCCGCGGTGCTCTACGGCGCCAGCCTCAAGCTCTGGGTGCTGGGCGCGCTGGTGGTCAAGCTCTGCCTGCCGCTGCGCGGCACCTGGTGGATCGACTGGCCCGCGTTTCTCGGGGGCATGACCCTGCTGGCCTGCGGCGTGGGGGTGGTCGAGTCCATCATGGCCCGCCTGCGCATGCGCCGCGTCTCCCAGGCCCTCATCGCCGCGGTGGTGTCGGGCACCTTCGGCTTCCTTCTCCTTCTCCTGGCCTGAACCATGACCCCGAATCTCCTGCTCGCCGCGATCATGCTCATCAACTTCATGCTGGTGGCCAGCAGCCGCGTCAGCAAATGCATCCAGTTGGCGGCCCTCCAGGGCGGGCTCCTGGCCCTGGTGCTCCTGCTCATGCACGACCACTGGCCCTTCCACGTCCTCCTCATGGCCTTCAGCACCGTGGCCATCAAAGGGGTGGTGATCCCCGCCATGCTCAACCGGGCCCAGGACCGCATGAAGCCCCAGCGTGAGCCCGAGCCCTACGTGGGCTACACCCTCACCCTGGTCATGGCCGCGGCCGGCACCGGCCTCGCCTTCATCCTGGCCCGGCGCCTTCCCCTCCAGGCCGGCAACCTGGGCACCCTCTTCGTGCCGGCCTCCATCATGGCCCTCTTCACGGGGTTCCTGCTCCTGACCACCCGCAAGCGCGCCCTCCTGCAGGTGGTGGGCTACCTGGTGCTGGAGAACGGGGTCTACCTCTTCAGCCTCCTGCTGGTCAAGCAGATGCCGCTCCTGGTGGAGACCGGGGTGCTGCTGGACCTGGTGGTGGGCATCTTCGTCATGGGGATCGTCATCAACCACATCCAGACCGCCTTCGACTCCCAGGACACCCATCGCCTGGCGCACCTGAAGGACTGACGCCGTGATCCTCGCCCTCATCTGCACCCCCCTGATCGCCGCGGCCGTCGTGTGGTTCATGAAGCCCGGGCTGCACCGGGCCCGGGTCCTGCCCGTGGCGGGGCTGATCCACCTGGCGCTGGTGCTGGTGGCCCTGGCCCGTTCCTCCCACCTCCAGCCCGGCGCCTGGTTCCGCCTGGACCCCCTGGGCGGGTGGATGCTCCTGGTGGTGTCCACGATCTTCACCCTGTGCTCGCTCTACGCGCCGGCCTACCTCGCCCTGCGCATGGAGCGCAACTTCGGCGTGTTCGGCGTGGCCATGCTCGGCTTCCTGGGCATGGCTTCCCTGGTCGCCGTTTCGCGGCACCCGGGCGTCCTGTGGGTGGGCATGGAGGCCACGGCCCTTTCCACCACCCCGCTGCTCTACTACAACAAGAACAAGCGAAGCCTCGAAGCCACGTGGAAGTACCTCCTCATCTGCTCGGTGGGCATGGCCCTGGCGCTGCTCGGGACCTTCTTCGTGGCCTACGCCGCGCAGCAGGGGGGCCTGGGCGAACCCATCTACCTCGACCGCCTCGTGGCCAATGCCCGGGCCATGCCCACCCCCTGGCTCAAGGCCGGATTCGTGCTCCTGCTGGTGGGCTACGGCACCAAGATGGGCCTGGCCCCCATGCACACCTGGAAACCCGACGCCTACGGGGAGACTCCGGGCATCGTGGGCACCATCCTGGCCGGGGGCGTGACCACCATGGCCTTCCTGTCGCTCCTGCGCTTCTTCTCGATCATGGCCGCCGCGGGGCTGGGGCCCTTCTGCCGGGAGCTGCTGGTGGGCATGGGCCTCCTGTCCATGACCTGGGCGTTCGTCTTCATGATCCGCCAGGGCGACCTGCGCAGGCTCCTGGCCTACTCCAGCGTGGAGCACATGGGGATCCTGGCCTTCGGGGTGGGCATCGGCGGAAAGGCCACCCTCTTCGCCCTGTTCCACGTGGCGGCCAACGCCCTGGTGAAGAGCGTGCTCTTCCTGGGCTCGGGCAACATCGTCCGCAGCTTCTCCAGCAAGAACCTGGCCGACGTGAGCGGGGCCATGCGGCGCCTTCCGGTGTCGGGCTGGTGCTTCCTGCTGGGCTTCCTGGCCATCGTGGGATCACCCCCCTTCGCGCCGTTCACCAGCATCTTCGGCATCGCATCCTCGGCCCTGGGCAGCGGGCACCTCCTGGCGGGTTCGCTCTTCCTGGCCCTGCTGGCGGCCATCTTCACGGCCATGGGCTCGGTGATCCTGCCCGTGCTGCAGGGCAATCCGAACCCCGCCAGCGTGCGCACCCACTACGAGGACACGTTCGGCCTCACGGCCCCCCTGATCCTGGCGCTGGGGCTGGCCCTGGTGCTTGGAACCTGGCTTCCGGGGCCCCTGCAGTCGCTGCTCTCCCGGGCGGCGCTCCTCGTGGAGGGCCAGCCGTGACCAGCGCGCCCATCACCAACGGCACCGCCATCCCCCTCTCGGAGGTGCCCCTCCTCCCCTTCCCGGATTTCCAGGAATACATCGTGGAGTCCTGTGGTGCCGACCACCGGCTCGTGGCCCTGTCCGTGGGCCCGGACCTGGCGGGCACCGCGGTGCTCGCCTCGGGAGCGGGCCCGGTGCTGCGGGCGCTGCGCACCACCTTTCCCGCCGCCGGATTCCCGTCCATCACGCCCCGCTGCCCCGAAGCCCACCTCTTCGAGCGGGAGATCGCCGAGCAGCGCGGCCTGAAGATCTTCGGCCACCCATGGTTCAAGCCCGTGCGCTACCAGCGGGCCCTGGGCACCCCCCGGGACGCCTGGGACCGCACCGGGCCCATCCTGCCCGGCGTGGCCGACTTCTACCGGGTGGAGGGCCGCCAGGTGCACGAGGTGGGCGTGGGCCCCGTGCATGCCGGCGTCATCGAGCCGGGCCACTTCCGCTTCCAGTGCAACGGCGAGACCGTCTTCAACCTCGAGATCGCCCTGGGCTATCAGCACCGGGGCATCGAGCGCACCCTGGCCGGGGGCCCCCACCGCACCACCCTCAAGCACATGGAGACCGCCTCGGGCGACACCACCATCGGCCACCTGTGGGCCCATTGCCTTGCCATCGAGGGCCTCCTGGACCTGGAGGTGCCCCTGCGGGCCAACCTCATCCGCGCGGTGGCCCTGGAACTCGAACGCCTGGCCAACCACACCGGGGACCTGGGGGCCATCGCCGGCGACGTGGGTTTCCTGCCCACCAGTTCCTACTGCGGGCGCCTGCGGGGCGACTGGCTCAACATGACCGCGGTCCTCTGCGGCAGCCGCCTGGGGCGCGATCTCGTGAAGCCCGGGGGGGTGCGCTTCGACGTGGACGCCGCCCGCATCGCCGATCTTCGCGAACGCCTGGAGGCCACCGCGGGCGACACCGCCAACGCCCTGGACCTGCTCTGGCACACCCCTTCGGTGCTGGCGAGGCTGGAGGGCACCGGGCGGGTCATCCCGGCCCAGGCCAAGAATCTCGGCCTGGTTGGGCCCGCGGCCCGCGCCTGCGGCCTGGACCGGGACGTGCGCCGGACCCACCCCTTCGGACCCTACCTGGAGGCGGCCATCCCGGCCGTGAGCGAAGACCTGGGGGACGTGGCGGCCCGCGCCCGGGTGCGCACCCAGGAGATCCAGGGAAGCGTCGAGTTCCTGCGCTGGGCGCTGGACGTGCTCGGGGCCCTGCCCCCGGGACCGGTGGCGGTGGGCGCGCCGAAGGCCCTGCCCCCGAACCACCTGGCCCTGGGCATGACCGAGGGCTGGCGGGGCGAGATCGCCCATCTGGCCCTCACGGACGAGGACGGCCGCTTCTCCCGGTACAAGATCGTGGACCCCTCCTTCCACAACTGGACCGGGCTCGCCCTGGCCCTGCGGGGCGAGGAAATCTCCGATTTCCCCCTCTGCAACAAGAGCTTCAACCTCTCCTACTGCGGGTTCGACCTCTGATGCTGAAGATCCTGGCTTCCCGACTGCGGCAAGGGCACCGCACCAACCACTACCCGGACGCCGTCCCGCCCATGCCGGACCGGTTCCGGGGCCTGCCCTCCCTGCCCGAGGGCCCCTGCCCCCCGGATTGCAGGGCCTGCGTGGACGCGTGCCCCACCGAGGCCATCAGCGCCGGGCAGGGCCTGGCCATCGACCTGGGCCGGTGCCTTTTCTGCACGGAATGCACCGACGCCTGCCCCGAAAAGAGCCTGCGTTTCTCCGACGAGTTCCGCCTGGCGACCCGCACGCGGGAGGACCTGCTCGCGCGTTCCGACCTCACCTACCGGGTGGCCGCAGCCCTGGACGAGAAGGCCCTCGCCCTCTTCGGGCGCTCCCTCAAGATCCGCGTGGTGAGCGCCGGCGGCTGCAACGGCTGCGAGGTGGACGTGAACGTGCTGGGCACCATCGGCTGGGACCTGGGCCGCTTCGGCATCCAGGTGGTGGCCAGCCCCCGCCACGCCGACGCCGTGCTCATCTGCGGCCCCGTCACCCGGAACATGGAACTGGCCCTGGCCAAGACCCTGGAGGCCACCCCGGACCCCAAGCTCGTCATCGCCGTGGGCGCCTGCGCCATCAGCGGCGGTCCCTACCTGGAGCAGGAGGAGCAGCTGTGCGGGGCCGCGGGGGCCGGCATCCCCGTGGACCTGTTCATCCCCGGGTGCCCGCCGCACCCGCTGACCATCCTGGACGGGCTGCTGCGGCTGCTGAACCGGGTCAAAGCCTAGAAGGCGTCCCGGAAACCGACCTGCTATCCTGGGGTCCCCTTTTCCGAGGTCCGCCTTGTCCACCAAGCACTTCCGAGTTGGATTGGTCCAGATGGCCTGCGGGCCCGATCCGGAGGAGAACCTCCGCCGGGCCGCGGCCTTCGTGGAGGAGGCGGCCGGCCGAGGCGCACAGGTGGTCTGTCTGCCTGAACTCTTCCAGACCCAGTATTTCTGCCAGCGGGAGGACATCGCGCTGTTCGACCTGGCCGAGCCCATCCCCGGACCGGCCACGAACCTGCTGGGCGAAGTCGCCCGCAGGCACGGCATCGTGATCCTCGCCTCGCTGTTCGAACGCAGGGCCGCGGGCCTCTACCACAACACCCTGGCGGTGCTGGAGACCGACGGCGCCGTCAAGGGGCTCTACCGGAAGATGCACATCCCCGACGACCCGCTGTACTACGAGAAGTTCTACTTCACCCCCGGGGACCTGGGCTTCAAGGCCCACGACACCACCTTCGGCAAGCTGGGGACCCTCGTGTGCTGGGACCAGTGGTATCCCGAGGGGGCCCGCCTCACGGCCATGCAGGGCGCCTCCGTCCTCTTCTACCCCACGGCCATCGGCTGGCACCCCGCGGAAAAGGCCGAATTCGGCGAGGCCCAGTACGATGCCTGGCGCACCATCCAGCGGGGCCACGCCATCGCCAACGGCGTGTTCGTGGCCGGGGTGAACCGGGTGGGCTTCGAGACCGGCGACATCCGCGGGGACCGGGCCCCGGGCCAGGGCCTGGAATTCTGGGGCGGCTCCTTCCTGGCCGACCCGTTCGGACGGATCCTGGCGCAGGCCAGCCACGACCGGGAGGAGATCCTCATCGGCGAGATCGACCTGGAGCTGCTGGAGACCACCCGGCGCAACTGGCCCTTCCTGCGGGACCGCCGCATCGACGCCTACGGGGACCTGCCCCGAAGGTATCTGGACTGAGGGTCCCATGATCCGCATGCCCGCCGAATGGGAGCCCCATGCCGCCACCTGGCTGGCCTGGCCCCACAACCGCATGGACTGGCCCGGCAAGTTCGCCGCCATCCCCTTCGTGTTCGCCGAGATCATCCGCCACCTGGGCCGCCGCGAGCGCGTGGAGATCCTGGTGCGCGACGCCGCCATGGAAGCCCGGGCCCGCCGGGTCCTGGAGCGCGCCGGGGCCCTCTCGCACAACGTGCGCTTCCACGCACTGCCCACGGACCGCATCTGGCTGCGGGACTCCGGCTGCTGCTTCGTCAAGGACGGCGATTCCCTGGGCGCGGTGAAGTGGCGCTTCAACGCCTGGGCCAAGTACGAGAATTTCCAGCAGGACGACCGGGTGGGGACCTTCATGGCCCGCGCCGCGGGTGTGAAGGCCCGGCGGGCCGGGATGGTCCTCGAGGGCGGCAGCATCGACGTGAACGGCCGGGGCACCCTGCTCACCACCGAGGAGTGCCTGCTCAGCCAGGTCCAGGAGCGCAACCCGGGGCTGTCCCGGGACGGCTACGAGAAGGCCTTCGCCGAGCACCTGGGCATCCGGAAGGTGATCTGGCTGGGCGAGGGCATCAAGGGGGACGACACCCACGGCCACGTGGACGACCTCTCCCGGTTCGTGGGCGAACGCACCGTCGTGACGGTGGTGGAGCCCCGGAAGGACGACCCCAACCACGCCCCGCTCCAGGAGAACCTCCGCCGCCTGAAGGCCGCCACGGACCAGGATGGCCGGCCCCTGGAGGTGGTGGAGCTCCCGCTGCCCGGGCCCCTTTCCTACCGGGGCATCCGGCTTCCGGCCAGCTACGGGAACTTCTACGTCGCCAACGGGCTGGTGCTGGTCCCGGTCTTCAACGACCCCAACGACCGCCACGCCCTGGACCTCATCGCCTCCCTCTTCCCCGACCGGGAGATCGTCGGCATCTACAGCGGGGATTTCATCTGGGGCTTCGGCGCCATGCACTGCATGACGCAGCAGCAGCCGGCATGAAGGGTGACCCCGGCCCTGGCAGGGGGGAGTAAGATCAGTTAGAACCAGGCACGAATCCATGCACTTGACCAGCATCACCCACCGCAAAGAACTGTTCGAGCTGGCCACCCGCTGGTTTGCGGACTGCCCCCTGAGGGGCGACGGCCGGTTCCTCACCCAGGTGACCACCTACGAGAACCTCATCTCGGCTCCGGTGGTGCGCGACCTGCTCACCGGCATCAAGCAGTCGGTGCACCCCGGGCCCGTGACCCTCACGCGGCTCCGGTCCAAGGACGAACTGCGCGACGCCATCGTCAAGTCCTGCCGGAACCCCGGCCCCCGCGAGCAGGAACTCTTCAGCCTCTACCGGAACCACCCCGAGGATTTCTTCCCCGGCACGCCCTCGGACGTCATGCTCGGCCTGAGGGAGGATGGCACCATCCTGGGCATGGCCCGCATCAAGCGCCTGCGGCGCATCGCCGAGAAGTGCTCGCGGCGCGTGGCCGACCGGCTCGCGGGGGCCATCAACGAGCGGGCCCGGCTCCTGGCCCAGCAGCGCGCGGAGACCTACGGGATCCCCCTGGCGGAACTGCTCTCCTCCAAGCAGGAGATGGCCCAGGACTACGACCAGGCCGAGCGCCTCGTCAGCCGCACCTTCCGGGACGGCGTGCTGGTCTTCAAGCCCGAGGACCTTCGCATCGACGACGGCATCGGCCTCAAGTTCGTGGGCACCCCCGGGGAGATGGAATCCATGGAGGAGGCCATCCGGAACCACCCCGCCGTGGTGGGGGTCGTGAAGGAGGAGCACCGGGGCCGCTACAACGACATCAACCTCCTGGTGGACCTCAGCGTGCCCGAGCCCGGCACCCTCGTGGACCTGGCCCGGGACTGGGACTGGAGCCGGCACGCCGGCAAGGGTCTGACCCCCCAGGAGCTCGCCGAGGGCTTCCCGGCCTTCGTGGAGGGCGGGCAGCGCACCTTCCGCGCCGAGGTGATCCTCACCACCGAGTCCGACCTGGTGGAAAGCGAATTCGGATCCTGCATCCACGAGGCGCGGATCCTCGAGCAGCGCGCGGGGGTGACGTATTCGGGCCGCATCGCATCCAACGCTTCCTTCCTCATCGAATACATGCTCATGCTGGCCCTCTCGCCCACCCTGGAGGTGGGGGAGCTGCCGGTGAAGATGTGGGGCCGGTACCTGCCCGACGTCTACTCCCTGGCCGTGTGGCGCCTGTTCGGGATCACCCTGGGCCGGGACCAGATCGACCACCTGGTTCCCTGGGGCGGCGTGGACGCGGGCCTGGCCTTCGAGCACGGCCTTTGATTCGACTTTGCTCCCACTTGTGCTATTGTCATCAATTCAACCACCTTTCGGGGGGTTCCCATGGGGATCTTTGAGGGCCAGCTGCGTGTGGACAAGGGCGATCGGTTCGCCCTGGTGGCCTCGCGTTTCAATGAATTCATCGTGGACCGGCTCATAGGCGGCGCCACGGACTGCATCCTCCGGCACGGGGGGAGCGAGGCCCAGATCGACCTCATCCGGGTACCCGGGGCCTTCGAGCTGCCCCAGGTGGCCAAGAAGGCCGCGCAGACCGGCAACTACGCCGGCGTGGTGGTCCTGGGCGCGGTCATCCGCGGCGGGACGCCCCATTTCGACATGATCGCCAACGAAGTCACCAAAGGCACGGCCCAGGTGGGCCTGGACGCCGGCATCCCGGTCATCTTCGGGGTGCTCACCACCGATTCGGTGGAGCAGGCCATCGACCGCGCCGGCACCAAGATGGGAAACAAGGGCTGGGAAGCGGCCATGACGCTCCTGGAGTCCGTGGATCTGTTCCGCGCCCTCCAGGGACCCGGGAAGGGGAAGAAATAATGGGTGTTCGCAGGCGGGGGCGCGAATACGCCCTCCAGATGCTCTATGCCATGGACCTCACGGACTACCTCCCCGACGAGGTGTTCGCGGGCTTCAACGCCATCCAGGACCTGAACCGGGACGCGTTCTACTACGCCCGGCGCCTGGTGGACGGGGTGCACGGGCACCTGGAGGAGATCGACGCCGTCCTCACCCGATTCGCCGAGCACTGGAAGATCCACCGCATGGCCGTGGTGGACCGCAACCTCCTGCGCCTGGGCGTCTACGAACTGATGTTCCTGAAGGAGATCCCCTTCCCCATCGTCATCAACGAGGCGCTGGAGATCGTCAAGGAATTCAGCGACCAGGAGGGAACCCAGTTCGTGAACGGGATCCTGGACGCCGCCAGCAAGGAATTCCGGCCCGACGAGACCGGCCTTAAGGGACGCTCCCGCAAGGCCGCCGCCCTCGCGCAAACCCCGGATGAACCCCCGAGCGTCGACTGACGCTCCCCGTGGAGTGCCCATGAGTCCTGCCAAGAAACCCGTTCCCGCCCGCGCCCTTCCCGCCAAGGCTCCCTCCGGGGCCCTCGCCCTGGGCCTGGAGGACATCAAGGCCCTCATCGGCCTCGTGGCCCGGGAGCCCATCGACGAATTCGAGATGGAGACGGGCGGCGTGAAGTTCCGCATCCGCAAGGGCGGCGACCCCGTCCCCGCGCCGGTGCCCGTCGCCGCGGCCCCCGTCATGCCCCTGGCCGCCATGCCCACCCACACCCTGGTGGCCCCCGCCCAGCCCGCGGCGGAGGAGAAGCCCGAGGATCCCGGCATCCACTACATCACCAGCCCCATCGTGGGCACCTACTACCGCAGCCCCACGCCCAACGGCCCCAGCTACGTGCAGCCCGGGGACTTCGTGAAGCCCGGCCAGACGCTCTGCATCGTCGAGGCCATGAAGCTCATGAACGAGATCGAGTGCGACGTGGCCGGCGAAGTGGTGGCGGTCCTGGTGGAGAACGGGCAGCCCGTGGAGTACGGCGAGCGGCTCTTCGCCGTGCGGGTGCGCTAGCGCCATGAGCCCCGTCAAGCGCGCCACCCCCAACCGCAAGCCCGACGCCCGGAACGGCGAGCCGCCCTTCCGCAAGATCCTCGTCGCCAACCGCGGCGAGATCGCCCTGCGGGTGATCTTCGCCTGCAAGGAGCTCGGGATCCAGACCGTGGCCGTGTACTCCGAGGCCGACCGCAACGCCCTGCACGTGCGGTTCGCCGACGAGGACATCTGCATCGGCCCCCCCGCCAGCGGCAAGTCCTACCTGAACATCCCCCAGGTCATCGCGGCCGCCGAGGTCACCGGTGCCGAGGCCATCCACCCGGGCTACGGCTTCCTGAGCGAGAATCCGCACTTCGTGGACGTGTGCCAGGCCTGCGGCATCGTGTTCATCGGCCCCAACGCCGAGATCATCCGCACCATGGGCAACAAGGCCCAGGCCAAGGCCACCATGCTGGCCGCGGGCGTGCCCCTCATGCCCGGCAGCGACGGCATCGTGGAGACGGTGGAGGAGGCCCTGGTCTGGGGCGAGAAGATCGGCTATCCCGTCATCGTCAAGGCCAGCGCCGGCGGCGGCGGCCGGGGCATGCGCATCGTCAACTCCCCCGACGAGATGGCGGACATGTACAACACCGCCCGCACCGAGGCCCGGGCCGCCTTCACGGACGACTCGGTGTACATGGAGAAGTACCTCCTGGAACCCCGTCACATCGAGGTCCAGATCCTCGGCGACCTCTTCGGCAACATCATCCACCTGGGCGAGCGCGAATGCTCGATCCAGCGCCGGCACCAGAAGCTGATCGAGGAGAGCCCCAGCCCGGCGCTCACCCCCGACCTGCGCAAGCGCATCCACGAGACGGCGGTCCGCGCCGCCCGGGCCGTGGGCTACTTCAACGCCGGCACCATCGAGTTCCTGCTGGACGCCCGGGGCGACTTCTTCTTCATGGAGATGAACACCCGCGTGCAGGTGGAGCACCCCATCACCGAGCTGGTCTCGGGCGTCGACATCGTCAAGGAGCAGATCCGCATCGCCGCGGGCCGCAAGCTCTCCTACGCCCAGGACGACATCGTGCTCCGGGGCGCCGCCATCGAGTGCCGCATCAACGCCGAGGACCCCTGGAAGTTCACCCCCTGCCCCGGCCGCATCACCGCGCTCCACTTCCCCGGCGGCCCCGGCATCCGCATGGACACCGCCATGCACCAGGACGCCGTCATCCCCCCCTACTACGATTCCATGGTCGCCAAGCTCATCGCCTACGGCAACGACCGCACCGAGGCCCTGGCCCGCATGCGGCGGGCCCTGGACACGATCGTGGTGGAGGGCATCAAGACCACCAGCCCCCTCCACCGCCGCATCATGGACCACCCCGACTTCATCAAGGGCGACTTCTCCACCAAGTGGCTGGAAGTGTTCCTCGGCCAGCTGGAAAAGGAACGGGCCGAAGAATCCTGACCCCCGCCGCCGATCCGGACTAGAATGTCCGGGAATCGTACAGGTGGAGTGCCGGCCGGAAAGGGGATCCCCCCTCCGGCGTTTCGACCCGTCCACGGGCGAGGAGGGCAGGCCATGGGGTCCCGCATCGCATTCATCCTGGTCGCAGGCGCCCTCCTGGGGGCCCAGTCTCCGCCGGCCCGCCTGGAGGCCATCTATTCCCCGGCCCTTTCGCCCGGCGTCGAATCGGTCCAGTCCGCCCGGACCACCCTGACCGCGCTCCTGCGCGACCGGAGCCGCCAGGTGGGCATCCGTTTCGGGGCCGGCGACTACTCCTCCTCCGACCTCACGAAGCGGGCCAATGCCAGGGAGCTGATCGACCTCCTGAAGGGCGGAGCCGACATCAAGAGCCTCCATTACGACCAAAGGGATGATCTCCAGTACATCCTGTACGAGACCATCCCGGTGCTTGCGGACCGCATCCAGCTGAGCCCCCGGATCGCGCTCCCCTTCACCGAGATCCTCGGAAACCCGGTCACCGTGGCCAGGGACCCGGCCAACCCCGACTATCCCTTCGTGATCCGGCTGCGCGACCACGTCTCCCTCCATTTCGCCAAGAAGGACCTGGCCGTTGCGCAGAAGGCCGCCGATGCCCTCCAGGTCATCCAGCAGGCCACGCCGAGGATGGAGGATGCGGATTCCGCCCGCGCCCAGGCCCTGGCCGTCCAATACCGCGCCCTGGCCGTCAAGCCCCCGGTCACCGAAGAGCAGCGGCGCTTCATCGTCCAGGCCAACCTCCTGAACCAGCAGAAGGAATATGGGCGGGCCCTGGAGCTCTACCGCAGGGCCGTGGCCGTCGACCCCCTCTCCTACCCCGCGGCCTACTTCAACATGGCCCTGATCTCCGCGCAGATGGGGCGGTTCCGCCTGGCCATCAGCTTCATGAAGCAGTACCTGCTCCTCGAGCCCGAGGCCAAGGACGCCCGGGGCGCCCAGGACAAGATCTACGAGTGGGAGATCCTCCTGGAATAGGGAGTCCCCATGCGCCGGTTCCTGGTCCCTCTCCTGCTGATCGCCCCCCTCTGCGCCCAGACCGTGCCCGGCGCTTCGAAGCCGGTGTGCATCCACTGCGGCACCCCCCTTCCCTACGGCGTCCACGCCGCCAGTTGCCCCTACCACAAGGCCGCGCCGAAGGCCGGAACCCGGCCCGCGGGGGCGAAGGCCGCCCTGGCCGGGACCCTGTTCCAGAGCCTGATCACCACCCTGTTCGCCTCCGATCCGGAGACGAAGGCCCCCGCGGAACAGGCGGCTGCCGAGGCTGCGGCCCGGGCCGAGGAAGCGCGGAAGGCCCGGGACGCCGAGGCCCAGGCGGCCTACCTGCGGATGATGGCTTCCTACAAGCAGCTCGAGGGGGCCCAGGACACCGCCTTCCGGGACCTGGGCTCCGGCGGCCTGGCCCTGAAATCCCTGGATGACCAGGCTCTGGACGCCCGGGCCCCCTTCGACACGGCCGCCGCGCCCACCCCCTTTTTCGGCGACACCATGCCCATCCAGGACATCCGGTTCCTGGCGAATCCCGGCAACGACCCCCGGCTGGTGGACCTGCGCCAGGCGAAGGAATGGGTGGCGGCCAGCCTTAAACAGGACGCCCCGAAGGTCGAGGCGGCCCTGAAGCCCCAGGCCCGGACCCCCGACTGCGACCGGCTCGCCCGCACCCTGGAAGGATCCGTCCAGCAGCGGACCCGCTTCCAGAAGACGGTGCAGTCGGCCCAGGAGCAGGTGGAGATCTGGGAGGCCGCCAATCGCGCCGCGCTCCTCAAGGCCGCCCAGGACGGCATGGAGGCCCTCACCGGTACGGTGCTGGACGCCGCCTCCAGGCGGGCCGAAGCCGCGGGGCGCCTAGAGCGGATCCTGGACGCGAACGCCGGGAAGATGACCGCCCAGGGCCTGGACGTGGCCGAAATCCGCGCCAAGGTCCAGCGCCTCCGCCGGCTCAGCTCCGCCGGGGAGCTCCTGGACTTCACCCGCACCATGGGCGACTGGCAGGGCTTCCTCAAGGACGGCCTCTCCGCCCTGGCGGCCCAGATGGAGGGCACCAACCGGGACCTGGAGCCGCTGTTCGCCGATCCCCGGATGAAGGACTATTTCGGCGGCGATTCGCCGGCCCTCCACGCCCTCCTCGACCTCTCCAGGCTCGCCGCCTCCAACAAGGTCGCGGGGAAGTGGGTGGCCCGCAAGATCCCCGTCATCGCGGGCGTGGAACTGGCGATCAACGAGACCTACGACGCCCTGGGCTGGTACCTGAGCTTTCGGCGCATCGCCGAGTCCCAGGCCATCAACGGACGGGTCCTCGCGGCCGCCGAATCCATCCAGCAGCGCATCGACGGCACCCTCGCGGCCCTGAAGGACTGCCCGGGCTCCCCGCGGCCCTGAAGGCGCGCCGCCCCATCGGCCGGATCCCCAGGCCCGCCGCGGGAGAACGCCGTGAACCTGGGGACCCCTCGCGGCATTCAAGGAATGGCGCGCCATAACGTCCATTTTTTATCCATAAAGGAGCACCCCATGCAACGCATCCTCATTGGAGCGACCCTGGCCGCAGGCCTGTGCGCCGCCCACGCCGCCACCCCCCTAACCCATTCCCTCGTCCACGGGGTCTTCAAGCCCGGGGCCGAGGCCAAGAACGCCAAGGACGAGGGCGCGATCCATCCGCTGCAGCCCCTCCAGCGCCTCGCGTCCGTGGACAAGGGCAGCTTCGGCATCGTGGCCCAGGACTCGGCCGAAACCATGGCCTTCCCCGTGCTGGCGGCCCCGGGCGCCTCCGGCCCGGCGGACCTGGGCGACCTGGGGGAGGACACCTTCATCGCCCCCCTGGACCTCACGGGCGCCGGCGTCTCCGACCTCATCTACGCCCGCAAGGGCGCGCCGGGCTGGAAGGTCCTCACCAACGGGGCCCGGCTCCGGCAGCCCTCCCAGGGCTTCGTGGCCGGCAACTTCGACAAGGACGCCGAGGCGCCCAAGGCCGACCTGATCCCCGCCGACACCAGCGAGCTCACGGTGGATCCGGACCTGCTGGCCGCCACGGGCGACTTCCTGGGCAACGGCACCGAGCAACTGGCCTACACCCGCCCCGGCCAGCACCAGGTCTGGATCGTCGGCGGCCACGGGGTGATCACCATGAAGGCCGACCTCAAGGGCATCGAACCGGGCGTGCCGGGCCCCAGGAACCACTGGCTGTTCGCCTACAGGGCCAACCGCAAAGGGCAGCGGACCCGGCTGGCGTACTACCGGGCCGGGAGCGACCACCTCATCCGGCTGGTGCCCAAGGGCATGGAGTTCATCCAGCAGAAGGCCCCCCTCAAGGGCCACTGGGAGCGCCTGAACCAGGCCCTGGTGGACTGGCCCCACGCCGCGCCCGCCACCTCCTCCTCCGAAGGGAAGGAACCCACGGGCAAGTGAGGGTAGTCGAATTCATTTAACGTAAGGCGATCCGGGTCCACCGGCCTCCAGGCCGCGGATCCGGGCTTTTTAATGCATGTGTAAACGTTATTATAATTGAAATTTAATTCGAATTTTCCGCTCAAGTCCATTCTTTCGTCACCCGATTGGTAGCAGTGGAATTCGAAACGCTAAGCCTGGACAAAAACCCTGTCCCCTCCACCCCGCCCGGTGGCCGCCTCCGCCGGGCCCCCATCCATCCGGATCCCCCGGGGTCCCCGTGCGGCCTCTGCCGCGTGGAGCGCACCATGATCACGACCCTCATCGGCATCGCCTCCCTCTTCACCGCCGGTCCCGCCCTGCCGGACGCGACGACCACCCTCTCGGCCCGGGAGATCACCCCCGCGGGCCAGACCGCCCCCGCGGCCGACCTGGAGCAGCGCCGCTGCGGCGGAAGGCGCTGCGCCGGCGTTCCGCGCTGCGGGCGCCGCTGCGCCACCACGCCCCGGTGCGGACGCCGCTGCGCGGGCATACCCCGCTGCGGACACCGCTGCGCCACCGTGCCCCGCTGCGGCTGGGGCCACTAGCATGATCTCCGGCGTCGGCCTGGGCTTGCGCCCGCCCCACCTGGAGGAGGTGGCCCGCAGGGCGCCGGGGGTCCCCTTCTGGGAGATCGCCCCGGAGAACGTCATCGGGGACGGCGGCAGGTTCGCCGCCCTCACGCGGACCATCCTCGCCCGGGATCCCGTGGTCTCCCACGGGCTCAGCCTCTCGGTGGGCGGGTTCGACCCCTTCGACGATGCCTACCTCGCGGACCTGGCCACCTTCCTCCTGGAGACGGGCAGCCCCTGGCACTCCGAGCACCTGTGTTTCACCTCGGTGGATGGGGCCACCACCCACGAACTCCTGCCCATGCCCTTCACCCGGGCCTCGGCGCGCCACGCCGCGGCCCGGGTGCGCGAGCTCAAGCCGCGGCTCCCGGTGCCGTTCCTGCTGGAGAACGTCACCTACTACGCCGAACTGGGCGAATCGGAGATGGACGAGGCGGCCTACATCACCGAGGTGCTCGAGGGCGGCGACGCGGGCTGGCTCCTGGACATCAACAACGTCTACGTGAACTCCCTGAATTTCGGCTTCGATCCCTACGCCTGGTTCGAGGGGATGCCCCTCCACCGGGTCGCCCAGATCCACATCGCCGGCCACGAGCGCTACGGTGACCTGGTGGTGGACACCCACGGGGCCCCGGTGGCCGATCCCGTGGTGGACCTCATGCGCTTCGTGCTGCCCCGCATCGGCCGGCCCGTGCCCGTGCTGCTGGAACGGGACAACGGCATTCCGCCCCTGGACGAGCTCCTGGCCGAGCGCGCCGCGCTCCAGGAAGCCTACGACCAGGCCCTGGCCGCCCATGTGTGAGGCCGTCCTGGCCCTGCAGCGCACCCTCGCCGCCCTGGCCCTGGACCCGGACGCCGCCGCCTTCGAGGCCGATCCCTGCGCCTTCGCCGCGGCCCGCGGCCTGCCGGAGGGGGACCAGGCCGCCTTCCGGCGCCACCGCGACCGGCTCCTCCACTACCGGAACGCGGTGCGGGACGACATCTGGGAACCCATCGACCTGGACTTCCCCCTCACCCGGACGCTCCTGGAGGAGGCCGGCGCCTGGGAGGCGTGCCGCGCCGCCTTCCTGGCCACACGCATCTTCCGCAGCCCCTTCTACCGGGACATCGCCCCCACCTTCCTGGGCTGGCTGGCCACCTCGGGCTGGGGCCGGGACCGGTGGCCGTTCCTCCTGGAACTGGCCCACTTCGAGCTGGTGCGCGAGCGCGTGGAGCACCTCCCGGACGAACCCGCCCCCCCGGACCTCCGGGCCGAGCCCCGGCCCGGGGACCGGCTCGTGCTCGCGCCCTCCACCCTGGTGCTGGCCTACTCGTACCGGGTGCACGAGGCCACCTGGGAAGCCCCCGCGCCCGCCCCGGGGGCCTGCCATCTCCTGGCCAGCCGGGACGCGGAAGGCTTCGTACGCTGGCGGGAGCTCACGGGGGCCACGGCCTGCCTCCTGGTGCGCGCCCAGGCGGCCCCCGTGGCGGCGGCGGCGCGGGAGCTGAGCCTGGACCCGGAGGTGGCCGGGGCCTTCCTGGCCTCCCTGGATGGGGCGGTAGCGGGGTTCAGCCGCTAGCGTAGCCCATTTGGATTAGCGGAACCCTTTCGCTCAAATGGATTGTTGAGAAATGTTCGAGTAAAAAACACGTACGCCGAGCACGCCG